>Ga0129324_10000238_pt1 | contig 39738 bp, 29 predicted proteins | sample CPBDNA_7_FD_96879 | JGI IMG/M metagenome (GOLD analysis project Ga0129324, IMG submission 96879) | Freshwater to marine salinity gradient microbial communities from Chesapeake Bay, USA - CPBay_Spr_15_0.2_DNA | ecosystem: Environmental > Aquatic > Marine > Coastal | place: USA: Chesapeake Bay...
AACCAGCGCCAGTCCTGCCGAACAGGCGACCCTGTACGTCATCGAATTGCCCGGCGACAAGCCGTTGCAGGAATTGCACGGTGAAGCCCTCGTCGCAGGACTTCGCGTTGATGCCCTCACCGCCGGCGGGCTCGGCTTGGTGTGTCTCGGACTATTTGCCTACGCCCGCCCCGGTTACGCTCGTGATCACAAGGCGGACTCGTCCAAGGTCAGATAGGGGTTCACTCAGCCGCAACGCTTGTGGAAAGGGAAGCGGTGGCCCGCATGCGAAAGCGGTTTTCCACGCACGACACCGTTGTAGGGAACGCCTGGTCATGTCGCATAAAGTTGCGGCTGAGTCAGATTGCCCAGCATATTCTTCGGTTGACCTACCTCATGACGATGCGCTCGGACTGCACTGAGCCGTCGATAGTCGCGAAATAGACGTGAATCTTCTTGCCGGTCCTTCGCTGCCAGGCGAAGGACCCATCGTCAGCGATCGAGCGACGCGCAACGCCCCGGCTATAGGACGTCTGGCCCGAGAGCTTGACCCAGGGAGCCACGGTCATTGAATTCATACCGGTGGTGACACCACTTACCCGAACCCCGGGCCGGCCGGATACCTCAGACCTCGAACCGGTGATCAGGATCGAGGGTTCGCCTGTAGGTGTCACCGGATCGGGCACGACTGCTACCGCACCCCAGCCCGCACCATTGAGGGCTCGGACTGACACACGATACGACTGCTGGGCGGTGAGCCCATCAATGGCGCAGTTCATTTGTGGAGCCACAGTAAGACAGGAGGAATTTCCCGGAGATGCAATAGCTTGGTAGTGCGTGATTTCGTAGGTGCCAGGCGATGCAGACGCCTGCCAGGACACTGTCACGCTATTCACTCCTGACTCCACGACAACGTCACTCGGTGCAGAGGGCGGCACTGCCGGGACGGGTGGAGGAGTCGGTGCGGGAGTCGGTGGCACCCCGCCTGAGCCCACCAGCGCAGCCACGGAATCACTTCCGACGGCAATGCGAGAGTATGTGTCACCGCCGGCAACCATTACGGGAGTATCGCTGTCGATAATGGTGCCATCACCTAATTGGCCATTGCTGTTGCTGCCCCAGCAATACGCCGCACCACTTAATGCCACGCCACAAGCGTGATAACCACCCCCCATGCTGACCGCCGAATAGGACAACGCTGCACCACCAGCAGGCCCAACGACGGAAACTGGAACCGATGCGTTGGTCGTGGCATCGTTACCCAATTGACCTTCGGTTCCACGACCCCAGCAGTACGCCGCACCCGTTGTGGCCAAGCCACAGTATGCGAAACGGCCCGCCTCAATCGAAGTAAAGGTCAAGGCTGCGCCGCCTGCAGGAGCAGACACCACGACGGGAAATACGCTATTTACAGTGCCCGCGTCACCGAGTTGACCTTCGCCACCACGACCCCAGCAGTAGGCCGCGCCATCGGTAGCAACCCCACACGTGGAGAACCTGCCCAGGGCAAGGCTGGCGAAGGCCAACGCAGCACCGCCACCCGGCCCCAAAACAGCAGTGGGGCTTGTGACATCACCGGTACCCGTACCTAGTTGACCATTGTTGTTCGTACCCCAGCAGTATGCAGCCCCGGTCGATGTAAGGGCACAGGTGTGATAGCTGCCGGTATGAATACTTGCGAAGGCCGCCGGTGGTCCAATGACCGCAAGGGGAGTGGAGGAATCTGTCTTCGTTCCATCACCCAGCTGGCCCTGCTGGTTGTAGCCCCAGCAATACGCCGCGCCAGCGACATCTAACGCGCAGGTGTGTTGGCCAGTCTGGATACTGGTAAATGACATGGGTGACCCGCCGCCAACGCCTAGTACCGCTGTAGGCAGGGATTGGTCAATCGTTGTGTTGTTACCGAGCTGACCCCTACTGTTTCGGCCCCAGCAATATGCGGTGCCAGTCGATAACAGGCCGCAAACCGTAGTTCCACTAGCAGCGATCTTTGTGAATGCTAAGGCTGCCGCACCGCCTGGACCAAGCGCCGGCGTTGGCAACGAGTCATCGATCAGTGTGCCGTTGCCGAACTGGCCGTTAGAGTTAAGCCCCCACGACGCCACCTCATTAACACCGACCGAGGCAATGCCTGGATTACTCGCAGCGGAAGCCGTGGACTGCAAGAGAAAGCCAACGAGTGCCAGCGGGGCCAAGACAGCAATAAAAAACTTGGTTGGGGGGACCATGCAACAAGCCAACCACACCGTGGAAAGGTGCAGTCAAAACTTCACATCTGTGACAAACCCGCACCGTCGGTCAGCGGCTGCCCCAACCCTCAATCAAGGAAATTGCTGGGCGCCGCAGGTGCTCTGCTACGAGGAAACTCCGCGGTGAGCACTGTTCGTCCATCGGCGACGTATCGAACCCACGAACCCGAAAGTGTGCGACACCACGTGTCAATGAGGGTCGAGCCAAAGCCGGTGATGGCCGGCAGATCCATCCCCACACCGTCGTCAGTAATCGACACGTTTACCGATTCGGTGTCGCTAGAGACGCTGATCTGTACCGCATCAGCGACGCCGTGACTTACCGAATTCATCAACGCCTGCTCAGAAATGCGATACACACCTAAAGCAAGTTGCGGTTCAGGACGAAAGTCCAGGTTGAGAAGTACCGAAATGTCAACGGCTGGGCGGTACACATCGGCGAGTTCATTGAGAACAGCTTCTAGATCAAGTTCGGACACATTCGGACTCAACGCTCGAACCGCCCGACGCACATCAATCGCACGCAGTTGCTCCAACTCACTAATCACCTGTGCCACGTCGGCGGCTGATTGCGCATTTGATGCCTCCGCAGACCTGCGAAGTCGCAGGCACGCCGCGAGTAGACCACCTTGCACTCGGTCGTGAAGAAGAGCTGCAACGGAGCGACGGATTTCTTCATCTGCCTGCAGCAATGCCTCGCTTTGTTGCTCCACCAAGGCCAGTGCCCGCTGTGTTGCGCTCACCTGTTGGCCTAACCTTCGCTCAAGGACGCCAAGCACTGTCTGAACCAGGCAGATCAGAACAAACACGCGTATAACGAAGACTCCGAACTCATTGGCCAGCGAGACGCCCTCGTAGTCGATGAGGACCCCTTGGAAGACACGACTCAGCACTGCCAGGTTGGCGGCGACCAGGATCGTGGCGAAGTAACCCACGTAGCCTCGCGAAAAACTTGATAACCAGCGCCTGGAGAACCACAGCACGCTTGCGCTCACGAAGCCAAAGACGAGGGAGTCTAGAACGAAAAAAACGAACGCATCAGCGGTCAGACGGTGTAGCTGGGCCGCCATAGAGATTGTGGAGAGCACCACTAAAACAGGAATCGGGTACATGGGCCACGGGCCCACGTACTGCCACCAACGCAACCTATCGCCCGTCACCAGCATCGTCATCGCGAATCAACTCTAGATAGGCCAGGATCGCTCGGGTACGCAGGTCGTCAATTGCCCCGGCATCGGGCACGAGGGTTCGATAACTGCGAGACAGATCTTGACGCACCGCATCTGGCGAGAGATGAAGCCGCCGGGCTATCTCTGGTGTCTTGATGCCGGCAGCGGCCATCCCGATCACGGCCCGCTGACGCATGGAAAGTGACTCGAGAGGTGATTCGGCGTCATCGAGGTTTTGTGTGTCGTCACCAATCGCCATGTTGGACTCACCTCGAGCGGTGCTCCGCAACAGAGCCGCCACCTCGCGTATATCCATAGCGCCAGATTTTTCTAGCGTCGCCCAGCCCACCAGGGCACGACGTGGCACGGCTCGGGCGACAGTGTCGAGTCGATATTGAGAATGAATAACGATGCCGATATTTTCATTCAACGATCGCAGCGCAAGACCGAGATCAATCCCGTTCATTTGCGTTGTACCAAGGGCAAGATCAAGCAGCGCAACATCAGCGGTAGCCACGAGACGATCGTCTAGAACCTCGTGGGCCATACCCGTGGCCACGATAATTTCTAACTCGGGTCGGGACTCCAACAGTTGGGTCATGATGCCGCGCAACGCCGGATCGTTCTCCACGTAGATCACCCGAGTCGCGCGCACATCCCACCCTGACACACATTGCACCACCGTGGTTGAACCCTCACACCTGTGACAATTTCCGTGTCAGTTTCTGTATCAGCGCCCCGCCACGATGACCCGGGCTGACCGTGTCGATCCATCCTCGCTCCGAAAATACACATAGGTCTTCTTCCCGGTTTTGCGTTGCCAAGTGAAAGCACCATCGGAACCAATGACCCGCGAGGCCACTCCCTGGGTATAAGAACTCTGACCCTGCAACTTCACCCAGGGGCGCACCACGATGCCCGCGACAATGCCTACCGAAGATCCCGCGACGATGACGGTGCGACCGTCGCGAGTTCCGGTAATCGTCATCGTTGCCACATTAACCGGATCAGGAATGACGGGTCCATCAGCGGCTGAAGGTATTCCCCAACCGGCTCCATTCAACGCACTCACCGACACCGTGTACGACGCACCAGGGACAAGCCCGGTGATATCGCACCCCATGACACCCGCCCCCACCACACAACCGCTCCCGCCCGGGCTGGAGATGACTCGGTAGTTCGTGATTGGGAACGAACCCGACGACTCAGGTGCCGTCCACGTCACCGCGATGCGCCCATCGCCTGGCTCAGCGACCACATTTTCAGGGGCTGAGGGCACAAACACCGGACTTGGATCTGGCGTTGGCGCAGGCGTTGGACCTGGTGGTGTGGGTGAGGGCGAAGGAGAGGGTGAGGCTACCGGGCCGAGCCACCCCAGGAAAACATCACTTTTGCCGGCCACGGTCAGAATTATCGAATCATCTGTTGTTGGGCCGGTGGGAAACATGGCCGGACCCTTGACGTAGCCGGTGACCAGGATGGTGTCGTCGGAGTTAACGGCCACCCCCTGCCCCGCGTCACCCCCGCTACCGCCCGTACCGGCCCGCTGGGCCCACGCAAACGTTGAATCATCCCGATACAAGCCGGACACGAATACGTCTCGGGCTCCTGCTGAGGTCAACGTGATCGAGTCATCCGGTGCCGCTCGGCCGGTGGGAAAGGACGCCGAGGTAGAGAAGTAGCCGGTCAAAATAATCATGTCATTGGAGTCAATCGCGACTGAACCGACGGCATCTGACCCACTGCCACCGGCACTTTGGGCCCACGTAAACGTGGACTCACCCGGGGCCAATTCAGCCACGAAGATCTCCCGGCCATCGCCGGTGAGGGTAATCGAATCATCTGGAGCTGCACCGCCGGTGGGAAACGTAGCCGAAGTCGTGAAGTATCCGCCCACGATCACTCGGTCATCTGACGTAACAGAGACGGACGCTCCCTCAGATCTGTTGGTGCCACCGGCACGTTGCGCCCATTCGAAAGTAGATTCTCCCTTAGGTATCGCCGCTACGAACGCCTCGCGGTCACCGGGTGAAGTTAAGGTAATCGAATCATCAGAAGTAGGGAATGTTGCGCTACCGGTGAAATCACCGGTAACGAGGATGGTGTCATCAGAAGTCACCGCTACCGATTGGCCCCGACCCGAACCGGTGCCACCGGTGGCCTGCGCCCACGCGAATGTGGAGTCATCCTTAGCCAGTGCAGCTACGAATAGTTCGGGTACAGAAGCGGTCCCCACGGTGATGGAATCATCAGCCGTGGGAAAGGTCGCGGTATCACCAATCTGGCCAGTGATTACCACGGTGTCATCGGAGGTCACCGCCATCGCCAAGCCCAAGTCACCACCACTGCTACCAGCGCGCTGCGCCCACGCGAACGTGGAGTCATCCTTAGCCAGCGCGGCTACAAAAATTTCACTGCCGCCCTCCCCGACCAAGGTAATCGAATCATCGGCGGTGGGAAAAGTCGCTGTCCCAGTAAAAAATCCACTAATGAACACCGTGTCGTCAGACGTCACCACAACTGCCCTGCCGTCATCGTTGCCGCTGCCACCGGCGCGCTGCGCCCAGGCAAATGTTGAGTCATCCTTAGACAGCGCCGCAACAAAGATTTCGCGACCGGTTCCGGTCAACGTGATCGAGTCATCCGGTGCCGCACGCCCGGTAGGAAACGTCATTGACCCGTCGAAATAACCGGTTACCAGCACCGTGTCATCTGAGGTTGTCGCCACCGCCCAGCCAAAATCATCGTTGCTGCCACTGCCGCCGACGCCGACAGCCTGATCCCAATACACATCCACTGTCTCCGACGCCGCTCGAGGAGCCACCTCCGCAGCGGAGGACGCTGAATTCAGCGCCAGACCGACAAGGCCAAGGGGAGCGAGCACAGCAAAGATACGTACTATCCGGGGGGATAACATGACGCAACCTAATCAGGGACCTGTCTCCCGCGCCGAATCTGTCACATCTGTGACACCTCCCTCTGAACCCATCACGGGCCGCAAAAATTTTCGCGGTGAGTTCAGTCAGGCAGATTGCCAGCCAGTACAGATATCCAGGCTGCCTCTCACAAGCGTCCGAAGAGGTCGATGTCCTCCCGCAAGCATTCGATATCAATATCAGAGACCGTTCTTCGTGTTTGGGCAATAGCGTGCAGGTAGTCCTGGGTGGACGCACCAACCAATTCAGCCGAGTCACCACTACTCATCTCACGCTCGAAAGACGCCTGGGCGGCTGACCGTGAGGCAAACTCAATATCTGCCGGGGTGAAATGCTCAGAGGCGTCGACGAGTGCTGCGATGGCGACGTCTGCGCGCGAGGACCGCGACACAAACGACTCCCAAATCGCAGCTCGCGCCGTCGCATCAGGCGGACCGATGGGAATCACATAGTCAAAGCGCCCGGGACGCAAGAATGCCTGATCGAGTGTGCGCACGGAATTGGTCGCGCATACCAGTAGGCGCGTGTCATGTTGACGAAAGGCCGGGATGATCTTGAGCAGTTCGTTGGTCACGCCATGGGCTGGGCTCTTTCCAAAACCTTCGCGCACCGATGCGATCTCCTCTACCTCGTCGATGAACACAAGGACTTTTTCCAGGTCGTCGATCATGGCGAAGGTCTCGTGCAGTGCTTGCGCCAATCCACCAGATTCAGATGTCAGCCTCGAGGGGAATATTTCTACGAACGGCCAGGCCAGGCGTGACGCGATGGCGCGGGCAAACGTCGTCTTGCCTGTTCCGGGAGGCCCGAACAACACGATGGCATGGGGCGGAAGCACGCCATGTGCGGCTGCCCGCTCGGGGTGACTGAGCGGCATAACAACGCGTTTATCGATGATGTCCTTTTCTTCGTGCATGCCGGCAAGGCGTTGCCATAGATCACGAGAGAGCACTCGACCACCGAGGGCGCTCAGGGTTGTGGCTTCACCAGGCGTGAGTGCCTCCCGCTTTTCCCAATACGCAGCGGCCTCGTGGCGCACATATCCAGCCCTAGCAAGACCTTCAGACATCTGCTCTTCCTGTGAAAGCAAATAGGAGATAGTCGCTACCCCTTCGTTTACCAGCCTCTCCTCGAGGTGGGTGAGCAGCGCTGACGGCACACCCTCGCCGCGATGCGTGGAAGTAACGGCGACACGCATCACCCAGGCACGTGAACCAGATGCATTCGCGAGTGCCGCACCCACCACCGTGTCCTGATGCACCGCCACAACAGCAGGGGCTCCCGCACGTAAGGCAACGATGCACTCGGCAATCGAGAACACCGAAGCCATGCCAGGTGTGACTTCCAAGAGATGAACGACCGGCTCAAGGTCACTATCGTGGTAATTCCTCACAATGAACGACATACGGCGAACCTCCCCTGAACCCTTCCGGGTGACGCCCTTGACGCTAGTGCCAGATCAACCTATGTGCCCGCCGGGAACCACGGTGCGCACACAGGTAGGTCAAATAGCGGGATGTCGGTGCTAAAACACGGCCTCGTCTAGGTTGACGTACAGGTTGTCTTGAGCCGCGAGCACATCAAACATTGCGTCCACCTTCGGCAATTCACGTGTGAAGAAATATTCCGCGGCAAGGCGTTTACCGGCATAGAAATCATCGTCACCGGTCGCGGCCAATTCGACATCAAGCCACAACCAGGCAACGACCACATGACCCACAGCTTCCAGGTACGTGGTGGCGTCGGCAAGCGCCGATTCCGCATTACGGTCGGCCCACAAACCCGCGGTAACTTGGAGCATTCTCATTAGTCTCGAGGTAAGTGCCTCAGCGTGCTTGGCGGCTGAGTCACCAGCGCCTTGAGCTCTCTCAATCGTGGCCTGCATGCGTTGAGCCAGTACACCCAAGGCAGCGCCGGAATTCATGGTCACTTTTCGCCCGAGCAAGTCCAGAGCTTGAATTCCGTGCGTTCCTTCATGAATCGCATTGAGTCGGTTGTCACGCCACATCTGCTCCACGGGGTATTCACGGGTATAGCCGTATCCACCGTAAACCTGGATCGCGTGGTCGTTGGCCGCTAGACACCACTGGGATGGCCAACTCTTGGCGATCGGAGTGAGGATTTCCAGCAGCAGGTTGGTTGATTCAGGATTATCACCGGATTCGAGTTCGTCAACGAGAAGGCCGCAATACAACTCCAGTGCAAGGCCGCCTTCGACATAGGCCTTCGACGCCAGGAGCATGCGACGAACATCAGCGTGTTCAATGATCGGCACCATCGGTGCATTTGGATCCTTCGCACCCACTGGTCGACCCTGCGGGCGGGTCTTCGCGTAGTCCAAGGCATGCAGGTAGCCCGCATATCCCTGTGCTACCGCGCCACTGCCTACACCGATCCGAGCCTCGTTCATCATGTGAAACATGTAGGCCAAGCCGTTATTCTCCTCGCCCACGAGATAGCCAACGGAACCATCATTCTCACCGAAGTTCAACAGGCAGTTGGTCAAGCCGCGCTGACCCATCTTGTGGTTAAGACCGGCCAGGCTGACATCGTTGTTGGAGCCATCGTCACGCTTTTTCGGCACAATGAAGAGGGAAATACCTTTTACTCCGACAGGCGCCCCGGGCACCCGAGCCAAAACCAAGTGGACGATGTTTTCGCTGAGGTCGTGATCACCGCCACTAATCCACATCTTGTTGCCACGAATGCGATACGTGCCATCAGACTGTACTTCCGCGCGAGTCGTGATGTCCGATAACGACGAGCCAGCCTGGGGTTCACTCAGACACATGGTGCCGAAATACCGACCCTCGATCATCGGCGGCACCCAACGCTCAATCTGTTCAGCCGTGCCGTAGGCCATCAACAAATTGGCGTTGGCCCGAGTGAGAAATGAGTAGCCGGAGGTCGCCACATTAGCCGCGGAGAACCACATGCCAATCACCTGAGAAATAATGCTGGGCATCTCAATGCCACCCACGGACCCCGGCATAGAAAGTCCACCAAACCCGGCCTCGTAGTAGGCGGCAAGGGCCGGCGCCACGGCATCGTTCACTGTCACCGTTGTGCCATCAAAGGTGGGTTCCTCGACGTCGTTGCGGTGGTTGTGGTTCGCAAACTTATCGGTCGCGAGCCGCTCGGCGAGATCAAGTAAGTCGTCGACCGTCTCACGGTCCAGGTCTCCGTACGCCTCACTATCCAACAGCTTTTGCGTCGGCAACCACTCGTACAGCAGGAAGTCCACATCACGACGAGACAGCAATAGTGACAGCATCATTGACCTCGATTCATAACGGGTAGCTGGTATCACCCTCACCCTCCCACAACTTCCCGCGGACGGGACGACATGCGCGTCTAAAGGTTGGCAGCGCCTGAAGTCGCGAAACGAGAGTGGTCCTCGTACTACCTACCGGTCGTGGGGGCAGGCAAACTTGGCGATTTGCCCCGGCATGCCACTCCCACGCAGTCGTGAAGCCTGTTCCACTCACCGATAAGTGCCAGTTTTGTCTTCAAATAGGCAGGGTTGTAGGCAACAGAATCGATTTGATAGGGATCTTTCCGCAGGTCGTACATCTCTTCGAAGCCATCCTCGTACACCCACCAGGCATACCGCTGAGTTCGAACGCCGTCGAAGAGCGGTAGGTCATTGCCACTCGCAGACTTTTGCGGACCGCTGGACAATAGCAACGTTCGATTAGGTAATCGACGATCCTTCATCATGACTCCAACCAGCGAACGTCCGTCAAGTTGTCTGGTCGGCGTTACTCCTGCCAACTGCAAGAGCGTGGGTGCGATGTCGATTTCGAACGCCATCTTCTTGACAACTGTGTTGCGATCAATTCCGGGACCAGCGATCACCATGGGGATCCGGAGGGCAGGCTCGTACGGGAAATACTTCCCGTAGGTAACCGCATGCTGCCCCAATAGGTAACCGTTGTCGCCCATAAACACGATGTAGGTGTTGTCTAGTTGATTGGTCTTTCTCAAAGCGGCCACGATCGCTGCCACACCTTCATCGACAGCAAGGAGTGACAGTTTCCGGCTTCGGTTGTCAGCAGCTAGTTCCGCGATCACCTCATCAGTCAAGGCCGGCAGGTTCCGTATCAACGACTGCTTGTCAGACCGATCCGCCTCATTGAAACTCGGGTCCTGTGGTAGCTCGATATCGGGCAGCAAATCCTGGTGGCGAAGCGCTGGACGAGGTGGAATCGTCGATACCTCAATTCCTGACCCCGACTCAGGCTTATCGATGTCGGCCCAACTGTCTTTCCAGGTTCCATCCGTCAGCGGAATCGTCTCTACATGCGGTGCCAGATAGGCCAACTGAAGCATGAAAGGTTCAGGCGCCTTCTGTGCCCGGAGGATTACCTCCAAGGCTTTGGTTGTGTAGACATCCGTCCCGTAGTTCTCCGCCTCTTCCGTGTAAAAGTCTCCGTAGACCTTGAATCCGCTCGGTTCATTCAGCCCGTAGCCGTACATTTGATAGGTCGATGGGTCAGACGAGCCATACCACTCACTCCAGCCTGAAGGAACCCTTGCTACCGGACGGTTGTACATGCCATACCCGTTGATGTACTTGCCGATGTGTGCCGTGTGATATCCGGCTTGCTGTAACCAGTACGCCGAAAAAGATTTACCGTTCTTTTTCTCCCACGGAACGAAACCACCCGTCGGCGGGAAATTCGAACTGATGCCGTTGTTGTGCGGATAACTACCCGTCATCAAGGCCGCTCGCGACGGACAGCACAGCGCGAAAGGGGTCAGAGCCTGCTCGAAGGAAGCCCCACGACGAGAGAGCGCCTTCACTGCCGGCATCACCTGTAGGTCGTCAACGGTCATGTCATCGGTCTGGATAATAATGAAATTGGGGCGTTCATCACGCTGTCGCGCTTCTTGCGAAGCGGCGGTGGATGACGCGGAAACGGCTGGGATCTCCTGCACCGATGTCTCAGCCGGGACTGAAACGGCCGGAACAATGACCATTGCTCCGGCCAACAAGCCAAACAACGCTGAAGAAACAAGCCTCACAACCGAGCCCCTCACTCATGTACCCAAGTCGAGTTGAGCGAAGCATAGCGCGCGAGACGACGCGATGCTGCTCGATGACTCCGGCAGGGTGAACCTGCGAAATCCCGGGATAGTACATTGAACATCGTTTCGTGTCGAGGATGATTCACTCCGAGACCGGGAGCTCCGGGCCGCTAGCTCAATTGGCAGAGCTGCGGACTTTTAATCCGTAGGTTGTGGGTTCGAGTCCCACGCGGCCCACCACTGCCTTGTCGGATCTCGCCAAGGCGCCCTCAGCCCCCGGTAACCACCACGGCAACGCGCATTTCGTCGGTCATCGACACATCAATCATCACTTCGACCTCCATGCCGTGGCCTTTGAGCCGCCACCAACCAGCTGCTTCATCACCTTCCACCACTTCGAAGCCGCGGCCAGATAGTGCATCAACGTAGTCCGAACATGCCCCCCAGCGTGGAAACTGCGAATAGAACTGCACCATCATGGAGCGACCTTGGGCCGACTCGTCGATCGTCGAGTATTGAATCTCGAAGCCAGGAATTGTTGTCACCTGTTCGGGCCACGATTCAGGCAACCCGGCGCCGACCTGCAAGGTGCTGCGACTGATCGTGTCGGGCATGGCATCGCGATGAGGCCCAAGCGCGTCATATCCGCACCCGGATGCAACGCCCGCGCTCAAGACACCGACCACGAATACGACCGCAGCCTTGCGTCGACGTCTACCTCGCCCCTCGAGCGAGCGCATCATGCCATCCATACGACACACGCTAGGTATGAAAATGCCGCAAGAGTCGATCAAGAGTAAGCAATGACCGGTCCTTGCCGCACGGCGAGATCATGCGGGTGCACGGCCGCCGACTGACCGCGCATGGCAACATCGAGCCATGTCTGCCCAACAATTCGCCCAGTCCGAGCGACACAGCCTCGCTGATCTACTCGATGAACTCGGCCCCGAAGCGCCCACTTTGTGTGCTGGCTGGACCACGCGCGATCTCACCGCACATCTGCTTATCCGCGAGGACCGACCCGATGCAGCCCTCGGCATCCTGGGTGGTCCGCTTGCCTCCTACAGCGAGTCAGTCCAAAATCGCGCTGCGGATAGGCCGTTCACAGACAATGTTAATCGGGTGCGTAACGGCCCCAGCGCATTCTCGATCTTCCGAATTCCCGGCATTGATGGCGCTGTCAATTTGATGGAGTACCTGGTCCATCATGAAGATGTTCGGCGCGCAAGCGATGACTGGCAACCTCGCGTACTGACCGACGAGGAGCAAGATCTCGTGTGGTCGCGCCTATCACGACTGTCTCGGCTCATGGTGCGCAAGGTTCCCGTTGGTGTGGTGCTACGACGCAGCGACACCAACGCGACGATTATCGCGCGCAAGGGCACGCCCATCGTCGAAGTTGAGGGACTGCCCGTTGAACTCGCACTCCGGCTCTATGGCCGCGAAGCTGTCAATGTCACCTATACCGGCTCCCCTGAGGACATCGCTGCCTTCAACGCGAGCCCCATGGGTGCGTGAGGTTGACCACACCAGAAGACAAGATCCGGACAAGGACAGGGCAAAACTGGCCCACTTGCTAGCCCGCCACCATCAAGGAGAGCACAATAGAAGTGCGCTCCACCCCCCCCGGAGCGGTGTTCCCTACGGGGAGCCGACAGACCCATCCGGTCCCCCCCGTCTGGATGGGTTTGTTCATTTATCGGGCATCGCAGACATGAGCACACGACAGCAGGCACACTGAGAACGTGAGTTCACTCGACGCAGCGTTGCCCTTTGGCACAGCGCAGATGCCCGATCCGCGTCTGTTCTTGATCGCCATCGATCGGCTTTACCGCGACTCTAATCTTGGTGTTCTCATCGAAAGCGCCGACGGCACAGTTCTCTACGCCAACCACGAGTTGCACACCCTGCTACGCCTGCCATCAGACGATGATGGTGGCCAACTTGGCCAATCAACCGATAGGTACCTGCAACCTGGGCTCGTCTGGGTGACCAACCCTGATGACTTCTTGACGAGCATGAAGCTGCGGCGACAGTCCGCACACTCTCGCATCGGCGACGACATCGAACTCACCGACGGCCGCTTCCTCGAACGCCATTACGCCCCGATTGACGATGGTTCCGGAGTTGTTGCCTACCTGTGGATCTACCGCGAAATCACCCGCCGCGAGTCAGATCGCCGCGATGCTCTCGAAAGCCGCAGCAAACTCGCTGCCGCAAATGAGACCTTGTCGACCGCAAACGCAAGCCTCAATAGAGCCAATCGCCTGCTTGAAGCTCTAGTTCACATCCAGGATCTACTACTCACGACCGGCGACGAACAGGCTGTTTTCGACGAGATCCTGCGTGCCGGTTTGGCGATGACGCACAGCGAGTTTGGCTTCTTCGCCGAAACCGCACCAGACCCCAACGATGGTCACGACGTACTGGTCAATCGCGCTCTATCGGATATTTCCTGGGATTACGCAACGCAGGAGATCTTTGAGCATCGGGCCACAAAACCGCTGATCTTCGACAACGCTTCCAGTCTTTTTGGTGCCGTTCACCAGACCGGGCAACCGCTGATCACCAATGCGCCGCGCGAGGATCCCCGTGCAACCGGGCTTCCGCCCGGGCACCCTCCCCTTAATTCCTTCGCCGGACTCCCTGTGCTGGCCCGCGGCCGAGTATTGGGCGTGCTTGGGCTGGCAAATTCACCAGGCGGCTACGCTCCTGATCTCTATGAATGGATGCAACCGTTCATCGCTACCTGCGCGACCGTCTTACTCAATGTCCGCGGCATGCGTGAACGCAAAAGTGTCCTGGAGCGGCTGAGTGTGATGTCGATGCGAGCTGAACAGGCATCTCAAGCGAAGAACATCTTTCTATCCCGCATGAGTCACGAGGTTCGCACTCCTATGAACGGCATTCTCGGCTTCGCTCAATTGATTGGTATGCGGGCTGAGAATGAGACCGATCGTGCCGATGCCCAGCGGATAGTCGCCGCGGGTCGGCACCTGCTGGGCCTCTTTGACGACGTGATTGATCTATCCACCATTGAGGCCGGCCAGATCAGAGTCAGCAACGAGACGGTCAATATCCACGATGAGTTGCATGAATGCCAAGAGTTCGTCACCGAATTACAGCGAGAGCGCAACGCCACTATTGAGCATCAACTTAACCTCGATCTCAACACCGCAAAGTTAGATCCACTTCGACTTCGACAGGTGCTGCTCAACCTCTTGGGCAATGCACTTAAGTATTCCGATCCCGGCAGCTACATTCTGCTCAAAGCCTCGAATCCGACTGCAAACGTCTTGCGGATCGATGTCATTGATGACGGCCCGGGTATTCCACGCAACCGGTGGGAGGAGGTATTTGAGCCGTTTCAGCGACTGGAAAGCACGACGCGGAACGTACCCGGACGCGGCCTTGGTCTGGCGATTTCGCGTTCAGTTAGTGAAGCAATGGGCGGCCACCTCGACCTGGTTGAATCAAACCCTGGGCGCACCGTGTTTCGTCTCGAGATTCCTACTGCACCCTCAACGGAGACAATCCAACACATCCCCGTGTCAGCAGTTCTCGGCAATTCTCAGCACACGGGTCATGTTCTTTACGTAGAAGACGTGCTGGACAACGCCGACATCATCCGCCTGAGCATTTCGCTGCTGCATCCACTCGTAACGCTAGATATCGCTACGAGTGGAAGTCAGGCACGCGAGTCTTGGCGCAATCATCGACCGGATCTGGTACTCCTCGATCTTCACCTACCTGATGTCGACGGATTCGATCTGTTAGACGAGCTAGAACATCGGGGCATCCCCGTAGTAATACTTACCGCTGACGCCACCCCAGAGACCCAGCGACGCATAGACGCGTCGTACGCCCAAGACAGCCTCATTAAGCCCGCATCACTGGCCGATCTCGACCGCGTTCTACGAGCACAGTTACCCGAGGCCTGACGGCCTCCGACAATCTAGGGCCGAAAGCGATAACCCAATCCGGGTGCGGCTTCAAAAACATCCTTGTCTAGCCCCACTGCCTTGAGCCGCACCCGAATCAGGCGAATCTGCTCGTTGACATTGCGCGGTGAGACGAATCGCGTACCCCACACTCGTTCCAGGATCTCTTCTCGACTGAACGCTTTGCCCGGTGCGGAGGCGAACAACGCCAGCACATCGAACTGCCGGCGGGTCAACGTAACTGGTTCTGAGTTGAAGAAAACCTCGCGCGTATCAAGGTTCAGCCGCAAGTCTCCGACCACAAGCATCTTTGCCACCCGTGCTCGACGCAAACGCGCATCCACGCGGGCAAGCAGTTCTTCGGCATCGAAGGGTTTCTCCAGATAATCATCCGCGCCTAGCCGTAGCCCTTGGACTTTGTGCTGGGTCGCCGTCAAGCCCGAGAGGATGATGACGGGCATGTCCTCGCGTTCACGAAGCCGACGCAGTACTTCGTAACCACCGGTGCCCGGCATCATGAGATCCAACACGACAAGGTCTACGCCATCGGCCTCGACGAGTGCGAGCGCCTGTTCGCCGCTCGACGCGGTGGTGACGTCGTACCCCCCGAATTGTAGAACGCCTGCGATGGCATCACGAGACGCTTCATCATCTTCGATTACTAGCACGAGCGACCGCTCGTCAGTCGACATCGAAACCCCCACCCCTAGTTGGTACTTGGTACTACCCAGGTCACCCGCTACCGATAAACGTGAACAAGTGCTCCCATCGGGATTTCTCTAAACAGAAACTGAGCGGCAGCTAGGTCAGCAACATTGACGCATCCGTGCGAACCGCCGCCGGGATAGTAGCCGGTTGATGCAAAAGTCGGCGAATAGTGAACGGCAATATCTCCGGCGAAGAACAGGGCATACGGCATCGGAGCGCGGGGTTGATCGGGCCCGTTGATGCCCGATGTGGCGTTCTCCCATCGGAACCATACACGAAACGTGCCGGTGGGGGTGTCGAGTCCGGGCACACCGAAACGCACATCAACCGTCTTGACCACCTGGCCATTTCGAACATAGCGAATAACCTTGGCCGTTTTATCGATGCACAACACTTTGGCTTCGGCCCGGCACTGACGCGGCAGAGCGCCAACAGTGCCGGCCGCAGCCTGCACTGTTTTCCAGGTCGACTGATCGACGCGGCCATTCTCCGACAGATAGAACTTGTCCTGCGCTGCGCGGACAGCACGCTGGGTGCTGCTGCCCAGCCGACGCATGACCCGATCGCGCGATGAGATGTTGTAGCCCAGCCACTCCAGTCGTTCCTGAAGCAGGCGCACACTGGTGCCGCGATCATTGGACTTCATCGGTAATTTGAGCGAGTTCTGCGTTCCCGAATCAGGTCGATATCGCTGTTGATCATTATCGGCTGAAGCACCCGGCGCGCCCAGTAGCACCGTCCCGACTGTCAGTGCCCCGGCTGCAACTACCGCAAACCCGTGTCGCATGTATCTCCTCATACGACGATGCTACCTGGCAAGTAACCCCAAGTTCGGGGCAATGTCATGCTCGCGACTCAAACATTCCTAGCACGGCGGCCACCCCGAGGACAGACCGCGGCGCATAGGCCAATCGCCACAGACCGCCGTGGTTTGCACCCTCAATGAAAAGATCAAGGGGATGGTCCAGCGGCACGGACGGGTTAGCCGCTGAGTCTGGATTGCGCAGGTCGTGAACCAAGAGGGCAGCCATCAGGGTCGTCGAAGTCGCCGGCTCGAAGACTTCGACTCCAAACCGACCCGCGCCTGCATACGCGGCCGCCAAAGCCTTGTTCTTGACCACCGACTCGGTGCGCGTAGCCGGCGCAATATTGAGCGACACCCGATGACCTTGATCACGTAATGTCGTTGCGCGCCAGCGCTGAAAACGTTTGGCAAGGGCATAATTTGGCCCCTGCTGGGAAACGAGGGCGTCGTTGACGCCGACAATCCGACCTGTCGTGGTCGTTACGGTCGTTGGATAGTTGGGAGCAAATTGCCTTGCCAAGCGAAGTGGTGCTTGAAGCAGGCGGCCAGCACCGCGGTGCTTCCATCGACGTCGAGATTCAACAACTGCCTCCTCGGGCACCATAAACACATCGGTGGGTGTTGCTAGATAGGCCAGGGTCGATCCCACGAAGCGTTGGGCAAGATCGGTCATGACCGCATCGGCTGCCAGCGATAGCCGCACATGGATGACACCGTCAGCGTAGGTGTAATTACCAATTACCATCGGTTGCCCGACGCCACTGAGCCAATCGCGCACCTGGGGTGCTCGCCCGATGAGATCAGCACCGGTGACCTGCGCCGCGGCAGCATCGTCATCGAGGGTGACAGTCTGGCCGTTGCGCCAGCCGGTCGGCATAGATTCCACGGGCACCGGCATGTGCAAGCTTCCTGCCGTGGCGCGGGCCGTGTCGATCAATCGCTTCCACACAGCAGGTCGCGGAAGGTCGACAGCATGAACGCGAGCACCCCACCGAAGCAGTGAACGCGTCGGACCCATTTGCGCACCCGCGCCCAACACAGCAACGTCGATGTCACTCAGATCCAGCCAGTCGGGGTTATCCATCACTCGCTCGACAGCCTCGGCAAAACTCGGCTCAGCGGTCCCGGCATCGACCCACGCATGCAGTTGCGCGCGTAAATCATTTCCAAACAGGCGTCGGCCCTGGTAAGGAACCGACAGGTCTCGCTCACGAGCCGCCTGACCCCGAACAACAAGCGTGTCGTAGATCGGCTCCTCGTCGCGGCTGAATGCCTCGGTCAACGAAACCAAACCATCATCTTGTTGATATGCCGCATAACTCATCAGAGCCTCGGCCCCAGCCTTGGACATTGCCGCCGCATCGACCGCGTCGTGCGCGGCACTGGTGAGCAAGGCGCGGTAGGCCGGAATGTAGTTGCGGTGCCAGTGGTCAAAGCCAGCGATCCGTTGGCTCAAATCCTCATCGGCCGCGGCCGCAGCAGCCACAACAACTGCCTGACCGATGGCGGTTGAACTTACTCGACCGTCGGGACCAGGGCGCAAGACAACGCCACGTTGCGAGGCGGAGTCGGAGGTTGCAGCAGCCATGATTGGAGTACTTTAGCGCCGCACCATGTCGGCCAGCGTGCGTGTCGCTTGCCACCCCAAGACACCTGCGATTCGATCCACCGAGGCCACCAACTCGGGTGGGTCACCCGCGCGCCGCCGGCTCGCAACGGCATCAACATCGCGGCCAATCTGTTCCGATATGGCAGCCATGACCTCCCAGACCGACGCCCCGGTGCCGGTCCCCACGTTGAAAACGTCGCCACGTTGAGCTTGACGTGTGTATTGAGCGGCCCGAACGTGCGCTTCAGCCAGGTCAGCCACGTGCACGTAGTCGCGAATGCAGGATCCGTCCGGTGTCGGGTAATCGGTGCCAAATACTTCCGGATTTTCCCCACTGTCGAGTGCGGCATACACCATCGGAATGAGGTTATTGGCGCTCGTATCAGCCAGGCCCGGTTCTGATGCCCCAGCAACATTGAAATAGCGCAGCGACACCCAGGACAATTCCGAGATCGCCGCAGCAGCGCGAATAGCCCATTCACCAATGAGTTTCGTTTCACCGTAGGGCGACTTCGGGGCGGCAGGAGTGTCCTCGCTAATGGGAGACCACGGTGGTTCACCGTAGACCGCTGCCGACGAGGAGTACACCAGGCAGGTCACGCCCGTGTCTGCCATCGCCTCGAGCAGGGTGGTGATGCCGCCGATGTTCTCGCGGTAGTAGCGAATCGGTTCGGCGACCGACTCAGCCACCGCCTTCTTCGCGGCGAGGTGAATGACGCCGTCAATCGAATGCTCCCCCAGGGCCTTGGTTAACGCCGGCAGGTCATGCACACTTGCTTCCACACACACCACACCCTCGGGCAACCTCGCTCGCACGCCCGTCGATAGGTCATCTAGAACCACGACCCTCTCCCCAGCGGTTCGCAGGCTGCGCACCACGTGCGCGCCGATGTATCCGGCTCCCCCTGTCACGAGCCATCCCGACACTTAGAAACGCTCCTGCGTGATGCGTTCGTAGGCCTCGACATACCGCGCACGCGTGTTTTCGACCACTTCATCAGGCAAAGCCGGCGGGGCCTGGCCACTATCAGGGCGCCATCCCGACTCCGCAGAGGTAAGCCAATCGCGCACGTACTGTTTGTCAAAGGAGGGCTGCGCCTGGCCTGGTACCCAAGAGTCCCGCGGCCACCAGCGCGACGAGTCCGGGGTGAGTACCTCATCGGCCAGCATCATCTGACCGCGGTAGCGCCCATGCTGTGAGATTCCGAATTCGAACTTCGTGTCAGCCAAAATCAGCCCACGTAGGGCCGCGATTTCCGACGCCCGTTCGTACACAGCGATGGATAAGCGTTTAAGGTCCTGTGCCTCGTTTTGACCAATGGTCACGATCACCTCGTCATAGGTGATGTTCTCGTCGTGGTCGCCCACGGCCGCTTTCGTCGCGGGGGTAAACAAGGGTTTGGGCAAGAGCGCGCCCTCTTTGAGTCCAGGAGGCAATCCGTTGCCACAGATCTGACGCGTATTGATGTAATCGGTGTAGCCAGAGCCAGCTAGATAACCGCGCACCACACACTCAATCGGCATCATTTCCAACTCTTGGCACAGCATCGCTCGGCCTGCCACCACCGCCGGAACATGAGTGGAGACAACATGGTTGGGCACGATGTCTTGTAGCTGATCAAACCACCACAGACTGAGCGCGGTAAGGATCTTGCCTTTGTCTGGAATTGTGGTCGGAAGCACCCAGTCGAAGGCTGAGATGCGATCGGATGCCACGAAAAGCAATCGCCCTTCAGGGCTTCGATAAAGATCTCGCACCTTGCCCGAATAGATGTGCGTATAGCTATCCGGCAATTGGTATTCAGGGGGCGTTATCGACACCTCTACAGTCTCCCACCCATCGTTATCGCAGTCACAGGATCGGTGCTGGTCGGTAGTCAGCAGCCTGCGGGTGCGCCGCCACGATTGGAGCGATGCGAGCAGCAACGCGCTTAACCTGGTCGGGCGCTGCGCCTGCGAAACTCAGCGGCTCACGTAGAAGATTCGCCCACACCGATGCATCAACTGCCGCCAATCGATCATCTGCAGCTAACCGGTCGACCAGGTCATTGTCAGCAGCACCGGCGCGCATAGCCAACGCCACGGCGATCGCGTGTTCCTTGATCGCCTCATGGGCCACCTCACGCCCCACGCCCGCCTGCACCGCGGCCATCAAGGCGGTGGTGGTGGCGAGGAAAGGCAAATACCGTGCCAATTCCCGATCGATGACCGCCGGGAACGCACCGAACTCATCAAGTACCGTCAGGAAGGCTTCAAAAAGCCCATCCATCGCAAAGAACGCATCCGGCAGTGCCACGCGACGCACCACCGAGCACGCCACATCTCCTTCATTCCACTGCGCTCCGGCGAGTTCACCGGTCATGGCCGCAAACCCCCGCAGCAACACGGCAAAGCCATTAATACGTTCGCTGGACCTAGAGTTCATTTTGTGCGGCATCGCACTGGACCCGACCTGCCCGGGTTGAAACCCCTCCGTGACCAGTTCGACCCCGGCCATGAGTCGAATCGTTGTGGCCAGGCTGCTTGGACCAGCAGCCACCTGGACCAGGCATGACACGACCTCGTAGTCCAACGACCTTGGATACACCTGGCCGACACTGTCTAGCGCACGGGCAAACCCCAAATGTTCCATCACCAGCGATTCAAGGTCAGCCAACCGGTCCGAATCGCCATCCAGCAAGGTCAACATGTCCTGCGAGGTGCCCACCGGGCCCTTGATTCCGCGCAGTGGGTAGCGCTCCAGCAGACTGGACAGGCGCGCATAAGCCGCCAAGAGTTCTTCGGCGGCGGAGGCAAAGCGCTTGCCCAGGGTCGTCATCTGCGCTGCCACATTGTGTGACCGGCCGGTCAACGGCTGCTCTGTGTAGCGCAGCGCCAACTCGCCCAGGCGTCCTAGGGCAGCTGCACATGAGTCTTGGACAACCAGGAGCGACGACCTAATCATCATCTGCTCGACGTTTTCGGTGAGATCCCGACTCGTCATGCCCAGATGAATAAGTTCGTGACCCGCAAGGGAATTGAACTCCTCAATTCTCGCCTTTACGTCGTGGCGCGTGATCCGTTCGCGTTGTCCGATCGACGCTAAATCCACCTGGTCGAGTACTACTTCGTAGTCGGTAATCGCCTCTTGGGGTATGTCGATGCCCAATTGCTGTTGAGCTGACAGCACGGCTAGCCAAAGCCGACGTTCGTGTTTGATTCGCTCGCGTGGCGCCCAAATATCGCGCATCCGTGCGGATGCATAGCGCTGCGCCAGCACATCGGGATACACCTCGGGTTCAGTCACATTCGTCATCCTTTACCTTGAGCTATGTCGCGACGATAGTGACTGCCTCGCAACGAAATCTCCGCTACACCGGCATAGGCTCGACCGCGCGCCTGGGTCAAATCCCCACCCGTGCCGATAATGGACAACACGCGGCCACCGGAGGAGACGAGATTTCCATCGGCGGCAAGTGCTGTTCCCGCGTGCAGCACTTGCACATCTGGGAGTGCGTCGGCGCGTTCATCACCGTTAATGACGTCACCTAGAACAGGACTAGCGGGGTAGTTCTCCGCCGCCAGCACCACCGTTACCGCTGCATCGGCAGACCAGTGAAGTGGTTCTGCCGCCGCTAATGTGCCGGTGGCCGCAGCATGAAGCACGGGCCCAAGCGGAGATCGCAGTCGAGCCAACACGGCTTGGGTTTCCGGATCACCGAAGCGCGCATTGAACTCAACTACTCGAAGCCCGCGTGAAGTTAAAGCCAAACCTGCATAAAGCAAACCGGAGAACGGGATTCCATCGAGACGCATCCGGTCTACCGTGGGCTGAATCACTCGATTAACGATGTCGTCCACCAAGTCGACAGGTGCCCAGGGCAGTGGTGAATAGGCGCCCATGCCGCCGGTGTTTGGACCGGTGTCTTGCTCACCGACGCGCTTATAGTCCTGGGCCGGCTGCAACGGCACCACCGACACACCATCGGTAATCGCAAAGAGCGACACCTCTGGACCGTCGAGATACTCCTCAATCACCACGGCGCTTTCACCCGGGCGGTGTAGACACTGCTGGGCATGGTCGGCCGCAGACTGTCTGTCCTCGGTGACCACCACGCCCTTACCGCCGGCGAGGCCATCGTCCTTCACCACGAAGGGGGCACCGAATCCGTCGAGTGCCGAATCAACCTCCTGCATAGTTGTGCATACCCGAGCCATCGCGGTGGGCACCCCGGCAGCGGCCATCACCTGCTTGGCGAAAGCCTTGCTTCCTTCCAATAGCGCGGCTTCAGCCGATGGACCAAAGCAGGCGATACCCGCAGCTCTAACCGCGTCTGCGGCACCGTTGACGAGCGGAAGTTCTGGGCCGATCACGACCAGATCCACACCTTCGCTGGCTGCCAGCGCCGCGATTTGGGCCGAATCAGCAATATCGAGGGGCACGCTGGGAACTTCGCGAGAAATCCCAGCATTGCCAGGGGCGGCAATCACCTCGTCACCGCCCATGACGAGGGCGCGGATGATCGCGTGTTCGCGCGCACCGGAACCGACCACGAGGATCTTCACAAAGGTGAACACTATCGGCCTTGGATTCCAACTAGGCTGATCGCATGCGCGCTCGATCCCAGCGACGAGCAGTGGGGGCACTTACCTGCGCTCTGATCCTTTCAGTCACCGCATGCACGTCATCGGTCGATCCTGATTCCAACTCAGCCAGCCCGAGCCCGAGCACTTCTACGACTAGTTGCGCCGAAGGAGACCCGCTCGAGCCGCCCCGCGTCTTTAGCCTGACATTTGACGGCATCAGCGCCGACACCTTCGACACCACCCTGACCGTTCCCTTCGCTGGGCTCGACTCTGGACCCCTTGATCGCCCCTCGGTTGTTCGCGTTGCCGTGCTCACCTCAACCTCTAATGCTCCCGTCACGTTTTCCGCTCGCGGTGGCCAACTCCTCGAGCGACTCACTGACCCCTGGCAGAACGCCGGGGATCAACTCACCACCTTCAGCGTGGCCGGTGATTCACGGTGCACGGCCAGCGTGTTCCTTCTGGCCACGAAGGTCGGTACGGTGAAGGTTTCGGCGCAGGGCCAAAACCTCGAAATGGCCGAGGCTGCGGTGGTCACTAATCCAGCCGCTGCCAGGGAGGTGTCGGTTGCGACAGCCCGGTCAGCGGTGCGAGCGGGTGACACGGTTGAGACCACAGTCCGGGTGCAAGACGCCTTTGCAAACCCGATTTCCGGTGTCCCGGTTGTCATCACTACACCGCGAAAAGGCCCTGGCTTGTTTTTCAATGGGGCTCGTCGCGCGGTGGTTCTCACCGACGAGAACGGCCAAGCATCTACCGAACTCATCACGGTGGCGGGAGCGGGCTCATCCTTGACCATCGAAGCCAGCGGCGATTTACCCAGTTGCGACCGCTTGATCAATCAGTATCTTTGCGTCGCTGGTGAACCGGTTGACTTCTTCACCGAAGCCCAGGCGACTGACAGGGTCAAGGTTCGCGTACGGCAGCCTAAGGTCGTTGTCACCAGCCCCCAGGAAGGTGCCGCGCTCTCTTCCGGGCAGGTGTTCGTCGTAAATGCCACCACCGCTGGGGTTGCCCCGGGCACGCTGGCCCAGGTGCTGTGGGGTGATGAGGTCGTGGCCTTGGGCAGTGTCGAGGAGGACGGGTCACTCACGGCCTCCGACGTACCTGCCCGAACCACCTCCGGGAATCGCACGTATCAACTCGTGGTGGGTTCACTTCCACGATCACCGCTTGACTTGACCGTCCGCAACTTCAATGTGATCGGCGCTGCGGCCACAGGCCAGCGACTTGTTCTCGATATCGCTCCCGGTTCATGGCCTACCGGCACCACCATCATTGTGTTGCGGGACGGAAAGCGGTTGACCAGCGCCGAGGTAGGTGCCGTGGGAAGCACCATTCAACTTTCGGTGCCCAACCAGACCGGTTTCTACAACGTTCGAGTTCGCGCGGCCGGTGTCGTCGTCAACGGCAACCAACCCTTTGCTGTCTTGAACTAGCCCTCGTAGTGAGCGTCAACCAAGGTGAACACCTCATCCAAGATCGCAAGGCCCTCTTTGGCCTCAGCATCGGTCACCGTGCACGGCGGCACGACATGGAGTCGATTGAAATTGGTGAACGGCATGAGCCCGCGAGCACGACACTCGGCCACCAACTGCCCCATGGCTGGGGAGGTACCCCCGTAGGGAGCCAATGGCTCGCGCGTTACCCGGTCTTTGACCAGATCAAGGGCCCAAAAAACGCCGAGTCCGCGCACCTCACCGATCACCGGATGACGCTCCGCTAAATCGGCCAGGCCAGGTGCCAGCACCTCGCGGCCAATGCGCGCCGCATTCTCCACGATTGCCTCCTCCTTCATCGCATCGATCGAGGCGACGATCGAAGCGGCGGCAATCGGGTGACCGGAATAGGTGAGTCCACCGGGAAAGACCCTGTCGCGGAATGTGTCGGCGACCGCACCGGAGATCACGACTCCACCCACCGGTATGTAACCGGAGTTTGATCCCTTGGCAAAAGTGATGAGGTCTGGTTCGGCTGGCCAGTGTTGCCAAGCAAACCATTCGCCTGTGCGGCCGAATCCGCTCATGACCTCGTCGGCGATCCAGAGAATGTCGTATTTGTCGCATAGGGCGCGTACGCCCTCGAGGTAACCCGGCGGCGGAATCAGCACGCCGGCGGTGCCGACAACCGACTCGATCAAGATGGCACCGATCGTGCTGGGTCCTTCGAACTGAATCACCTGCTCAAGGTGAGTGAGCGCACGTTCGGATTCCTGCTCGGGCGAGTCCGACCAAAACGGCGAACGATACGGGTAGGGGCCGAAGAAATGCACATGCTGGGATGCATATTCATTGGGCCAACGGCGTGGATCACCGGTCGCGGCAATCGAAGCACCGGTGTTGCCGTGATACGAACGATAAAACGACAAGACCTTGTGCTTATGGGTGTGAATACGTGCCATCCGAATCGCATTCTCGATGGCATCGGCGCCGCCATTAGTGAAGAAGACCATGCGATGGCGATCACCTGCGAGGTCAACGATCCGGCGGGCGGCTTCACCGCGCATGTCATTGGCGTGCTGCGGGGCAATGGTTGATAGAGCCTGCGCCTGCTTCGCAATCGCCGCCACCACCTTGGGATGCTGGTGACCAATATTGACGTTGACAAGTTGACTGGAGAAGTCCAGATATCGATTGCCGTCGTAGTCCCAGAAGTAACAACCTTCGGCGGCCTGAACGGGCAGTGGCGTGATAGCACCCTGTGCGCTCCACGAATGAAACACGTACTCGCGATCAAGATCGTAGACTTCGCGGCCACGCTGCGGATCGGGTGTAACGCTCATAAGGATCCTCCTTTGAATCCGCCTGGACTAATCCAGCTGCTCGACTCTAGCGGTGTGCCGACCGCCCTCAAATGCGGTCGCAAAGAAGATGCGTAGGAGTTCTTTAGCGGTTGGTAGTGGGGTCACTCGAGCACCAAGGCAAGCCACATTCGCATTGTTATGCCGACGCGTCATTTCCGCGTCGTACATGTCTCGCAAAATGCCCCCACGAGCTCCGTGCACCTTGTTGACCGCCATGCAAATCCCCTGACCGCTGCCACAGATAGCCACGCCAAAGTCCGCTTCGCCGCTGGCGACGAGCCGACCAACTTCCGCCCCATAAATCGGATAATCCGTGCGCTCTTGCGAGTCGGTGCCCGCGTTGAGCACCTCGTGACCCATCTGGGTGAGCCACGACATGAGCGGCTCCTTCAGCGGGAAACCCGCGTGATCGCTGCCAATCGCAATTCTCATGTGGCTCCCTCATGTTGGGTCGATGGTTGGTCAACGGCAGCCTGCAGCCGCCGCACCGCCTCGTTCAGCATCTGCTCTGACTTGCAAAATGCCCAGCGCAGAGTCTGATTTCCTATCTGCTTATCCGGCCCCACCTGCTGCACCCGATGATGACCCAACGGAGCGCGCAATAACGGAATCGCTGCGACCCCCGCATGCTCAGGCATCCATAGGGCGAGTTCATTGGCGTCGGTGAAGCCAAAGGGTCCAAGGTCGCTGGTCAGAAAATATGTTCCTTGCGAAGGATTAACCGCGAAGCCAACCTCGGTGAGACCTGAACTCAAGATGTCTCGTCGGTGCTGCATTCCTAGGCGCAGACCTTCGAAATAGTCATCCGGGAGTGACAGGCCGAAGGCGAACGCGTATTGAAAGGGGCCACCGGAAGCAAAGGAAAGATGTTGGCGCACAGTGCGGACCGCTGCGATGAGATCGGCTGGTCCACTGGCCCAACCGACCTTCCAACCGGTTAACGAAAACATTTTGCCGCCACTGCCCACCGTGATGGTACGTTCGGCCATGCCTTCAATTGTTGCCATGGGCACATGCCGACTCTGGTCAAACCAAAGGTGCTCATAGACCTCATCGGAGATCACAATGAGGTCATTGGCGATCGCAATGTTCGCGATCCCTCGCATCTCATCTTCTGTGAACACCACTCCCGTGGGGTTGTGTGGCGAGTTCACGAGCAACACGCGCGTGCGGTTGGTAATAGCCGCCGCCAGGGCCTGAAGATCAGGTCGAAAATTCGGTGCCTGCAGTTCGACGCTCACTCGGGTCGCCCCGGCAAGATCGATTCCCGCGCCATACAGGTCAAACCACGGCTCAAAGATGACTACTTCATCACCCGGCTCGCACAACGCCAACAGGGCTGCCTGAATAATTTCACTGGCCCCCGTTGCCACCACGACTCCTGCATCTGGATCAATATCGATTCCGTAGAAGCGACGCTGATGCTTCGCAATTGCTCGACGAAGCTCTGGGATGCCCTGGGTAGGTGGATACTGATTGCCCCGTCCCTCAGCGATGGCCGCGGCTGCGGCCTCGCGAATCTCTGCAGGCCCATCCTCCTGCGGAAAACCCTGACCCAGGTTGATCGCATCATGCTGGCCGGCCAAGGCGGACATTTCTGCGAAAATACTGCGCTCATGGGAGCGCATTCGCTCAACCAATGACTGGGGACGAGCCGACATGGCCCCCACAGTAGTGGGGAGGTAGGGCAGGATGGACCCATGCCATCGATTGAGTTTGTCACGCTCGCCCACCACGCCGAGGCCATCAACGGCCTGCTCTACCTTCAAGGAGCCGGTTGGTCTGAGGTCGAACAGCCCTTCGACACCGACGGCAACGCCGGAACGGTGCACCTTGGCATTGGCGTGAGCCTGCTCATTGGCTGGAATGAAACCAACCGAAGCTTTCCGCTCACGATCACAGTCGCCCATGAAGATGGTGAAACCCTGTTCGAGGTCGAGGGAGCGGTCGAAGCCGGCCGTCCTGCCGGATCAACCCCCGGGGCCGATATTCGAAGCGTGTTGGCCGTGAGCGGCGAGGTGCAGTTCGGGCGCGCTGGCGGCTATGTTGTCAAAGCCAGCGTCGGTGACGATTCGGGTGCCGGCCTTCGATCAGTGCAATTTCGGGTGCTGTTTCCGGCCACGCGTGAACGCGGACCGGTTGGCCCAGCCGGTCCCGCCGACTTCACGCTGCCTGAATAGGCGCTACCTCCAGGCCCTCGCCGTCGGATTTCGCACTGATGCGCACATTGTTTCCGTCGTGAATCGTGCCGGCCAAAATCTCCTTAGCGAGCGGGTCACCGATGGCTGTCTGCACGAGTCGGCGTAGTGGGCGCGCACCGTAGGCCGGCTCGAACCCCTTGTTCACCAGCCATGATTTTGCTTCATCGGTGAGCTCCAAGGTGATGCGCCGATCGGCCAACCGATGTGACAGTTGATCTACCTGAAGTAGCGCAATCTTCTCCAACTCAGCGCGATCCAGCGGCTCAAACATGACCATGGCATCAAGTCGGTTAAGAAACTCCGGCCGGAAGTGCTGACGCACGAGGACAAGTGCCTCTTCCTTACGTTCACTAAATGGCCGCTCGACATCGACCAAGTATTGAGAACCAAGATTCGATGTGAGAATCAAGATCGCATTTCTGAAGTCGACCGTACGGCCTTGACCATCGGTTAAGCGTCCGTCGTCGAGCACCTGCAGCAAAATATCGAACACCTCAGGGTGGGCCTTCTCAACCTCATCAAGCAAGACCACCGAGTAGGGCCGCCTCCGCACCGCCTCGGTCAGTTGACCACCCTCTTCATATCCGACATACCCCGGCGGAGCACCGACCAGGCGCGATACCGAGTGCTTTTCTGAGTACTCACTCATGTCGATACGCACCATTGCGCGTTCATCGTCAAAGAGAAACTCTGCCAATGCTTTTGACAATTCCGTCTTGCCCACACCTGTTGGTCCGAGGAACAAGAAGGATCCGGTGGGTCGATTCGGATCGGCAATACCGGCACGGCTTCGGCGAACGGCATCACTGACTTCACGAACCGCTTCGGATTGACCCACAACACGCTTGTCCAGATAACTCTCCATTCGCAGCAGTTTTTCCGACTCCCCTTCGAGTAGTCGACCGGCCGGAATACCCGTCCAAGCCGCAACCACCTCAGCGATGTCATCTGCTGTCACTTCTTCACTCACCATCGCCGAATCACGCTCATTGGTATCGGCTGTGACGCGCTCCAATTCCTCCTCGAACGTCGGAATCTCACCGTAGAGAATCCGTGAGGCTTGCTCAAAGTCACCCGACCGCTGCGCCTTGTCAGCGACGGCACGCAGGTCATCGATAAGCACCTTCAGCTCGCCAATGCGATCAAGACCTGCTTTCTCGGTCTCCCACTTCGCGCGAAGACCCGACACTTCCTCTTCCTTATCGGCAATCTCGGCTCGCAATTTTTCCAAGCGCTGCACGCTGGCTTCATCCGTTTCCTTGGAGACCGCAAGCTCCTCCATCCTGAGTCGATCAACCTGACGCTGCAACACATCAATCTCAACGGGTGAGGAGTCGATCTCCATGCGCAGACGCGCAGCGGATTCGTCCATCAGGTCGATCGCTTTGTCGGGCAGGAATCGCGACGTGATGTAACGATCAGACAGCGTTGCAGCAGCCACCAGCGCACTGTCAGCGATGACGACTTTGTGATGCGCCTCGTACTTCTCCTTGATACCGCGCAAGATGGCAATAGTGTCTTCGACACTGGGTTGGTCAACGAGCACCTGTTGGAAACGCCGTTCCAGAGCGGCATCCTTCTCGATGTATTCGCGGTATTCATCGAGGGTGGTTGCCCCGATCATGCGTAACTCACCGCGCGCGAGCATCGGCTTCAACATATTGCCTGCATCCATCGCCGAGTCTCCGCCAGCTCCGGCGCCAACCACGGTATGCAATTCGTCAATAAACGTCACGACCTGGCCGTCGCTGTCTTTGATTTCGTCGAGTACGGCCTTCAATCGCTCTTCGAACTCGCCTCGATACTTCGCACCGGCCACCATTGCACCGAGATCAAGGGAAATAAGGGTCTTGCCCGCCAACGAGGTTGGTACGTCACCTTCGACCATTCGGCGCGCTAATCCTTCAACCACCGCGGTCTTGCCTACACCGGGATCGCCGATAAGCACCGGGTTATTTTTGGTGCGGCGGGACAGCACCTGAATAGTGCGCCTGATCTCCTCATCGCGGCCGATAACCGGATCAATTTTTCCCTCACGCGCACGAGCCGTCAGGTCAACTCCGTACTTCTCCAATGCCTGAAAAGTACCTTCGGGGTCTGGTGATGTCACGCGTGCTCCTCCTCGAATCCGGTCGAGTGCTTCCAGCAAAGCCTCCGGTGTTGCACCCGCCTGCGTCAACCGATCTTGACACCCGGGTTTGCTAGCAAGGCCAATGAGCAAGTGTTCGGTACTGACATATTCATCGCCGCGATCGGCCGCCATAACACGGGCAGCCTCAACCACCGCATACGACGCTGAGCTCAGTTGTGGCGCAGACACCGTCGCACCACTCGCAGTTGGCAACGCCTCCACACCAGCACGGATTTCGCTCGTGAGGGCGGGCACGTTGACGTCAACGGCGGCCAAGAGTGCGGTGGCAATGCCTTCACCCTGTTGCAGTAAAGAATCAAGAATGTGTAGCGGCTCTACCTGCGCGTTGCCTTGGGCCGCGGCCAGGCGCACCGAAGCGCTCAGTGCTTCTTGTGCTCGGGTAGTGAATTGAATATCCATATGGCCTGTTCGCTTTCGTGACGAGGTGGATTCAAGTATTTATGCGCGCCGTCGACGACGCGGGTTCCACAGCACTAACGCGGTGGAAGGCTTGTCTCGGCGCAGTTCGGTTAGTTGTTCCCGGGCCCGGTCAAGTTGTGCCTCCAAATCAAGTACACGTTGAATACCCGCGAGGTTCACGCCCGCAGCCGACAGATCGGCGATCTCCTGCAATCGACTGATGTCTCGCATGCTGTAGAGCCGATTACGCCCATTGGCTCGCTGAGGGCTGACCAAACCAAGACGGTCATACTGACGCAGAGTTTGTGGATGCAAGTCGGTCAGTTGCGCGGCCACAGATATGGCATACACCGGGGTGGTGTCGTTATGTTCCATCTTTAACTCAATTCGCTTACTTTTTGACTACGGATTGTTGACTGACGCCAACAACTCTGCTCGTGGGTCACCTTGATCGGTGAGATCGGCAAAAGCCCGCAATGCACCACGCGCTTCGTCGTTTAAGGCAGTGGGCACCAGCACATCAACGGTGGCCAATAAATCGCCCTTCGTTCCGTCCTTACGCGTAACCCCACGCCCGCGGACCCTGAAGGATCGGCCGTTAGCCGTGCCCGGTGGAATCTTGAGGGTCACCGTTTTGCCGTCAGTGGTCGGCACCTTGATGTTCGCCCCCAATGCCGCCTCGGCGAAAGTGAGGGGAATCGTGACACCTAGGTTGTCGCCCTTGCGAGTGAAAACCGGGTGCGGGGTGACGTGCACGACGACATACAGGTCTCCGTTGGCACCACCGCGTTCGCCAGGTGCTCCCTTGCCCTTCAACCGAATACGTGAGCCATCTTTCACCCCCGCCGGAATACGCGCCTGCACCGTCCGTGCAGACACACCGCGGCCGGAGCCCTGACATGTTTGGCACGGATCGTCAACAATCAGGCCTCGCCCATGGCAGGTAGGGCACGGCTCCGCGAAGGCGAATCCGCCCGCATTGCGCGTGGTTTGACCTGAACCTTCACACGTCGGGCAAAGGTGCGGCACGCTGCCGGCCTTGGCCCCCGTGCCATTGCAGCTCGTGCAGGCACCCTCACTTGACAGCCTGAGAGGCACGGTCACGCCATCAAGCGCCTCATTGAACCCGAGCGTGATCTCACTTTCCAGGTCCGCGCCCCGACGAGGTTGCTGTTGGCGCCGACCACCTCGACCGCGCGTGAAAATATCACCGAGCAGGTCACTAAATCCCGCATCCTGCCCTCCGAACATGTCGGAGAAGTCGTACTGGGCTCCGCCACCGGGTCGACCGGATCCACCGCCGAAGCCGCCACCACCACCACCGGCAAAGAGTGATCGAGCCTCGTCGTATTCCTGACGCGTCTTGTCGTCAGACAACACGTCATACGCCTCAGACACCTCTTTGAAGCGATCCTCTGCAGTCTTGTTGCCGGGATTCTTATCGGGATGAAGTTCGCGCGCCAACTTGCGGTACGCCTTCTTCATTTCATCTGCCGTGGCGGTCTTGGACACACCTAGGACAGCGTAAAAGTCCTTGTCCAACCACTCTTTGTTCATGCCGCCTTCTTCTTAGTCTCGTGCAGTGAGGGTCTAAGCGCCCGCAACAGCAACCCGTGCTGGTCGAAGCACACGGTCACCATGTCGGTAACCCGGCTGGTACACGCTCACTACGATCGGCTCACTCAAACCATCGCGGTCTTCACTCGTGAGCGCCTCATGTAGCTGCGGGTCGAAAATATCTTCGGGAGCACCAAAGGTCTCGAGCCCTAACCGAGCCACAATCTGCTCGAGGTTTTCACTAACGGTCTTAAATGCTCCATCAAGTTCACCATGCTCGCGAGCACGCTCGATATCGTCAAGCACTGGCAACAGTTCAGAAAGAGTTGATCCGATAACACTGCTACGCATAGCTTCTCGCTCACGATCGATCCGTTTACGGTAGTTCGCGTATTCAGCATGAACCCGACGTAAATCGTCGGTCAACTCAGCGACTTTGCTCTCGGCTTCATCTAGGTCGGCATCAAGCACCGACGCGTCGACCTCAGGTGCGAGAGCAGAAGCCTGCTCTCGCACCTGATACGTGTCTGGATCGATGCGACGTTTGTCGTTGATGCGCACACCTTCGACAGGTTCGCCTTGGTCACCGTTGGGATACGAAGGGGAGTCATTCATCGCTCCGCCTCCCATCACTTATTTGCGTCGGTGGCTTCGTCGTCCACAATTTCTGCGTCGACAACATCGTCTTCAGCCATGTCACCTTCGGCTTCCGCGGCACCTTCACCACCGGGGGTCTGTTGTGCCGTGGCATACATCGCAGCACCTAAGGTCTGGCTGGCTTGGGCGACCTTATCCGTCGCTTCTTTCATACCAGGAATATCGTTGGCCTCAATGGCTTTTTTGAGTTCATCAAGTGGCCCATCGACATTAGCTTTGGCATCAGCCGGGATCTGCTCCTCGTTGTCCTTAAGGAACTTCTCGGTCTGGTAAACCAGGGCTTCCGCGGTGTTCTTGACTTCGATTTCCTCGCGCAGGCGCTTGTCTTCCTCGGCATGCTGCTCGGCCTCACGCATCATGCGATCAATGTCGTCTTTACTCAGAGCACTACCGCCGGTGATCGTCATCGACTGCTCTTTACCGGTAGCGGTGTCTTTGGCTGACACGTGCACGATGCCGTTGGCATCAATGTCGAAGGTGACCTCGATCTGCGGGATACCTCGAGGCGCCGGCGGAAGGCCGGTCAGCTCAAAGGTGCCCAGTCGCTTGTTGTAAGCCGCCATCTCGCGTTCACCTTGATAGACCTGGATCAGCACACTGGGCTGATTATCGTCAGCGGTCGTGAAGGTTTCGCTGCGCTTGGTGGGGATCGTGGTGTTGCGCTCGATTAGTTTCGTCATCACACCACCCTTAGTTTCGATACCAAGGGATAGCGGGGTTACGTCGAGTAGCAGAACGTCTTTGACCTCACCCTTGAGTACGCCAGCCTGCAAGGCAGCACCAATAGCTACGACCTCGTCGGGATTGACGCCTTTGTTGGGGTCCTTGCCGGTGATGTCCTTGACGAGATCGGCCACGGCTGGCATACGAGTCGAACCGCCCACCAGAACAACCTGATCGATATCGGCAACCTTGATGCCACCGTCACGCACGACGGCCTCAAACGGCTTCTTCGCCCGATCCAGAAGATCGCGCGTCATCTGCTCGAACTGCGCGCGGCTGAGGCTTTCGTCGAGATGGAGTGGGCCATCAGCACCGGCGGTGATGTAGGGCAGGTTGATCGAGGTCTGCATCGAGCTCGACAACTCGATCTTTGCCTTTTCGGCTGCCTCGCGTAGACGCTGCATCGCCATCTTGTCTTTGCTCAGGTCGATGCCGTGGGCGTTCTTGAACTGCGTGACCATCCACTCGACAACCTTGTCGTCCCAGTCATCGCCACCGAGGTTGTTATCACCACTTGTTGCTTTGACTTCAACGACACCATCGCCAATTTCCAGCAGTGACACATCGAAGGTGCCGCCGCCGAGGTCGAATACCAAGATTGTTTGTTCGGCATCGCCCTTGTCCAGGCCATAGGCCAATGCGGCCGATGTGGGCTCGTTGATGATGCGAAGCACGTTGAGTCCAGCGATCTCACCAGCCTCTTTGGTGGCCTGACGCTGCGCATCGGAGAAGTAGGCCGGAACCGTGATGACCGCATCGTTCACCGAGTCACCGAGGTAGGCCTCTGCATCGCGCTTGAGTTTCATTAGGGTGCGGGCACTGATTTCCTGGGCGGTGTAGGCCTTGCCATCAATGTCGACCGTCCAGTTCGTGCCCATGTGGCGCTTCACGGAACGAATGGTGCGATCCACATTCGTGACGGCCTGGCGCTTGGCTACTTCACCGACGAGCACCTCGCCGTTCTTGGCGAAGGCAACAACCGACGGGGTAGTGCGGGCGCCTTCTGCGTTAGTAATGACGACGGGATCGCCGCCCTCTAGAACGGACACGACGGAGTTGGTCGTGCCCAGGTCGATGCCGACTGCTCGGGCCATCAGAGTTCCTTCTTTCTGGTTGTGACGTGTAAGGGACGTTAAGTCCACTAGTGATTATGCATTATCAAGCAATATGAGTCAACTCGGCTCATATTGCTTGAGCCCGAAGCTGCACAAAAATGTCCAATATTTTCTGTTGGCCTGTGCTGCGTGAGCGCTCATGACCGTTACTCTTTCCCCATGGATGCTCTAACGATCGTTCGCCTAGGCCTGGGAACGCTGATCATCGTGGTGGCTCTCGCCTTCGCCGCTCGTCGTGCTTTCTTTCTCAATGCACTGATTCGATCCGGGCAACCTGCCGTTGATCGAAGCGGCCACCTGCCTCGGCGCGCTGGTACCGAGGCCGTCGAAGTGCTGGGGCAAAAGAAACTGCTGCAGTGGTTTGTGCCAGGTGTCGCGCACGTGTTCGCGTTCTGGGGATTCATCGTGCTGGGCATCACGGTCGTCGAGGCATTCGGCGAGGTGTTCATCCCCGGTTTCTGGTTCCCAGTCATCGGGACATGGCCGATTGTTCTCTTCCTCGAAGACCTCTTCGTAATCTTGGTGTTAGTCGGCATCATCATTTTTGCGATCATTCGACTGGCCAACAACCCGCTGAAGCAAGGGCGCAATTCACGGTTCTTCGGTTCACATTTAGGGCCTGCGTGGATCGTCCTACTGATGATCTTCCTGGTGCTGGCGACACTCGAGTTGTATCGGGGTGCAAAGTTGGCGCTCTACGGTGATCTTCCGGGAGCGTTCTTGTCCAACACCGTCGCATCATGGATGTCGCCGCTGAGTGAAACCACCCTCGAATGGGTTGAAGTTGTTGGCATCTTGTCGCACATCGGCGTCATTTTGGGCTTCCTTCTCTTGGTGCTTCACAGCAAACATCTACACATCTTCTTGGCTCCTATCAACGTTGGTTTCTCGCGACTTCCCAACGGCCTCGGGCCACTGTTGCCCATGTATTCCGGTGGCAAACCTCTTGACTTTGAAGATCCGCCGGACGACGCGACCTTCGGCGTCGGGCGCACCGAGGACTTCACCTGGAAGGACACTCTTGACTTCGCCACGTGCACCGAGTGTGGGCGCTGTCAGTCCCAATGTCCCGCGTGGAACACCGGCAAGCCGCTAAGCCCGAAGCTCATGATTATGAATATGCGTGAGGCTTCCTTTGCCAAAGCGCCGTATGTGTTGGCGGCACAAAAGGCCAACGGAGGTGCGAACGCACCCATGGGTGAGGTCGACGAGGGTGTACTCGCGACCTTGTCGCCTGAGATTCAAGCGGCCGTCGAGCGTCCCTTGGTCGGATCGCGAGAAGGCTTGCCGCACAAGGAAACTGACGGATACGATGCTTCCGGCCATCGCGGCCACGAGGGCCCGTACATTGATGAAGACGCCTTGTGGTCGTGCACGACCTGCGGTGCCTGCGTGCATCAATGCCCGGTCGATATCGAACATATTGATCACTTCATCGACATGCGTCGCCACCAGGTCCTGATCGAGTCAAATTTCCCTTCCGAGCTCAACGGCCTGTTCAAGAACATTGAGAACAAGGGCAACCCCTGGGGTATGAACGCCTCCAACCGCAATGCCTGGATCGAAGAGGTCGACTTTGACGTACGAGTATTTGGCGCCGAGGGCGAAGACACCATTCCTGAGGACGTTGAGTACTTGTTCTGGGTCGGTTGCGCGGGTGCATTCGAAGATCGCGCCAAGCGAACCACCAAGGCCGTTGCGGAACTACTCACCATTGCGGGCGTCGATTTCATGGTGCTTGGCGAAGGTGAGACCTGCACGGGCGACCCGGCTCGTCGTGCCGGCAATGAGTTCCTCTTTCAGATGCAGGGTATGCAAAACGTTGAGGTGCTCAACGAGATCGGTGCCAAGAAGATCGTGGTCACCTGCCCGCATTGCATGAACACTGTTGGCCGCGAATATCCGCAGATCGGCGGGAACTACGAGGTCGTTCATCACTCTCAATTGTTGGCTAGCTTGGTGAGCGAAGGTCGCCTCACGCCCGTCACTGCACCTGATTCGGGAGTTGGCGAGAAGATCACGTATCACGATCCGTGCTACCTCGGTCGGCACAACGATGTGTACGTTCCGCCGCGTGAACTAGTGGCCTCGGTGCCTGGCGTTGACCTGATCGAAATGCCGCGCAGTGGCACCGAATCCTTCTGCTGTGGCGCCGGCGGTGCTCGCATGTGGATGGAAGAGAAGCTCGGCACTCGGGTAAATGTGAACCGAGCCGACGAGGCAATCGCAACGGGCGCATCGAAGGTCGCCGTGGCTTGTCCATTCTGCAATGTGATGCTCAATGATGGCGTGACGATGCGTCAGCAGGAGGGCCTGGCCACAGGCGTCGAGGTGGTCGACGTGGCGACAGTCCTCCTCGACAGCGTCAAGGCCAAGACTCCGGCCTAGAGCGCCATTAGTCGGAGACACTCCGGCGCCGTTACCCTCGCCCCGTGAGAGGGAGCCTGAAAGTCGGCGTGATCGTCGTCGTTCTCTCGGTGATACTGGGACTGCCCATCGTGGTTCTCTCTCTACTGGGCGCCCCGACAGCTGGCAGTCTGATCGGCCTCGGTGGTCTCGCGATCGCATTCGTCGCGCGGACTACTCAGCCACGGGTATCGATCTACGCGGCACTCGGCCTTGGTCTTGGATCACTGCTCGTCGTCAATGCCGCCGCACATCCAGTGCTTGGCGTGCTGGGCATGGTGGCCATCGCAGCCGGTCAGGGAATCACGGCACGATGGACTTGGAACCACGTCTTCATACTGATCCCGATCACCCTGTCATTCATAGCCAGCGAATCCGTACTCTCGCCACCGGCGGTTTCCGCCATCGTGTTCGCCGCGATCACTACCGGGTACGCCCTGGTCGTGGCACTGGCTGTCTCATGGGTGAGTCGGCACAGCAAAGACGATAAAGACCAGTCGCCGACTCCCCTGTCGTGGTCGCGCACCGCTGCCTACGCCGGACTGCTGGTCGTAGCAACCGCGGCGACCAGCACCATCGCGCTGACCAACGCGTGGGGACACACGGGGGGCTGGTTGATCATGACCCCGTTCATCGTCATCCAGCCCTACGTCCAAGACGGCTGGCGCAAGGCTTTCAACCGAGCATTCGGCACGATCGCCGGAATGGCTGTCGCCTACGCATTGGCCACCCTCGTCGGACAGGGCGCCGCCCTAGCGGCCGTGGGATACGCCTTCGGTGTCCTAGCGATCATCGCCGCTGTGAAACAGTGGCACTACGCCATCTATACGACCTTGCTCACCCCCGCTGTCGTCATCTTGGAAAGCGCCGGACGGCCCATCGAGGAGACAGGTGATCACCGCATCGTGGCGACACTGATCGGCGTTGGGGTTTCGCTCGTAGCCATGGCCGTCGCGATCCCGATCTACCGCCGGGGCGCCGCACGCGCGGAACTCGATCACTACTAAGACCCGATCGCAACCGACACGGGTGGGTCGACTCCTCCGCCGGCGCGGAATTCTGCGATTTGTACTTTCCGTAATCAAAGGTGCATGAGCCAGGCCAGCATCCGATCCTTCACACCCGGCTTGGCGTCGAAGAGCGAAAAGTTTGGCTCGGGTCAGTTCACGCGAAGATCAGTGCGATGGAAGTTCGCGAACGAACGACTCGGGGTCGGACCGCGCTGCCCCTGGTAGCGAGACCCGTACACCGACGACCCGTAGGGGTGCTCCGCGGGGGATGACAGGCGAAACAGGCACAGCTGCCCGATCTTCATCCCCGGCCACAACTTAATCGGCAGGGTCGCCACGTTTGACAACTCCAAGGTCACGTGGCCGGAGAACCCCGGGTCGATAAAGCCCGCCGTCGAATGGGTCAACAGACCGAGGCGACCCAACGACGACTTCCCCTCCAGACGCCCCGCGATGTCATCAGGCAAAGTCACCACTTCATAGGTGGAGGCCAACGCGAACTCACCCGGATGCAAAATAAAGGCCTCTCCCTCCCCGGCCTCCACGAGCCTGGTCAGCTCTGGCTGCTCTTCGGCAGGATCAATGTACGGGTATCGATGGTTTTCAAAGACCCGGAAATAGCGGTCTAGGCGCACGTCAACGCTGGACGGCTGCACCATTGAGGCGTCATAGGGCTCGAGGCCAACGCGCCCCGCGGAGAGTTCGGCTTTGAGATCGCGATCAGACAGAAGCACGCTCGAAGGCTAGCGGGCCTTTGATCCCTTAGGGTCATGGCGTGCAGATTCATGACCCGGGCGGAGCTGCACTGCGTCGCGGGGTGCAATTGGCCATCGCCCTTCCTCTCGTGGCGTTTCTTGTTTCCCGAGTGGCACTCGACCCCGAAGGCGTCGTGTATGGAGCACTGTTGACCACCGCGATTTTGGCCATGGCTGATTTCTCCGGGCCGTGGCAGGTGCGTGTATTCGGGCCTATTGCCACCGCCGCTTTTGCCGCCGTGGCCGTCGTGGTCGGCATTTTGGCAAGTGTCAACCTGATCACCGTCATCATCACGACCCTGATCGTCGGCGCCACCTTGGCGTTCATTCCAACCCTGCGAGGTCTGCCCGCGGCCGGCGCTCCTTCGGTCCTGCTGATGTATGCCATCGCTGTCACCACCGACATCGCGTTGTCTGACCTGCCCAAGGTGGTGCTGGGCCTGGCGATCGGCCTGGCCGTCACCGTCGTGGTGTTGCTCGTCGTCTTTCCCGGTGACAATCGATCTCAGATACGCCTCGATATCGCCACGGCCATGCGCGCTCAAGCCGACTACATCGCCGCACGCTGGTTGGGCCAGGGCGATGAGACCGTCACCTATCAACGCTACGAAAGGGATATCAACGAGCTAACCCGAAACTGGATCGGAAAGCCCTATCGCCCGGCCGGCACAGCCGAGAGTGATCACGCCCTGATCTTGCTGGCCTCGCGACTACGCGTTGTGTTTACCCTTCTACCCGGTTTGGCCGTGCCGAACTCCGATGAGGTAGCCACCGCCACGGCCACTAGCGCCGTAGCTCTTATTCGCGCCAACGCCGACGCCCTGGACGGACTCGGTCCCCCACCTCCGCTGGCTGATATTTCCGCGGATCGTCAGCGATCACGTGAGAGTGTCATTGCTCGAATCCAACAGCAGACCGATCGGGACGAAGCCGTTGGATTGTGTGTGCGCGCTCACGGACCACAAGT
>Ga0129324_10000239_pt1 | contig 39675 bp, 39 predicted proteins | sample CPBDNA_7_FD_96879 | JGI IMG/M metagenome (GOLD analysis project Ga0129324, IMG submission 96879) | Freshwater to marine salinity gradient microbial communities from Chesapeake Bay, USA - CPBay_Spr_15_0.2_DNA | ecosystem: Environmental > Aquatic > Marine > Coastal | place: USA: Chesapeake Bay...
AATTTTTTTTATTATTTTTAAAACTGAAAGTGAATCTGAAAGATCACCATAATGTAAATAAAAGTTAGTTTTTTTATGGATATCTGAGTAGATATCATCAATTCTTTCAGTATTAAAAGATGAACTTCTTCTTTTTACACCATGGACAATATAATTTTTTTTTAATAATAATTTTGAAAGATAGGCACCATCTTGTCCTGTAACTCCAAAAATTAAGGCTATTTTTTTCATAAATTTAAATAATTGAATATCGTAATGTCATATTTTTACAAAAAATCTATATTTGAAAAGTGTTAATATTGCTTTAAACCCATCAATAAAATTAATTTTTTTACCCTCTTCATATGTTCTTCCATTGTATCTTATTGCAACCTCTTTTATATCAATTTTTTTTAAGGCAATTTTTGTTGTTATTTCTGGGCAAAAACTGAAATCGTCCTCATTCAATTTTATATCCAAAAAAACTTTTTTTTCAAACATTTTGTAACAAGTGTGAGCATCAGTCAAATTTTGATTATTTAAAATATTAGAAATAATTGTTAAAATATGATTAAAAAATACCCTACTTAGTGAGGAAAAGTTTTTAGTTAAATATCTATTTTTACCAAGAACACGAGAACCATAAACTACTTTATTTTTTTTATTAATTAAATTCAACATTTTATAGTAGTCTCGAGGGTCATATTCTAAATCTGCGTCTTGTATCAATACAACAGCTCCTTTTATTAGTTTTTGTGCTGATTTAATTGCTGCACCTTTCCCTAAGTTTTTTTTGTGATTTATTAAAATGGAAAAGTTTTTCTTGTTTTTTTCAAGAATAATTTTTGTTCCATCAGTTGAGCCATCATTAACTACTATTATTTCCTTATCGATATCATCCAATTGGTTAATCTTTTTTAAAAGCTTTTCAATAGTTGTTTTTTCATTATAAACTGGAATGATAATTGATATTTTTTTTTTAAAATTATTCATAATTTATGGATATACTTATATACTCAACTTTAACTAACTTCATATATTTTTGTAGTGGATACATTGTTTTATCTAAAAAAAAACTAAGCATTGAAAATTGCTTTTATATCTTTTTTATTGGATTTATATCATTATCTTTTACAGGTTTATTCTTTAATTTTTTTATAGAATTAAGTCCATTATTTAACTCGATTATTTACATTATAATAATGTTTTTATTTATTATAAAAGTAAAATTTAAATTCAAATTCAATAAAAGAGTTATTCTATTTTTAATTATTTCATCAATATCTACTTTTTTACTAATTATTTACAGTAACGTGAATAGGCCTGATGCAGGATTGTATCACTTACCTTATATTTCTTTATTGAATGAGAATAAAATTATTTTGGGAATAAATACTATACATTCAAGATTTGCACATACGTCAATACTACAATATCTATCTGCATTAAATAATAATTACTTATTTACTAATAATGGCATAAGCATTCCACTAGCAAGTATAGTTTCATTTTTTTATATCTACTTTTTTAATGACGTGTTGAGGGTAATAAAGAAAAAAGATTACATAACATATGCAAAAATATTTTCTTTATTGATCATAATATATGTATCATATAAAATTAATAGATACAGTGGTTTTGGAAATGATGCGATTGCACATTTATCTTTTTTCTATTTAATTTCTTACTTTCTTAAATCAAATCTAAAAAATATAAATTTAAATAAATTAACAATAATTTCAGTATTTATTTTTATAAATAAACCAATGTTAGGATTGGTATTTATAATTCCGTTATTTATATTTTTTTTTAATAAGCACTATCAAATAAAAAAATTATTATTAATAATTTTTTCTTTCCCAACTTTGTTTTTATTATTATGGTTTTTAAAAAATATTTTAATAAGTGGCTGTATGATTTACCCTCTAAAGATAACTTGTATAAAAAATCTACCTTGGACAAATACTATTGAAATAGCTAATGATAGCCTTCAGGGATCAGCATGGTCAAAAGCTTGGCCAGACAGAATAGATAAAAATATATCAATGTATGAGTATAATAAAAATTTCAACTGGGTTAAGTCATGGAGTAAAGTTCATCTTAAATATATACTTAAAATAATTATTCCGTTTGTATTGATTTTATTTTTGATAACTTTTTATTTCAGGTTAAAAATAAGTGATATTAAAATTAGTAATGATAAAAGTTTTAAAATAAAGATAAATTTCTTATTAGCTTTTTGTTTATTGGGGCTTATTAGTTTTTTTTTAATTTTTCCAATTTATCGATATGGGTACTCTTACCTAATAACTTTCTTCTGTTTATTAACGATATATTTTAATAGAAATAAAATTACATCTAAAGATAATATGATAATTTTTAAATTAGTCTTTATAGTATGCATTTTTATAATTTCAGTAAAACAAATAATAAAAATTCCTAAGAACTATCTTAAAAAATCTGATTGGCCAAATATATATAGGCTAGGGCCACAAAATAAAATATATGATAAATATATTATAAATGATTTTTTTCATTATTTTCATGCCTCTAATGGAGATTATTTATGCATGTACTCTCCATCCCCATGTACAAGTTATAAGTTGAGTCAAAGAATATATGTGAAAAAAAAATATAATTATATTTTTATATCTTTGGAAAATTGAAAATTTTAGGTAATTTAAAATTTTTAATATTTCCAGCTTTTTATATAACCATCAATTTTAATAAGTATTTTATAAAGATAAATGAAAATAAAAAAATAACTAAAATGTTTTTTTAATATTGCAATATCTTGATAAAATCTTTCAAAAAAAAATTTTTTGTTAGTGCTTAATCCTCCTGTTTTCATTGAAGTGATAATTTTATCTATATAATAAAAATTAAATTTTTTGGAAGCTATTCTTAAATTGAAATCTGTATCTGATGAAATACTAAAATTTGTGTCATATTTAATTTTTTTATAAATTTTTTTTTTTATAAATAAAGTTGGACTTGCAATTTTTAAAGCCGAAACTTTGTTAAATTTTTTAAATGGAAACTTCCAAATTCGTTTATATTTCAAATTTTGATTAAAATAGATTAAATTGCCAAATAGTAAATCATAATTTTTTTTATTCAATTTATCATGTATGATTTTTAAAGTTTTGTTACTATAATATTTATCTCCCGCATTTAAAATTCCGATGTACTCTCCTTTTGCAACTTTAATTGCTTGATTTAAACCATCATAATAATTTCTATCTTTTTTCCGAATGTATACATATCTATTTTTTAAATTTTTCCTAATATATTGACTTGTTCCATCAAAGGACATTCCATCAAATATTATGTATTCAAAATTTTGATATTTTTGAGATAAAATACTTTGCATCGTAATTTTTAAATTTTCTTTATCATTTTTAACAACAGTAATAATGCTTATTTTCATTTTATCTTTTTTAGGTAATGTAAATAAAAACCGACTAAATAAAATAATATTGTTGCATTAAAGGTAGTAAAAAAAGATCCAGAAGGTTTTAATGGAAATAAAATTGCTAAAAGTAATGATCCCAGGGCTATTGATAAAAAATTTTGAGCATCTTTCTTTTTTCTTATTTTTAAAATTTGATAAATTATTATAAAAATGAATCCAAGGTAAAAAAGACCACCTATAATTCCATTTTCACTCAAAAACTCTAATAAATAATTATGAGGATTTGTGGCACAAGCTCGATATTTCTTATCGTTTTGTATTAAATATTTTTCTATTTCAGTTTTATTACAAGCTATACGAAAACTTTTGGGACCTTGCCCAAATATAGGGTTTTTAGAAAATAATTCAATTGATGCTTGGTAATGATGACCCCAGGGGCTATCTTTTATTTGTTTAAAAAACTCTGAAAAATTTAAATAATTTACGGTTCTAAGTGGTTCTATAAATCTTTTTTCAACTTCTTTTGAAAATTTTCCTAAAGAAAATAATAGTAAAATAAATAATAATAAGATTAGGAATATCTTTAATATTCTTTTTTGAAAAAAATGTAAAATTAATATGGTTAATATAAATATTAATACTGCATTTCTTTCTCCAGATAAAATTATTGTTACAAATAGACCTAATAATAAAATGTAAGTATGATTTATTATAAATTTTTTTTTTTCATTGATAAAATAAAGTAGAAAAAAAAATAATAAACCTTTTTGACTTAAATAACAACAACCTATTAACTCGTCTTTAAAAACTCCTGAAAACCTTTCACACTCCACTGGTATAACTGATTGATTACACATGCCTGGTTCAAAACCAAAAATATTTTTATAAGCAAAATATTGATAAATAATATCTACACTTACAAAAACTATCAAAATAACGTTAAAATAAATTAAAAACTTTATTTGTTTTTCAGTTGCTTTCTGCAGTACATAAAAGACTGCGGCTGATAACAATAAATAACGAAAATTTCCTATAGATTTTATAATTAATAAATAACTTTGTTGGTGATAAATTGAATTAATTAAAACATACGTAAAAAAAACAAAAAGATAAAATAAAAGAAAATTATGTAAAAAAATATTACTTTTTTTTTCCTCAGTACTTATGTGATATAAAAATACTATACACAATATAACTGTTGTTATATTGAGCGTAGTACTTCTAAAAATAATAATAAGTGGATAAAAAATCACTGTAATTAGTAATAAATTATATAGATAATGTTCTACTTTTTTATTATTTAACATATTTTTAACTTATATTAGTTTTAATTAAGAAGGAAATTGTTAAAGTTTCATCATTAATAATAATTTATATTAACTTAATATTCTAAAAATTATTGTATATTAATAAAATTAAACATAATGAAAATTATAAAATCTAAAATAATAAAAATTAAAAAAGGCAAAAATCTTAAGGTTATTTCCCCTGTAAATATTTATGAGGCTGAATTTGGAAAAGATTGTTTTGTTGGGCCGTTTACTGAAATTCAAAAAAACGTCAAAATTGGTAATAATACAAAAATACAGTCACATTCATTTGTATGTGAATTAGTAACAATTGGTGACAATTGTTTTATTGGGCATGGTGTTACATTTATTAACGATAAATTCGAAAATAACGAGCCAGCTCGTGGGAATAAAACAAAATGGAAAAAAACACAAATAGGTTCAAATGTTTACATAGGTAGCAATTCAACAATACTTCCTGTGAAAATTTGTTCAAATGTTGTTGTAGGTGCAGGCTCTGTTGTTACTAAGGATATAACTAAGCCAGGAAAATACGCAGGCAATCCAGCAAAAAAACTTAAATGAATATTTATATATATTTTTTTGTTTCTTCATTAATGTTAATATTATTTTATACTTTTTCTAAAAAAATATCAAAATCTACATCATTATATAAAAAAAATAACGATGATACTCCTCTAGTCGGAGGACTTGGTATCTATTTTTTTTTTTCTTTAGGACTTGTTAATCTTTACAGTCATAATAGTGAATTCATTATTGAAAATTTGTATTTAATACTAACTATTTCTGGAATTTTTTTGATAGGGATAATGGATGATATCTTAGATCTAAATTATACAATTAGATTAATATATATATATTTAATACTAATAATTTTTTTAAAATTAGATAATAAGTTTGTGGTTTATCAATTATACTTTGAAACCTTTGAGAAAACCTACATTCTTGGGCAACTTTCACTTTTTATAACAGCATTATTTATAATTCTTTTTATAAACAGCATGAATATGGCTGATGGTATTAATGGGAATTCTAGTATAATTTTTTTATCTTATATTTTTATTTTGTTTGAAGTTGAAAGTGTTTTAAATAATTTTTTGTTTCTAATTGTTATTCCCTTGATTATTTTTTTAATTTTTAATATTAAAAATAAAGCATACATGGGTGATTCTGGTATTTATTTATTATCAACATTTATAGCTTTTTATACTATTCATAAATACAAATATACTCCAGATCTTTTATCTTCTGAAAAAATATTTATGACATTTATGATTCCTGGAATAGATATGCTAAGATTATTTTGTGTAAGAATATATAATAAAAAAAACCCTTTCAAAGGTGATCGTAATCACTTACATCATATACTCACAGATAAACTAAGTATTAATAAATCACTACTAGTTTATTTAATATTAATATTATGGCCAAATTTAATATATAGTTTTTTTGAAGCTCAATCTTACTATCTGATTATTATCAACATTTTAATTTATTCTTTTTTGATTAAAATATTTAAAGATAACAAAAAATTATTTATTTAATTTTTAATTTGTAGATTGTATTTAAAATTTTTTGATATTGTTTTTCTGAATTATGATATCTAAAATTTTTTAAAGCAAAACTTCTTGATCTATTTGAATATTTTTTTAACTCAAAATCACTTATATTTTTTATAAACTTAATAATTTTATCAATATCTGATACTTTAAAACTCAGTCCTATATTCTTTAGCAATTCAGTTGCACCACCATTTTTAAAACTAATTACTAAATTTCCAGAGGATAAGGCTTCTAAAATCGTTAAAGGAAGGTTATCAATTATAGATGTACATAAATAAATATCTGATAAAGAATAAATTTCAGAAGTTTCATTATTTGATAAAAATTTAAAATGTTTATAATTTTCAAAATAATTCAAATTTTGATTAGTGTTGCCTATAGATAAAAAGAAAAAATTATCATTATTAGACAATTTAGTTAAAATTTTTTTGAAATAATGATAACCTTTTCTTTTATCATTAACATCCTGTGCTGAAAAAAGAATTATTTTTTTATCTAAAGGTAAATTATATTTTTTTCTTAAATTAAATTTATTTCTTGGTTTAAAAACATTAGTATTAATAGGATAGTATTTCGAAAGAAATATTTTACTTTTTAAATGTGGATATAAACTAGTAGCTTTATTAAGCATCCACTTATTATGGGCAATAAAAAAAACATTTTTTTTATTGATTAAATTTTTTTTCTCATCCCAACAAATTCTATCTAAAAAATTTGATATTCTTTTTTTTCTTTCAAAATAGTGTTCTGTGCTGTTAAGAAACCACATGTCATGAAGACTAATTACAATTTTTTCTTCAAATCTATTTATTTCTGAGAGTGATATCATGGATCGATTTACCCAGTGTATATTAATTATATCTGGCTTATAAAATTTTATTTTTTTATACATAAAAGTATTAAAAATATTTAGAGATTGATGATATTTTTTTTTATTAAAAAAAAAAATTAAAGATTTTTCAATAAACCTTAAAATAAATATTTGAATCTTGTTAAATATATTATAAATAACAATTGATTTTTTATGTTTACTATAAGCTGTTAAAAAAAAAAAATTTTTTTTTTTTAATGAGTTAAAAATAGAATACGCCGCCATAGAGGCGCCACCTTTAAAATCACTAAACGAAATAAAAACTACTTTCACTTTATAAATAAGTTAATATTTGACTTATACCAATCACAAATATTTGAAATATCATTTATTAAATTTCTTTTAACTTTCCAATTTAATTTTTTTAATTTATTACAATTAATTTTGTAAATCTTATCATTAAACGGGCGGTCTTTGACAAATTTTATATTGGTCTTAAAATCTTTATTTAAATTCTTAGCTATAATTTTTACTATGTCTTTGACTTTGTAATGTTTATCTGAAGCTATATTGTAAATTTCATTTAATTTACCATTTTCAATAATCTTAATCACACCATCACAAAAATCATCGACTGAAAGATAATGTCTATAATTGTTACCATTTCCATGAATTGGCATTTTTTTGTTGGTTAGCAAACAGAAAATTGTTTTTGGAATCAATTTTTCAGGGTACTGTCTGATGCCATAAATATTGTTAGCTCTTAAAGTGCTTATATTCATATTATAAGATTTTTTGTACGCATTAACTATCATATCAGCAGCAGCTTTAGATGCGGAATATGGATTTGTAGGATTTAAAAATTGCTCTTCTTTAAAAGGTGTGCCAAGATTTTCGCCATAAACTTCATCGGTACTTACATGAATAATTCTATTAACTTTTTGTTTTCTGCATGCTTCTAAAAAAAAATGTGTACCCAAGGTGTTAGTTTTAGTAAAAACTAAAGAGTTCCCAAAAGAGTTATCAACATGACTCTCAGCAGCTACATTTATTGCCAAATCAACATTTTGCAAATTTTTTTCAAGGGCATTAAAATTTAACAAATCATTTTTAATAAACTCTACATTTTTTTTTTTAATTATATTTTGTATATAAAGCTTATTAGCCGCATACGTAATTTTATCATATAAAATAAAATTACATTTTTTATATTTATAAAATAATTTTTCAGACAAATGTGATCCAATAAATCCTGCTGAACCTGTGATGAAAATTTTATTAATCATTTATTTTGTTTATCATTAATTTTAAATCATAATAATGTAATTTGAGTGATTTTATATCGATCTTTAAACCAGTCAAATGATGTAATTTCTTTATATTAAACGAAAAATTATTATCATTAAAACTATTATTCTTTTTAAACACAAATTTAATTTTTTTAGAACTAATGATATTTTTTAAAAAATCTCTTACTAGAATTGGTATACCAGTACCAACATTTACTATGCCAAATATTTTTTTTTCAATCAATTTTTCTATGTATAAACATAATAATCTAATTGGAATAAAATCTTTATATAAATTGTAATTATTATCAATCGTGATTTTTTTTTTTTTTAATCCCTTAATAATCATACTCATGAAAGATGGTTTTTTTTTTTTTCCTTTTTCTATCCCAACCACATTTGATAAACGTAAAACTAATAAGTTTTTTTTTAATTTTTCTTTACAAAATTTTTCTGAATTTATGCAGTTTTTTGCATAAACATTCATAGGAGCTAACTTGGATGTCTCTGTTATGTTAAGTTTTGGTAAATATACTTGCCTTGTGCTTAACAAAATAAAACTTATTTTTTTTTTCCTAATTAAATTTGATATTATAAGATTTCTATCATTCTTTTTTAAATAACTTTTCTCAAAAAAAAGTTTTGTGTTGCTACAATTTATAACTACTGAACAGTCTTTAAATACTTCATTATTAACATTTTCAAATCTGATTTTTTTAACATCGTATTTTTGTTTTAGATGATTATATAAATTTGACTGAATAAAACTTTTATAACCAATTAATAATATTTTTTTTTTATTTTGTTTTAACACCCACTATCCCTGAGTAATCAATTTGCTGAAAAAAAATATCTTTTTTATTTAAGAAGTATTCATCTACAGCTTTTTTACAACCTTTCCAGTGTCCGTAATCATCTATAATTAAAATACCTCCTTTCTGCAAAAGAGGGTAAAGTATTTCTAACTCACTTTTAGTTGACTTGTAAAAATCAGTATCCAATCTTAAAAGAGCAATTTCCTTAGGTTTTCTTTTATATAATGTTTCTTCAACCAGACCTTTGATGTAAATTAGTTTATCTTCATCGATATTTGTTTTTTTTAAATTATTTTTTACATAATCAAGAGATGAGTATGCCCATATGTCATTTAAGTTTTCTTTTTTTTTTATTCTATCTAACTCTATAAAAGCTTTTTGATTATCTATATTTTCATCATATTTAGAAGCGTTTGCCATACCTTCAAATGTGTCATACATCCATATTTTTTGATTTTTTTGTGATTGGAATTGTTCAGCTAACATATAGGCCATCATCATTGATGATCCACCTTTAAATATACCACATTCAACAAAATCCCCTTGTATATCATTTTTAAAAACATAATTAATAGATTGATACAGAGTCAAAAATCTTTCTTTGCTTATATTTAGAGATTCTTTTTTACAGATGCGATACAAATTTTCAAATTTAACTATATTTGAATTATCAAACGTTAAAACGTTTGGGTTATGCTTTGTTTTTAATTCTAAATTAAAATGGTTTAATATTTTCTTAATTATTTTTTTAATCATTTTTCACATAGGTTATTTAATGATAAATTTTTTTTTATAATTTTGTCTAGAATATTCAATCTTTTTTCGTAATTATGAAATTTTAATGTTTTGTTTCTTCCGTTTTTAGCAATTTTAGACAATATTATATTGTTTTTTAAAAAAAATTTAATCTTAGTAATTAGGTCATTTTTATCTTTATACACAACAAGTTCGTGATTTAATTTAAATAGTTTTTGTAAATCTTTTTTTTTATCTGTAAGTACAAGACATCCAGAACCTGTTCCTTCAAAAAGTCTCATATTTCCGGCGTATTTTGTATCTTCTATATGCATATTAACTAATATTTTTGATTTATTAAAAATTTTAAACATACTAGTACCAAAAATTGGTTTATTTGAACTAAAATATACAAACATCAATTTGTATAATAAATTTTTCTTATAAAAATCTTTATTAAACAAAGATTTTATTATGAAGATAATTAAATGAATGAAAAAATAATTAGAAAAATTAATTGCTATAAATCTATTATCGAATTTTTTTAATAAATCGTATATGATTTCTATTCTTTTAAGATGAAGTTTTTTTTGGATAAATAATGAACCTATAAAAGTCACATCTATATCTCTTTTTTTACCATTATATTTAATACCTGTTGAATTAGAATATGCATGCTGCATCAAGTACACTGGCTTACCTGTTGCCCTTAGAAGTTTTTTTTTATAATCTTCTGTACATGTCAGTATAAAATCAATGTTATTAAAATTTAGAATCATTTTTTCACTTATCGGTGCACAATGAAAACAAAAAATTAATTTTATATAATCAAGTTTTTTCAGTTCATTTATTTTTGTTTTTGAAATCAAATCTACATTTGCAATAAATATTATATTAGGTTTATAAAATTTTATTTGTTGTATTAAGATATCATCGTTATTTTTTTTTAATCCATACTTTTTTAACCATTTTTTTTGTAAAAAATTAATATTATTAATAACTTCAACACATTTGTATCCTTTCTTATTAAAATTTTTAGTTAAATTATTGGAGACAGAATATTTTTGATTAAATATTTTTTTAAGTAATTCTTCATAACTTAAGTTTTTATAATCAATTTCTTTTTTTAAATTATCTATTAAATTTGGATAAACAGATGAAATTCTTAAGATTTTATTCACTATAAAAATTTTTGATGATTGCACAAATATATTTTATATCTTTTAAAGATAAGTGTTCACCAATAGGTAAGCTTAATATTTGTTTACTAATTTTTATTGCTTCCATTTTCCTACATTTGTATAAAAAATTTTTTCTAAAAACTTTTAATTCTGGTAATGCTTTTGGATAATGTATGTGAGTTTCAATTTTATTTTTATTTAAAAAGTTAATTAATTTTTGTCTATTTCTTGTCTTTATTACAAAAACATAATTTGAAGATCTTGCTCCATAAATAGTTCTTATGAATTTAATATCTTTGATATTTTTAAGTTCCGAATTATATAATGTCACTTGTTTATTTCTTATTGCAATCCATTTATCTAATTCTTTTAATTTAATATTTAAAATTGACGCTTGAAGATTATCTAATCTTGAATTCCTACCTAAAATTTCGTTTTTATTTTTTTTTAAACCTCCATGGTTTGCTATTTTCTTACTTTTTAAATAATATTTTTTAGTATTTGTAACAATTGCTCCACCATCTCCGTAACAACCTAAGTTCTTTGATGGAAAAAAACTAAATGCAGAAACATCACCAAATGTTGAAACTTTTTTATTATTTAGTGAGGCACCATGTGACTGAGCACAATCTTCAACAATCCTTAAATTAAATTCTTTAGCTATTTTTTTTATTTTGTCAACTTCGGCAGGATTTCCATAGAGATGAACAACTATTATTGCTGATGTTTTTTTGGAAATTTTTTTTTTTAGATCTTTTATGCAAATATTTGATGTATCGTTTACATCAACAAATTTAACTTTATAACCATTAGATAATACAGCCTCTGCTGAAGAAATCCATGAATTTGCAGGTACAATTATTTCACTATTTTTTTTTAAATCTAAACTTTTTATTGCAATTTCTAAAGCATCTGTTCCATTTGCAACACCTAAGCAAAATTTTACTTTTAAATATTTTTTAAAATTTTTATTAAATTTTTCAAGTTCATCACCACCAATGAAACTTGAATTTTTTATACAATTATTAATTTTTTCTGTAATCTTTTTTCTTATAAAAAAGCTTTGTTTATATAAATCAAGAAATTTAATTTGTTTCATTAAATTCCTAGTTTTTTTGAATTAATATTTTTTGTTAATTTAATTTCTCTATTTGTTTCAATGGATTTATAAATAGCATTAATTAAACTTACAGTTTTAGAAGAATTTTTTGCATCAAAATCTGAATTAATTTTTTTTTTAATACAATGGTAAACATGTTTATAAAATTCTATGTGTCCAAATCCATAAACATTTTTTGGTATTGTCTTATATTGATTAATGTTAATTTTTTTGTTTGAATGATAGTAGCTAATTTCGTTTAAGGCAAAGCCTCCTATTTTTGCTGATCCTTTAGAACCCATTATATTAATTGAGCCTTCAATATTATATGGCCTTATTGCGGTAGTAGCTTCCATGATCCCACTTTTATTATTCTTAAATTTAAAAAGAATTATTGCTGTGTCCTCTGCTTCAATTTTATTTAAATGCCTAAATCCCTTTGCTATAACACTTATGGGGTCACCCATTATTGTTCTGAGTAAATCTAAATGATGACTGGCTTGATTGCAAACTACACCACCATCAAATTTCCATGAACCTCTCCACTTATCTAAATTATAGTAACTTTGATCTCTTTTCCATTTGACACAAACACCAGCATGAAAAACTTTTCCAAATGTGTTTAACTTTACGTCTTTAAGTAGTTTTACAACTGGCGGGTTAAATTTGTTTTGCATTACAACAAAAACTTTTTTTTTTGATTTTTTTGAATAATTAATGATTTTTCTAGCATCTATGTTTTTTAAACACATTGGTTTTTCAATTATTACATGAATGTGTTTTTTTAAAGCTTTTATTGCATGCAATGCATGCAATCCAGATGGTGTAAGTATACTAACAATATCTGGTTTTGTTTGATCTATAGCCTCTTCAATCAATTTAAAAGCAGGTACTTTAAGTTTTATAGAATAATCTGTTCTTTTTTTTAAATCAACATCACAAACACCAACTAACTTAAATAAAGAATTTAGCTTTGAAATACTTTCTAAGTGTTTTGGAAATATTCTTCCACAACCAATTATTAAAATTTTCATCATTTTTTTAATAACTTTTTTTTAAGATATTTAATAAGCCAATTTTTATTAAAATCATAACTATAGTCTGAATGCTTATTTGGTTTTAAATTCATTATTTTTTCGAACTCGTTATCAGATAGTGCTAATTTTTTTAAAAAGAAAGATTTATACATGTTTATTTTTTCGTTTTCTATATATGGTCTAGATAAATTAGCTATAGCAGTTTCTCTTGATATCTCATTATTTCTTATTAAGCATGATAAATGAATTAATCTTTTATCGATATTAAATTTTATAGGTAAAATATACCCTTGAAAAAATTTTGTAAAAAAGGACTCATGATGTTTTCCACCATAATCCTCCCAATCAAATTCTTTTTTTAGAACCTTTTTAGCTTCTAAGGATTTATAATTGATGCTATCTAGCAAATTAATATAATTAACTTTTTTAAAAATTTTTTCAAAAATAAATTTTTTAAATGGGTACATTCTGGGAAATGTTTCTAATTTTACCTTTCCAAACTTTTTATGAATTAATTTTATATGGGAAAAATCATCTTTTCTCCAACCCCAACTAGGAATTGAGCCATGTTCTGTTGCAAAATTTACACCAGAAATTATATATTTAATCTCATTTTTTAGAGAATAATTTAATATATATGAGAATATTGCATGATCTGTAATTAATTCAATATCAGGGACACCCGCTTTTAAAAAACTAATTTGCAAATCTTTAAATTCATTCCACTCTAGCACTAGAGTTTCAAAATCAAAATTAGTTTTTTCTAAAATCCTATTAATATTTTGATTTGAAGTTTTTGAATTCCACCCATTATCCATATGAATAATTAATGGATTGAGTTTCATTTTCCAAGCGAGATAAACAACATAGCTACTATCTGTGCCTCCACTTAAACCAATTATACAATCATATTTTTTTTTTTGGGGATTATTTTTTATTTTTTCTTTAATCTGATTTAAATTATCTTCTATTTCCTCAACTGTGAAAGCTTTTTTTCTATCCTTTATAAATTGATAACAAAAATTACATGTATCATTTTTCAATAGCTGAAATTCTTCTACCGTGTCATTCATTATACATATTTTACATTCTTTCATGTGTTTTTATAAACTTTCTTTAAAATTTTCTGATGGGTAATTTAAAACTATTCCACCATCTTTTTTTTTCATTATGAATAATGATGAGCTTGATATTGCATCAACATTTTTATTTAAAATTATCTTTATATCATCATATGTTTTTAAGCCACCTTTGTAAATTAATGGCATCGAAATTTTATTTTTAATAATATCTATTAAGTTGTTATCGAAACCAGACATTGTTCCATCTTTATCTACACAGCAAATCATTAACTCTCCAACACCTAAGTCTTCTATAACTAAAAATAAATCCTGTATTTTTATTCTATTAATTTTTTTATTTATATGATCATAAATATAATAGTGATTATTTTCATAAATTAAATCCAATGATAATATCACGCTTTGAGAACCAAATTCAGTAACGCACTTTTTTATAATTTGTGAATTTTTATTAAATTGATTATTTATTATAATTTTTTCAAATCCAATGTTTATAAGTTTCTTTGCATCATCTATGTTATTTATTCCTCCACCATATGACATTGGAAAAAAAGCTTCTTCAGTTAGATTTTTTAATAAATTATAATTAATTTTTTTACTTATTGTTGCAAAAATGTCTAAAATAATGATTTCATCAACAGCATAATCATTAAAAATGTTAATAACATTAATTGGATCACCGACATATCTGATTGTTTCTTTTTCAAATTTTTTAATATGTATTAACCTATCGCCTTGTAAAATTAAGCAAGGAATTAATCTTTTTGCTATCATGTATAGTCTGAATATAGAATATTATTAAGTAATTCCATTCCATTTTTATGACTTTTTTCAGGATGAAATTGAATACCATGGATATTGTTTTTTTTCACATACACTGGAAATTTTTTGCCATATTCACTTTTTGCAACAATTATATCACTATCATCACAGACAGCATAATAACTGTGAGCAAAATAATATCTTTTTCCATTGCAATTTTTATAAAAATTATCCCCAAAAACAGAATTCCAACCCATATGTGGAACCTTTATATTCTTAACAGAAAATTTTTTGATTTTTCCACTTAGCAAGTTTAAACCTTTCTCTGTCCCCTCTTCACTACTTTCAAATAAAAGTTGCATCCCCACACATATTCCAATTAAAATTGAATTATCAAAATTTTTTTTTTCTTTTAAATAGTCATAAAAATTTTTTTGCTTTAAATTTTTTATGACATTATCAAATGAACCAACACCTGGTAAAAAAATAAAATCACTTTTATTCAAATCTTCTACTTGATCACACACAACTGGATTGTATCCTAAAAAACTTAACATATTTTTCAATGAAGCAATATTTCCAGATCCTGAATTTATTATTGATATTTTCATATACTTTATATTAACTACTTAATTATAAATCGCATCAATGTATGATAAAAAATTCTTATCTTTATAAAAAATTTTTTTTGCAGTTTTATAAGCACCATTAGAATAGTAAGTATATTTTTTTTCAATATCTTTTATTTTTTTTTCTATCTTTAGGTTTTGTAAGTATTTCATATTATTAAAATTTTTAATCTTATAATCAATAAGTATACCTGACTCTTTATTTACAAATTCCTTCATGCATCCTGTTTTAAAACCAATAATAGGTACAGAATGAGACATTGCTTCTATTACAGAGTTTGAACCTGCTGCACAAAATTCTAAATTAAGGTAAATTATCTTTTCATTACTGTTATATATTTTTAATATCTTCTCTCTCTTTCTAGATCCCATATATTTTACATTTTTAATTTTTTGTAATTTTTTTTTGGTTTCAATACTGCAATCACCATAGAGGTAAATTGTATAATCTTTAATTAAATTTAAATGATTTTCTATGTTAAATACATTGTCAAAATTACCTTCAACACAAATCAGCTTAATATTAGATTTTTGATTAATTTTTCTTTTGATTATTTTTTTACTATAATTTAAAATTATATAAGTATCTTTATTTTTTACATTTACTTTTTTCCATACTTTTTTCACATAAGTGCTTTGATATATTATTTTATCTGCTAAAAACCTCATTATAAATTTAATATTTGCATTAACCAAATTAGAATAAAGATAATCCTTAACTCCTCTGTTCATATAATTATGTTGCCAAAAGTGTCCATCTACTCTCTGAATTATCTTAGCACCTCTTAACTTTTGGTAAATTAACCAATGTAATTTATTTATTGTACCTGACATTACAAAGATAATCTCTGGTTTAGGTCCATTTCTATAGAACCAAGAATTTATTTTTTTTTTTTCTAACATTTCTAGAAAGTTAGTTAGAAAAGTGCCAGGTCCACCTTCCTGGCTGGGTTTATTTATAAAATGTATTGCTTCTAATAAATTTTTAGACACTTATTACATTATTAAATTTTTGCTTATAAACATTTCTACTGTCTAGTACTAACTTTGAATTTTTTCTTACCATTTCCCAATTAATATTATCATGATCTGTTACAATTATTGTTGCATCAAAAGACTTTAACTTATTTTGTGTCATGTTTATCGAGCTCAATTTTTTATAAAAGTTTCTGTTTCTGTATAGTTTTTTTATATATGGGTCAAAATACTGAAAGGATATTTTTTTTTTTGACAACATTTCCATTATTTTTAATGACGGAGATTCTCTTATATCATCAATATTTTTTTTATAAGCAACTCCAATAATCAATATCTTTGGATTACTATTTTTTAAATTTTTTAAATTTTTTAATAATTTTGATACAACCCATGTTGTAATTTCTCTATTTATCACGCCTGAAAGTTTAATAAATTTTGTATCTAATCCAAATTGTTTAGCTTTCCAAGTCAAGTAAAATGGATCAATCGGTATACAATGCCCTCCTAATCCCGGCCCCGGGAAAAATGGCTGATAGCCAAATGGCTTTGTCGATGATGCTTTTATAACTTTATTTATATTAATATCCATTTTATCAGCAATAATTTTTAATTCATTCACTAGGCCAATATTAACTGATCTATATATGTTCTCTAAAAGCTTTGTAAATTCTGCTATTTTTAATGAATCTACTTTAACAATCTTTTTAAAAGCAAATTTATAAATTTTTGCTCCAATTAAGGTGCATTGCTTTGTATATCCACCAAGCACTTTAGGGATATTTTTTAATAAAATATTCTTTCGTCCTGGATCTTCTCTTTCTGGTGAATAAACTAAGAAATAATTTTTTCCTAAATTAAATTTTTTGCTAATTGCAGGTGCAATTAGCTCCTCTGTAGTTCCAGGATAAGTTGTACTTTCTAAAGACAAAACTTGACCTGCTCTCATAAATTTTTTAATCCTCTTGATTGTATCTTTTATATATTTTAATTCTGGAGTTTGATTTTTTTTTAATGGAGTTGGTAGACACAGTATAATTACATCTACTTGTGATATTAAGGAATAATTAGACTCAAATTTACACCCTTTGATTTGAGTTTTTTTAAGAAATTCAAAGTCCACGTGTTTGATATAGCTTATGCCTTTTTTTAGTTTTCTTATTTTTTCTTTATCTATATCAAACCCATATACTTTTATTCCTACGTCAGCAAATCTAGAAAAAAGAGGCAAACCCACATATCCTAATCCAACTATTCCTATTATTATTTTTTTTTTATTAATTTTATCTTTGAGTTTTTTCACAGATAGGCTTTTTAGTTTATCTTGGAATTAATTAAATCAATGTCTTTTACAATTTGATCAATTGTTAAACCTCTACTTTCGTAAGTAAATACAGTTCCGCCATTTAACATGCCAGTATCTTTGAAGTATTTTAAAGCTTCTAGCTGCCAAGAATCTTTGGTTATCCTACTGTGTAAATCTTTAAATTCATCGTTATTAGATATATGTATTTCAAATATTCTATCACCAAAATTCTTAATACATTTTTCAATAAATTCCATTCTATCAAATTTAAGAAGGTTTGATGATATTGCTAAATGACCTAGATCTATTAATAAGCATAATTTTGTTGAATTTATCTCAGGTAAATTAAAAAAATTTTTAATTTCATCAAACGTACATAAAAATGAGTCATTTGTTCCATCTGGGTTTGGAAATAAATTTTCCACTCCAAGAAAAGTATTATCATCTAGATTTAATTTCTTATAAAAGTCATTAAAATCAGATTTATAAATTTTTAAGCCTTCTTCAAAACTAATTCTCGAAGAACCTTTAAAATCAAAATAACCTTTTTCATTCATATCAGCTTCCCTCAAATATCCAGGATGATATGCATAAATCGAAGTATTAGTATCTTTGGCTAGTTTCATAGCTGTAGAAATTATTTCTTCACTATTTTTTTTATCTATGTCATTCTTTGATAAGTAATTTAATACTATTGGTTTTTTTGGAGGTGGAAAGTAATTATGAAATGTAAAATCAATACCTTTACTTTTGTAAGTATTTATTAAGGATTTAAGGGCATTTAGTTCTAAGTGTGGATGAACTCCTGTTAATTCAATATTTTTAATCCCTGCCTCAAGGTAAGTATTCAATACTCTGTTGTAAGATTTATCGCCCTTCAAACATGCTGTTGAAACAAATATTTTTCTCATTTTATTTAGCAGGTATCCCCATATATGTTTTTTGTTTTTTATAGTTTTTATTTAATAATGCTGAAGCACCTAAAATTGAGTTACTTGGTAGTGTAATATTTTCTATTATACATGAATTAGCTCCAACCAAACATTTTTTTCCTACTTTAGAATTTCCACAAATAACTGAGGAAGGTCCAAGATATGAGTGTTTATCAATCAATGAGTTATGCTCTACTACTGTTGAGGTATGTATAACAACATTATCTTTTATAATGGAATTAGGGCCAATACTTGAATTAGGAAATATGATTGATCCAATTCCAATCTTTGCACTAGAAGCAACTACTGAATTTTTATCAATTATTGTTAAAAAATTAAAGTTTTTTTTTTTAAACATTTCAAAAACTTTAGATCTAATTTTAATGTTAACGCCTATAGACATAACTAATAAAAAATTATTTTTGTTATAAGTGTTTAAAACTTTTTCATCTTTACCTAAATATTTAACATTTAATCCAGATTTATTTGTATCTGTATATCCAAAAACTTTTAATTTTGGTAAATTTCTTTCTAATAAATTTACAATAGAAACTGCGTGTGTACCACCACCAACAAGTATTATTTTTTTCATATCTTTTGTAAATCTTTAAATCTTATCAATTCTGATTTATTAATTCGTTTATTACAAACTTTGCCAAGAACCTTGTCTATAAACATAGGGGAAATTCCAGATGCTGGTCTCATTATAATTAAGTCCTGCATGCGAATTTTTTGACCTTTATTTAAAGTTTTTTTTGTAAAAATACTTTTTTGCATTTTTTTTTTTGTTTTTTGTTCAATTTTTGAAACAATTTTTTTACCATCACCTATAGTCAATTTTGCATTTTTAGAAATTCTGACATATTCGTGAAATTCTTTTGGCTCTAGTGATGCCTTATGATCCGGACCAGCTAAATTTTTATTTAAGGTAATATGTTTTTCTAATATTTCAGCACCCATCATTACAGCTAATCCACCAGTAAAATTTTCTCTGCTGTGATCAGAAAAACCTACATTCAAATTATAATCTTTATTTATTTTTTTAATTACTAGTAAATTTAAAGAACTTAGTGGTGCTGGATAAAAAGAAATACAATGAAGAATAGAAACTCTTTTTTTATATTTTTTTATATTAATCATTTTAAAAATTTTATTTAATTCATTTAAACTTGTTGCTCCTGTTGATAATATTAATTTAACATTTTTTTTTAATAAAAATTTTAAAAATGGGACGTTTGTAATATCTGTTGATGCTACTTTTAATTTTTTTAAACCAAGCTTGATAAGCAGTAATGCACTTTCTTCATCATAAGGTGTAGATATAAAATCAATTTTTTTTTTTTTTGAATAAATAATTAATAGTTTTAAATCAGGTATTGATAATTCACATCTTTTTAACATTTGATACTGATTAATTTTTTTTTTTATATTTTTTTTTTGATATGGCATCAAAGGTTCATTTTTTTTTATAAGTTTTTCAGTTATATAAGTTTGAAATTTAACTGCATCAGCACCTGATTTTACAGCATGATCTATTAACTTTTTTGCTATAGATGTTTTGCCACAATGATTGATGCCAATTTCTGCAATAACATAAGGGGATTTATTATTTTTCACAAAATGATTATATATATTTATGATTTTAAATCTAAAACTTTTTCTACTCTTATTTTCCAATTATAATTTGATTTAAAATCTTTATAACTCTGATTGCTTAAATGCCTTCTTAGTTTTGAAGATTTCAATCTTATAAGAGCATTTGTCCAATCATCAATATTGCCAGGTGCACATAATAAGCAGTTTTTATTATGAACCAATACCTCTCTCAAAACTTTATGGTTGGAGGAAATAAATGGTTTTTTTGAAGACATATATTCAAAAATTTTCAGTGGTGACATAAAGCTAGAAGTTTCTACATTATTTCCAAGTGTAACTTTGTTCTCATATGGTGCTATTAAGATATGATTTAATGAAAAAAAATTATTTAAAGAATTGTGAGGAATATGACCAAAAAATTTTAAATTTTTAATTTTTATTGTTTTTTCTCTATAATAACTCAAGAGTTTATTATCTCCACCAGCTATATTAAAATTAAAATCTTTAAATTTTTCAGCAAGCTTTATAATTAAAGATATGCCCCTTCCATTATAGAGATGACCAGAATAACCCACATTAATAGTCTTTGTTTTAGGTGATAAGCTTTTAAAATCTTCTGATGCATCATGAGCTATAGTGTACTTACTTCTTATGTTCTTAAAATTTTTTTTATAAATTGTAAATAATGATTTTGATATAAAAATTACTTTTATATTTATTTTACGAAAAATTAATCTTAAAAGATAGTATGAGAGAAGATTTTTGTTAATGTAGGGAAAGTGTAATTCCAAGAAAATTTTTTTTTTTGTAAAGATGCTTAATAAAAAAGCAAAGTGAATATCTCTAGTGTAGTACATTATGTTTTTTTTTCTGGATAGAAAAAGGGACAAAAAGAATTTTTGAACTAAGAGCATAACCTTATTATTTGAATACTTAAAATATTTTATCTTAATTTTTTTTTTATTTTTGAAATAATATCTGTTTGAAGTTTTACCACAAATAAGAGTTGTCTTAAAAAAATTAGAAAACCCCTCACACATCTTCAATATTTGAACTGAATGAGCTTTTATTGTAGGTATTTTTTGAGCCGTTAGATATATAATTTTTGTTTTCATTAATAATTCTTGTTTATTAAAATAATTGTTTCTCTAAAATTTTCCTTACCTAAATCTAAACTAATCAATCTATTTGTATTTGAGATCCTTGGGTGTAAATCACATTTCATTTCTCCAGTTATAAATTTTTTACTGGTGAAAAATTCTCCTATTAATAACTTTTTTTTTTTTTCTGTATTATAAAAGTAAAGTTTTCTAAATGACAATCGGTTTGCGTATGTATCAATTAAAACTCTATTCTTTTTTAATAAGTGTGGATGTCCATCATTTTTTTGCATAAAGGATTGTAAAGCTAAAGTTTTTAAGTTTATGTTGTAAATATAGAATCCAACTGTTTTATTAACAGGTTTGCAGTAAATCAAAATTTCAGTATCACTTAACCATAAATAATGCGAAGCTATTTCTAAATCCTCAATATAGTAATAATTTCCATTCAAATTACTAATAAATATTTTTGTTCTTCTTTTTTTGTCTTCTGTCCAGCAATCAAAAAAAAGAAATTTATTTCCAGTAGGATTAAATGATAAGTGATTAAAATAATGTTGTATTTTTTTTTTTGAACTATTTTCTAATTCAGCTATCTCATATATGCTTATTAATAATTTTACTTTATTTTGTTTCTGATTAATGTCCTGAATAAAAATACCATCATCCTCAGGGTTGTTTAGGTAATTTTGTTTGTCTATCTTGATTTTATGTCCATAACCTGGTCTAAAATTCTCTAATCTATTAAAATTTAAAAATAATTTCTTATCTTCATTATAATTTATATCAAAAAAACAATTTTCAAAGTAATGAAATTTTTTTTCATTAATTGAGTATCTAATTGTTTGAAATATTTTTTTTTCTTTGGAAAAATAATTAAAGTAAAAAGATTTTTGATATTTAGTCGACCACTTTAACCTTGCTCCTAATTGCCAAGACCAACATTCAGTTTTTTGAATACTTTTAAATTGAATGTTTTTAGAATTAATTTCAAAAAAACCAACTGTACATTTATTATTTTCATCTACTTTATTGCATAATAAATAGTTATCTTGTTCATCGATTGGGTTAAAATCATAATAACCAACAAAAATATGATTTTTTGGTATGCTAAATAGAGTATATGGATATTTTGTATTAATTTTTTTAAAAATTCTAAATTTGATAAATTGTGAATATATCTTGCTAAATATCGCCCAAAACAAGAAATTAATTATTTTCATCTAATTCAATTATCTTATGTGACCAAAGTGATTTTGACTCGTGTGTGACTGATATAATCGTAATATCCTTAAAGTATGTATTGATATTTTGAAATATTTCAATCTCAAGCTTTTTATCCAAAGAATTTGTTGCTTCATCAAGTATTAAAATTTTTGGATTTGAAATTAAAGCACGCGCTATTCCAATTCTTTGTCTTTGTCCTCCAGATAAATTTAAACCTCCTTCATCAAGCACGTATTGTAATTTATTTTCTAAATTATTTATCATTTTGTCAAGACAACAGATATTAATAATTTTGTCTATTTGATCTTTAGAAACATTTTCTCTATACATTATTATATTGTTCTCAATTGTATCTTTATAAAGAAATGTTTCTTGAGTTACGTATCCAAAAATTTTTGAATAATTAATTTGTGACATTTTTTTTCCATCTATCAAAATATATCCAGAATTAGGCTGTATAAGACCCATTATTAGATCTAAGAGTGTACTTTTGCCTCTTCCAGAAGGACTTTTTATCTCTATTTTATCATTTTTTAAAATTTCAATGTTAAGATTTTTAAATATTTCTATATTTCCATATTTAAACTGTACATTTTTAACTTCAATTTTTTTTTCAAAATCAGAAATTTGATATAATAAAGAATTATTTATTTTTTCTCTTAACGAATTTAGATTAGATAAATTTTTCTTAATATTTGCTAAAGATGCTGAATTTCCTAATAAAGAGATATAACTACTAATGCATGCTTGGAGAGAATTTGCAAACCTACTTGATACAATTAAAAATGTACCTATTAGTGGTAAGATAACTTCTAATTCTGTTTTTTGTACTATAACAGTGTATAGAATTATTAAAGTAAAAATAATTAAAATTAAAAACTCTAAAAATGGTCTTGATAATTGACTGATAAATCTAAAATTTCCATATATTTTCCCATAATAATTAATGTTGTTTTTATAATCATTCAAAATTTTATTTTGAATGTTAAATATTCGTATTTGTTTAAAGCCTGACATAATATAATTTATTTTATCTGCGAACAGATTATCTAATCTCCTTCTTTCATTTCCCACATTCATTGAGTATTTACTAATAAATTTACTAAATACCAACAAGACAATAAAAAAAATACCCATCGTAAATAATGTCAACTTCATTGAGATTAAAAATAAAATACTAATTGTAAAAATTAAATTTATAAATTGAGAAACAATTTGAATATATTGTTTTATTCCACTTTGCGCCTTTCTAGTTTCTAATAATATTGTATTAGTTTTTTCGGCATGATTTTTTATATTTGAACTTTTATTATCACCTAGTAGGATTTTTTCTACTATATTTGATGTCCAGTCAATTCTAATATCTTCTATATATTTATTAAATAATTTTAAATTTAAAATATTAATAATAATTTTTAATAATAAAAAAACTCCAACAAATATTAATAAATTTTTAAGTGAAAAATTTATTCCTACTATTGAAAAAAAATTTTTGACATAATTGGAATAGTTTGAGACAGAGCCACTATCTACCAAGGTTTCAAATATAGGTAAAAATAAACTTAAGTTTATTACTTCTAAAAGTGGAATTACTATCGATAAAAAAATTATTACAAATAATTCTCTCTTTTTGTTTACTGTAATTTCATTACAAATTTTAAATACATTAAAAATTGGCATTATTTCTATTTTCTATAGTACCACAAGTACCATTCAATAAATCTTCTTATTCCGTCTTCAATTTTAATTTTAGGTTTAAATTTTGAATATAAAAAAAACTTTTTATTGCATGCCAGTGTTGATTTAATATCTCCGGTTTGTAGTTTTAAAAGTTTTTTTTTGGCTTTCAAATTTAGAATTTTTTCAATCAAGCTAATATATTTTTTTAGATTATCCGACTTACCCTTTCCAATATTAAATATTTCATGGTTATTTTTTATTTTTAGATTTAAAGTTAATATTGTAGCTCTCGAGACATCGTCCACATAAGTAAAATCTCTTAAATGATTTCCATGATTAAATACTTGTATAGGTTTTTTTTCTAAAATATTTTTAGTAAATTTAAATAAAGCCATATCTGGTCTTCCCCATGGTCCATACACAGTAAAATATCTTAGTCCAATAGCTTTAATATTATAAATTTTAGAATATGCTTTAGCCATCAATTCATTTGAGCCTTTAGTTGCAGCATAAAATTGAATTGGATCATTTGCTGGAAAATTTTCATTTAATGGTGATTTCTTCTCACTTCCATAGACGCTACTAGTGCTGGCATATACCAATTTTTTTACTTTAAAAATTCTTGAACATTCAAGTATATTAAAAAAACCAATTGAATTTGTCTTGAAATAAATTTTTGGATTTTCAATTGAATATCTAACTCCCGCTTGTGCGGCTAAATTAAGTACTTTTTCAATTTTATAATCTGAAAATAATTTTGATAGTTTATTAAAATTTGAGATATCAATTTTTTTAAATACAAATCTCTTATTAAGTTTTTTTAACTCATTGATTCTTCTTTTTTTTAAATTTATGTCATAATAATCATTAAAATTATCAATTAAAATTAATTTTTTATTTTCAATAAGTAAACTCTTAGCAACATGAAACCCTATAAAACCTGCTGCACCCGTTATTAGTATGTATCTATTTTTTTTCAATTTTTACCACCTGGTTATTAATTTGAACTAATTTAAATAATTTAGAATGATTTTCATTTATACTTTTAAATATTCCTTGTATATTTTTTTTTGATATGTTGGGTACTTTATGGTTTATATATTTTTTTTTTTGTATATTCATTCCAATAGTATTTTGAAATAAATTTCTTAATCCTTTTATAAAATAATTTTTCTTTTCTATTAGACCTGTATTAATAAATTCTTTTTTAAATTTTATCCCTTCTATCAATTTAACTATATTGTTAAACGAATTTTCTCTTTGTGATATATTTTTAATATAAAATCTATAATCATTTTGAATATTTATCCCTCTTTTTTTGGAAATGAAATTATCTATTTTTTTTAAAACTTCTTTTTTAGTATAAGAAACGTTATTAAATATGAATGGTAAATTTTTATGCACTTTCAAGTTTTTATTACTTATTAAACAAAAAGTTTTTTTATTGACCACTAAAGCCTCAGCAGCAGTGGTGCAATAACTATGAATTATACACATAGAAGATAAAATCCATGGCTGGATACTATAACTATGGTTCACAAATATATTCTTATATTTCTTTTCTAAATCCAAATAAAGATCATGATTTTCGGAAGGATGTGGTCTAATAACTACATTTAGCTTGGGATATTTTTCTGATAGTTCTTTGATCGTGTCTAAAAATATCTTCTTGGTCTTCTGAATTATTTTTGAATAATCTTTAAACCTTGCTTCGTCTTTTTTATTTTTTATCACTTTTTGTTTTTTTAATTCATATAAATAATCTAAATTTTTTGTGTAATGATCACTAAACGAAAAGCTAGTATTAATTAGTATAAATTTTCCATAATTTTTTATTATTTCTCTTTCATTATCTAAAAAAATTGAACTATATTTTTTTTTTAATAAATCTATTCTAGGGTTACCTGTTACATGTATTTTATTTCTAAATTTACTACATTTGGAGGATAAAAGAATTTTTTTATTTTCATTGCCCCATACTAGTAAATGATCAATATTTTTTATTGTTGTCTCTGAAACCTTTAAATCCAAATACATTTTTTTTTCAAATGTAACTAATCCTTCTTCATCTAAAACTATTATTTTATGACCAAGTAATTTTAATTTTTTATAAAAACTCGAATAATTATCAACAGTAACGACTCCAAAATAGATACCTTGAGTTTTTTGAGTTATCATTTCATGAATTTCTGCTTTCCTTCCCAAAATAACACTAAAATTTTTTTTTATCAGATAGTAAGCCAATACACTTTTAGAATGGAAATCTCGATTATAAATCTCTATAGGAAGGTATACAGTCTTCATTATTTAAACTTATCTAAAAATTTATAAAAAATTGAATTTTTAAAATGTAACTTACCTATTTCAATTTTATCTACATCTTTTAATTTATTATCTGAATTTTTTTCAATCCATTGAAATTTATCTTTGTTTTTAACTCCTATTCCAAACAAATAAATAGATGATTTTTTTTGATCATTAAAATTAATATAAATTAATTCGAAATTATTTTTTTCATAAAGTTTTTTTATTGCTTGAGGTGTAAATCTCCAATAATCTTGAAAACCAGTATCTATGTGTTGCTCTTGTAAAAATGGAACAACAGTTATGACCATATCCTTTGATAATAAACATAAATTTTTAAAAGCATTATCAATTTCAAATACATGTTCTAAAGTTGTGTGATTAAAAACTACATCAAATTTATTCAATAATTCACTTGGTATATGATCATCTTCTAAATTTAAAAAATATTCATTTTTTGAGTTCCCTTGAAAACCTTTTGCATTATCTTTCCAGTTTGTGATAAAATATTCTTCAGCTGATGTAAAATATTCTTTATAATAAGAGCCTTCTTTATCCATATCCTTCCAAGCAGATACATTTACTACTTTTCCCTTTAAGTTTTTTGAGAACTTTCTAAGTTCCATATTTGACCACTGTCTTGCTGATCTAAATTTTCTGTCTATTAATAAACTCATATATTGTACTTTAAAATTATTATTTATATAAATAATAATTATTAATTTTATTTATTTGCTTAGCTAAAAAAAAATCAAATTTATCATCTATATCTACAGATGAAGCTCTTGGCATAATATAGGCAAAAGATTTTTTTAAATTTAAATATTTTTTATTTCTTAAAAATATATCTGTTTTGAATATATAAACTGCTCCATTTATTTGATAATGATCTTTTAATTTTTGAGATATAGTTCCCATATCTTCTTTAGAGATAAAATTGTTTATCTCTTTTTTTTTATTTAATACATTTGCCCATTGTACTGGGGAAAATGTTTTACATAAAGATATAACTGCGTTAGCATTTTTATTTTTGAATATTTTATAGGCTGAAGTTATGTCGCTTTCTCTTCTTAGAGGACTTGTTACTTGTAGCTTAATTATATTTTTGAAGTAGATATTTTTTTTTTTATAATAATTCAATACATCTATAAGACAATCCGAAGTTGGTGTACTTTTTTTTGTATATTTTTTTTTTCTTTTGTAGATATTTACTTTAAGTTTCTTTGAAGATTTCAATATAAAATCACTATCACTATCAACAAGAATATATTTTTCTAATTTTATTTTTTTTGCTTGTTTTATAGTTTTTATGAAAAGTCTTTCTTTATTAAATTTAAGAATATTTTTATTTGGTAATCTTGATGATTTTGATTTACATGGTATATAAATTAAATTTTCAATTAATCTCATTATTGATGCAAATTAGGCTTACTTAACGTGTTTTTTATCAGTTAAAATAAAATCATTTGGAGTTCCAAGCATGTGATTTAATTTTGCACTTTTATCATTAGACCACACAAGAACTTCTGGATCTTCAATTAAAAAATCACAATTTTTACAATAGTCTATATCTTCAAATTTTTCTGACCTATGTGCTTCTCTTAATTTTTTATACTTTTCTCCATTCCATATCTCTTCCACTGATGATTCACTTATATGACCAAGTATACTTTTTTCTTCATTTGGAGGCCCTAATGTTTGACAGCAAGGTACTACTGCTCCAGATTTTCCCTCTTCACCTCCTGCTCTGACTGTAAGCTCTGGGGCAAACGGTCTCCCACAACTTCTTTTCTTTTTTTCTATCCTTGGGTTTGTATTTTCATAATTCCCACTCCAATTATGCATTTTCCATATGTATGATGTGGTTGCAAGTGGCTCTATAATATTTTTTTTGTATTGATCTACCTCGATATCAATTTGGCTATTGTCTGTAATCAAATGATATGTACTTAAATTACATTTACTGTCAGTTAATTTAATGTATTTTTTTATTTCTTTTATATTATTTTTAATTAATTCAAAATTATCAACGTTCATCCATTTTTTATATTTTTCTCTATCATAGCCAATAACACTAATTCTGATAAAATCTATTCCTGCATCAATAACTTTTTTCATAAAGTCACCATTTAATCTTGCACCATTGCAATACATAAAACATTTTAATCCTCTTTTTTTTACAGCTTTGACATATTCAGGTAAATCTTTAGCCATTGTTGGTTCACCACTGCCTTCAAGATTTATTTGTGGGGTTCCATATTTTGGTACAATTTTATCTAAAGCTTTTTCAAATTCTTCAATTTTCATTTTTTTTGTAAAATTTTTACCTCTCCCTGGATTAGATTGAGGACACATTGTACATGTGTAGTTACAGCCACCAAAAACTTCCATCACAACTCTTTGTAGTTTCATATTTTTTCCTAAGTAAGGTTTTTTAATTTAATAGATTGTTAAATTTCTTTTTTTAATTCTTCATACTCATTTATTTTTTTTTTCATAAAATTAACCGTTAGTTTAGTTTTGGCTTTAATACCTTTTGGGGTAAGAATGTACATATAACCGATTTTATTTTTGTTACTCTTAAAATTTTCAATTTTAACCAACCCTTTAGCTTTAAGTTCATTAATAAGATAGTTAAGTTTTCCTAAGCTAAATCCAGTGCTATAAGCAATATCTCTCTGAGATTTTTTAGGATTTTTTTTTATCTCTCTTAAAACTTTAAAACTGTTTTCATTATCAGAAATTTTCATTATCATAGAATTAAAAGTACTTTAGCGTTCATTAATTGAACAGTAAAGTAAAACATTAAAACTTAATAAAATTAAGTTTATTTCTTCAAATTTAAAGGCTTTTTTAATTTCTTTTAAAGATATGTGAATTTTTATTAACTAATATCAATTTTTTTTTAAAATTAGTATTTCTATCGTATTTTTTAATATCCCCAATTTTTTTATTGAAGTTTTTAAATTCATTATATCTTAACCTTATCAATTCATACATGGAATAAATATTTTTTTTGTTTGATCTGAATATAAAAAATTTTATCAAATAAAAAAAATAATTTATAAAAGATTTGACTGGAAATTTTGTATTTATTTTTATTTTTAAATCATTTTTTCTCATATATCCTAAAAAAGTTTGAAAATTTTTAGTTGATGAATCGATTAAGTGACATACATCTTTTTCAACCTCAGCATAATTTACCTTGTTATGATTTTGAAATTTAAAACCCGCATAAACATATTTTCTAGGGTTATGCCAAATTTTACCATTAAATGTTGAGCTGAGTAAACTATTATCAAATTTTAAATTTATTTTTTTACACATTGAAATTAAACTTTGTTTAGGATTTTTATGTAACTCTTCTATATTAATACAATAAATTTTTTCTTTGATATCTTGAAATTTAAAAACACTGTAAAGCCAATGAAGATAATCACCTCTGATAATTTTTTTAGTTCTTTCAGCTTTTATTTTTTTATTTCTTGTATAGGTGGCAAAAGAATTTATTGGTAATCTTACAGTAGTTAAAATTTTTGATTTATTAAATAATCTATGAATTATCTTTAAAAAAAAAATATCATGAAGATAAATAACAATATATTTTTTTTTTATCGATTTATTTAATGCAAATTGATATGAAAAATAAACTGATAATATATAATTTTTTAAACTCCACTTATTTTCTTTTAGAAAATTATCTAAATAATTAAAGAATATTTTTTTATTAATTTTGATTGTAAGGTTTTTATTAGGTCCTAAATTTGCTCTTCCTTTTGTTACGTCATATTTTGAATCAAAAAATTCTTTGAATTGATCAAGTTGCTTAATAATATCTTTTTTATTTTTTTTATCAAAATTTTTTACATCACAAAATTGCTGTATTGCGTTAGGTATCGTCAATACCTCTGGATGATCATCAAGCAAAGAATGTAAAAATTTTCCTCCTGCACCAAGATTTGTTAATGAGGCAATTAAAATTATATTTAATTTATATTTTTTTGATTTCAGATTGTAGTTCATTTCAAAAATTTGATATTGCAGTGATAATTAAGAAATTTTTTCCATACTATTTTATTTTCATCTTTTAATTGATGTGAATAAATATCTCCTCTTTTATTATTATTTTCAATGTCAACTAACTCGTTAGGAAAAGCTTCAGTTAGTTGATGATATAAATCTTCATTTAAGCAGTTTTCTATAACTATATGAGGAAAAGGATGATTGCATAATCTAGTATTTTTAAAATTTTGCAAGATGGAATAGTTCATATTTAATTAATTATTATCTTCTCATATTCATTCAGCACATCTTTTTGTGGATAATATACAAAGTCATCCATAAATCTTTTAAGGTTTTTTTTAAATAATTTTTTTTCATTTAATTTTATACCAATTAATATCATTCTATTTAAATCCTTTATATCATTGCATTCTTCACAAATATCATATTTGTCATACAGCATAATATTATTTTTTTTCCTTAAATAAGATAATGAGATGTAACGTTTATTTTGTAACAATGTTTCTATCATAATTGCTGATATGTCCCCCAAAACAACATCTGCCCAATTAATTAAGTTTAGAGAGTCTTCCTTCTCACAAACTTCAATATTTTTATTTAACTTAATGTAAATTTTATTTGATCTCGGATGAGGCTTAAATTTAACTTCAAATTTATCGTTTTTTGAAATCAAATCTAATGTTTTTTGCTTTAGCTCTATAAAATCGATATGATTTGGATTATTTGAATCCATATATACAATATTAATTTTATTTTTTTGTTTTTTATATATTCTGTCTTTTTTTATCTTTAAAAGTGTTTTTCTCCAACTTTGCACATATCTTATAGATCCAAGAATTTTAAAATTATTATTTATTTTCTTAAAATTATTGATCTCCTTCAACCAATATTTATGCTGTATTACTATATTATCTACTTTATAGGATAAATTTGAAATTTCATGCTTTGCCTGGTTCCAAGGTTTTGGATGTATCAAATAAAGTGGCAATCCTGCTGGAATACTAACAATTTTTATTTTTTTTTTTTTTAAGTTTTTAAAAATCAAATTAAAATAAAATAATTTTTCAGGTGTAAGATGATCTATAACTAATGTTTTAACAGAACTATCTTTAAAAAATAAATTCTTATCCTTAAAAAAAAAATCTCTTATTGCATTAAATATTCCAAATTTTTGAAGTATTTTATATATAAACTTATCAATTAGTTTTTTATTTAGAAAAGAGTATTCAAGATTGATTAAATAATTTTGATAAAAATTTAAAACAATTAAATCTTTAAAATTATTAAATTCAACACAAGTATATTTTTTTAATAAATATTTAATCCTATAATTCTTAGATAAATCATCATAGAAATTTAGGGAAAAGATTCTAATTTTAATGTTTTTTTTTGCTAAATGATCAATTAATGGACAGAAATTATCTATATCTGGAAATTTTCTAATCGTAAAAATAATCATTTTAATCAATTAACATCAAAATAGTTCTTTTAAATTTACCTAGTTTTTTTTTAAAACTAATATTTAAAAATATAAATAAAGTTTTTACCCTTACAAAATATAAATCAATTTTGGCTTTTTCCACTCTCTTTGTTAATAGAAAATGAATATTATCTTGATTCCAACTTTTTTTTGAAATCAATTTTTCCCAATGTAAATCATATGGAAATTTATAAAATTTGATGCTGTGTCCAACTGTAGATTTTTCATATCGATTAATATTTAAAAAAAAGCTATTTTTGTTTGCATGTTTTTGAATTAATTTAAAATATTTTTCAATAATTTCAGAATTCATTTCTGAAAAAGATCTTGTATTAATAAAAAAATCTATTTTTAAATTATCACTTAATTTCACCCATGGTGGAATAAGAAAAATATCGTATCTTTCAATTAAATTACTATCAATTGTTTTTGATTTCAAGTCTGAATATAAACAAATTTTTTTATTTTTAAAATTTTCTTTTAAAAAGTAAGAGCTCAGAAATAGAGCTTCTGGTAAATCGATGATTATATATTTTGACTTTCTGTTTTTTAAAATTTTTGATGCAAAAGCGCCGTATCCAGCTCCAATTTCACAATAAATTTTATTTTTTTTTAAAAAGATAAATTTTCTTATATCGTATAACCATTTTATTATAAAAATTTCGTTACTGTCTATTGTGAAACCTTTATGATCAAAATAAAATCTATTATTTCCAATATTCACTTTTGATAGATACTTTGAATAAAATTTCCTTGGTACTTCTGACATAAATTTTTTAAAATTTTTTTTTTGATTTTCGACTGGATGCTTGTCATCTAAATTGTCCGATAGATTATTATTTCTAAAATTTTTAAGATTCTTTAGGTTGTATAGTTTTTTTGTTAAACCAAATCTTTTTTTCCAATGCTTACTCTTTTCTTTGACATTATAATCTTTAATGGACTCCTCAAAAGATTTTTCAATACTTTTTAGTTCCATTTTTGTATACTAGTATTATTTTGCTGTTGTTTTAATTATTGATATCACTCGTTTTATGTTTTTTATACCCATTCCCATCCAGCATGGAATGTCTAAAAATCGATCAAATATATCTTCTGATTGTTTAAATTTTCCCAAATTTTTAAATCTTAATCTATAATATGGCTGATTATGTATGGGAGGAAAGCTTAATCTTGTTTCTATGTTATTTTCATTTAAAGCATTCATTACCTTATTTCTTAATTTGTTTGTTCTAAATATTAAACAATACATATACCAGCTTGGTCTAGTGACATAATTTGGTAAATATGGCACCTCGATATTTTTTTGTTTTACAAAATGATCTGAATAGATCTTAGCTATTTTATCTTTCTCTTTAATAACTTTATTAATTTTTTTAAGTTGTTCTATGCCTATTGCAGCAGAATAATCAGTAGGTCTAAAATTATTACCCAACTCTATATGGTTATATCTTTTATCTTGACCTTGATTTCTAATTATTCTTAGTTTTTTTGCTAAAATACCACTTTCAGTTGTTATTAATCCTCCCTCACCTGTTGTAATATTTTTGTTTGCAAAGAAACTAAATGTATGAATCGGCAGTTGAGAGCCTACGTATTTATTTTTATATATTGCACCAAAAGACTCTGCGCTATCAGAAATTAATGGTATTTTATATTTTTTTCCTAATTTTTTTAAGCTATCAAAGTCTACTGGTTGACCTTTTAAATCAACAGTAATTATAGCTTTTGTTTTTTTTGTAATTTTTTTTTCGATAAGATCATAATTTACATTAAAGGTTTTTGTATCTACCTCACAAAAAACTGGTTTTGCCCCACAATACAATATTGCATTTGCTGAACTTATATATGACAAGGTTGGGACAATCACCTCATCACCACTTTTAATGTTAAGGGCTAACAACGAGCAATGTAGAGCAGAGGTTCCATTATTAACATAAATAGCGTGCTTAACTTTAATCAGTTTTTTTACATTATTTTCAAATTCATCTACTTTTTTACCCATGCTTATCCAGCCTTTTCTTATAACTTTATAAACAGCCAGAGCCTCTTTTTCACCAATATCAGGATTTGCAATTGGGAGAAATTTTTTTTTCATATATTTTTTTTACTTTTAAATATTTTTGATAAAATCTGAAATCTTTTTAATTGAATTTCCTTTATTGTCTACAACATATTTGATGAATTTTTTTCTTTCATTAGATCGAATATTTGGATTTTTTATACATTCATTTACTTTTAGCCTTAATTCCTCAAAGGAAGTGCAAGTATCTGAACTTCTAAAATTTGTAATATTTTGAATATGATTTTGTGATTTATCCATATTGAGGTTTTTTTTTGAAAGCAAATTTTCTCTTATGAGTTTTTTTGAATAGATAAAATTTATTGTTGGAGTATTCAAAATAGAAGCCTCTATATTAGCCGTAGAAAAAAAATTAATAATAACATCAGAGTTAATTATTGTTTTAATGGAAAGCTCTTTACCTTTTTCTTCGTTATTAACTAAAAATGAAATTTCCAAATTTTTTTTATCTTTAATAAAGTTTTTTTTTACATCTTTTATCATAAATAAATCTTGAATTATTAGATTATCAAAATTAAGAAAGTAAGTTTTTAAATCTAATAAATTTTTAAAATATCTCGCAGAATAATAAAGTGGGTGGGGTCTTACTATTATATTAAAATTTTTCTCTAATTTGGTTTTAGATAATAAATTACAAAAATTAATTACTTCTCTTTGATTTGTTCTTGTTGGGGATTTTAGAAATATCGTAATTAACTTTTTAGAATTATTTTTTTTTTTTTGGTATTTTTTAAAATAATGATCCCAATGTATTGCACCAAATATCTTAATTTTTTTTGGTTCAACTTTATGAAATTTTATAAGGTCATCTTTCATTTGATTTGACCAAACTAAATAATAATTACATTCAAATGGCATTAAACCCATACCTGTAGGTTGATCCCAACTACTAATTATGCTTACAGTTTTTGTGTTTATTTTTTTGGATGTAAACAATAAAATATTGTCATCCTCCCACCAACCAGGGCTTGATGTCAAAATTATTTTTGGGTTAATATTTTTTAAGATATCTAATAATTTTTTATCATAAAATAATAATGATTGAAGTTTTTGAAATAAAGTTAATATAATCTTAACCTGCAACAAATTTTGCAGAGCTTTATAAATAAATATAAAAAAAAAATTTATTGCACCATTGTTTAATTTATTATTGATATATATTTTACTAAAATCCGTGATGGTAAAATTGTGTTTTTTATTTAATGTAGTGTTTAGGTTAATTTCCCTAATTAAATAATATAACTTGTTTTTATCTTTAAATTGATAATTTATTTTTTTATGAGGTATTTTAGATAAAAATTTAATTTTATCTAAATTGTAACTTGAGATCAAAAATAAATTAAATTTTTTACTTAAATTTAGTAAAAATCGCTCTTGTATTAACTGAGTATGACTTAGAAAAGTAGAATTTAAAAAAATAATTATATTCCTTTTCATTTTAAAAAAAATTTTTTATACCAATCTACTGTGGGCTTCAAACCTAAGCTTAAATTGAATTTATTTTCATGTCCTAATTTTTTTATTTTTTTTATATCTGGCCTTCTTCTTAATGTGCTTCCCTTCCTTAATTTACCACTAACAATCTTTAAATTTAAATTTAATTTTTTTGAAATTTTGTAAACAAGATTTTTAATATTAATTTCTTCATTTGTGCCAATATTATATATTTCATTATTAATACCTTTTTTTGATATTAATTTAATTGCCTCAACTGCATCATCAATATAACAAAATGATCTTGTCTCCAATCCAGTCCCTTGAATACTCAAGCTTATATTTTTTGTTTTTAAATTATTTGATTTAGTAATCATATTTTTAATTAATTCTGGAATAACATGCTCAAACCCCATGGCTGGTCCATAGATATTATGTGGTCTAAAAATAATCTTTTTTAAGTTTTTTCTTTTTAAATAATGAAATAAAAGTATCTCACAAATAAGTTTTGCTGATCCGTATGAATACCTTGGATTCTTAACATCAGGTACTGATCCCTCTATTTCCTCTGGTGTTGGTATTTTTTTTGGCGTTTGATAAATCTCTGAAGAAGATGCTAATATTATTTTTTTTACTTTACTTTTTTCTATAGCGTCAAACAAATTTAATGTTCCTTTTATTCCCACGTCTAACACTAACTTAGGCTGGGTATAGAAATATTTTGTTCCATTAATAAATGCTAAATGAAACACTGTATCTATATTTTTTAATGATCTTTTTAACAATTCAAAATTTTTTATATCACCATTAATGATTTTAATATTTTTTGGAATTTTTAAATCAGTTAAATTTTTTCTAAAAGAATTATCAAAAATTGACACTTTGTTATTAGAATTTTTTGACAAACTAATAGCTAAATTTCTTCCAATAAAGCCTAACCCTCCTGTAATTAAAATGTTAGCCAACCCCTAATCCTCCGTACAAAATACCTTCTAATTTTTTAATTTCACTAGGTTCAAAGGCTTGCCAACAGTCAAAAATAATTCCAGGTTTTTTCATTTTTTTTGATAATTTACTAATGTTTAACTCACAATAAGATTTGTGATTATTCAAGAAAATTACCAAATCTGCATTTTTGAATCCATCTTCTAAATTTATTGGTTTAATTCCTAGTTTTTTAATTTCTTGCTTGGTAACTCTAAAATCAAACCCATATATATTTTTTTTATTTTTTAAAAATTTCAAAAATGCTAAAGATGTACTTTCTCTTAAATCTGATGTCTCAGGACTTCCTTTAAACGCTAATCCAATTAAAAATATTTTTGAATTATCAATTTTTTTTTTGTTTTTAATTAGTAATTTTTTTATTCTAATAAATAAATCTTTTGGCCCTTGGGTATTGATATTTCTTACTTGTTTTTGTAAAGAATTTTTAATTCCTTTTTTTTTTATACAAAAATCTAATATATATGGATCTTTAGAAAGACAAGGGCCCCCCACTCCAGGTGATGGCTTTGGTATATTATTTCTTTCATAACCATGATTAATTTGATCTATAATTTTTGGAAGATTAATTTTTATTTTTTCTGCATATTTTGTAAATTGATTAGAAAACGCAAACATATGATCTCTGAACGAATTATCTAATAACTTTGAAAATTCTGCTGCTTCTAGGCTTTCAACATTTATTGTGGAGTGAGTAAATTCATTAAAAAAATTTGAAGTTTTTTTGTATGAAATTTCATCAAGTGTTCCAATTATCTGAGGATTTTTTTTCAACTCTGTTAAAGCAACCCCCTCAGCAGTTCTTTCTGGTGCAAAGCTAAAATAAAAATCTTTCCCACATTTAATCTTTGTCAATCTTTCCATTAACGGAATTAGTATTTCTCTTGAGCAACCAACTGGTATTGTTGATCTAAATATTACAAGATCATCTTTTTTAATAACACTAGCTACTTTTTCAGTGGCAATTTTCAAAGGATCAAGATTTGGAATTTTTGAATTTATTTTTAAATTAGTACCAACACTTATTACGTATGTAGATCCATATGATTTATCTAATTTATCAATAAGAAAAATATTTTTATTTATATGTTCATCTAAATATTTTTGAATTCCTCTTTCATAGATAAGTGTACGTTTTTTCTTCAAGTTATTGATAGTTGTTTTGTTTGTATCATAACCATAAACTCTAAATCCAGCATCAGCTAATATACAACTTAAAGTAAGCCCAACATACCCAAGACCAACCACAACTACATCTTTATCTTTAGTTTCTCGATAAAGAATTTCATCTGCATCATATTTTGAATAATAACCAACAACTTTTTTAAGTGGATTAATTACAGGAAGCACCATCACTCTTTTTGACATCAGATCATCTGCATCTTTTCTTGAGGAATTAATAGAAATCGATGTTGGATTTAGCTGTGCAAATTTTTTAATCTTATCATTTAATCTTGCACCTCTTAAAAACGCTCTTCTAATATCACCATCTGAAACAGTGCCTTTTAACGTATCATTTTTGTCTACACAAATTAATACTTTAAACTGAAAATTTTCTAATTTTGAAATTACATCCTTAATATTTGACTCAATATCAATTAATATGTTTTTGTTTTTTATCATAGAGTACAATACATGACTGTGTAGCGTTCATTTATTGAACAGTAAAGAAAAATTAGCGTTAGGTGTAATATATGGAGATACTAGAATAAAAATTAATTTTATCAACTTATGTATTATTCTTATTGTTTTAACTTGTATTATTTGTTGCTAATTCTTATACGCAATCAATACATAAACATTGCAAAATTGATCAGGTAAATACTTGATTAAAATATTTTGTATCAAGTTTCCAAAAAAAGATAATTTGTAGCCTTTTACTCTTGCAATATTTTCATTAAACTTCTTCTGATCTTTTGCTCTGAAAAATTTAAATTTATATAAAAATGGCATATTTTGAACACTGTAAATGTCTTCTACTTTAAAATTATGTTTTTCAAATAAACTAACAAATTCTCGTTTTTTTAAGTTAAGTTTGTGAAAACATTTATTTTCTTGTTTTTTATCTTTTCTAATAAAATCTACAATTAATTCCTGAATGTTGTCAGCTCTGAAAGAGGCGCAAATTTTTGCGCCTTTTTTCATTACTCTATGAGTTTCTGAAATTGCTCTATCTAAATTTTCAGATTCAAAATTATGATAAAGTCCAAAAGCTAAAACACAATCAAAAAAATCATCTTTGAAATTCAAATTCAATATGTTCTCAACCTTTACATTTAGAGAATTATCTTTTTTCTTTAATTTCTCTATTATGTCTTCAAAAAATTCTATGCCTGTAATTTTATAACCTTTATTATGAAAGAACCTTAATAACCTTCCCGCCCCACATCCAGCCTCTAATATATTTTGGTTAGGATTTTTAACAATCAAGTTTGCATATCTAAGAGGATAATTATTTATTTCAAATGCTGGTTCATCAACCTCAATATTATCCCATCTTCTTTTCCAATACTCAGTATTTTTTTCATTTCTATAAGTAATTCTCATTGATTTGTTTATTCTGCTATAGCAATTAAAGTATCAGTTTGACCCAATTTTTTTAAATTTTCACAATAAGATGAATTTAATTCGTCACTTACAATTTCTTTATAAAAGTTATGACCACCAGGTTTTCTTTTTAAAAACCAACCTAAATGATTTGAAAAATTATATCTTTGATAATAATGAATATTAATATTTTTAAAACCTGATTTCAAAAGAATGGATTTAAGAGATTTGTATGTATGAAGAATTAAATGCTCACTCCAAAATGTAAAGTTTTTAA
>Ga0129324_10000241_pt1 | contig 39474 bp, 44 predicted proteins | sample CPBDNA_7_FD_96879 | JGI IMG/M metagenome (GOLD analysis project Ga0129324, IMG submission 96879) | Freshwater to marine salinity gradient microbial communities from Chesapeake Bay, USA - CPBay_Spr_15_0.2_DNA | ecosystem: Environmental > Aquatic > Marine > Coastal | place: USA: Chesapeake Bay...
AATCTACCGAAACAGATCAAGATGACATTGTTGAAGTAGAAGAAGTCGAAATCGAAGAAGAATTTGATGATGTAGATGTTCCTTTTGCGGTCATTGAAGATGTTCCCATTTTCCCAGGTTGTGAGAACGTGTCAAAATCTAAAAGACGTGATTGCTTCCAAGAAAAAATGAACAAACACATTGTAAAAAACTTTAGATACCCTGACATTGCCCAGGAAATGGGTATTCAAGGTCGGGTTTATGTAAACTTTATCATTTCTAAGGATGGATCAATTTCTAACATTAGAATGCGGGGCCCGGATAAAAATTTAGAAAAAGAAGCGCAGAGAATTATTTCAAAACTTCCTAAAATGACACCAGGAAAACAAAGGGGAAGACCGGTTCGGGTTCCTTTTAGCATTCCAATTACTTTTCGCCTACAATGATTTGTTGAAAAGCGAATTAAAATAACATTTAGTTCATTGCACATTGATGTTTTGTAGCCTATCTTTGCAATTCTATCAACGAAGATGAAGACCCATTTGGACAGTTCGCCAGTTAAATCAATTAGTTTTGCAGCCTTTGTAAATGATTTTTTACAATTAACGAAATTTCGTTTGGCGCTCAGTGTTGTGTTTTCATCTGTTGCGGGCTATTTGCTTGTAGTTGATCAAGTAGAAACCAAAATTCTGATCGGACTTTTTATTGGAGGTTTTGCAATGGTTGGTGCTTCCAATGCAATCAATCAATTGATTGAAAAGGATCTTGACGCCCTGATGAGTCGCACAAAAAACAGACCCCTTCCAGCGGGTCGTATGTCTGCTCTGGTTGCTGCAATCATCGCCATTTTTTTAACAGTATTAGGAGTTATGGTGCTTTATGCCATTAATCTTAAAACTGCACTTTTTGGTCTCCTCTCGATATTTATTTATACTTGCATTTATACCCCTTTAAAAACAATATCACCACTCGCGGTTTTTGTAGGAGCATTTCCTGGGGCAATACCCTTTATGCTTGGTTGGGTAGCTGCTACAGGCGAATTTGGCGTAGAACCGGGGACATTGTTCATGGTTCAATTCTTTTGGCAATTTCCACACTTTTGGGCCATCGGCTGGATGTTGGATGATGACTACAAAAAAGCAGGATTCAAGATGTTACCCTCTGGAAACCCAGATCGACTTACTGCATTTCAGATTGTGTTTTATACTCTTTGGACCATCATTATTTCTTTATTGCCCGCTACTTCTTATACTGGAAATCTCCACTTGTCTATTCCTGGGGCGATATTAATTTTAATCATAGGGCTCTACCTCCTCTATTATGCAATTAAGTTAATGCAACTCAAGACAAAAGATGCAGCAAAAAAGTTAATGTTTGCAAGTATTGGTTATATCACGATCCTGCAGATAATCTATGTAATTGATAAATTTATTTAAAATGAATGAATTAGAAATAAAAGAACAAAAGGCAAAAAAAATGATGCTTTGGGTCGGGATGATCAGTATGTCAATGACTTTTGCCGGACTGACTAGTGCCTACGTAGTCAGTAGTTCTAGGGTTGATTGGCTGACACAGTTCGAAATGCCCTCTGCATTTGCTATCAGTACAGCTTTGATTTTATTGAGCAGCCTTACCTTCTTTTTTGCTAAAAAATATTTGATGGCTCATAACATAAAGCAAACGAAGTTTTTTGTGATTTTAACCTTCGTACTTGCTGTATTATTTGTTTATTTTCAATTTAAGGGATTTGGAGACATCATCAGTCAAGGGTATTATTTTACAGGTGCTGAAAGTTCGATTACCACCTCTTTCCTGTATGTTTTAATCCTGTTGCATTTGGCCCACCTTTTTGCGGGACTTATTGTCTTAATGTATGTCTATTTTCAACTTTCGCGGAACCAGTATCAAGGGACAAACACTTTAGGTTTTGAATTGGCATATTTATTTTGGCATTTTCTTGATATTTTATGGATTTATTTGTACCTATTTGTTCTTCTTTATAGGTAAAATATATAAATTTGTAACAAACTAACTTGACTTACAGTTTATGGATTTAACAGCAGTTGAAAATACAGAAGAAACAAACGTTTGGGGCGGAGGGGAAAGGCCTCTCAAATCAAGCTATGGAAAACTCATGATGTGGTTTTTCATCGTCTCGGATGCGCTTACGTTTTCTGGCTTTCTTGTTTCCTATGGTTTTTCAAGGTTTAAGAACATGGATTCTTGGCCCATTGCGGACGAAGTATTTACTCACTTCCCTTTTTTACACGGAGTAGACGCCCCGATGTATTATGTTGCCTTGATGACTTTTGTGTTAATATTTTCATCAGTAACAATGGTGTTGGCAGTTGATGCAGGTCACCACATGCAAAAAGCAAAAGTTACTTTTTATATGTTGCTTACCATTATTGGGGGTGCAATTTTTGTTGGGTCTCAAGCTTGGGAATGGAAAAACTTTATCAAAGGAGAATACGGAGCTCTGGAAACAAAAGGGGGGCAGATCCTTCAGTTTGTTGATGCGAGTACCGGGAAAAGAATAGCAATTGCTGATTTTGCAGTTGAAGTACCTACCAAAAGAGATATTCATCAAGCAAGCAACGGAATTTGGTATGATGCGGGTTCAAGTCTACCATCTTTTTCTGTCGAAGAAGTTGTAAAAGGATTTGAAGCCAATAATAATTTAGTAATTAAAAGTGAAAAAATTGATGCAACCGGTCATAAGGTGATCCTGTCTCGGGACGAATCTTTAGATCAAATTGACACTGCTGTTGCGGTGGTAGAGGGTGCAAACTTGGTGCATAACGAATATGGAAATCGATTGTTCGCAGACTTTTTCTTCTTTATCACAGGATTTCACGGATTTCACGTTTTATCTGGTGTAATCATCAATATCATCATTTTTTTCAATGTAATTGTTGGGACTTACGAACGCCGAGGACATTATGAAATGATTGAAAAAGTTGGTCTGTATTGGCACTTTGTTGACTTGGTTTGGGTCTTCGTTTTTACATTTTTCTATCTCGTTTAAAAAATAAATAATCAATGGCTCACGACGCACACAACTTAGCGATTTTTAGAGGATTACTTAAATTTAAATCCAATCAACAAAAGATTTGGGGAGTACTTATTTTTCTTTCTATTGTGACAACTGTTGAGGTTGTTTTAGGAATAGTGAAACCTGCAGCCCTCATGAATTCTTTTTTAAACATGAAGATATTAAACTGGATTTTCCTTATTTTGACCATCGTTAAAGCTTATTATATCGCTTGGGATTTTATGCATATTAGAGATGAAAAAGGGGGCTTGAAAGGATCGATTGTACTTCCTTTGCTCATTTTGATTCCCTATCTATCATTTATTCTTTTGGTTGAAGCAGACTATATTTTCGACGTAATGTTTAATGGTTTTATGAGCTGGAATTTTTAAAGTCAAAACCCATACATGCCTTAAAAAACAAATAATTTTGTTATGAGCAATGCTTTTAAAAAATACTTTGTTTTAGTTATCCTTTTTGTTTTTCCTATTGTAATCTATTTGTTCTTTGCATCTGGGAAGAACAACTTTGCTTTACTTCCTGTTCTTACAGAGGAGGTAAATCAAATTGATGAATGGGAGTCACTTTCAGGTGAAGTAGTTAATTTTAAAAATAAAATTTCTGTATTGGGTTTTTGGGGCAGTGAAATTTCCATAAAACGAGGAGACGCGCTCAATCTTAACCAGAAAATATACAAAAGGTTTTATCAGTTTGAAGACTTTCAGTTTGTAATGATTCTCCAAAAAGGAGAACAAGACAGGGTTGTTGAATTAAAAAAAGAACTTAGCGAAGGAGCCGGAACCGATCTTGTTAAGTGGAAATTTGTTTTTGGCACCTCCGAACAAATTGAATCGTTGTTTAGCAGCTTAAAAGCCCCTCTTCAATTATCTACTGGTCTTAGTTCGCCCTATGTTTTCATAATCGACAAGAACAGTAACTTGAGAGGTCGAGACGATGATGAAGATCAAGGCACGCTATATGGTTTCAATTCACAATCCGTCGCTGAGATTAACAATAAGATGATTGATGATGTCAAGGTTATATTAGCCGAGTACAGGAGGGCATGGAAAAAATATAATAAACCAGAAGCTCCAGAATAATATGAATAAATATTCCTCTCTAGGTCTAATCATGGTTATTGTACTTTTTGGATTTTTATTTATTCCAAAAATCATTAACCGTATTGCCAATCAAACCCAAGTAGAAGACAATCGTTCAGCGCCAGCCAAACCTTTGGCTTACATTAAGCTAAACGGTGAAGCAAAAAAAGTTCCCGAATTCTTCATGCTTAATCAGGACAGTCTTTTTGTAGGAAATGAAGATTTTAAGGGAAAAGTTCATTTGGCAGAATTTTTCTTCACAAAATGCCCTTCCATTTGTCCTGTAATGAACAAGAATATGAAAATCATAGACGATCGTTTTGGAGACCGACAAGATTTTGGAATCGCCTCATTCACTATTGATCCGACAAACGATACTCCTTATGTATTAAAAAAATATGCAGAATCTTACAATGTAAAGTCTCAAAATTGGCATTTTCTTACAAGTGATGTCAAAACAGTATATGAACTTGCGAACAAAGGATTTAGTATTTTTGCAGGCATAAATCCTGCCGTTGCTGGTGGTTTTGAACACCAAGGATATTTTGCATTAATTGACAAAAACGGCTATATTAGATCAAGAGTTGATCGATTTGACAACCCCATCGTCTATTACTCAGGTTTGGACAAAGAAGGGGAAGAAATTAAGGACGTTGATTTGCTGATTGAAGATATTGCTTTACTTTTAAAAGAATAATAAGAATGACCATGAAAAGGAACGAAAGAAGCCCCAATCCCATAAAATATAAGAAGTTGATTACGGTGGTTTCTGTATTGATTCCCCTAATAGTTGCCTTATTGTTTACTGTCAAAATTCCTAACGTAGCACCATTATCTTTTTTACCCCCAATCTACGCTTCAATTAACGGTATTACAGCGATTATACTTGTTTTAGCATTGATTGCGATTAAAAATAAAAAAACAAAACTGCACGAAGGTTTAATGAAAACAGCAATTGGTTTATCTCTCGCCTTTCTAGTTATGTATGTCGCTTATCACATGACCTCTGATAGCACACCTTATGGTGGGACAGGCACAATCAAGTATGTTTACTATTTCATTCTGATTACTCACATTCTTTTGTCCATCGTTATTATTCCGATGGTTTTAGTGACCTATGTTCGTGCAATTTCTAAAAACTTTGAAGATCATAAAAAAATAGCGAGGATTACTTTTCCTATTTGGTTATACATCGCTGTCACAGGTGTTGTTGTATATGTTATGATTTCCCCCTATTATTAAAAATATGCGTAAAATTATTTTTTTAGTTTGTTTTAGTTTGGCGTTTATGATAGAGGCTCAGGCACAGTGTTCAATGTGCAGAGCAGTATTAGAGTCTGAAGCAGGGCAAGAAACGGCCAAAGGAATCAATACTGGAATTATTTATTTGATGGTGATTCCTTACGTAATCGTTGCATTTGTAGGATACCAGATATTCAAAATGGTCAGAAAGTAGTCGTTTTTTATAGATCAGTTATGGTGAAGTTTTAAAATAATAGGTACTATGTATTGCACAATACCTTATTTTACATATATTTGAAAATATTTTGTGAAAATAATCCAAAATTATATTAAACCAATAAAGTTTGTTTTAGTCTATCGATATGATAAATCATGAATGAAAAAACCTACTGACTGGCGCTTAACTTAAATTAACCCAAAAAAATCTTTGATGATAGAAATCAAAAATCTTTACAAATCGTATAAAATGGGAAATTCCTCACTTCAAGTGCTGAAGGGAATCAACATTGAGATTGAAGAAGGAGAACTTGTGGCGATAATGGGTTCATCAGGATCGGGTAAATCTACGTTACTTAATATTTTGGGAATGTTAGACGTTGCCGATGAGGGCGACTATAAACTCGATAACGTATTGATTGAAAAGTTAGATGAAACACTCGCAGCAAAATACCGCAATAAGTTTTTAGGATTCGTCTTTCAGTCTTTCAATTTGATAAATTATAAGAGCGCTCTGGAAAACGTTGCTTTGCCACTCTATTATCAGGGATTAAATAGAAAATCAAGACAAAAGACTGCACTAGAATATTTAGAAAAAGTTGGCCTTGCAAATTGGTCGTCCCATTTACCAAGCGAACTTTCTGGAGGACAAAAGCAACGGGTAGCGATTGCAAGAGCATTGGCATCCCAGCCAAAAGTTTTGTTGGCTGATGAACCCACCGGGGCCTTAGATTCGGTTACTTCAAATGAAGTTATGGGATTAATTCAACAAATTAATAATGAGGGGAAAACCATTTTGGTGGTCACTCACGAGATTGACATCGCCAACATGTGTAAACGTATTGTTACGTTAAGAGATGGGGTAATCCTAGAAGATAAAAAAGTAAAACAAGTATTAGTTTCTTAATATGTTTAGCAAGGACCGTTGGCAAGAAATATTTGAGACCATAAAGAAAAATAGATTAAGAACTTTTCTTTCGGGTTTTACGGTTGCATTGGGGATCTTCATCTTCATTGTACTTTTTGGCTTTGGTAATGGTTTGAAAAATTCATTCGGTAAATTTTTTCTTGACGATGCAACCAATACACTTTGGCTCTTTGGAGGGAAAACATCAAAACCCTACAAAGGCTTTAAGGCCGACAGAAGGATTGAATTTGAAAATAGCGACCTGACTGATATAGGGCAAAACTTTGCTTTCTATTTGGAGTCAATTACTCCAAGAATTACTCGAGGTGCAAGGGCTCGATATAAGAATAATTCAGATAATTATAGTACCAGAGCAGTGGGACCTTCCCATCAAATTGTTGAAAAAACAATCATGATGAAAGGGCGCTACATCAATCAAGCAGATGTCAAGGATGCCACAAAAAACATTGTCATTGGAAGAATGGTAGCTAAAGACCTCTTCAAAGACGAAGATCCAATGGGTAAATATGTTGAATTGGGGTCAAGTGCGTTTAAGGTTGTAGGCGTTTTTCAGGATGAAGGCGGTGACAGGGAAGAGCGTTTGATTTATATGCCCTACACCACAAGACAAGTTTTGGAAAAAAACAATGATAAGATTAGCCAGATTATTGTAAGCTTTCGACCAGAAATTGGTCATGCTGGTGCCCTAGCTTTTGAAAAACAGTTAAGACTTTTCATGAAGAATAAAAAGGCTATTGATCCAACTGACGAAAATGGAATCTACATCAGAAATGTTGCGGATCAGTTGAAAAAAAATCAACAGTTTGCAGCAGTTTTACAATTGATAGTCACCTTTGTCGGGATTGGAACTTTAATTGCAGGAATTATTGGGATTTCAAATATTATGGTTTTTGTAGTAAAAGAAAGAACCAAGGAACTCGGGATCAGAAAAGCCCTTGGTGCAACTCCAAAAAGTGTGATTAATATGATTTTACATGAATCTATTTTTATCACAACAATCTCCGGATTTGTGGGGATGATCGGTGGAATTATATTACTCAAAAGTATCGGAGAGGAACTGAAAGATTTTTTCATTCTAAACCCATATATAGAATCAAGCACAGCAGTTTTTTCAACTTTTTTATTGATTCTTTTTGGCGCCATCGCGGGTTATATTCCTGCAAAAAGAGCGGCCAGTATTAAACCCATAGTAGCCCTAAGAGATGAATAGTTTAAAAATAATTTTTGATTGGGATACATGGCAAGAGATTTTTGGATCCATTGCTAAGAACAAGACTCGGACGGTCATCACGGTGATTGGTGTTTTGTGGGGAATTTTTATTTATATATCGCTCTCAGGATCCGCAAAAGGTTTAGATAATGGCTTTGAAAGGCAATTTGAAAATATTGCTATGAACTCAATGTTTATATGGGCTGCAAGAACAAGTATTCCTTATTCGGGATTTAAAGTCGGGAGGTCCCCTCAACTTAAGATTCAAAACACGACAACCTTAAAACAACAAATCCCAGAAATTCAATTTATCGCTCCTCGAAATGCAAAAGGAGTTTTTGGAAGCATTCCCGCCCAAGTGGTTAGAAAGAACAAATCTAAATCTTATAACATTTATGGAGATTTCCCTGTGTATACTAAAATTGCCACAAAAAAAATATACGACAACGGCAGGTTTATTAATGATGAAGACATAAAATATGAACGTAAAGTTTGTGTAATTGGCGAGCGTACTCAGTTAGAACTATTTGAACCCGACGAAGATCCTGTGGGTCAATACGTCAGGATTGATGATGTTTATTTTAAGGTGATAGGGGTTCATAAATTTATTCAAGGAGGTGGTTTTGAAACTGATGGGGATATTTTCATTCCATTTGAGACCTACAGAAAGCTATACAATACGGGAGATAACGTAGATTGGTTTACAATCGCAGCCTATGATTATGCTGATGCGGTGGCAGTTGAGAAAAAAATTAAACAAACATTGAAGCGTATTCATCGAGTTTCACCAGATGATGAGAGGGCTTTTGGCGCCTTTAATATTGGAGAGGTTTTTGCCAAAGTCATGGGTTTTGCAAAAGGAATGACATTTCTGTCCTTAGTGGTGGGGTTGGCGACCATTTTTGCAGGTGTAATTGGAATTGGAAATATTCTAATGATTTCTGTTAAAGAGCGAACTAAAGAATTGGGGGTTAGAAGGGCACTAGGAGCTACCCCAGGCGAAGTAAGGATTCAAATCGTATTGGAGTCAGTTTTTCTAACAACAATCGCAGGTATTTTTGGGATCATCTTAGGGTCTTTCTTACTTGCGGTCATCAACCTTTTAACAATAGATAAGACAGATTTCCCTTACACAAATCCAACAGTCCCCATACCCTTGGTGCTTGGTGCATTATTAATCATGGTAACATTAGGAACACTAATTGGATTGATTCCAGCGCAACGCGCTGTGAGCATTAAACCCATTGACGCATTAAGAGAAGAATAATTAAATTAAAATAAATTAATATGAAAATTGTCAAATACATCGGAATTGCTTTAGCCATTTTCGGAGCCATCTTTGCTACACTTTATTTCATAAAGACGAATAGCAAGGGGTTGATTGAGTATGAAACGATCTCACCCAAATTATTGTCCATAGAGAAAAAAACGGTTGTAACAGGAAAAGTTATTCCGGAAGACGAGGTGGAGATCAAACCTCAAATTTCAGGAATTATAGAGCGACTTTTTGTCGAAGAGGGAGACCTTGTTACTAACGGAGATTTGCTGGCCAAGGTAAAAGTTGTCCCTAACGAACAAGCTCTCAATAGTGCAAAAGGACGACTGGCTAATCAGATCATTGAGATGAAAAATGCCAAGGTTGATTTTAACCGAAATAAAAGCTTATTTGACAAGCAAATTATTTCTAAACAAGATTTTGAAAATGCTGAATTGCGATACAGTCAGGCACAACAAAATGTCAATAATGCTCAGTCTGATTTGCAAATTATTAAATTAGGATCTGCAGGAGGTTCTAGCACTGCAAACACAAATATTCGTTCTACTGTTGCTGGGACGGTTCTTGAAATCCCAATTAAAGAAGGAGATCAGGTAATTGAAAGCAATACTTTCAATGCTGGAACAACCATCGCAACGATTGCGGATCTTAAAAAAATGATTTTCGAAGGAAAAGTAGACGAGGCCGAGGTGGGAGAATTGGTATTAGAAATGCCATTAAAAATAACTTTGGGAGCCGTTCAGGACAAAGAGTTTGATGCCAAATTAAAGTTTATCGCTCCTAAAGGGAACGAAGAAGAAGGAACGGTTCAGTTTAAGATTGAAGGAGATGTTTATCTGGATGACTCAGTATTTATAAGAGCAGGTTATAGCGCCAATGCATCGATTGTTTTGGAGAAAAAAGACAGTGTCATGACCATTTCCGAATCTTTACTTCAATTTGATCGCGACAGCAACAAACCTTATGTCGAGATCATGAAAACAGACCAAGAATTTGAACGAAAGGATATTAAAATAGGAATTTCTGACGGTATCAATGTTGAAATTCTTTCAGGATTAAAAATGGAAGACAAAGTAAAGGTCTGGAATAAGACGGAACCTAAAAAAATAGGAGAGGAAGACTCTGATAAATAGATTCAAGCATGAAAAATTTTAAATATATTTTCTTTTTATCTGTACTCTTTTTTGCTGGAATAGTAAATGCTCAAAAGACTGTATTATCCCTTCAAGAGTGTGTCGAAATGGCTTTAGAGAAAAATATTTCTCTCAAACAAACTCAGTTAGGGATTCTAGAGGCCGAGCTTAGTAAGCAAGACGCCAAGGGAAGCTTTCTCCCAACATTAAATGCCCAAACTTCGCACTCTTGGAATGTGGGATTGAATCAAAACATTACGACTGGTTTACTTGAAAACACCACAACCCAATACACTTCTTTGGGCGCAAATATGAATTTGACCCTCTACAATGGGTTAAAAAATATTAATCAATTGCATCGTGCGAATCTTTCTATTTTGGCCAATCAGTACCAATTGGATGATATGGCCGACGATGTAAAACTAATGGTCGCAAATGCGTTTTTACAAGTGATGTTTAACAAGGAGATTTTAACGGTCCAGGAATCACAGTTTAAAATCACTACAGAAGATGCAAGGCGAACCAAAGAGTTGATTGAAGCGGGTGTTATGGTTAAATCCGATATTTTAGAAATCGAAGCCACATTGGCAACACAGGAACAATCATTGGTTCAGGCGAAAAACAATTTGAGATTGTCTAAAATTAATCTTGCACAGATGTTATTAATTACTGACTATGAAAATTTTGACATTGTAGTTGAAGACCTTGACGTCCCAATTTCTGATATATTGCTTAAAACCCCGAAGGAAATTTTTGAAAAGGCATTGACCTTTAGAAATGATATACAGCTTTATTTAACAAATATCGAAATTGCTAAAAAAGACATTTCATTGGCGAAAGGAAACTTACAACCCAGTTTAACGGCATATTACGGCTATAACTCCAGGGTTTCATACGCAGATAGACTAGCGGGCGATGGGACGTTTAGGGACGTCCCCATAGGGTTTGTTTCGGGTTCTGGAGATCAAGTGTTAAGAAGTGTTGAGCAAAACAAGGTTGTTGGTCCATTGTCTTTTCAAAAACAATTGGACAACAATGAGGGACATAATTTTGGGGTGAGATTAAGTATACCGATTTTTAATGGAAATTCAATTCGGAATAATGTACAACGTTCTAGAGTAAACTTGTTGCGTTCGGAGAATCAATTTGAACAGGAAAAGTTAAATTTAGAAAGCTCTATAAATCAAGCCTACAATAGTGCCTTGGGTGCTTATAAGTTTTACGAAGCCGCAAAGAAAACTGTTTTGGCAAGAGAAAGAACGTATCAAGATGCCATCAATCGCTTTGATGCAGGGGTGATGAATTCCTATGACTTTAATCAGATCACTGAGCGCTATAACAATGCCACTTCAGATTTGGTTCGCGCTAAGTTTGACTACATTTTTAAGCTTAAGGTTTTGGAATTTTATTTTGGCATACCGATTACGGTTTAATATTTCTATTCTTAATTGAAAAAAAGGGAGCTACAAAGTCTCTGTTTATATATTTTTGCCTTGTGAATACAATATTACATATTGAGACGGCTACTAAAAATTGTTCGGTCGCTTTAAGTAGGAATGGTAAACAAGTTGCTTTGGTTGAAAAATTTTCTATGGAATACAGCCATAGTGAACAATTGCATGGATTTATTCAACAAGCCTTCGAAAAAGCGGACTTGAACTTATCTGATTTAGACGCTGTTGCTGTAAGTAAAGGGCCGGGTTCTTACACAGGACTTAGAATTGGAGTGGCCGCTGCAAAAGGAATCTGTTTCGCTCTTGACCTTCCCCTTATAGGAGTTAATTCTCTTCAAGTTATTACCGAAAATTACCAACCGCTTTCCAACGAAATATTGTTTCCAATGTTTGACGCCAGAAGAATGGAGATTTACAGCTTGGTTCTAAATAATAAAAAAGAAATTATAAGGGAAACTTCAGCCGAAATCATAACTGAAGACTCTTTTATGGACTTCGATAAAGACAAAACATGGGTTTTCTTTGGGTCAGGTGCAGAAAAATGTAAATCCACAATATCAGCAGAACATATTAAATATGTTGATGATATTCAACATCCTTCAGCAAGTGGAATGATTCCTTTGGCTGAAAAAGCATTTAAAGAAAGTGCTTTTGAAGATCTAGCTTATTTTGAACCTTTTTACCTTAAGGAATTCTTCACTCCTTCGCCTAAAAAGAAAAAATAACTTTATCCATTAACAGCCTCCACCAATTCTACTTTGCCGGGAAGCATGTCTTTTAAGATGTTTTCAATTCCATTTTTAAGGGTGAAAGTAGAGGAGGGACAACCACTACAAGCACCTTGAAGAACAACCTTTACCATCTTCTCCTCCTTTTCATAGGAATCAAAAATAATGTTTCCTCCATCCGATGCAACCGCGGGTTTTACATATTCCTCTAAAATAGAAACAATTTCTTTTTCAATTTCAGATAAGTTTTCGGTCGAATCCGTTTTTTCATTCATCTCTGGACTGGTATATTTTTGTCCTAAAACAGGTTTTTCTTCTTCAAGATAAGTTTTTAAAAACCCTCTGATTTCGTTTACGATATCTTCCCACTCGGTAGTGTCGTGTTTTCCTATAGAAATGTAATTCTCATCTAAGAAAACTTCCTTTACATAAGGGTAATTAAAAAGCTCGGAAATCAAAGGTGCATCGACAGCAGCATCTACGTTTTCAAAAGAAATTGCTTCTTCTGTCAACCTTTTATTTACTACAAACTTCATTGCCGAAGGGTTTGGTGTACTTTCGGCATAAACCGTAATAGGTACTTTTTTTGTAGCTTCTTTTGTGTTTAAAATTGCACCGCCACCATTTAAGTAATCTTCGATTTGGGTTGCAACTTCTACAATGACCTCTTCCCATTCTAAGATACTGAAACGCTCAATGATGATGGTGTTGTTTTCAATGCCGACCTTTTTAACAAAGGGTAAATAGAATAATTGCTGTACCAAAGGTGCATCGGCGGCTTGATCAATATTGCTAAAAGTCTTTGAAATCAACACATCGCTTTCGGGTGTTATTTTAAACCTTGCTATTGCAGCCCCTTTTTTACAATCTCCAACTATCGTATACTTTTCCATCTCGTTATTTTGTACAAATGTAGTGAAAGAGCACAGGATATTTGATTCCCTTTTTATCTTAAAATTCAATTTTATAATTTAGACAAAAAATAAAGGATCTAATGTTGATAAAATCAGTTCGGGGGTTTACCCCAAAATATGGTGATGATTGTTTCATTGCTGAAAATGCTACTTTAATAGGTGACGTGATTATGGGCACTCAATGCTCGGTTTGGTTTCAAGCTGTGGTAAGAGGGGATGTCAATTCCATTCTTGTGGGAGATCGAGTTAACATTCAAGATGGGGCTGTCATTCATGGAACCTTCAAGCGTTCTGCCACTAAGATCGGGAATGATGTTTCGATAGGTCATAATGCCATAGTGCATGGTTGTACGATAGAAGATCAAGTGTTGATTGGCATGGGAAGTATTATTATGGATGATTGTGTCATTGGATCTAATAGTATCATTGCTGCTGGAAGTGTTTTACCAAAAAACACAATTGTTCCTCCTGGAACTGTTTATGCAGGAGTTCCCGCAAAGAAGATAAAAGACGTCGATCCCGAATTACAAAAGGGAGAAATTGAAAGGATTTCAACCAATTATATTACCTATTCTTCATGGTTTAAGGAAGAATAGATACAAAAAAAACTCCCATTGAAAAAAGGGAGCTTTTAATAAGAGGTCGGAGAGTGATTAAAAACCTAAGTCTTTTTTCACCTCAGCCATTAAGTCTTTTCCTTTTGCAGTCAAAACACTACCCCCAGTACTTGAATCCAAAACGAATTCGAATCCTAGTTCAGCAGATATTTTATCGATAGATGCTTTAGCCTTCTCAATTAAAGGACGCATCATTTCAACTGATTTTTTTTGTAATTCCTGAGAAACAGTTTGCTGATATTGTTGGATGTTTTGTTGCATTGTTTCCAATTCCTTCTGACGTGCCTGATTTGTAATTTCAGTCTGATTGGCAGCATCAGCAGCATAATTTTGTGCCTTAGTTTGGAATTCTTTGTAAGTGTTTTCCATTTCACTGGTATAAGATTCCTCAAGTTTTTTCAATTCTTTCTGTGCAGAAACAACTTCTGGCATCTCACTAATTAGTTTTTGAAACTCTATGTGGGCAATTTTTGCTTGTGCGTTTGCAACAGTTATTGGAGCAATCAATAGAGTTAATGCTGCGAAAATCAGTGTTAATTTTTTCATTATCAGTAGTTTAAATTATAATTTATATTCCTTTAGTTATTTTTTTGCAGATTCGACTTTTTCTTTTCTGCTTTTAATTCTTTCCTGTAATTGAATCCGTTTCAGAACTAAGTCGCTAATATCGTAATTTTTTGCCGAATATAACATAATTATATCGGAAGATCGATCAAAAATAAAATCATATTTACGTTCTTTAGCAATGTCTTGAACAATGCTAAGTACTTGATCTTGTATGGGTTTAAGCAGTTTGTTTTTTTGAATCATCATGTCTCCATTTGGGCCAAAACGTTTTTCTTGAAGAAAGATGACATCCCCTGCGAAATCTTTAATTTCTAATTCCCGATCTGAGATCAATTCAGGAGTCAATAGAATTTTTTCAACAGCAAATTGATCTTGCATTTGTTGGAGCTCTATCTTTTTTAATTCTATTTCTTTTTTCCAAAGTCCAATTTTTTCTTCAAGGAGCAGATTCGCAGTCTTAAACTCTTTGTTTTTTCCGAGAATCACATTCATGTCTATGTAACCAATACGTACTCCTCGTTGTGCATAGGTTGTTAGAGAGACAATACAAAACACTAAGGCGAGTGTTGTAAATTTTTTCATAAGGATGATTCTTTATTCGTGGGTAATTTGAGAACGAAAAAAAACTTAAATTATTTTAGAAATGAGGTGATAAGATTAATTTTTAAAATTGTTGTCCAATAATAAAGTGGGTTTCCCATCCGTTTGGCGTTGTTGATCCAAAGGCTGGATTGTCAAACCCATAACCGAAATCAATTCCTAATAATCCAAATGCAGGCATAAAAATTCTTACGCCCATTCCAGCAGATCGCTTAGAATTAAAAGGATTAAACGATTTAAAAGAGTCATAACCATTACCCGACTCTAAGAAAGATAAGGCGTAAATAGAGGCACTTGGCTTAAGTGTTATTGGGTATCTCAACTCTATAGAAAACTTGTTGTATATCAAGGAACCGTTCTGACTCGATAATGACTGATTCTTGTATCCTCTAAGCGCTATGGTTTCGCGACCGTCTAATGAATAATTCTGCATTCCATCTCCTCCTAAATAGAATCTTTCAAATGGAATATTTCCTCTGTCCAAATTGTAGGCTCCTATAAACCCAAAGTCGGTTTGTGTTTTTAAAACTAATTTATCAATAATTCGCGTGTACCAAGTTCCAGTGAATTTGACTTTATAATATTCTAACCATTTGAATCTTTCTTGATCTATTTTTGCGACATCAGGGGTTCCATCAACATTTTGAAACGCTTTCTGATTTTTAAGATCTGCAAAATCAACACCACCTATTAGTGAATAAGGGAGTGTGAATTTCCCACTAATACTAAAGCTTGATCCTCCCATTGGAAAAACAGGATTGGTATAGGTATTGTTTCTTGACAAAGCGATGGTATAGGAAAGATTGTTTGCGACACCATTTCCAAAAGTAAACAGCCCTGTGAAATAATTGTTTAAATTATAGTATTGATAACCAATAGACTGTGACAGGGTAAAGTAATCGTCGGGAATTTTTAGTCTTCTGGCGAGGCCTAAATTTATTCCACTAATTTCAAAAGATTGACTTTTGTCAGCCCTACCCGTAAAGTAATCATAACGATATTGAACCGTATGAGACAAAGAAGTAGAGAACTGAACAGGTTGTCGACCACCCAACCAAGGCTCGGCAAAGCTAAAGCTGTAAGTTCTATAAAATTGACTTGCTTGAAGTCTTAGACTTAAACTCTGACCATCTCCCATGGGAAGGGGCTTGTAAGAATCCAAATCAAAAATATTTTTCATCGAGAAGTTGTTAAACGAAAGCCCCAAAGTTCCAATGAACCCTCCGCCTCCATAACCTCCTTGTAGTTCTATTTGACTTGCACCTGACTCTGCCAAACCATATTCTATATCAACAGTTCCTGCGTTAGGATCAACATTCTTAAAATCAGGATTGATGGCTTCAGCATCAAAAAAGCCAAGTTGACCAATCTCTCGAACTGTTCTTACGACCATATCTTTACTGTATAACTCTCCTGGCTTGGTTCTCAATTCTCTATAAATAACATGATCATTGGTTTTGGTGTTTCCAACTACGGATATTTTATTAAAACTTGCTAGCTTTCCTTCTGTTACGCGAATTTCGAAGTTAATGGTGTCATTTTCAGCACTTACCTCGACAGCATTAATGTTTGAAAATAAATAACCATTGTTTTGGTATAGGTTTGTCAGATCGTTTGCATCTGGCTTTTCATCTGCAATACGTTTTTTGAGTAAAACACCATCGTATGGTTCTCCTTTTACAATTCCAAGAACTTTGGACAATTGATAGTCGTTGTAAACCGTATTTCCTAAGAAAGAAATATCACCAAAATAATAACGATTCCCCTCGTCAATATCAAAATTGATGCTCAGGGTGTTGTCTTCGTTTAAAACCAAAGTGTCTTTAATAATACGTGCATCTCTATATCCTTTTTCTTTGAAGAACTCCAAGAGGTTGTCTTTGTCACCCACGAACTCTTCCTCAATATATTTTGATTTCTTCCAAAAACGAAGTGGAAATTTTGACTTTGTTTTTTTAAGCTTGCTTTTAAGTTTTTTATTACTAAAAACCTCATTCCCATTAAAATTGATCTCTCTAATCTTTATTCGCTTCCCACGATCCACATTCACTACCATTTTTCTACCATTCTTTTCGGTAGTGTCAGGGATAATATTTAAAGCAACCTTTGTATTTAAAAAACCTTCTTTTTTATATTTATTAATGATGTAATTTCGGGTATTGGTCAAAAAACTTTCAGACAGTTTTTTCCCTTTGGTCAATTCGGTTTCATCAATAATGGTCTCAATTTTCCCCTTTTTTATTCCGTTAATTTTCACATTGGTTAGGGTTGGGAGTTCATCAATTTCAATTTCCAAACTGACGTTATCGCCTTCTACTTTGGTAATGTAAAAATTAATGTCGCTAAACAATTGGAGCCCCCAAAGTTTACTGATCACTGCACTGATCTCATCACCAGGAATGCTTACTTTTTGTCCCTTTCTGAGTCCACTGTAGGAAACAACCGTTTGGTTGCTAAAGGTTTTTAATCCTTTAACGGTGATGGTGTCAATGATATAGATTTTACCCTTTACAAATTCACTAAGGTCTTGTGCTTGAATTAATGAAAAGTTCAAAGACAATATGAAAATTAGAAATAAATCTGCTCGGATGAGAGACCTATTGAAGAAGTTGCTCACTTGTTTTTCCAAATCTACGCTCTCGTTTTTGGTAATTTGTTATTGCTTTGTGTAAATGTTTTTTTCTAAAATCAGGCCAAAGTACTTTTGAAAAATACAATTCGGCGTATGCTATTTGCCATAACAGAAAATTACTAATTCTTTTTTCGCCACTGGTTCTAATCAGTAAATCTACATCCGGTAAATCGCGGGTATAAAGATGCTCATTAATAATGGATTGGTCAATTTTTTCGGGAGAAATTATATTATTTTTAACTTTGACTGCAAGTTGTTTAATTGCGCTCTCAATTTCCTCACGCCCTCCATAACTAAGTGCCAAAGTCAATGTCATTTCTGAGTTGTTTTCAGTTTGTTTGATAACATAATCCAGTTCTTTTTGAACTGACATAGGAAGTTGATCTGTATTACCAATAACGTTTAGCTTTATTCTGTTTTTTAATAGTTTTTCAAATTCGCTTTTTAGGGAACTGAGTAACAACTTCATCAGAACTCCAATTTCTTCTTCAGGACGGTTCCAGTTTTCAGTAGAAAAAGCATAAAGTGTGAGGTATTTGATTTTAAGAACAGCGCACTCTTCAACAACTTCTTGAACAGCTTTGACACCCTTTGTGTGACCAAAGAGGCGGTTTTTGCCTTTATTTTTGGCCCAACGACCGTTTCCATCCATTATGATGGCAAGGTGTTGTGGTATTTCATTTTTGTATTCCCTCATTATTATTATTTACAATAACACGGCAGATCACCAAAGGTAAATGAAATTGTTAAACCTGTGAAAACAAACCAGTCATTATTGTTTAAATTTCCAAACTTTAGTGCGGTTGAGTTTTTGAAGGAACCAACAGGGTTACTTCCATCAATATTGTCCGTAAATGTTGCTCTTGCTCCAATTTCCAGCCCGACCACAGTTTTTGCATTTAGATTAGTCTTCACCCCAACGATAATTGGAAGGGCAAAATTCCTCGCAGTGTCATATTTTATTGACTCAAGCGTAACAAGGTCGTGATAAAACAGGTCGTGTTGAAAATAACTTACTCCTAAATAGAGATAGTGTGCAAATTCCCTTTCGCTCCCGTGTAAATTAAAATCAACAAAATTGATTTCAATTCCTACCGAAAGTTCTTGAATAGGATTGTTAAATCGATATTTTCGTTTAAAACGGTTCGTGTCAACAGGATTGTAATCACTCTTTTTTATTTTAGTAAATAGGGCACTTGCTCGTAATGAATAGCGCGTTGTCATGTTCCACTTATAAATCAATCCAAGTGCAACATTCTCTGGGTAAACATAATAACTAGCGCCTACATCACCAATATAATTAGCACCACCAATAAATGCACCCAATTCGTGAAATTGAGAATAGGAATTCAACTGGATGTTAATAGCGATAAGAAAAAGAAATAATCTTTTCATTAAGTTTTAAAGTAAAAAGCCAATTGACCCCTTGTTTTTTTTAGGGTTCTTGGTGCTCTTACTTAAACTAATAAAAGAAAGATTTATTGCCTATTTCGGGTATCATAACCCCAAAATAGTTTGTCTCTTAAGGTTTTGAAGTAATTATCTCCCTCAAGCTCGACAGTAAATATTGAAAAAGGAGCCTTTTTCAGTTCTATAGTAGTTCCATTGCTTACCGTAACAATCCGAGAATCTAAAGACAGTAAATGGTCACTTCCCCTGCCATCAACTTTTAGTTTAATAACGGCTTCTTGTGGAACAATCAAAGGTCTTACGTTGATGTTATGCGGGGCGATGGGATTCAGTACAAAGGCCTTGGTTTCGGGAGCTAGGATTGGCCCGCCACTGCTCAGAGAGTAACCTGTTGAGCCAGTTGGCGTAGCAATAATGAGTCCGTCAGCCCAGTAGCTTGTTAGGTATTCTTCATCAATTTGAGTCTCAATGTTTAACATTGAAGTGGTATTCTTTCGGTTGATAGTTACTTCATTGAGGGCATAGGGAAACTCTTGAATCGAATCTACCGATGAAGAAAGTTGGAGGGACAACAAAGACCGTTGAACCAATTTGTATTTTTTTTTAAAAAATTTATTAAGTCCTTCATTCAAAGACTCCTTCTGAAGACTGGTCAGAAAACCTAAACGACCCGTGTTGATTCCTAAAATAGGAATTTGACTGTCTTTTACAAAAGTAATGGAGCGTAGCAAGGTGCCGTCTCCTCCGATAGAAAACAAAAAGTCGATTTTTGAATCAATGGTATCTTCAGGATTAAAGAGATCGTATGTTTTCGATTTTTCCGTAAGATGGTCGATTAATCTTTTATCCAGGCTGAGAGGGTGTCCCTCTTTTTCAAGATATGCAATGGTCGCTTTAGCGTACTCTATGGTAGCGGGGGTATCAAAAGCACAATAGATTGCAATATTCATCGGTATTTTTTTTTCGATGTAAAATTACAAAACTTTATCTGGAAGACCTTTTGATTATTAAAATTTAGATCAAGCCATCATAAGTTTGTAATTTTGTACCTTATTGTAAAAGTAATGACCAAATTAAGCGTAAATATTAATAAAATTGCAACTTTAAGGAATTCAAGAGGAGGCAATGTCCCCAATTTACTTAAAGTTGCAGCGGATCTTCAAGCATATGGGGCTCAAGGAATCACGATTCATCCAAGACCAGATGAGCGCCATATTCGTTATGCAGACGCAAAAGCACTGCCTAAAGTTGTTCATACAGAATTTAATATTGAAGGAAACCCAAATCCAAAATTCATTGAACTTGTCAAGCAAATTAAACCTACTCAGGTTACATTAGTTCCAGATGGAGAGGATGCGATCACCTCAAACGCGGGTTGGGATACGGTAAAACATAAAGACTTTTTAAGCGAAGTAATTAAAGAATTTAAAAGTTTGGACATAAGAACCTCAATTTTCGTTGATCCTGTTGAGGAGATGGTGAAAGGAGCCGAAAAAACAGGAGCGGATCGGATCGAGCTCTACACAGCGTTTTTTGCAGAACACTATTTGAAAAACCCCGATAAAGCTATAGTTCCCTATTTGAGCGCTGCTATTTGCGCAAATGATTTGGGCATAGGAATCAATGCGGGACATGACTTAAGTCTAGAAAACATAGCTTTTTTCTCAAGAAAAATTCCCCAACTGTTAGAAGTTTCCATTGGGCACGCTTTGGTGAGTGAATCCTTATACTTGGGCTTTGAAAATGTCATCCCAATGTATTTGCAACGCCTGAGCTGATGGAGATATTACATTCCAATATCGTTGGAGTATCGGACCAACATTTTATTGTTCTCCATGGATTTTTGGGAATGGGAGACAACTGGAAAACCCATGCCAAAAATTGGGCCGAAAAAGGCTATTGTGTTCACTTAGTGGATCAGAGAAACCACGGCAGGAGTTTTTGGAGCGATGCTTTTGATTATAATATTATGGCAGAAGATTTGTCTCACTATATGGATCATCATGGAGTGGATCAAGCCATATTGTTGGGCCATTCTATGGGTGGAAAAACAGCGATGGCATTTGCTTTACAATATCCCGATCGGGTTCAAAAACTAGTGGTCGCCGATATTGCTCCCAAATATTACGCGCCTCATCACCAACAAATTTTGGCAGGACTGAGTACCTTAGATTTTGGAGAAATTACTTCCAGAAAAGCTGCCGCCCAGCATTTAGAAAATTATATCGGTGATGCAGCTACCCGTCAGTTTTTGCTCAAAAACCTCTATTGGGTTTCTGATGGAAAATTGGGACTCCGCACCAATATTGCTGTATTAAAAAATGCCGCAGAAGCCATAGGGGCTGCTATAGAATATCAAAACGCATTCCAGCCACCTACTCTTTTTCTCTATGGGGAACATTCCAATTATATCAATCCACAAACGGATAAGGATATGATTTTTCGATATTTCCCCCAATCTGAAATTATTGTAATTCCCGACGCGGGGCATTGGCTCCATGCCGAGCAGCCAAAACTGTTTTTTGAAAAAGTCATTGGCTGGTTGTCCTCAAAATAGAATGCAACAAAAAAATAACAGTACCCAATAGGACATACAAAACTCTAAATACAACCATCCTTAATTTTATGTATTAAGTGGCCGGCAGACACAGCGTAAATTATCAGATCACCGGCCACTTGTTTTTGTTATTTATTAATGGTTTTTCAGAACGTTTATCCTTATAACCACAAAAGCAATAATAAAGAAACAAAGGCCAATGATAAGATGATTAACACCACCAAAAACAAGACCATAAAATGTTACCAGCCCACAGATAAATGAAAGTATTGAAAAGGACAAATCTAATCGGTTTCTATTGTTTTTCATAAGCTTTTGTGACTCAATACATAATAGAATTGTAAAGTGCATATGATCCACATGCAATTGCAGTTCCGCCTGTCAATAAAATTCTAACCAACCCAACGTCTATACTGATTTTCTTTTCTTCTCTTCATGTCCGAGAATCTTAATCCATTCTCTAAACATGACCATCATCATAGAAAAATATAAAACACAGCTAATAATTGTTTTATAATTTTCTTCAAATGAAAACCCTGGTTCAAGCATATCTCTTATCTCCAGACCAGTCATGATTCCAAATCCGCCAACAAGACTGACTATAAAAATTTTTTTCATACGAATCTTTTTCAGTAATTAATTATTGCTCCTTCTAGGTTACAATTTAGTGTTGCTGCACCCCAAATAAAACTTGCTGCAAAAAACCCAGCTCCAACGGGGTCAGTTACTAAAAATGCACCAAGAAAAGGGGCTCCTAACTTTAAGGCTTGAACCCCACAGTCACTTATGCCTCCCTCAATGTTTTCCATTCCGTGTAAATTAATTAATCATTGCTAGTTCACGGAATTTTCTATAAGCCAAAAGAATTAAAATAATATATCCAATGTATAAGCTTAATAAAAAAAGGTGTTCATAACTGCTGTTAGTAGGAGCAAAATAAATTGAAGTCATAGGAATATATTTCACAATATTCCACATCAATGATGACGTGTTAAATATGACAACTAAATTTAACAATACAATATGACCAAAGCAGAATAATAGGATGGTGTCATTATGGTTTTTATGATTCTTAAGGAGCTTGTAGTTTTTGAGTAAATTGAAAACTAAAAAACTGACTGAATTATTTATAAAAAACAAGACAAAACCTACTAACGGGTTCATTTCAATTTTTATGAAATATAATACTATTAAATAGGTAAGAATATTTATTAATATGAACTTAATCTTAATAATTTTTTGTTTCGTAAAACCTAAAACATTTCCTTTCCTTCCAAATTCAGAGTCGTTGTCCAATAACATATAAGTAAAGACTGCAATATTCAAAACAGTAGCAACAAAAAAATATTTTAGTCCAGATCTAAATAGATTTATTTCTACCTTAAAAAGGTTTACTAATAAGGAAAGAATTATTAGACTAACTGAACTTAAAATTATCGTTTTATTATTAGTAATAAAATTCACTTTATTATGTTTATTATTAATATCCTCCTCCACAATGATAAATTGCTGAACCTATTCCAACTGCATGGGTAAATCCCCATCCAGCTAGTGCAACCCAACCGACTGGCCCGGTAGCAAATGCAGCCGCTAATAACAAAGTAGAGCCAACTGCTGTTATTCCTGCAACTATGCCTGCTGAACATGCTCCTCCTTGAATACTTTCCATTTCTTGTAAATTAAGTGTTTTCATAAAGATTTAGAGATTAAACATTTACAATATTATATAAGAATCAATCAAAACTCAAAATTTAATAACACTTTTTTTAAAATCTTTATCCATTCATACACTAAGGCAGCGATTATCAAAAGGTCAAACAAAATGTCTATAACCTCAACCATATCATTAGGCACGATATCACCTTGAGAAACAATATCGTTGATTTGAAAACCAGTCAAAATACACAGAACGAAAATAACAGAAATTAATAATACCTTTTTCAATAGATGACTTTCAGCTTTCAATAAAAATGATCACTCACGATCTAACTTTATAATTTTTATATAACTACCTCTTCTGTAATACTGCCAATAAATGATGTAAAACATGGGTAAAAAACCAAAGAAAATATAGTAATACTGCTTTATATTTAAAATATTGAAGCTATACGCAGTTAATAAAAGACCTGAAAAGATTAATAAAAAATAAGCAAAGTGGTAAATAAAATTACTTAGCTGGCTTGAAATATTAATTTGAACAGCTTTTTCATCTTTGGAATTTATTTGTAATAAGTTTGAACTCCAAAATCTTGTTTTTACCTGTAATTCACCGTCCTCTGTATTGAATTTCTTAATGCTTTCATGAGGTTTCATATAATCAACTAACTCTCCATTGACATACAAACTAAATTTTAAACGCCTTATAGGAAAATTTGAGGTTCTATTTAAAACAACTTCCATTTATTTCTAATCATTATTGTTAATTATCTAAACCTACTGTATAAAATTAATAGCCTCCTCCGATAGTACTACAACCAAGAGCAATTGCACCTCCAACCAAATCAAGACCCAAGCCTAAAGCAGCTCTCCAGCCAGTCCACCAGCTAACAGCAGAAACTATAGTCCCTACCCCACCAACGATACCTGCAAGTGTAAAACATGATGATCTATTAGTCAGAACATCACCTCCCCCCTCAACATTTTCCATTTCTTGTAAATTAAGTGTTTTCATAATGATAAGATTTAAGTAAAAGTTAAACAAATTTTGTTATACTCGGAAAAAGGTATAAATAAATAAAATAAAATATATTTAGTTCTAAAATAGCACTTTTAAATCTTATTGTTTACTTACTGAAGTATTATTTTTAGATAACTATATTACAATATTATGGAAGATACTTTATCAAGAAAAATCAAAAAGATCAGAGAATTAAAAGGATATTCTCAGGAGTATTTGGCGGGTAAGTTGGACATCAGCCAGCGGGCTTACAGTAAGATCGAAAACGGAGAAACCCGTTTGCATTGGGACAGGATGACCCAAATTACAAAAATTTTAGATATTGATCCCATCGACATGATCAATTTCGACGACAGTTTGGTGTTTCACCACTGTACTCAATCTGGGAAATTCGGAGATGTTTACAACAATTTTCCAAAAGAAATGAAAGAACTCTATGAAAGCCGAATCAGTCACTTGGAAGAGGAGGTATCCTTTTTAAGAAAACAATTGGAAGGGGTTTCAAAATAATTTTTGCTCGTGAGGCTTCCAAAGGGGATCGAGTTTTATATTTTCTACAATCAGATACTAAAATGTGATAAAATATAACAAAATGTTATGATGCACAGCTGTCCCATTATTTTTGTACCCTTATGAAAGTCCATATCCGAAAAGCGGTAAAATCAGATGCGGAGTCTATCTTGTCTTTAATTCACGAATTGGCGGTTTTTGAAAAGGAGCCCGAGGCGGTTATTGTCACTAAGACCCAAATTGAACAAGACGGTTTTGGAGGCCGTCCATTATTTGAGTGTATATTAGCAGAGGTTGCTGATAAAGCAGTAGGCATGGCTTTGTTTTACCCTCGATATTCTACTTGGAAAGGCCCTACTTTTCACCTAGAGGATTTGATCGTAACAGAGTCGATGAAAGGAAAAGGAATTGGTACAAAACTTTATAAAGCTTTTCTTTCTCATGCTGATTCCCTTGGGGTCGATCGGGTAGAGTGGGTTGTGCTCGACTGGAATACCACTGCAATTCAGTTTTATGAGAAAAGCGGCGCAATAGTATTGTCAGATTGGAATCTTGTCCAGATGGATCGATCAAGTATTAAGAACTATATATTAGAAAATAAATGAGAGTATTCAAATTTGGTGGTGCTTCAGTAAAAGATGCTGCTGGAGTAATTAATATTTTAAGTGTTTTAAAACACACAGGCTTTTCAGAAACCTTGATTGTCGTTTCTGCAATGGGAAAAACCACAAATGCCTTAGAGGAAGTAGTGAAGAACTATTTTGATGAGAACTCACGGTATCTTGAAGATCTTGAGAAGATAAAACAAAATCATTACCAAATCATAGCCGAACTTTTTCAACAGGACTCCGCCCAAATCAAAGAAAATATTGACCAATTATTTGAGGAGATTATTATTTTTTTAAATCATAATAATTCTAAAGATTACAGTTTAATTTATGATCAAGTCGTTAGTTTAGGAGAATTGGTTTCTACGACGATTATCAGCAATTATATAACCTCTCAAGGGATTAAAAATCGCTGGTTAGATGCCAGAAAATGCATAAAAACTGACAGCTATTATCGCGATGCCAATCTGGATTGGGAGGCAACTCAAAAAATAATTTTAAAAGTTGCCGACGGTAATTCAACCCTGATTTCTCAAGGTTTTATTGGAAGTGATTCCAAGGGACTTACGACCACCTTGGGACGAGAAGGTTCTGACTATAGTGCTGCAATTTTCGCCTATGCCCTTGATGCGGAATCGGTTACCATTTGGAAAGATGTCCCTGGGGTTTTAAATGCTGATCCTCGGGTGTTTAAAGATACCCAATTGTTACGTCAAATTTCTTATCGTGAAGCGATTGAATTGGCATATTATGGAGCTTCTGTTATCCATCCCAAAACGCTTCAACCCCTTCAGCGAAAAGAAATCCCTTTGTTTGTTAAGTCTTTTGAAAATCCGGCAGATGAAGGAACTTCGGTATCTAAAGGCAAAACTTTAGAGCCATTGGTTCCTTGCTTTATATTGAAGAAAGATCAAACCCTTTTGAAACTCTCCTCCTTGGATTTTTCTTTTATTGTGGAAGAAAACATCAGTGAAATATTTGCTCTTTTACATAAATTTCAAATGCGGGTAGAGATGATTCAAAATTCCGCGATTAGCTTTTCGATTTGCATTTATAATAAATATGATAAGTTGGAGGGACTGTTAGAGGCTTTGGCTTCAAAATTTAAAGTGAAAGTCGTTGATGGGGTTTCCCTTTACACCATTAGACATTTCGATAAACCGGCAATTAATTTCATCAAAAATAGGGATGCAAAAGTATTGTTAGAGCAGCGTACCTTAAAAACCGCTCAGTTTGTCATTAAAGAGAATTAGTAAGAAAAACTAGAAGTAGATTTTTTTAATTTTCTCTACAATCGTTGTGGCAAGCAACAAATGACTTTCAACAGTCCATCCGGCGACATGGGGACTGAGGATTACATTTTTTGCAGCAATCAAATAAGCCAAAGCATCGGGCAATTGATCGTTTTTGAAAACGGTAGAAAACGATTTGCTTTCATAAGCCAATACGTCCAATCCTGCGCCTAAAATCTTCCCCGTTTTTAGTCCTTTTACAAGCGCCTCAGATGCAACTGCAGATCCTCTTGCGGTATTTAACAACCAAAATGGATTTTTCATTTTATCGATAAAGGCAGCGTCAATTATGTTTTGAGTCAAAGGAGTTTCGGGCGTGTGAAGGCTGATCACCTGACATTTTTCTTGGAGATCCTCCAGAGCAAGCTGTTGGGCATTTTCATCACCTACGTTGGGAAGAAGGTCATGACAAAGAACATTAACCTCAAATCCTGAAAGTTTTTTTGAAAAGCTTTTACCCATATTTCCATAACCAATGATGCCAATGGTTTTTCCTGATAATTCTTCCCCACGGTGTTGCTCTCTTTCCCATTTTCCGCTTTGAACAGATTGATGAGCGGGGAGGAGTTTGTTTAATAAGTTTAATAACATTCCAAGGGTGTGTTCTCCTACTGCATTTCGATTTCCTTCGGGGGAATTAACCAGATGAATGTTGTGCTTTTTCACAGCATCAATGTCTATGTTTTCCAATCCCGCTCCGACGCGACCTATGAATTTTAGTTTTTTAGCATTTAACAAAAAAGCTTCGTCTACAGGAAATCTACTTCGGATGATTAGGCCTTCATATTGATCGATTTTTGCAAGTATTGACGTTAGATTATCTTTATAGGCCAAGTCATTTTGAAAGCCTAATTTTTTTAAACCTTCGACAAGGACAGGATGATTTTCGTCGACGTGTAAGACTTTCATGTTGGATTTTATTTAAAAACCTAAAAATATTTTGGCGATATAGAAAAATAAGAAAATACCAAAAATATCATTACAAGTGGTTATGAAAGGACCCGTTGCAATGGCCGGATCGATTCCTCTTTTGTTTAAAAAAATTGGAATAAACGTGCCAATTAATGCGGCGATTATAATGACGCCCATCATCGAGCCAGCAATGGTTAGACTGATGCTAATGTCTTGATTGATGAGGAGTCCAAAGATGATTAGAATGATCGCCAAAGCAAATCCGTTGATCAGGCTTAGACTCACTTCCTTGATGAGCAAGGATAACAAAGATCCTTTAACAACATCATTGGCAAGACCTTGGACAATAATTGCCGAAGATTGTACGCCAACATTTCCTGCCATTGCAGCAATTAGTGGCGTGTAGAAAAACAGATTCCGCAACTCGGGATTTTCCATTACGGCTTCAAAATCTTTTAAAATAAAAACACTTCCCAAGCCTCCGAGTAACCCCAGAAAAAGCCAAGGAAGTCTTGCTCTTGTTAGTTGAAATATGGTGTCGTCGGCTTCTACATCATTGGAAAGACCGGCGGCCAATTGATAATCTTTTTCTGCCTCCTCTTTTATTAAATCAACAATATCATCAATGGTAATCCTACCCAATAATACTTTTCTATCATTGACAACCGGAATGGCTTCTAGGTCATATTTGGTCATGATTTTAGCCACTTCTTCACCAGAAACATCAGCGGTGACAAAATCTACTTTAGGGATGTAAACGTCTTTTACAATGGCCTTGGAATTGGCTGTAATTAAATCCTTAAGAGAGAGCCTGCCTTTGAGTCTTTTCTTGTCATCCACGACGTAAATGGAGTGAACCCGTGTAACTTCTTCGGCTTGAGCCCGCATCGCGTTGAGGCATTTTAAGACACTTAGCCCCTCTTGTACAACCACCATTTCTTTTGCCATAAGGCCTCCCGCAGTGTTTTCATCATAAGCAAGCAACTCGCGAATATCATCCACATGGCTGGTGTCAGTTATTTCGGACATCACCCGCTCTTGGCGTTCTTCAGATAATTCAGCCATCAAATCTGCTGCATCATCCGAATCTAACTCTGATATTTCCTCTGCAATTTCTTTGACGGATAGTTTTTCAAGAATTCGCTCTCGAGTATCTTCATCCACCTCAGCAAGTGCTTCTGCTGTTTTTTCACTGTCCAAAAGCTTAATGAGATAGATCGCTTGGTCAGTAGAAAGTTCGTAAATTATTTCGGCAATATCGGCATAATGAAAGTCTTTGAGTTTAATACGTAGTTTGGCATCAGCACCCTTTTCAATGAGTTCTTGAATAGAATCAATTACTGTTTTGTTGATTTCAAACCTTTGCATTGCCTATTAATTTTGTCAATTCGATGAACTGATCACTTGATAACCTTTCGGGTCTTAGGTCAAAGATACTATCTTCTATAATAGTTTTAGGAATATCCAGACTTTTTAGACTGTTTCTTAGCGTTTTCCGGCGTTGCTGAAAACCTGTTTTGACCACTCTAAACAATAGTTTTTCATCAAAATCAACCACTAAATTTTCTTTTCGTCTCAATGCAATTACTCCTGAATTTACTTTGGGTGAAGGCGAAAACACATTGGGGGGAACATCGAAGAGATAGCTTGTCTCGTAGTAAACTTGACTTAAGACAGAAAGGATTCCGTAGGTTTTATTTCCAGGATTTCCACAAATTCTGAGAGCTACTTCCTTTTGAAACATTCCGCAAAAAAAAGGAATATGAAGTCTGTTTTCTAGGGTTTTAAACAAAATCTGACTGGAGATGTTGTATGGAAAATTTCCAATGATTGCAAAATCACCTGAAGGAAAAATAGTGGTTAAATCTATTTTTAAAATATCCCCAAGGTGAATGTGATTTTTAAGCTCAGGAAATTTTTGATGAAGATAGATTACGGACTCTTGATCAATTTCAATGAGATCTAAAGTTCCTTTTTTTAAATTTAAAAATTGGGTCAAAACCCCCATACCAGGGCCAATTTCCAAAACTTTATCGTAGCCTACAAAATCCAATTGATCCGCTATTTTTTGAGCGATATTTAAATCGGTTAAAAAATGCTGTCCTAATCTTTTTTTTGCAAATACGTCTTTCATGAATGTTGACTTAGAACTTCAAGTTGGGTGCTAAATTGTAATACATTTTCTCCAAATAATTTTAGCGATTGTAATTTTAACTTTTGTTTATTTTCTTTCAAAAAACGATCAAGATCATCATGGTTATTGGCGGAATATTGAATAGCATAAGCTGTTTCTGCTGCTTCAAATCCATCATAAACCCGCAACACCAATGCTGAGGTAAAAACACCAGTAGCCATCATTTCTGGGAGGTGTGTTTCGTTGAGCCATTCCAGCCATTGACTTTCAATTTCTGGCGCTACGTGACTGGTGACATTATAAAGAATCATGGGTTAATTAATGAGATCAAAACCGGTATAAGGAACAAGTGCTTTTGGGATTCGAATTCCATCTTTTGTTTGAAAGTTTTCTAATAATCCAGCGACAACTCTTGGCAACGCCAGTGCGCTTCCATTTAAGGTGTGAACGGATTGTTTTTTGCCTTCTTTGTCTTTATATCTCAACTGTAATCGTTCTGCTTGGAAGCTGTTGAAAGTAGAGATTGAGCTTATTTCTAACCATCTTTTTTGAGCGGCCGAATAGATTTCAAAATCATAAGTCAATGAGGCAGTAAAACCAAGATCGCCTCCGCAAAGTCTTAAAACTCGGTAAGGAAGTTCTAGTTCTTTTAATATTTCTTTTACATGTTCCACCATTTTATCCAACGCAGCCATTGAGTTTTTAGGTTCTTCAAGTCGAACAATTTCTACTTTATCAAATTGGTGAAGTCTGTTAAGTCCTCTAACGTGAGCACCATAACTTCCTGCTTCTCTTCTAAAACATGGGGTGTATCCTGTCAAACAAATGGGCAAATCTCCTACATTAAGTAGCTGATCTCTATACATATTGGTCAAAGGAACTTCAGCTGTTGGAATTAAATAAAGTCCATCATTTTGTACATGATACATTTGACCTTCCTTATCGGGCAATTGACCCGTCCCAAAACCCGATGCTTCGTTTACCAAATGTGGTACTTGGTATTCTGTGTAACCTGCGGCTGTGTTTTTATCTAAAAAATATTGAATTAAAGCGCGTTGCAACCTAGCACCTTTTCCTTTGTATACTGGAAATCCAGCCCCTGTTATTTTATTTCCTAATTCAAAATTTATAATGTCATATTTCGTGGCCAATTCCCAGTGGGGGAGTGCAGATTCCTCTAGTTCAGGAATTGTTCCCGATTGAAATATTTCTTCGTTATCTTCTTCAGAATTACCGCTAGGAACACTTTCATGTGGTACATTCGGAATTTGAGTTCGCACTTCCATCAAGGCTTTTTCAGCCTCTTGAAGTCCAACTTGTAGATCTTTTGAAAGCTGCTTGAGTGTTGTGGTTTCTTTTTTTAAGACGTTGGCTTCTTTTACCTTTCCTGTCTTGAATAAAGATCCAATTTCTTTGGCCAACTTGTTGCTTTTCGCCAAAACTTCATCTAACTCAGCTTGTAAAGCCCTTCGCGATTGATCTAATTCAATGATCTTGTCGATGAGTTCAGGTTGAGTAAAGTTTCTTTTGGCAAGACCTTGTTTTAGAGCCTTTTGATTTTCTCGAATGTAGATGAGCGGTAACATGACTTAAATTTTAGTGTTACAAAGGTATAAGAATGCTTTTGATTTTCTCATTTTTTACTTGTATTCGGCAATGATTTCCTCACAATTAATGCGATCTTTTTTTAATTGTTCAGTCAATTCATTTGTCGAGTTGAATTTAACTTCTTTTCGTATTTTTTCTAAAACTTCAAGAGATATTTCTAGATCGTAGAGGTTTTGATTTAAATTAAAAAAATGAATTTCGGTCTGTGTTGTTTTTCCAGACACAGTTGGGCGCATTCCGATGTTCATCATCCCAAAAAACTCGATTCCTGTTAGTTTACTTCTAACAAGGTAAACGCCGTTTTGAGGCCGTAGTTTATAATCTTCTTTGACTTGAATGTTGGCAGTTGGAAATCCTAATTTTTTTCCAATTCCATCTCCTTTAACGACTGTTCCTGTTAGACAGAAAGGTCGTCCCAAAAATCGATTGGCAGTTTTTAAGTCACCCCTATTTAAAGCATTTCGTATTTTGGAAGAGCTTACAGCTATCGATTCGATGTCTTGAGAAGGAATCTCATCTACAGTGAAATTATAATCCAAACCAAAAGACTTTAAGTCATCAATAGTTGCTTCTCTGTTTCTCCCAAACCGATGATCGTATCCAATGACCAATTGAGAGATTTTTAGTTGATTTACCAGTAGGTCACGAGTGAATTCGAGAGCTGTCAATCGAGAGAAAGCTCTTGAAAAAGGATGAACTATGAGCACATCGACGCCCATTTTTTCTAAAAATTGCTGTTTTTCTTCAAGGGTGTCAATCATCTTTAAATCACTGTTTTTCTGAAGAACCATTCGAGGATGAGGAAAGAAAGTAAGGACAATTGAGCATAAATTATTTTTTTTTGCAACTTTCACCAAATCTTTGATTATCTCTTGATGACCAATATGAACACCATCGAATGTTCCAATGGTTAGAATTGAGGGATTTTGAGCGGAATAGTTTTCTATGTTTTGAACTACTTGCATTAATAATTTTGTCAGTATGCAAAAGTACGGTTAAATTGCATAAACTTTTAAAGCAACAATTAAAAATAGAAACATTAAAAAAAATAAATTCAATACCTGCCTAACTTCGGTTTACTACGTTATGTTTTTTATTTTCTGTGGTGAGTCTGTTAACGCTCAAAAGTATTGGATTAAGGCATCTGCTGAGGAAATTGGGCAAACACTTGAAGTAAAACAAGAGAGTTGGAGTTTTTTTAAATTTGACCATCAGCAGTTCAAAACTGAAATTTATAGTTCAAAATCTCAAAAAACGAGATTTTCCTCAGGTGAGATCTTATTGACGCTTCCCAATGAAAATGGAATTGAAGAGGAGTTTATTCTCTTAAATTCTCCCGTACTTTCCCCAAAACTTCAAAAAATACACCCTGATATTAAGACTTTTATTGGCAGGAGTAAATCTCGTCCCAATGTTAAGGCGAGGGTTTCCTATTCGGCCATGGGATTAAATGCGTGGATCATGCTCGCTGATGGAAAGCATCATTTTATTCAACCTTTGAGGCAATTGGAAAATACTTATTTTTCTTATCCTCGTTCTCAAAAACATGCTGCGGCATTTAGTTGTAAGACATCAAGTGAAATTGAGAATACAGTGGTTGAAGATAGAAAACCTAGTGGTTTGGCAGCGCGATCAAAAATTGCTTCTGATTTAAAAACATTTAGAATTGCAGTTTCAGGTTCGGGTGGTTATACTAAGTTTTGGGGAGATGATAATCCTGAAAACGGGACAAACGAAGAGGATGCATACGCAGCAGTGGTAAGCACCATCCATAGAGTAAACGAAGTTTTTGAAAATGATTTTGGAATTCATTTAGAATTGATTTCTGATGTTAGTTTGATTTATCCAGACTCCGATACCGATCCTTACACGAGTAATTTAAACAGTGAATTACAATCCACGCTAGATGAAGTCATTGGTTCTGAAAATTATGATTTAGGACATCTTTTTGCTTTCTCAGGAAGCGGTAACGGTGACGCTGGGTCAGTAGGAAATGTTTGTATGGAAGGGAAGAAAGGAAGCGCTTTTTCATCTCACCCTTTTCAAGGTTCTAATTCTGATCCTTTCATGAATGATTATTTTGATATAGATTTTGTCTCTCATGAAATAGGGCATCAATTTGGAGCTTTACATACTTATTCCTACGTCTACGAAAATGGAAGTAAAAGTGCAGAGCCTGGAAGTGGAACTACCATCATGGGTTATGCAGGGATTACTGGGTCAGATAATGTTGCCCGTCACAGTGATCCATATTTTCATTATTACAGCATTCAAGACGTTTTAAGCTATATTGAGACTAATACTTGTTATACTACTTCGCCGAATGAAAATCAAGCTGCTGTAATTGAGGCAGGGCCAAATTTGACAATACCCAGTGGTACAGCTTATGAGTTGATCGCCACTGCTGAGGATCCTGAAGGAGCTCCACTTCATTATTGCTGGGAGCAATTAGACAAAGGTCAAGTAAGTCACGACAACTTTGGACCCAACAGACCTGTAGGGCCTCAAGCGCGTTCTTTGCCTCCTAGTCTAAGTCCAATAAGAACAATACCTAGAATGGAATCTGTTTTGACGGGCAATCTTACCCAGAATAATCCCAGTGTTAATCAAACGTGGGAAACAGTTTCAAATGTAGAAAGAAGATTGACATGGGGACTTAGTGTAAGAGACCGATATGCGCAAACAATTGGTCAGCACGGACAAGTAAGTTTTGATACTCGGGTGCTTACTGTAAATGCAGCTGCGGGACCTTTCATGATTACCTCTCAAAATGAAAATGGAGTAATATGGGAAGCTGGTGCAAGAGAACAAATAACATGGGAGGTAGCCAACACTGATGTAGCACCAATCAATACTCAAACTGTAAACATTCTTTTGTCCACAGATGGCGGTCAGACTTTCTCAACTACCTTAGCTTCGGGTACGCTAAATGATGGAATCGCTCATATTATCGTTCCGGATACAATAACCACCAATCAGGCTAGAATTAAAATTATCCCTAACAATTCAATTTATTTTACTGTTAACACTCAGGACATTGAAATCAAAGAAATGCCCTTTGTGATCTCTTTAGACACCTATTCTCATGAGGTTTGTAATCAAAATATTGTAACATATAATTTTGAATACAAAACCTTTTCCGGATTTAATGAGGCTGTGAGTTTAAGCCTTGAGGACCTACCAGCTGGAGTTGTGGCTCAATTAAATCTAACCAATATTTCAGCAACTGGAAGTACAGGAAGTATTCAGTTGTCTGGGCTTAATGCTATTGGTTCTCAAGATTTCATATTTAATTTAGTTGCAGTTGGCGCAAGCGCCTCAAGAACGATTCCCTTGGAATTAATAGTTAGAAATGAAAGTCTTGATCCCATTCAATTGTTGCTTCCGTCGGATCAAACAGCCGAGGTTGGTCGAACAGTTGATTTAAGTTGGACAAAAGACATTAAGGCTAATTCTTATCAGCTTGAGTTATCCAAAAGCGAAAATTTTGAAGATATAATCTTAACAAAAAACACATCGCTTACGAGTTTTACATTAAACAATTTGGCTTTTGCAACAGATTATTATTGGAGGGTAAAATCAATTAATTTCTGTGAGGAAAGTGATTTCACCACGAATAAGTTCAGCACCATTATTGTCAATTGTAACACTTACACTGCTGACGATCTGCCCCTTAGGATCAAAGATTCTAATAATTTCAGTGGAGTAACGAATGTAGATATTAACATTGTTGATTTGGCCATAATTGAAGATTTAAATGTTCATGTTTCAATAGATCACACTTATATTGGTGATATTTCGATTCACCTTTTAGCACCTGACAATACACGAATAAAACTTTCTCAAAATTTAGGGGAAAGCTTAAACGATTATACCAATACTATTTTTGATCAAGAAGCTGAAAATCCTATTATTTTTGCAATTCCACCATTTACAGGTTCCTATCGACCTATTGAAAGTCTTTCGTCTCTGAGAGGTAAAAACCTAAACGGAAGGTGGAGGCTGATTATTGAAGATAATTTTGATGGGGTTTCGGGTTTCCTCAAAGATTTTTCCATAGTGGCTTGTTATAAAGGAGAAGTGTTATCGGATTCTGATCTTGACATGATCGCAGACATTGATGACAATTGTCCGAATACTGCAAATACAGACCAATTGGACATTGATGGAAATGGGATTGGCGATGTTTGTGATATGAATTCTCAAGGAAACTTTACGATTTCGAAAAAAGATGTGACTTGCATTGGTAAAAGAAACGGAGAAATATCTATTAATGCAACAGCCCAGTTTAGTTATAACGTGAGCGTTATTGGATCTAATGGCCAAAAGGCTGAATCTACTTTCAGCGCTCAAAATGAACTCATGATTAGCAATATTCCTGTCGGAGATTATAGTGTTTGCATAACAGCAATTGAAGATCCTAATTTTGAAAGATGTTTTATTACGACAATAAATGCACCCGATCCGCTTAGTGTTCAGACCCAGTTAAACGCAGCAAAGAAATCCGTTAGTGTCGAATTGGAAGGTGCTTCAAAATATAACCTTAAAATCAATAATCAACAGTATTCACTGAACTCTGGCAGACATGAATTTTCTCTTGATGAGGGCTTGTCTACGATCGAAGTCACTACTGAATTGTCTTGTCAAGGAAGTGTTAAGCGAGAAATATATCTCTCTGATCAATCGAGCTTATACCCCAATCCAGCGCTAGATGTTGTGAATGTTTTGGTGGGCGGAAAAGAAAATCAGGTGAAAATATTACTTTATAAAACAGATGGTACTTTGCTTAATGAAACTGATTTGCAACTTTCTGAATTGGAGCGGGCATATCAAATTCCTCTGGAGGGTCAAGCATCAGGACTTTATTTCATTGTGATTAAAAAAGGGGGCGTATCTGAAAATTTAAAATTGTTAAAACTGTGAATTTAAAACCTTATTTTCTCTTATTAATTTTAATCTTGGGTTGCAAGAAAGAAGTAATCCCTCTTCCTGAAGCCGCTGTTTTAATTGGGCCTGAAAACAATAACTCTTGTACGACTGCCTTGCCAATTGATGCAGCTCAGAGTCAAGTTACTTTTGATTGGGAGTTGGCTTTAAATTCTGATTCCTATCAACTTGTAATTCAGGATTTGACCACTGGAACGCAAACCTTAGAAGCTACATTTCGAGTTTCTGAAACTACAGTTTTAAAAAGTGGGCGTCCTTATTCGTGGTGGGTGATTTCAAAATCTGAACGCACAGAGGAAGTTGCCAAAAGTGAAGTTTGGTCTTTTTACCTTGAAGGAGTTCAAGAAGAATCTCATCTTCCTTTTCCAGCCAAATTGATTAGTCCTAATCCAAACGAACTAGTGAAGCTTGAGAACGGAAAATTTACTTTTAGATGGGAAGGTTTAGACTTGGATGGAGACATTGCATCCTATGATTTTTATTTAGGGGAAGATCCAGAAAGTTTAATTTTAAAAAGCAGTAGGCTGACCAATTCCTTAGTAAGTATTACTCTAGAAAGTGACACATATTATTATTGGAAAATTTATACTAGAGATCAGATTGAGAACGGATCCAATTCTCAAATAAATGTTTTTAAGACCGAACCTTAATCTTTTTTTCCATTAAAGTTGTTCATTGTATTTTCGAGCCCAGCGAATGAAAAGGAAAAAATAATTTCAATACTCCTTTTAATGGCTGGCGCTATGAAAGTTAACTCTTCCGGCGAAAATTTTCCCAAAACAAAATCGACCTGATTGAGGGCTGGGTTTTCACTTTTTATCCCGAAACGTAACCTCGCATAAACGGGGGTGTTCAACTGAGCTTGGATGTCTTTAAGACCGTTGTGTCCTCCGTCACTGCCCTTGCCTTTGAGTCGTAAGTCTCCAATGGGTAGATGTAAGTCATCGGTAATGATTAATATATTTTCTAGAGGAATATTTTCTTTAAGCGCCCAATATCTAACCGCTTTTCCGCTTAGATTCATAAATGTAGAGGGCTTTAAAAAAATTAATTTTCTGCCTTTATGATTCTTACTTCCTTTTTGCCCGAGTTTGGCTTCGGTCATTTCAACTTCAAATTGATCGCTTAATTCATCGATAACTTTAAAACCTATGTTGTGACGGGTGTTGTTGTACTCACTCCCAATATTTCCTAACCCTACAATTAAATACTTATTCATATCAACAGGTTTTGATTTTCTAAAGAACCATTTGTATAACATGCCATAAAATTAAAAAAAGCATCCCAATATATGAGATGCTTATTTTTAAATTGAAAACAATTTTAATTTATTTAGCAGCAGCTTCTTCTTCATTTTCCTCTGTAGCAACTTCCGCAGCAGTTTCATCAGCTATTTCTGTTTTAATAGAAGTTCGAGAAGTTCTTACCTGGCAAACAACCGTATTGTCTGGGTGAAGAATTGTAAAAGCGTCATTTTGAAGTTTGGAAATAGTAAGCTTGTTCCCTAGTTCTAATTGAGAAATATCTACAGTTATAAAATCCGGTAGATTTGCTGGTAAGGAACGAACCCTTAACTTTCTCTTGTTTATGCTCAAAACTCCACCACTATTAAGGACTCCGGGAGCAGCACCCTCAAAGTTCAATGGAATATTCATGGAGATTTCTTTGTCATCAAACAATTGATAAAAGTCAACATGAAGGATTTTGTCAGAAACAGGATGAAATTGAATGTCCTGTAGAATTGCGTTTATTTTGGTATCATTGTCCAAAACGAGCAAAACTGTGTGTGCATTAGGCGTGTAAACTAATTTGCTGAAATCAAGTTCTTTTGCAGAAAAATGAAGTGGCTCTCCCCCTCCATAAATCACGCAAGGAACCATCTCAGCATTACGTAAGGCCTTTGTAGCTTTCTTGCCTACGCTTTCTCTTTTAGATCCGTTAATTGTAATAGATTTCATTATAGTTATTGTTTAAAAATTAAATTATATATTTTTCACTGATTGATTTGTTGTGATGAACGTTGTGCATGATTTCAGCGAAAAGTTTTGCGCAACTCAATACTTTTACTTTTTTGCTTTCTTTTTTTGGAGGAATAGAGTCTGTAACAATAAGTTCTTCCAATTTTGAATTTTCAATTTTTTCATAAGCATCACCCGAAAGGAGTGCATGAGTACAAATTGCTCTTACAGAAAGCGCTCCTCTTTCCATCATCAAATCAGCTGCTTTTGTAAGCGTTCCTGCAGTATCAACCATATCATCGACAAGTACAACATTTTTGCCAGTCACATCACCAATCAATTCCATATGTGATATGACATTGGCTCTTGCCCTTTGTTTGTAACAGATGACAACGTCAGAGGCTAAGAATTTTGAATAAGCATAAGCTCTTTTTGAACCACCCATATCAGGTGAAGCAACCGTGAGGTTAGCCAAATTCATTTTTTTCAGGTGAGGAATGAAAATTGAAGAAGCAAATAAATGATCTACAGGTTTTTCAAAAAATCCTTGAATCTGATCTGCATGAAGATCCATAGTCATTATACGGGTTGCACCTGCAGCCTCTAATAACTTAGCGATCAATTTTGCTCCTATCGGAACCCTAGGTTTGTCTTTTCTGTCTTGACGCGCCCATCCGAAATAGGGTATTACAGCGGTAATGTGTCTTGCAGAGGCCCTCTTGGCTGCATCTAACATCAGAAGCATTTCCATGAGATTGTCCGAAGAAGGGTGGGTAGAACCAATGATAAAGATTCTTGCACCACGAACAGACTCCTCAAATGAGGGTTGAAATTCACCATCACTGTAATGGGAGAAATTTACGTTTCCTAATTCTTGACCAAAATGCTCAGAAATGGATTTTGATAATTCCTTAGATTGAGTACAATTAAATATTTTTACTGGAGTTTCCAATGTTTCCTATTTTTCAGGTTTGCAAATTTAGAAATAAATTTAAGTCATTAAAGCTTATTCTTTATTAATTTAGAACGAAACTTCATTTATTTTATTAATTTTACCGCCCTGCCTTGGTGGCGGAACTGGTAGACGCGCTGGATTCAAAATCCAGTTCTTTCGGGAGTGTGGGTTCGATTCCCACCCAAGGTACCCTAAGAATCCGTAACAAATTGTTTAACATGATGTTGCGGATTTTTTTATTCATTTATGGCAACATATTGGCAACAAATCTTGCAA
>Ga0129324_10000242_pt1 | contig 39417 bp, 32 predicted proteins | sample CPBDNA_7_FD_96879 | JGI IMG/M metagenome (GOLD analysis project Ga0129324, IMG submission 96879) | Freshwater to marine salinity gradient microbial communities from Chesapeake Bay, USA - CPBay_Spr_15_0.2_DNA | ecosystem: Environmental > Aquatic > Marine > Coastal | place: USA: Chesapeake Bay...
AGCCTGTTTCCAGGAAACCATAAGAGGTGCAATGGTTTGCACTTCCGGTCTGAACACTCTTTTACCAACACCTTGAATAAAGACAGAGAAATCGATTCCTTTCCAGCTAAAGTTTAAGGAAGAACCAAATAAATAACGCGGTAAAGTAGAACCAAAATGGACTAAATCGCCCATGTTTTTTGTATTCCCATCGCCTATTGTAATTCTTCCACTTCCGTCAAGATCTAAATATTTTACATCGTCTGCATTTGTTCTGTTATCCTGAAATGCCCAGGCTTTCACCTCATCAGTACTCTGGAAATAACCATCTGTCTTGAATCCAAAAATACTATTAATAGGGAAACCTTCTACTGTATTAACGGTACCAGCTGAAACTATATTTCTACCGGCAAAATTTCTCAATTCATTTTGATTATCAGAAAGATTGGCAGAAATAGAGTAAACAAAATCAGAACCAATTTTCCCTTTATATCTTAACTCAACTTCCCAACCCCAAGATTTCAATTCCCCATTATTTTTTCTGGGTGTACCAATACCTATCACAGCGGGGAGGTTTTGAGCAGTTAACATATTGCGATTATATTTAACATAATAATCGGCATTGATTTGAATCTTATTATTAAATAAAGATAGATCTACACCACCATTGGAACTTTCAATGGTTTCCCATGAGAGGGATTGGGAAGGGATAGAATTTTGGAACAAATAGGAAGTTCTTGAATTACCAATTACCAGAGCAGAACCTCTACTTAACTGGCTTAAATAATCATAATTACCAATTACGGAACCTAAAGCACCACCTAAACGACCCCAGGAAGCCCTAAATTTCAGTTCTGTTACAACATTGGTATTTGGGAACCAGGATTCTTTATTCACGTTCCAACCAACGGAAGCAGATGGGAAAATTTTAGTTCTCAGACTTGTAGCTAATTTTGAACTTTCGTCCCTTCTTAATGTACCTTCCAGCAGATATTTTCCATTATAATTATAGTTAAAGCGACCGAAGACCGATTGGAAAGCATTGGTTGATATAGCCTGGCTATTCGTTTTAGTTTTATCATCTCCAAGGTTTAGGGTTGGAAGATCATTACTTACCAGATTTGTAGCTCCTGTAACAATATTGGAATATCTAAAATCCTCCCACTGATAACCTACTAAAAAAGAAAAATCATGTTTCCCAATTTTCTTTTTATAATCAGCTAAAAACTGTAAGTTTTCATTTTCTGTTAATTCGCGCGTCAAAGTAAAAGCATTCACCTGGTTAAGATAGCTTAACACTTTACCGTTACCCCAAAGCGGCACTGTTCTGGCAAAGTTTTCTCTTTCCCCCGTTCTAAATTGCATACCTAAAATGGTAGAAAAGGTAAGGCCTTTTACACCACCGACATCTTTAACCCTAAGTGTGGCTGTTGGATCAATAAAATTTCTTTCATTTTTATTATAACCACCTGCTTCTAAACGAGCATAAGCCGTTGCTGCTGAACCCGCTCCATTATATTTACCGTCAGGTGTAAAAAACGGCGTTCTTGTCCTCAATCTGTAAATTTCATAAACCAATCCAGTTCCGCTTAGATTTCCAGAGGCCTGAGCAAGATTATCTCTTGTGTAAGCAATTCTAAAATCCAAAGAAATTTTATTTGTTAATTGAGCGCCGAGATTTAATCGCAGATTATATCTTTGGTAATCATCTGGTCCGACTTTAAATACGCCATCTTTACCATAATAACCTGCGGAAATCAAGAAATTCAATTTCTCATTTCCTCCGGAAATATTTAAATTATGGGTAACCATTGTAGTATATTTCTTTAAAATCTGGTCGGTCAGAGGCACCTGATTATAGAATTGCCAGGTAGAAGTATCATTTGGATTAACCACATAGGGAACCCCATCGCGAATACGTTGCATATCCAGGTCATTATATTCCGGACCGCTCCCTGAATTTTTCCTTGCCAAATTTGAAAATTCAGCTTCTTCCAATAGCGATAATCTTTCGGGAACATTAATAGACCAATCGGTTCCACGCTGACCGAGATAACTCATTTTTATTTTACCAGCCTGAGCTTTTTTTGTCGTAACCAAAATGACACCACCTGCGGCCTGAGCACCATAAATACCGGCAGCAGCGGCATCTTTCAGGACACTAATACTTTCAATATCATTGGGGTTCATGGTTGTCAGCGTATTACCTGGAACAGCTACCCCATCTAAGACGATCAGAGGAGCAACGCTACCATTTGCGGTAGTGGCACCTCTAATTTGAATGTCAATTCCTTCCGAACCAGGTTGTCCACCCTGTCTGGTAATCATTAGACCCGGGCTTAGTCCCTGAAGCGCATTAGCGGCATTACTTACCGGTCTATTTTCCAGCGCCTGACCATCGACACTGGAAACAGCGCCGGTCATATTCACCTTCTTCTGGGTGCTATATCCCACCACGACTACCTCTTCCAGGGTAGAATTTGACATTAACTTTACGTTAATTTCTGAACGATTACCCACTTGAATTTCCTGGGCATCGTATCCAACAAATGAAATAATTAAAAATGCTTTTTCATCTGGAACCTCGATAGAAAATTTACCATTTTCATCCGTAACGGCACCAACACTGGTACCTTTCAACTGAATGGTTGCACCAATGACTACTTCCCCCTGGTCATCTATGACCGTACGTTAACCTTTAGGGCGAATGACTCAGCTTTCGAAATAATATTGCCATAATTACCTGAATCCGCATACATCGGAATTGAATAAATGGCAACCAAGAAGGCCGACATTAAACTTAACATAAAACTGTTTGACAGTAATTTAATAGAAAGAATTTTTCCTTTCATAATAATGATTTTTTCATAAATTTAAAATAAAGAATTGCATTTTTACACTTTAAACCTCTCAAATTTGTTTATTTTTATATTCACTATAAATTAATGTTGATGTTCTTTATTTTTATAAAAAATAGGACATGGCACAAACAATGATTCCCAATAATGAACACAAGGATATACCAGGTAATCCATCCACGACTAAAGGAAGTCATTATACATTAAATGACCGTTCAAACGGTAAACCACTAAGGGTTTTGACAGAGGAGCAATGGCAGTTCTGGATAAATGAAGGATATATTGTCATAGAAAACGCAGTAGCTAGGGAACAAGCATTAAAAACGGCTGAATTTTTATGGGAATTTGAAGAAAAAGACCCAAACGATAAATCAACCTGGTACTCTGAGCCAAGAGCTGAAATGAAAATGAAAGAACTGTCCTATACAGGTATGGTTGAATGTTATAATCATCCCTATTTATGGGCTAACAGGCAGGTTCAACGTATCTATGATGCCTTTGTAGATATTTGGGGAACTGAAAAATTATGGGTAACCATAGATCGCGCTAATTTAAATTTCCCCATCAGACCAGGTTATGAATATAAAGGATTTATTCATTGGGATTATGATCCCGAAACTAAACCCGTTAATGTGCAAGGGGTATTGGCATTAGCCGACCAAACGGATGAAAATATGGGAGGATTTCAATGTATCCCTGAACTTTACCGTACTTACGATCAATGGAAATTGACCCAACCAACAGACAGACATCGTTTTTTGCCCGATACCGCAGGTTTTACACCAACAAAAGTGAAATTAAAGGCAGGTGATTTATTGATTTTCAATAGCTTACAACCACACGGTATCAGAGCCAACCAAAGTGAAGATAAGGTCAGAATCGCCCAATACATTTCGATGATGCCTGCTGAAGAGGAAAATGAATCTTTAAGACAATGGCGTATCCGTTCGTGGAAAAACAGGATCGCTCCCGAAGGCTATGCATTTCCTGGTGATCCCCGAAAATGGGAACAAATAAAATATGAAACAGCCGAATTGAATGATTTGGGCAATAAATTATTGGGTCTTGAGCGTTGGTAAATTATAACGTAACACATGAAACAACTATTTTGAGTACGTTGTTAATCATAAAAAACTATCTAAGTTATGAAAAAAACAAACCAAATTGGGTTGGATGAAGCTAAAAGCAAAGCTCTTGCAGAGGGGCTAAATCAATTATTAGCAGATTATATGATGTTTTACCAAAACACCCGTGGTTTACATTGGAATATCAAAGGAGATAAGTTTTTTGAATTACACTTGAAATTTGAAGAGCTTTATACGAACCTCCTTCTTAAAGTGGATGAAATTGCAGAACGGATTTTAACATTGGGCGGTACCCCATTGCATACCTTTGATGATTATCAAAAAACTACCCAAATTAAAAGCATAAAGAATATTTCCGATGGTAACACTGGGATTACAAATGTTTTGGACTCCTTCAAAACTATAATCATTAAACAAAGAGATTTACTGAATCTTGCAGCTGAAACTGAAGATGAGGGAACAAATGCTTTAATGAGTGATTATATCCGGGAACAAGAAAAATTAGTCTGGATGTATTCCTCTTTTTTAAATCGATAGTTTTAATACCTTCAATAAATATGATAAATGCTAGAAAAATTAACCTTAAATATAAACAAAATTGGTTTAATTGGATTTGGAAAAACAGGTAAAGCTGTTGCAAATGTAATTTTACAATGCAAAGAATTTAGGTTGGAATGGGTTTTAAGACAGCGGAATTTACTTGAAAACAGAAGTGTTCCAGAATTTTTAGGCGTTGAATCTGATCATCCCGGTCTAATTTATTCTACCAGCAATACTGAATTAGAAACACTAATAGATAAACATCCGGTGGACATAATCATTGATTTTTCATCGGAAAATGGCATTTACACGTATTTTGATATTGCCCGGGACCGAGGAATTAAAATCATATCGGCTGTTTCTCATTATGAGGAAAAGGAACGGAAAATGTTAAGCATACTCGCTAAAAGCAATGTTGTTTTCTGGAGCCCCAATATTACGCTTGGTGTAAACTACCTATTGTTTGCCGCAAAATTTTTAAAAAAAATAGCCCCTTGGGTAGATATTCAAATCATTGAAGAGCATTTTAAAGAAAAAAAAGGAATTTCAGGCACAGCAATTAAAATAGCAGAAGCATTAGATTTGGAAAAATCTGATATCAATTCCGTACGTGCAGGAGGAATTGTAGGAAAACACGAAATAATATTTGGCTTTCCCTACCAAACAGTTCGACTGATTCATGAATCTATTTCCAGAGAGGCTTTTGGCAATGGCGTATTGTTCGTTGCAGAAAACCTTATTAATAAACCAATTGGTTTATATAATTTTGAAGATTTACTAATTCCATATTTCGCCTCAAAATAAAAATAAATGAGTACTTCTATCATTATCACCCTTTGCTCATTATTATTACTTGCCTATTTATTTGATGTTAGCGCACCAAAAACTAAAATTCCCACAGTAATATTACTTTTACTCCTTGGCTGGGGTGTAAAGTCAACCTCGATTGTTTTAAATATTGACATACCGAATTTAGAACCTATCCTTCCAATATTAGGCACTATTGGTTTGATTTTAATAGTCATGGAAGGTGCGTTGGAATTAGAGTTGGAACCCAGCAAATTTGAGATGATAAAAAAATCTACCCTTTTAGCCCTCATTCAAATGCTGGTAATCAGTTTCGGTTTGGCGCTATCCTTTCAATATTTTGCCGGTTCAACCTTTAAATCTGGGCTGATTAATGCTATTCCATTAGCTATTGTTAGCAGTGCCATCGCCATACCCAGTGCAAAAAACCTTATGCGAAATGAAAAGGAATTCATAACTTATGAAAGTAGTTTATCAGATATATTTGGTGTCATATTTTTCAATTTCATCCTGATGAATGATCATTTAAATGCGTCCTCCTTCGGTATGTTTTTGCTGCAACTTTTATTAATGATTATAGTCTCCCTGGCCTCAACCATTATCCTTTCCTATTTGCTCAAAAGAATCAATCACTCTATCAAATTTATTCCCATCATACTGCTTGTGATACTAATATATTCCATTTCAAAAGTTTATCACATGCCTTCCTTAATTTTCATACTTATTTTTGGGTTATTCATTGGAAATATTGATGAATTAAAGAAAATAAGTTGGATAAACAGGATGAAACCTGAGAACCTAAATCAAGAGGTTCATAAATTTAAGGAAATAACTACTGAAATAACCTTTATGATAAGGGCTTTGTTTTTCTTACTTTTTGGCTATCTTATAAATATCTCGGAATTGTTAAATGTGGATACCGCATTATGGTCCTTCCTTTTGACAGGAGGTATTTTCTTGCTTAGATTCCTGTTAATTTACTTATTTCAATTAAAACAAAAGCCTATATTATACATTGCACCAAGAGGACTTATAACCATTCTCCTATTTCTCAGTATTCCTGCTTCCCAGCAGTTTTATATGGCCAATAAATCTCTTATCTTACAGGTAATTATTTTATCTGCCTTTGTTATGATGTTCGGACTTATGAATTATAAAAAGGTACCTGAGAATGTATAGATAAAATTTTGCCTTAACTTTATTATATTCACCCGCACCAAATGCTAAATAACCTATGAGAATACTTAAGATAACCCTATTTATTTTAATTACCCATTTTATTGCGGCCAATGCTCAAAGTGGATATACCCTTCATATCGAAGGTTTCGATTGGGGTCCGGCAGTAAATAAAGTAACGCTTCCTTTTGAAAAGCCAGTTTCATCTGCTCAAGCCGCGGAATTTACCGTGTTTGCCCATAGGAAAACCTCCCAGGGAGAAATTCCGATCGATCAATCTTACGGTAAAAGAGAAGTAAACATCGCCTATATTTCCGATGAAAGGGGAAACCGTCTGGCTTCCGGAAATCATATCACCCTTGTTCTTTACGTTGGTCCAATGCTTCCCATTGGCTCTCCCATCCAATATATGAGAATAAATAATCAAGGTCGTAATCTTTGGATTGATTATCAATTGACCATCTTTCATAATAAATCAAATCTGATCTGGCAGAAAGAAACTGCCAGGGTAATGCCTCAGTTAGATTTATTTAATCTAAAAGGACAGTTCAAATATAACGATCAGCTAACTATGTCCTATGCCAGCTTCGAACCAAAAAATAAAACAGGAAAATCTCCTTTAATTATTTGGTTACACGGTGGCGGTGAAGGTGGATTTGACCCAACCATTCCTCTTATTGGAAACAAGGCAGTAAATTATGCCTCTACGGAGATTCAATCGATTTTTGAGGGCGCTTATGTCTTATCTCCTCAATGTCCGGGCGCCTGGATGCATAATAGTAAAATGGAGACGACCGGTGGAAGGGAAAATGACATTTATAATGAAGGATTAATGGCTTTGATAAAAAACTATGTTCAAACAAATCCTGGTATTGATCCCAATAGAATATATGTTGGGGGTTGTTCTAATGGTGGTTACATGGCGCTTAAGCTTATACTGAACCAACCCGATTATTTTGCTGCCGGCTATATCAGCGCCCTCGCCTACCAATCTCAATACATTACAGATCAAGCTATTCAATCTATAAAGCACGTTCCTATCTGGTTTGTTCATTCTAAAGATGATTCAGTAACCGTTGCTGAAAAAACCGTCGTTCCCGTTTATAACCGATTAAAAGCAGCTGGTGCAAAAAATGTGTATTTCACCTTCTATGACCATGTCAATGATATCACTTCCTTTTATGGTGGGGAAGGATTTCGTTATAACGGACACTGGTCATGGATATATTTGCATGAAAATAAATGTAGGACGGATTATGATGGTTCACTGGTGAAAATTGGGGAAAGACCTGTAAACATCATGGAGTGGTTGTCCCTACAAAAACAGAACCCCCGGAAATAAAGCTAAAAGAGAGCGATTAAAAAGAATGTAGGATTTAAAAAATGGGATGGCCTGATAAGCCATCCCACTGGTAAAAATTTTATAAAATAGCAGATTTTACTTCATCTAGGATAGTTCTTACCATTTTCTCGTTTTCTGCCTGGGCATACACACGAAGGACGGGTTCTGTGCCGGAAGGTCTAATCATCACCCAGCGATCATCGCCGAGTAAAAACTTAGTACCATCCATTTGCACTGTTTCATGAATATTGAATGCACCAAATTGAGTATACGTTTGGTTATCACAATGTTTAATTACGGATTGCTTTTGGCTTTCTGTGATATGCAAATCGTCTCTATCGCACCAAAAAGAGCCCACCAGGTCGTACACCTCCTGAATTAATTCCTTGAGTGATTTGCCTGTTGTGGACATAAATTCCAGGATCATCAATCCGATCCAGATACCATCTCGCTCGGGAATATGTCCTTTAACAGCTAAACCGCCTGATTCTTCGCCACCCACCAACACATCTTTTTGGGTCATAATGTCGGCAATATATTTAAATCCAATAGCTGTAACCTCGATAGGTAAATTGAGTAATGCAGCTAATTTTTTCATTTTATCAGTCACGGAGAAAGTAATAATAACATGTCCCTTTTGACCTTTATATTTGCCTAAATAAAGAAGTAAAAGGAGTAAAATATGATGAGAATCAACGAATTTACCTGTTTCGTCATATAAGCCAATTCTATCTGCATCACCATCTGTTGCGATACCCAATTGAATATCAGGGTTATTAGCAATCAGGTCTGAAAGTTCTTGTAAATTTTTGTGAATTGGTTCTGGCGCCTGCCCTTTAAAAGACGGATTAAAATCACAATGGAGGCAATGAGCGTCAGGAAGAATACGGGGCATAGCACGTTGTCCGGCACCGTACATAGCATCATAAGCTACGCCAACTTTTGCTTTTTTGATCCCTTCCAAGTCAAATGATTTTTCCACATGATCGAGGTACATTTGCTCAAGATCAAGATATTCAAATAAACCTGCCTCTTGCAAAGATTCGATAGATGGAAAGACAGATAAGGAACATTTTTCGGGAACGAGCGCTTCGACCTCACTTACCTGAGCGGGAGAAAGAGGGCCACCAAAGTGCGATTTCAACTTATACCCGTTATAATCAGGTGGGTTATGGCTGGCGGTAATAACCACGCCCAGCTGTGAATTTGTTTTAGCCACTCCTAAGGAGACCATTGGCGTGGATGAAAAATCGGGTGACATGAGTACCTTTATACCATAAGCACCTAATACGGAGGCGGTTGTATTTGCAAAAAGTACGCCTCCAAATCGACAATCGTATCCAATCACCACTTGTTTTCCCCCTGTATTTTTCAACCAAATAGCCGTAGCTTCAGCGACACGGCGAACATTTTCAACCGTATAATCAGAAGCAATAATTGCTCTCCAGCCATCGGTACCAAATTTAATTGAATTCATATTGACAATTTTAAGTAAAAATAAGTCTATTATTGGATACTTTTACCATTTTAAAAGAAATAAGAAATCAAATGTTTTCTAAATTTCACCTTAACAAATAAATACAAAAATCAAGATGTTACAGACGGATACCTATCGGCATAAAGGCATGCGCCGCCTGTTAGTGGAGGAACTCCGATCCAGAGGTTTATTTTCCGAGGAAGTTTTAGAAACATTTCAGCGAGTTCCCAGGCATTTCTTTTTAGATAAGGCATTTGAAGAATGGGCTTACCAAGACAAACCGTTTCCAATTGGTCATGAACAAACCATTTCTCAACCTTACACGGTTGCTTTAATGACGCAACATTTAGCCGTCAAAAAAAGAGAAAAAGTATTAGAAATTGGCACAGGGTCTGGTTTTCAGGCTGCCATATTGGCTTCTTTAGGTGGCAGAATTTATACTATTGAGCGAGTTCGTGCATTATATCTTTCTTCTAAAGCATTATTAAAAGAAATGAAATTCTCCAATATCCAGTCTTTTTACAAGGATGGCTATTTGGGCTTGCCAGAATTTGCCCCTTTCGATAAAATTATCGTGACGGCTGGTGCGCCAGAAGTTCCAACTTTACTACCAACACAATTAAGCATTGGCGGCATCATGTTAGTACCTACTGGTGTAGAAGCACAAAGATTATTAAAAATATTGCGAACGGGAGAAAATAGTTGGGAAACCGAGGATCTTGGCGAGGCTAAGTTCGTGCCATTCCTTGCAGGAACGAGACCTGGTTAACCCCTTTTATGGCTAAAAAAATCTTGTAACAATTGACGGCATTGTGCTTCCATTACCCCATAGGACAGTTTTGTTTGTGGGTGCAACATTGCTTTTCCAAACTTCATAAATCCTCTTTTTTCATCGGATGCGCCGTAAACAACCCTGGAAATTTGCGACCAATAGAGGGCGCCAGCGCACATGGAACAGGGTTCGAGGGTAACAAACAATGTACAATCTGTTAAATATTTACTTCCCAAAAAATCTGCCGCGGCGGTAATGGCAATAATCTCTGCATGGGCGGTAATATCTCCTAATTGCTCTGTTCGATTAGAACCTCTGGCAATAATTCGGTTATCACAAACTATAACTGCGCCAACGGGAACCTCCCCGTTTTCAGCAGCGAAGGTAGCTTCTCTGAAAGCTTCCTTCATGAAATAATCATCGCTATGAATACTTAACATCATTATTTTTATAAAATTCCACGAAAATATACAATTTCCTTTCGCATTTGCAATCATTTGCCTAATTTTGCAAATGGAAACACAGAAAATTTTATCCGACAGCAAATTTTTGGGCGAAGCACTCACCTTCGATGATGTACTTTTGGTTCCCGATTACAGTGAAGTTTTACCTCGCGAAGTTGATATATCAAGTTACCTTACCCGGGAACTCAAATTAAACGTACCTATAGTATCTGCGGCGATGGATTCGGTCACCGATGCTCGTTTAGCTATTGCCATTGCCCGACAAGGTGGCATTGGCATTATTCACAAAAATCTTACCATCGCCGGTCAGGCAGAGCAGGTTCGTATTGTAAAACGGTCTGAAAGTGGCATGATTATAGATCCTGTGACTATTAGTCCGGAGGCAACCTTAAAAGAAGCCCTCGATTTAATGAATAAATTTAAAATCGGTGGTATTCCGGTGGTTGATAATCAAAAAAGATTAGTTGGTATATTAACTAACAGAGACTTACGTTTTGAAAAAAGGTTAGACCGTCCTGTAAAAGATATTATGACCAGTAAAAATCTGGTCACGGCCGCTGCAGGCACAACCTTCGAGGAAGCCAGAACTATTCTTCAACAAAATAAGATTGAAAAATTACCTGTCGTTGATAATCAAAAGGTGTTAATTGGATTGATTACCTTTCGCGATATTATGCAGGTACAAAACTATCCTTTAGCTTGTAAAGATTCTTTGGGCCGATTGATTGTTGGTGGTGCTATTGGCGTGACGAATGATATGTTGGAAAGAGTGGAGGCACTCGTTGCCGTTGGTGTCGATGTCATTGCCATAGATACTGCGCATGGCCATTCTGCGGGCGTCCTTCGCGCCATAAAGTTGGTTAAGGAAAAATTTCCCGATTTGCAAGTCATTGGTGGAAACGTGGCAACAGGTGCTGGTGCATTAGCCCTCGTTGAAGCCGGCGCCGATGGGGTCAAAGTGGGTGTAGGTCCGGGAAGTATTTGTACCACGCGCATTGTTGCAGGTGTTGGTGTACCTCAGTTATCAGCTATTTTTAATGCTTATCAGGCAATAAAACATACGGGTGTTCCCGTTATTGGCGATGGAGGCATTCGATATACCGGAGATATTGTTAAGGCACTGGCTGCCGGCGCAAGCACTATCATGGCAGGTGGATTATTTGCCGGAGTGGAAGAATCACCAGGTGAAACTATCATTTTAGAAGGTAGAAAATTTAAGGTTTACCGCGGTATGGGCTCATTAGGTGCTATGGCCATTGGTTCAAAAGATCGTTATTTTCAAGACGTGGAAGATGATATAAAAAAGTTGGTGCCGGAAGGCATTGAAGGACAAGTACCTTTTAAAGGATTTCTTTCGGAGGTTATGGTTCAATATATTGGTGGGTTGAGAGCAGGCATGGGCTATTGCGGTGCTGAAGATGTTCCTACATTACAACAAAAAGCGCAGTTTGTAAAAATTACCGCAGCTGGAATCCAGGAAAGCCACCCTCACAACGTGGTTATCACCAGAGAAGCACCCAACTATAGCAGAAGATAAATAACAAGTATTATATCCATAACCTTAAATTTTTCTATGCTTCGAATCATTGGTTTTCTATTTTTTGCCTCTTTTTTTTCATTAAAAGGTCAAAACTTAGATTTTGAATATGTTGATAAGGTATATGTTCCTACTATTAAATCAGTCACTTTCCATCCTCAGGGCATGGGTATCGCAGCCCCCGTTTCTGATGTTGAAGGGAATATTCCACTCTTACTAACCTTTGACGAACTTACCAATGATGTAAAGAGATTTTCTTACAAACTCATCCACTGTGACTTTGATTGGCGTCCTTCAGAGTTAATGGAAATGGAATATATTAATGGCTATCCAGAAGACAATATTCAACAATACTCCTTTTCTTCAAAAACTACTTTACCTTACGTTCACTATGAATTAACGCTGCCTAACAGAGGTACACGATGGACAAAATCGGGTAATTATTTACTCATTGTTTACGAGGATGAAACCGAAAAATTTCCAGTTATCACCAAAAGATTCGTTGTAGTAAATAATTTAGTTCAAATAGAACCCAGGTTGGTTATTCCTGCAAATGCCTCTCTTTACAGAACGCATCAGGAGTTAGATTTTGTGGTAAATCATCCAAAATTATTAATTCGTCAACCAGCTCAGGAGATAAAAGCATCTGTAGTTCAAAACGGACAATGGAAAAATGCCATCACAGGTATTTCGCCTTTCAGTTTCAGAAATCAGCAAATTATTTTTGATTATCAGGGAAAGATAGTTTTTCCAGGTGGTAAAGAGTTCAGGCCGCTGGACTTACGTTCTTTGTGGCAAAGAACAGGCCAAATGGCAGATTTAATCAGAACCCGAACATCCACTGAAGTAATACTTTTTAAAGATAAATTAAGAGGAGAAGAACCCTATTTCCAAAACAGGGATATTAATGGACGTTTTTTTATTGAAACGCAGGATCAGCATAATCAGCTCGCCGCTGATTATGCACAGGTAGTTTTCAATCTACACACTATTGAACCAATCTACGATAAAGATGTTTTTTTATTAGGATCCTTTAACGATTGGTCTCCCTCACCCGAATATAGAATGATTTTTAGCCCCGAGGAAAAAGGATACATCCTGAAAAAACCAATGAAACAAGGTTTTTATGATTACGCATTTGCTACCCGGGCTAAAAAAGAGGAAAAGTTAGATTTTATGGAAACGGAAGGTAGTTGGTACGAAACTGAAAATGAGTATCAGATATTCATTTATTACAGACCCTTTGGAGCAAGATACGATGAAGTTATCGGCTATCAGGTTTTTAATTCAAGGCGATAGACAATCCGTTTTTTTCTGTTTATCCATAAAATAATCCTTTTCATATAATATTTAAAGCTACCTACCGATGGTTTATCTAAGTTTGCAGCTAAATATAAATTACACACGAAATGTTGTTTCTACGTTTTTCATTTATTCTTTTGCTTTTTGGCAGCCTTACTATGGTAAAGGCTCAAAATCGATGGTCCTTACAAAAATGTGTGACCTACGCTACTGAAAATAGTTTAGCCATTAAGCAATCCATAGCTCAGATTCGCAATGCCGAGTTGACGCTCAAACAAAATCAATTATCAAGATTGCCCAATTTAAATGCTGGAGTGAGCGGTGGTTATCAATTTGGTAGAACCATTGACCCTACCACGAACAGCTTTGCTTTGGAGGGTATTGGTTTTAACAGTTACTCCTTAAATACGGGTATTCAGGTGTTTGGTGGTGGTATTATCAAACATAATATACTGCGAAGCAAGTATGAGCTGGAAGCAGGTAAATTAGAAGCTGAAGCCACAGAAAATAACCTGGGTTTGCAGGTTGCTGCTGCTTACCTGAATGTGCTTTTAGCCGATGAACAATTGGTTATTGCCAAAACAAGATTGTTTCAGTCTCAAAATCAACTTAATCAAATTAATCGCTTTATTGAGGTGGGTGCGAGGCCACTCAATGAAAGATATGATTTTGAAGCGGCCTTAGCCTTAGATCAGCAAGCCCTTATTGAAGCGGAAAATTTTCTTATCCGTTCTAATTTAATATTGAGGCAGTTTTTACTTATTCCCGATGGAACGCCTTTTGACATAGAAAAACCTGAAATCAAAATTCCAGAAGACGTGGATGTTGACGGTATTTCAACTAATGAATTATTCATTGGAGCCGTTGACATTTTACCTCAGGTTAAAGCAGCAGAAAAACGTTTACAAGCGGCAAATATTGGTATTTTACAAGCGAAAGCTAATTTATTACCTTCCCTATCCCTTTTTGCTAGTCTTCGATCCAATTTTTCAAACCAGGCAAGGACAATAACAGGCTTTGATGTTACTAAAGTGAAACAAAATGTGTTTATCAACAATATACCCGTCGCGTTGGAAATAGAACAAAATGTGCCCACTTTTGCCAAAAAAGAATACTTCGATCAAGTAAGTGAAAATTTTGGACAAAGTCTTGGCCTACAACTTAATATTCCCATTTATAACAATCGTCAGGTGAAAATAAATATTGAACGGGCGAAACTGGGGGTCATTTCTAATGAAGTTGCCAAAGAGCAAGCCCGTCAACAGTTACGCACGGAAATAGAGCAGACCCTCACAGCAGTTAGAGCATCCCAAAGATCCTTGCAAGCAGCTGATTTGTCATTAAAGGCAGCTACGGCCGCCTTTGAAAATGCACAAAAAAGATATGAACTTGGCGCCATAAATTCTTTAGAGTTAAACACGGCAAGAACCAACATGGAGAGAGCCAAATCAGATAGAATCCGTTCCAGATTTCAACATTTATTTAACCTAAAACAAGTAGATTTTTATCAGGGAAAACCTATTACCCTTGACTAATTAACTACAAAAGAAAAACTTACCCATCATGATTAATAAGAAAAGAAATAACCTTTGGATTTACGTCGCTTGCGTTGCGGTTCTTGCTTTGGTTGCCTTTGCCTATTTTAAAGGAAAAAACAGAAAGGAAGGTGAAAAAGTAGCTTTGGAAGAAGCTCAAATAAGAACTATTGAGGAAAGAGTTTCGGCGAGTGGTCGAATATTCCCTATTGTTGAGGTAAAAATAAGTTCCGATGTATCAGGTGAAGTCGTTGAACTTTACGTGCAAGAGGGTGATTCCGTTATTCAGGGACAAGTGCTTGCTAAAATCAATCCGGATGCTTACGTGTCTCAGGTTGAACGTGGTGTTGCCTTTGTGAATAGTTCAAAAGCTCAGGCCGCCAATAGTCGCTCACAAATTGAAAATATCAAAGCGCAAAAAGAGCAAATTATGGCTCAATTAGATAATGCCCGGGAAATTCATAAAAGAAATGAAAAACTCTTTAAAGACGGCGTTATTTCCAATGCAGATTTTCAAGCCTCCCAGTCTAATCTAAAATCTTTGGAAGCAAATCTGCGCGCCTCAGATGCTGGTATCAGATCTTCTCAAGATGCTGCAAGAGGTGCTGACTATTCAGTGGCTAGTGCAGAAGCAAGTTTAAAAGAATTGAGAACCAGCCTAAACAGAACGACTATCCTTGCACCAGAAAGTGGTATTATCTCTTTATTAAATATTGAAAAAGGGGAAAGGGTTGTAGGTACTATTCAAATGACAGGTACAGAAATTATGCGCATCGCTAACCTGAATGCCATGGAGGTAAGGGTCGATGTAAGTGAAAATGATATTCCCAGAGTAAAATTAAATGACGAAGTTTCTGTAGAAGTAGATGCTTATCTTGGTAGAAAATTTGTTGGTCGTGTAAGTCAAATAGCCAATTCTTCCAAAAATTCAGCTTCCATGGGCGGTGCAGCCCTGGCTACGGATCAGGTAACGAATTTTGAGGTGAGAATTAAAATTGATCCACAGTCTTATGCCGATTTAGTTACTTCTCAACGAAAATATCCTTTCCGTCCCGGTATGTCTGCAGCCGTTGAAATTAAAACAACCATCAAAGAAAGTATCCTTACTGTCCCTATTCAATCAGTGACTACCCGCGAAAAGGAAGGTCTGCCTAAAAAGGAAGCAAAATCAGAGACTGATGGTGGAGCGTCAAACAAAAAAATAGACGAATTACGCGAAGTCGTATTTGTATATGAAAAAGGGGATACCATTCAAATGATGGAGGTTAAAACGGGTATTCAAGACGACTCGTATATAGAGATTCTTACTGGTCTAAAGAAGGGCGCTAAAGTGGTGTCAGCTCCTTATTCGCTTATATTTAAAAAATTGAAACAAGGAGACAAGGTGATTGTGGTAAAAGAGGAAGAACTCTTTACTGTTGAAAAATAACCAATCAATATAGTTTGACGTCCATGTCAAAGTCAAACGCTCTAGTAATATTTGTCAAAAATGCCAGGCGCGGTCATGTGAAAACCCGCCTGGCATCTTCTTTAGGGAAGGACAAAGCTTTGTCTATTTATTTGGCATTGTGTGAACGGGTACGAAATGTTTGTCTTGGCTTTTCTGGAAAATGTTATGTCTATTACAGCGAATATATTCCCCCAGAACCCGATGTATGGGAAGATGATTTTTTTATAAAAAGAAAACAATATCCAGTTGCCGATTTAGGCCTTAGAATGCAAGCTGCGTTTAATGAGCTCTTACCAGTTCACTCTTCCGTCAGATTAATTGGCACCGATATTCCTCATTTGTCCAACGATTTACTAGAGGAATCCATTCTCCTTTTGAAAAATACTGACGTGATATTGGGCCCTTCCGATGACGGTGGCTATTATTTAATTGGTATGAAAAAAACTAATGATTTTCTGTTCAATAACATGACCTGGAGTGTTGATACCGTATTGAGTGAGACTATTCAACGGATAAGTAGGAATAACGCGACCTATCACCTGCTCAAAACACTTCCTGACATAGATACTGCAGATGATTGGGAAAAGCACGGGTGGTTTTAAATGCCTTATGCTTTATTTTCTTTTTCTTTGGTCAGCAAGACTCTTCCCAGTTTTCTCGTTCTATCGAAGTTATTATCAATAATTTCTTGCCAGTAACCCTCCAGGCTTTTTGTCCAAATATCCCCTTTAAAACGAAGCTGATATTTTCTAAAGAATGAATTATCTGCATTTTCCGGTGATTTAATAATGGCCGTTTCTTCGATGACAAAGGAAAGATCCTGAAAAAGATAACCACTAATATCCATTTCTACTTTTCTTTTATCCGGTGTTACTAAATAACTTCTTCCCGTTATTTTTCGTCCATCGATACGAAGAAAAATTTCAAATGGATAACCATATTCATTTTGAATACCATAAGTATATTTACCTTTCCAGGAGCCTTCTAAAAAGGCTTGCCCATAAATATTACCAGATAGAAATAAAAAAGTGGCTATAAAAAGAGTAAAATTATACCTATTAAAATAGTTCATAATGAGATATCGGTAATTTTTTTTTCACAATTAAAACACAAAGCAACAAAATACTGTTTTTAAGCTACATTTGCTATTAGAATTTAATCACAAAAAAATAAAAACAATGTACCCAGCAGAATTAGTTCGTCCCATGTCAGAGGAATTAACCCGCAATGGCTTTATAGGTTTAACAACACCTGAACAGGTTACCGAGTTACTTGAAAAAAACGAAGGTACGGTATTACTCGTCGTAAATTCAGTATGTGGATGTGCCGCAGCTAACGCAAGACCAGGCGCAAGAATGGCCGCTCAGAATGCTAAAAAACCAGATACCCTTGCGACGGTTTTTGCCGGTGTTGACGGTGATGCTGTTTCAACAGCGAGGGAATTTTTACTCCCCTACCCCGCTTCTTCTCCGTCTATTGCTTTATTCAAAGATGGAAAATTGGTACATTTTTTAGAAAGGCACCATATTGAAGGAAGATCAGCGACGCTCATAGCTGACAATTTAAAAATGGCTTTCGATCATTTTTGTTAATAAAAAAGGTGGATTAAGGAGCTAAACGCTCCTTAATCCATTCGTTATTGTCTTTGCGATACACAATTCTATCATGTAATCTACTTCGTCGGCCTTGCCAAAATTCTATTTTATCAGGCACTATTACATATCCGCCCCAGGCAATGGGACGTGGCACGGCAGTACCATCCGGGTATTTTTCCTTTAACTCCTCAAATTTTTCCTCCAGAAATTTCCTGTTGGGCACTTTTCTTGACTGAGGCGAGGCTATGGCACCTAACTGACTCATATAAGGTCTTTGTGAAAAATAACTATCATTTGAAGCCTCGCTTAATTTCTCAATTTTTCCCTCTATTCTAACTTGCCTCTGCAAGGGAAGCCAATTAAAAACAACGGAAACAAAAGGATTTTCAGCCATTTCTGATCCTTTGGCACTTTCGTAATTGGTGAAAAATTCGAATCCGTCAACGGATAATCCTTTTAATAGCACAACCCTTGCGGCTGGCTTTCCTGAAGATTGAACGGTGGCCAAAATCATAGCATTAGGTTCGGGCACCATAGCAAGTAAGGTTTCCTCGAACCAAATTGAAAACTGCTTTATCGGATCATCTTCTGTACCTGATTCGTCGAGTGTATGTGACGTATAGTCTTCTCTTAATGCGGCCAATTTCGATGAAATTTCCTTCATGGTTACTTTTTTTGCTGACTTCCAAAAACTTTTTTCAATAAATCAGAGGTTCTGGCTGACACATCGGTGCGAATCTTTTTTTCTTTCACCTGAATGAGAGAAAACATACCGTCGATAGATTTTTCGGTAACATATTTATCCAGTTCAGGATTAACTTTCTGTATTAAAGGTATTTTATTGTAGGCGGTAACGGCATCTCTCCAATAGGTTCTTGCATTTACTTCATCGAGCGCTTTTGCGATTACAGGTAAAAATTTAGTTGTCAACGCGGTATCTGTTTTAGACTCAAGAAACCTGGTTGCGGCATCTTCATTTCCCTTTAACAATCCAATGGCATCTTGAAAAGAAAGCTCCTTAATTGCTTGTAAAAAAATGGGCCCAGCCTCCTTAGCGGCTAACTCAGCCGCTCTATTGAGACGCAGAACCAGTTCAGCTTCCACTTTATTGAAACCAGGGATATTTTTAAGTTTATCTGTCACTTTTTTAGCTTCTAAAGGCAATAGAATTTTATATATACTTGCATGATAACCGTCAGTTGCCGATAAACTTTTAACAGCCTCGCCCACACCGAGCTCAAGCGCTTCCTTTAATGCGTTACCTACTTCCTGATTTGTCAATGGCACACCCGTTGTTTTACCAAGTCCAGATTTAGCCTTCTCCAGAATACTTTTAAGGTTTTGAGCCTCAACATGAGTAGATACAGCAATGAAAAAAATAACTGAGTAAAAAAAATGACTGATTTTCATGGTTTATTTGTTTAACATTAATAACGTAAATAAGTAGAAAAATGGTTTACTTTGAAAAATAAATTTTAACCTAAACACTATTCAGTCATGTCAAAAGGGGCGAATTGGATAACGATGCTTGTTTTAATAACCTTCTTATTTGTGAATATTATGGAAGCGCAAAAACTAAGACCCAGAGAATACGGCATACCTTTTGGCATTTTACCTACCGGGCCTAAAAATGCTATTCAAGATGTTTCCGGGGTTTTAGTTGGTCATGTAACCTTTGACAACGGTCAGCAAATTCACACGGGCGTAACCTCTGTACTACCGCATGGAGGCAATATTTTTCAAGATAAAGTACCTGCAGCCATTTATATTGCCAATGGATTTGGAAAATTGGCCGGATATTCGCAGGTTAAAGAACTGGGAAATATTGAATCTCCCATTTTATTAACCAATACCTTACAGGTATCAACGGGCATTGAAGCTATTATTACCCATACCATCCAACAAACTGGCAATGAAAATATTGGTTCAGTCAATGCGGTCGTCGGAGAAACAAATGACGGCAATTTAAATGATATCCGTGGAAGACATTTACAAATTTCGCATTTCCTGGAAGCTATTAACAAAGCCGATGATAAAACCATACTGGAGGGAAACGTTGGTGCGGGAACAGGGACGGTTTGTTTCGGTTACAAAGGCGGCATAGGCACGGCATCCCGACAACTGCCCTCTTCATTAGGCGGCTATACTGTAGGAGTTCTTTCTCAAACCAATTTTGGTGGTGTCCTCACTATTTCTGGTGTTCCCATTGGACAGGAACTGGGCAAATATTATCTGCAAGATGCTTTAGCAAAAAGTGATGGCTCGTGCATGATTGTCGTTGCAACAGATGCCCCAATAGATGCAAGAAACCTGGAAAGATTAGCAAAAAGGGCTATTTTCGGATTAGCAAAAACGGGGGGAATAGCCTCTAATGGTTCCGGCGATTATGTTATCGCTTTTTCAACGGGTAAAGGTGAATTATTGGAAAATGAAGCAATGAGTCCCCTGTTTTTAGCCGTTATTGAGGCTACAGAGGAATCTATTATCAATGCTTTATTTGCTGGAAGAACCATGTCTAAAGGGGATAAAGTGATTCCAGAGTTACCCATTGAGGAGGTTCTGCCACTTATGAAAAAATATCAGCGGCTGAACCAAACTAAAAAATAAATATGGTGAAAGACGCACAGCTCGGTATCATTATCCTTGCAGCAGGTAAAGCAAGCAGAATGGGTGAACCAAAGGCGCTGTTAACCTACAATGACCGTTCTTTTCTTTTAAATACTTACCACATTGCTCAAAGCGTTCAACCTAATGGGATTGTAACTGTTTTAGGTCATTATTATGATCAAATGTCGGCTCACTGTAACACCCACAAAATTCCCTTTGTATTAAATGAAGCTTATGAAAATGGTATGAGTTCCAGCATACAATGTGGATTAACCTACCTATTATCTCATTATCCACAGGTAAACATGGTGCTCATATTACTTGCAGATCAGCCTAAAATAAATGCAGAACATATTTCTGCCCTACTCCACAAAATAAGATCGTCTAAATATTTAATGGTATGCACCGCTTATAGTTCCACTTATGGCGTTCCCGCCGTATTTAAGAAGGAGTATTTTCATGAATTATTGGAGCTTGAGGGAGAAAAAGGGGCTAAAAACCTAATAGAAAAAGGAGTTCTTAATCATGAAAATACTGTTTTATGCGAAGACGGCAGGATAGACATTGACACCCCCGAAGATTACCTGAATTTACGTGCAGAAAAAGAAATTTTAAAATAAATTATTACCGTGCCACTGTCAAAATATACTCTTTTCTTAGTTTTTTACATGATCCTCAACGCGAGTCCAATAATTTGTCAACACAAACTTTTTGTCGATTTTTGGAAAGTAGCCGACACACTTAATGAAACCAGGCTGACCACGCTCGCGGCTACTTCCGCCGTCGCTTATATAGGAACTACGTTAGCATTCAATGAATTGTGGTATAAGGATTATCCCCGAGTGAAATTTCACCTGAAAGACGATTGGATACTGTGGGAACAAGTCGATAAATATGGACACGCATTTTCCGCTTATCAGTCTGCAAAAATGGGATATAATGCGTTTGAATGGACAGGTATCTCCGATAAAAACGCCGTTTTTATTGGAACGGGAATTAGCGTTGCGTTGATGAACACCCTGGAAATAATGGATGGATTTTCAGAGGGATGGGGATTTTCAATGTATGATGCGGCGTTTAATACTTTTGGTACTGCACTGTTTACCTCTCAGCAATTGGCTTGGAAAGAGCAAAGAATTTCCTTAAAATGGTCCTCCACCAGACCCAAATACGCAACCTCTCCTATAGCTACTAACGATCCTACATTTTTTGGTTCACAGCAATATGCTGCGGAAGGTCATTATGGAAAATACTTTTGGGAATACGCATTTAAGGACTATAATGCGATGACCATTTGGGCCAGTATTTCTCCCGCTTCTTTTTTTATGGAAAGAGAAAAAAAGAATATGCTTCGCAGTATGTGCTTGTCCTTTGGTTTTGGAGGTGAAAATATATATGGTGCCGCATATAATAATTACCATGACAAAGAAGGACGAATTACTTCCATTGGATTACCGAGATACAAGCAATTTTATCTGTCGATAGACATAAATACAGAAATGATACCGTCAAAAAGTAAGTTGTTGAGAACTGTGTTCAAGGCTATAAATTTCATAAAAATACCTGCCCCTACCATTGAACTAAACACCTTAGGGCAATTTAAATTTCATCCTATCCGATGGTAAAAATCTATGAGTTATTTCCTTTTAAACGGTGTACTTTGTCCTTCAAGTAATGAATTATTTTTCCTGCCACATCAACACCTGTCACCGTTTCAATACCCTCAAGCCCCGGAGAAGCATTAACCTCGAGAATTAAAGGACCTTTTTCGCTTCTCAATAAATCAATTCCAGTAACGTCAAGTTCACAAATTTCAGCTGTTCTAAGAATCATATCTTTTTCCAGATCCGATAATTCAATGGGTACGGCATGGCCTCCCTGGTGTAAATTAGACCTGAAATCATTAGATTTAGCACAACGCTCCATAGCGGCAATTATCTCACCGTTAACTACAAAAGCCCTAATATCTTTGCCCTTAGCCTCTCTAATAAATTCCTGAACAATCACCGGTTCTTTTAATCTTAGAAAAGCATCGAGTACCGATTTTAGAGCGGCCTGAGATTCTGTCAGAATAACTCCGGCCCCTCGATTTCCATGAAGCATTTTAACAATCATTGGATAACTTCCAGGTCTGAAATTCCATACATCAGGGTCAGATTCCTCAGCTGGAAAATAAGTATCTGGCATTGGAATACCCCCATTAGTGAGGAGTTGCTGAACGACCAATTTATCTCTCACTTTAGTCAAAGTATCGGCATCGATAGTACTGGGAATACCAAGAATATTGAACTGCCGTATTAATCGCGCGCCTAAATAGGTAGCGGAAGAGGCAATTCTCGGAATTATAGCATCAATGTCAGATACTTTATTTCCGAGATAATATATCACAGGGACACCATTCTCAAATGATATATCTGTTTTATTATAGTTCAAAATTTCGAACGCTATCTTATTTTTTAGACAAGCCTGAACGAGGGTGTTTGTGGAGTACACTGTCGGATACTGGGATAATATTCCAAATTTCATGTTAGGGCTCAAGAAAGAATCAATTTTCTTAAGGTGGCACAAAATACAATTAATTCCCTATCTTGTTAATATTCCTAAATTAACTTCGAAAAATCATGAATCATCCCGTATTGGATAACTTTAAAATCAATGACCCAAAGGTTATCCGTGCCTGGGCATTTTATGATTGGGCCAACTCTGCCTTTGCCTTAGTTATCACCACTGCCATTTTCCCTGCTTATTATCTGGCCATTACCAATGATGTGATAGAAGTGTTTGGTTTACAGATGTCAAATAGTGCACTGTATGCCTTTATTATCACGGTGGCCTATATTATTCTGACCCTGGCATCACCCCTTCTTTCAGGAATGGCGGATTATAGTGGAAGAAAAAAACAGTTTTTATTACTTTTTACCCTTCTTGGATCTTTCTCCTGTATAGGATTATTCTTTTTTCAGGGAATGGAACAAATTTTATTGGGAACCTTTTTATTTTTATTAGGCCTCATTGGTTTTGCTGGAGGATTGGTTTTCTACAATGCTTTCCTTCCTGAAATAGCTAGTCCAGACCAATACGACAGGGTAAGCGCCAAAGGTTTTTCACTGGGCTTTTTGGGCAGTCTTATTCTTTTGAGTTTTTGTTTATTTATGATTCAAAAACCTGGCTATTTTGGTATGGATGAAGGTACTACCCTTCCTGTAAGATTGTCTTTTGTAATAGTTGGATGCTGGTGGCTCTTTTTTTCCCTGCGATCTTTATCAAAACTACCTGAAAGTATCATACACAAACCTTATGAAAATCCTTTTAAAAATGGAATGAACGAATTTTTAAAGGTTTGGAAATCCTCTCGACAATATCCTGAATTATACAAATTTTTATTTTCGTTTTTCACTTACAGCGCAGGGGTTCAGACCATTTTATATATGGCCGCAACTTTTGCTGAAAAAGAACTTCATTTTGAAACGTCTGAACTAATAATTGTTATTCTATGCATACAACTTTTGGGTATTGTTGGCGCTTACATTGCCTCCCTATGCTCCATGAAATGGGGAAATAAGATAACCTTAATGTTTATTTTATTTATCTGGACCATCGTGTGTATGGTCGCTTATATGACCTACGTAAAAAGTCACTTTTATTATCTGGCCGCCTCCGTTGGATTTGTAATGGGTGCTGTACAGTCACTCTCCCGGTCAACTTATGCTAAATTAATACCAAAACAAACGGGAGACAATACGTCCTATTTTAGCCTCTATGATATACTGGAAAAGTCAGCCATTATTTTAGGAACTTTTATCTTTGGATTTTTAAATCAGCTTACGGGTAGTATGCGCTTTAGCATTTTGTTTTTAAGCGTAATTTTCGTTGTAAGCATTATTTTATTTTCACGTATACAAATTAAAAATGAAGCCTAACAGCCATTTTTCCTTATTCTTAAAAATATTGCCAGTTTTATTGCTTTTAATGTGCAAACCAGCGCAATTATTTTGTCAAAATGGTGTTCCCCTGTACCTTTCAGAACATACCAAAGTTAGTTTATTAACCTCTTCTCCAGGGGAAGATTTATATGCTAAGTTTGGTCATAGCGCCATCAGAATTACCGATACCCTTTCCGGACAGGATTTAGTTTTTAATTACGGTTTATTCGATTTTAATACGCCGGGGTTCTATGTCAAATTTATTCGTGGTAAATTACCTTATCAACTGGGTATCCAAAGATTTGATGCTTTTTTAAATGCATATATTGAGGAAAACAGACAATGCAGGGAATTAGAAATAAACCTCGATGAAAAAGAAAGATTAGCCTTAATAAATTTTTTATCAGTCAACTATCTTCCTGAAAACCGGGAATATCCTTACGATTTTTTCTTCGATAATTGTGCCACACGAATCAGAGATATACTGGAAAATAATTTTCAGGCTAATTATCCAGATACCAGTTTAGTTAAAAAAGCATCTTTTCGTCATTTTTTAGCAGAATATGTAGGTCAAAATTCATGGATAAATGTAGGCTTTTACTTGATTCTTGGTTTACCAGCCGACGCGATAGCAACGTTTAGGGATGAAATGTTTCTCCCCGATTATTTAGAAAAGCACCTGGAAAATGCCTTTTGGGGTGGTCAGCCTCTTGCTAAAAATAAAATCAATATCTTATTTCAAAACCAGCCACAACCTTCTTATTCCTTCCTTCTGAGTCCTTTATTAACAAGTTTCTACCTGTTTTTTTTAGCCCTGTTATTCACCTTTTATTATACAAAGCGATGGACTAAAATTTTTGACACTGTCTTTTTTAGCCTGATTTCACTCTCAGGTATTCTTTTTGTTTTTATGTGGGTAGGAACAGATCACTTTGTAACCCATAAAAATATGAACCTGATTTGGGCCAATCCTTTATATATACTTGTAATTTTTAATTTACATTTAGGAAAAAATGGAAAATATCTACTTTTTTTACTAATAACCTTGAATCTTACTGTTCTCACAGGTTGGAAAATACTGCCACAGGAATTTCATATAGCAATGATTCCCTTAATTTTAACCAGTATTTTAAGAATGTCCGATCAACTTTATTATGTTTGGAGAGGCAAGCATCTTTTCGAAAAGTAGGGAAATCAATGGGTTGGTTTTCGCATGATCTGTCCGATTTTACTTAAAAATTATACCTTGATTAAGGTGTATCTTTGAAAAAACTTACAAACTCCCAAAATTATGATCATAGCGAACCCCATTTACGATGTAGTATTCAAAAGAATGATGGAAAACGATAAAGTAGCTAAATTCTTTATCGGAACACTCATAGATCAACCTATTGATACCATAGATTTGAAACCTCAGGAATTTACGTATGAAAATAAATTAGCCACTTTGTCATTCTTTCGCTTAGATTTTATTGCGACTATAAAAACGAAAAGTGGAGAATATATAAAAGTGATTATTGAAATTCAAAAAGCAAGAAATCATATAGATTTGATGAGATTTAGAAACTATCTGGCTGAAAATTATAAAAAGGAAGATACAGTAAATGGAGAAACGTTGATTTTACCTATTATTCCCATTTATATTTTAGGCTTCAACTTACCAGAAATAGAAACGGCTTGCATAAAAATCGAAAGAAATTACAAAGATTTATTATCAAAAAAAATAATTAGTAAAAAAAGTGAATTCATTGAGAAATTAACACATGATAGTATTATTGTTCAAGTTAACAGGATTTCAGGCAAATTTCAGTCAAGACTAGATAAATTACTTAGTCTTTTTGAGCAATCAAATTTTATAGACGATAAAAAATTTGTAAAAGAATTTACTCATAAAATAGACAGTGATGATTTAAAAATTGTCACTGACATTCTTCATTATACGGGCATAGATCCTAAACAAAAAAAGCTTTTCGAAATTGAACAAGAAGCGTGGCGTTCAATTTATGCTGGATACCGGGATAGTGAAAAGAAATATTTTAAAGACCTTAAAGTAAAAGAGGAGGAACTTAAAATTAAAGACAGCACTATTGCAGAAAAAGAAAATACCATTGCAGAAAAAGATAATGCCATTGCAGAAAAAGATAATGCCATTGCAGAAAAGGATAATACCATTGCAGAAATGGAAAATACCATTGCAGAATTATTAAAAAAATCAGGCATTGTAGAATGATCTTTTATTAATCTTTACAAGTTGAACCCTTCTACACTGCCGTTTTACTGTATTTTTTAGTACATTGTGGTTTTAAATTTCAAAACCATGCAAACTAACAGGGAAAATCTAACAACTATTGTATTTGACTTAGGTGGCGTGTTAATTGATTGGAACCCAAGATATCTTTATAGAGAAATATTTGACGACGACGAAGCAATGGAGCTTTTCTTAGAAAAGATATGCACCCCTGAATGGAATGAGAAACAAGATGCAGGAAGGAGTTTAAAGGAAGCAACGGATAGTCTGATTGAAAATCATCCGTATTGGGACAGGGAGATTCGAGCTTTCTACGGTCAGTGGGAGAAAATGTTGCATGGGCCGATAGAAGGAACAGTAAAGATTTTAGACTATTTAGTAAAACAAAAAAAATACAAAATTTTTGCCCTGACTAATTGGTCTTCAGAAACATGGCCAATAGCCTGGGATATATTTCCATTCCTTGACTGGTTTGAAGGTATTTTGGTGTCAGGAAGAGAGGAACTCGCAAAGCCAGATCCAAATATATATAAATTGCTATTTGAAAGATTTGATATTAATCCGGAAGATGCTCTTTTTATTGATGATAATCTTAGGAATGTAGATGCCTCCATAAAAGCGGGTATGGACGCCGTCCAGTTTACCTCACCAGAAGACTTACATGCCTTTTTGTTGGAGCAGAAAATTATTCCAACGCATATTATTTAACCGAGTATTGCTTATATTTAGAAAAATTAATAACACGTGAAAAAAGCCAATAATCTTACGCTATACATTATCATAGCCATGGTGGCGGGTGTCCTTTTAGGATATACCGTACACACTCAATCAACCCCTGAATTTATTGCGATATTCGCTGAACGCATTAAAATTTTAACTAAGATATTTTTGCTTTTGGTACAAATGATCATCGCTCCACTTGTATTTTCTACCTTAGTCGTTGGTATTGCAAAATTAGGTGATTTAAAGACTGTTGGACGCATTGGAGGCAAAGCCATGTTATGGTTTATTTCTGCTTCCCTTATGAGTTTAACGATTGGAATAATCTTAGTAAACATATTGAAACCCGGGGTTGGCATAGATTTAGACAATGCTGATGCCAGTGCTGCGGCAGATGTTTTAAGTAAAACACAAGTTTTTTCCTTAGAGAATTTTGTAGTACATCTTTTTCCAAGAAGTATTTTCGAAGCCTTAGCCCAAAATGAAATATTGCAAATCGTTATTTTCTCGATCCTATTCGGTGTAGCTACTGCTGGATTAGGTGAAAACGGGAAGGTCATAGTTAAGGGTTTGGATGCAGTGGCACACGCTATCTTAAAAATGGTCGGTTATGTAATGAATGTGGCTCCTCTCGGTGTTTTTGGTGCTATTGCAGCCGTTATTGCCACCAAAGGCTTAGGTATATTTTATTTTTATGGAAAATACATGGGATTTTTTCTCATTGGTATAGCTGTATTATGGATTGTATTACTGGCTTTCGGAAAAATATTTCTGGGGGATCGTCTTCCTGGACTATTGAAACGAATTATTCAACCTATTATCATTGCCTTCAGCACAACGAGTAGTGAAGCGGTGTTCCCTAAACTAACCGAAGAACTTGAAAAATTCGGATGTAAGGATAAAATTGTATCCTTTATTCTTCCTTTAGGCTACTCTTTCAATTTAGATGGAAGTATGATGTATATGACTTTTGCCAGTATTGCTATAGCTCAGGCTTATGGAATTCAATTGGACTTTGGAACACAAATAACGATGTTACTGGTACTCATGCTAACCAGTAAAGGTATTGCGGGCGTACCCAGGGCCTCTTTGGTTGTAATTACTGCCACCTTATCTATGTTCAACATTCCCCCGGAAGGTATTGCCTTAATTTTACCGATTGACCATTTTTGTGACATGTTCCGATCCGGGACAAATGTTATAGGTAACGCACTGGCAACCAGTGTAATAAGTAAATGGGAGGGAGAATTAGGCCCTGAACAGGAAACCATTGTCTAAAAAATCATTGGTATTTTCCCTATTTCGTTTTACCTTTGCAAAAAAATACAAACATGGAAACTGTAAAAGATACAACTAAAAGTGATTGGGTAATATTCCTGATTTCTCTTGCTGGAATGATTGCTCTTTTGGCTTATGCCGATGAGTGGTTTTGGTTGGCTTTGCCATTTGTTTTAACCTACTTCGTTAAAGCTTTAAAATTTATGTAATATTTAGAATACAGTCGATACCCATTTTTTCTAATTTTCTAATTAAGTGAGTATTTGCGTGTATTTTTTTATCTCTCATAGAAAAGGAGACCTTACTTTTAGTTGACCTGTCAATAACGTCAATTTTCACAGTATGGGCTCCTTTTTCATTTTTAATAAGGATTTCTAAATCGTTTATAAGGGACGTATTTATTACCTCAAGCGGAAGTCGAAGCGTCACATTTTTTGTTAACTTACTTGAAATATCTTCTAAAAGAGTTACTTCTAATAATTTAAATTCCATACCCTGATCACGCCATCCTGCTTGAAATTTACCCTTTAGAAATACGGTCATACCTTCATCCAGGAGAAACTTAAATTGTTGATATTCCGTACCAAACAATCTAAACTCAAACATTCCACTAAAATCGCTCACTTCAAAAACGCCCCACCCATTTCCATTTTTAGACACTTTATGAGTAACTTTTGATACCAGTCCAGCCAACAAAACAAAGGGTTTTTGTTGATGATTAGCTAATGCATCGAGGGAACAGGTAGTAAATTGCTTTATTTCATAATGATAATCATCTAAGGGGTGCCCGCTAATAAAGAAACCAGTAACTTCTTCTTCCCTTCTCAATTTTTCCAAAAGATTCCAATCTGACACGGGAGGAAATACAGGTTCGGGAATCATTATTTCCTCTGTATCTGAAAACAAGGAAAGCCCTCCACCGGCGGCGCCTTGCCTTACGGCTTGCCCATAACGGGTGGCGTGTTCTATTAAAGATTCATACTTATCAGAAGGGGCAAAATATTGCGATCTGAAGGCTTCGTTACAATCATCGAAAGCACCTGACAAAACCAAACTTTCCACGACTCTTTTTCCAACGGACTGAGAAGTCATTCTTCTCATAAAATCAAAAAAATCAGTAAACGGACCTTCTTTTGCTCTGGCATTTAGAATCTCTTCCACGGGTCCTTCCCCAACACCTTTAAGAGCTACTAATCCAAAACGAACGGCACCATTTTTATTTGCTGTAAAATCTGCGCCACTTTCATTAATATTTGGGCCTAAAACAGGCTGACCCATTCTTCTGCATTCTTGTAAAAAGAAAGTAACATCAGAAATATTTCCTTTGTTATTCGTAAGAACGGCAGCCATAAATTCTGCTGGAAAATGTGCTTTAAGATAAGCAGTTTGAAAAGCAACAAAAGCGTAACAAGTAGAATGGGATTTATTGAAGGCATAAGAAGCAAAGGCTTCCCAATCACCCCAAATTTTCAATAAAACCTCCTCTGGATGTCCATTTTCCTTCCCACCACTTAGAAACTTGGGTAACATAGTATCAAGGACTGATTTTTGCTTTTTCCCCATCGCCTTTCGCAAAACATCAGCCTCACCCTTTGAAAAGGAAGCTAATTTTTGGGAAAGCAACATAACCTGCTCCTGATAAACGGTAATTCCGTAGGTATCCTTTAATATTTCTTCCATGATGGGAAGGTCATAAGTAATCTTTTCTCTACCATGTTTCCTGCTCACAAAATTCGGAATGTAGCTAATAGGCCCCGGTCTGTACAAGGCATTCATAGCTATGAGATCTTCAAAAGTCGTGGGTACTAACTCTTTCAAATATTTTTGCATTCCCGGACTTTCATATTGAAAAATACCTACTGTTTCACCATTTTGAAAAAGTTTGAATGTCCTTTCGTCCGTCAATGAAATACTATCCATATCTAAATCAATACCATGATTTAGGGTTACCATTTTGACAGCATTTTTAATAATGGTAAGTGTTTTAAGACCCAGAAAGTCCATTTTCAATAACCCGGCAGATTCTGCCACGCTATTATCAAACTGGGTGACTAACATACCGCTGTCCTTATCGACTTTTACGGGAACATACTTCGTGATCTCCTCTGGGGTTATCACCACCCCACAAGCATGAATACCTGTATTTCGCACTGACCCTTCCAATCTTTTAGCCGTGCGTATCATTTTCCCTATGGCATCGTCACCTTTGGCCAGATCTCTGAATTGATATGCCTTCTCAACCTCCTCATTTCTCAGGTCATCTTTAAGTTTAGCATTGATATCCTTCTCTTCAAGAACTTTTGATAAAGTAGCGCTCAAGGCATTGGGAAAAGTTTTAGTCACCTTATCTACCTCAGGCAGAGGAATTTGCATCACTCTGCCGACATCGCGAAGTGATAATTTCGCAGCCATGGTTCCATAAGTAACAATTTGTGCCACTTTATTCTTACCATACTTATCAATCACATAGTCTAAAACTTTCTGTCTCCCTTCGTCATCAAAATCAATATCTATATCAGGAAGAGAAACCCTTTCAGGATTCAAAAAACGTTCGAAAAGCAAATCGTATTTAATTGGATCAATATTTGTTATACCTGTGCAATAAGCCACCACAGAACCTGCGGCACTACCTCTGCCCGGACCTACTGCTACATTCATTTTTCGGGCTGCAGAGGTAAAATCCTGAACAATTAAAAAATAACCGGGATAACCTGAATTTTGAATAACCTTCAGTTCAAAGTCAATTCTTTCACAAAGTGCTGCTGACAACTCCGGATACCTTTTTTTTGCTCCTTCATACGTCAAATGTCTCAAATAACTGTCCTGATCAGTAAATTCAGGAGGCATAGGGAAAGCGGGTAACAAAACATCTCTGGCGAGGTCTAATGTATCAACCTTCTCAAAAACTTCCATCGTATTTTCTAAGGAAAAAGGTACATCCTTAAAAAGTGTTTGCATTTCTGCCTTCGTCTTAAAGTAAAAATCGGAAGAAGGAAATTGGAATCTATCAGCATCTGAAATAAAACTATTTGTATTTATACAAAGTAAAATATCATGAGGCAAATAGTCCTCTTCGTTTATATAATGGGAGTCATTTGTCGCAATGACTTTAAGGTTATATTTTTTGGCAAAATTTAGTAAAACCTGATTTACATCTTCCTGACTGACACCGGTACCATCGATATTCTCCATTCCCCGATGCCGCTGAATTTCTATATAAAAGTCGTCCCCAAAGAGATCAATCCACCATTTAAGCTTATCTTCCGAATCCTCCAGATTTCCCTTTAGAATAGCTTGAGGAATTTCAGCACCAATACAACAACTTGTTGCAATCAAACCCTCATGATATTGTAGTAACAACTCTTTATCAATTCTTGGAAATTTTCCATATAAACCCTCTATAAACCCTAAAGAACAGAGTTTAGATAAATTTTCGTACCCTATTTTGTTTTTAGCTAATAGCAATTGATGATGACGATCATCTTGTTCCCCTTTTGCTCTTGAGAAAGCGCGTCTGTGTCTATCTTTAACCAAATAAAATTCGCAGCCAATAATTGGCTTTATTTTTCTCTTTTTTGCCTCCGACACAAATTTGAAAGCACCAAACATATTGCCGTGGTCGGTAATGGCAACCCCTAACTGCCCGTCTTGCAGCGCTTTGTCCATCATATCTGAAATAGGAGATGCCCCATCTAATAACGAATACTGGGAATGACAATGCAAATGCAAAAAATCAGACATTAGATTATATTTTAATTTTACTTACTAAAGAACACCTCATCAATAAATATCCAACCTTTGTCTCCCTTTCCTGGGTGGAAGGCTGGTAATTTATCCACATTTTTGACAATCACTTTGAAATATCTGGTTGGTTTTTTTACCTCCAAAATAACGGCACTTGTCCCAACTTCGTTTAATTTTTCCTTTACTAAAATGGGGAGAACCTCCTTTTTCAATAACTTCATATTCCTTTCACTATCCCCACCCCACAGTTCAACATACTGAGGAGCAAGAATATAACTTTGAACATTTATTCCATAATGCACAGAAACAAAACGGATAGCAGCGGCATCCCCGGGCTTAAATCTGAATAATGTCTCCATCTGATTATTCTTATATCCCAGCCAATTTCCCGCCCTGAATTGATCTATTCTACCTAGACTATTATCTGTCAGACTCTGTACTCCAGCGCCTAAATATTCAGGTTCAGGGCTAGTCAACCATCGGGTACTGTCAGGTTTTAATCCAGCTTTAAAGAAGGAAAAAGTATAAGTAGGGCTTGAAATCCAGCCAGGTTTAAATATTTTGACTGAAAGAGTAACTGGTTTGGAAAAAACAAGAGGATGCGAATAGATTGGACTAGATAAAGAATCAGGTTCGCTGCCGTCATCGGTATAACGAATAATGGCACCTGGTATCGATTTTTTAAACCTAATACTATCATTTTCCATTAAAACCAACGATTTATTTTCTAGTATCGCGCCATTCAGAGGTAAAATATCTGTTGAACTTGGAGAAAATCCAAAATACCATTTAATATTTTTATACTTTTTTACGATGTCCTGATACTCTGCTTCTGTGATATTGGTGTGCCAAAGATATACTTCCTCCAAAGATTTCATTGTAGCTAAAACAGGAACGGATTTTATTGAAATCTCTGTTCCTGAGAGACTTAATACCCTTATTTTATTTAATTTTTTTAAGCTTGGAATTCCTTTATCTGTAATATCAGTTTGATTTAAAAAAAGCTTTTCAAGATTTGGAAACAGCGTTATCATGCTAAGATCCTCATCCCTTATGGGCATTTTACTTAAATTGATTTGAATCATTTGCTCTTTTGCTGCACTTAATTTATCAAGTTTACTTATTTCAAACGATTTTGTTATAAAAAAATCTGCCTTTAAAGCGGGAGACTCATTGGCAATTTGACTAACTACAGTAAAAGCATCATTCAAGGAGGCTAATTTTTTACCCGACAGGAAAGGGAATGTATATTTCCTTTCTTTTGAACTTGATTGTAAGAGTAATTCTTTATCAGCAAATAGGGCATGATTTTGTTGTATAGACGCCAATATTTCGTTGGTATTTCCACCCGCATTTATCCAGTTTTTTAGTATAACTATTTCCTGAGGCTCCAGAGGTTCCTTTCCCCTTGGAGGCATGTGTTCCTTGTCTGTGATTGGTAAATCAATACGTTGAACCATTTCTGCCAGCATTTCAGTGAAATTCGCATGTTTTGCGACCCAAACGTCAGACGTAGTATTAGGATTAGATGCAAGGATTAAGCCCCCTTTTGCCTTATCTTTTTTATGACATGACACACATTTTTTCTCTAAAATAGGTCTGATTGCAAGTTGGAAATAAGCTGTAGAATCGGTTATTACAGCCTGGACATCTTCATCAATCTCTGTTTTATCTGGAAAATTCAGATAATCCGCACCGTGAGTTAAGGAACCGCCTGCATGTCCGGCAAAAGACATCAATGCTAATCCAAAGACTTGTAAATAAGTCCAGTAGGGTTTAAGTTTTTCAAGATTTGTAAATGCCCACCAGGAAAACCAGGTAAAGAAAGACAAAGCGACCCCACTCCACAAATGATTTCTGAGCATTACGGCATCATAATCCTGGCCTTTAGAGAGAAACAAACCTAATAAAGCGGTAAAAACACTGGAAACAGCTGATAGAGAAAGTGTTAATTCATATATTTCATTAAAAGAACTCCCTGAAAATTTCCTCTTGAATAACCATAAAATAATAGAAAAACTAGCAATGCCTAAGGGCAAATGCAGTAAAAGCGGGTGGAAATGACCTGTCCAGGAAAGGAAGGTCGGTAAAACGATCTTGTCCGCTGAAATAGCCAGGAAAAAGAGGAGGAAATTAGCTCCAATGAGGATATTACTAATCCAGGATTTATATCCCTGCATATAATTAAATATAAAAGTTTATCAGGCAATAATACCAGGAATCACTTTCCCGGCAACGTCAGTTAATCGAAATCTTCTTCCTAAATGCTTGTAAATCAATTTTTCATGATCCATTCCTAAAAGATGAAGTACCGTTGCGTGAAAATCATGAACGTGAACAGGATCTTTAACGATATTGTAGCCAAATTCATCCGTTTCACCGTAAGAAATACCTGGTTTAACGCCTCCACCAGCCATCCAGATGGAAAAACAACGGGGATGATGATCTCTTCCATAATTATCTTCAGAAAAATTCCCCTGACAAAAATTGGTTCTGCCGAATTCTCCGCCCCAAATAACTAAGGTTTCATCTAATAAACCACGTTGTTTTAAATCTTGTACCAAGGCTGCAGAAGCCCTGTCAACATCCATTGCCTGCCCGGACATTTCGTTATATAAATTTCCGTGTTGATCCCAACCTTGGTGATATAATTGCACGAAGCGAACACCGGATTCTGAGAGTCGGCGGGCAAGAAGGCAATTTGCGGCATAAGTCCCTGGAACCATAGACTCTGCACCATACATATTAACAATATAGTCTGGTTCCTTTGATAAATCCATCATTTCAGGAACGGCCGTTTGCATACGGTAAGCCATTTCATACTGTTGAACACGAGATTGAATTTCGGGATCGCCGAATTCTTTATAATTTTCGTCATTCAACATAGCCAGCTTGTCCAGCATTTTTCTTCTGGTTACAGCATCGACACCATCTGGATTTTCCAAATATAAAATAGGTTCGTCACTATTACTGAACTGAACCCCCTGATGCACACTATCGAGAAAACCATTTGTCCATAATTTTGAATAAACCCCCTGACCATTACCTTTTCCCCTGGACAATAACACAGAATAGGCAGGCAGATTTGAGTTTTCGCTTCCCAGACCATAACTTAACCAGGCACCCATACTGGGTCTATTTCCTTGTTGAGCCCCTGACTGGAAAAAAGTTAATGCAGGATCATGATTTATAGCCTCGGTATGTAACGTTTTTACAACGCAGATATCATCGGCAATTTTTGCAATATTGGGAAAAATTTCAGAGATCCAAGTACCATTTTGACCGTACTGATTAAAGGCAAATTTGGAACCTACCAGAGGGAATTTATCTTGCCCGGAGGTCATGCCTGTCAATCGCTGAGCACCCCTAATAGAAGCAGGCAACTCCTGACCAACCATTTTATTTAACAAAGGTTTATAATCGAAGGATTCCAATTGAGAAGGTGCCCCATTTTGAAACAGATAGATAACCCTTTTCGCTTTGGGAGCAAAATGAGGGATCCCAGCCATAATAGATTCTTCCAGTGACTTTTTTGGGGAAAATAAATCTTTCGTTAACAAGGTACCTAACGCTGCACTGCCAAGGCCAACACTTAATTTGCCTAAAAAGTGTCTGCGCGTAACATGCTGTTGATTTTCGAAAAATGGATTTGACATTACATCAGGTTTTTGAAATAGATTCTTCCAAATTATAAATGGTTAAAATAGTAAGAGCTAAAGCAGCTACTTCATTTTTATCCTTCAGATTCTCGTGCGGATACTCCCCTTGATCTAAAACTTTTTCCGCTTGCCCCGCCTTGGATAAAAAATATTTATATTGCTCTTTATAAAAATCTGCCAGAGCGCTTACTTCATTTGATTTTGCCTTTCTACACACAATTCTTCTGAATGCCACGCCAATGAGTTCATCCACATTTCCCTTCTTTTCAACGATTAATTTTTCAGCAAATACTCTGGCTGCCTCGTTAATCATAGGGTCATTCAATAAAATAAGCGCTTGAAGTGGTGTATTTGTTCTTGACCTGCTAATTTCACATTGGTCGCGAGGGGGACCATCAAATGTCAACATAGATGGAGGTGGCGCGGTTCGTTTTATGAAATTATAAATCCCCCGGCGATACAGTGATTTACCATGATCTTGAATATAGGTAGCTAATTGTCCTCTTCCTGAGGTCGTTGACTCCCAAATACCGTCCGGTTGATATGATTTTACCGAAGGTCCTCCAATCTCAGGAATAAGAAGACCAGAAGATGCCAAAATTAAATCTTTAATTAGTTCCGCAGGGAGTCTTAATCTGGGAGCCCTTGAAAGCCAAATATTTTCCGGATCTTTTTTTATCTTTTCCTGACTCACATTAGCTGCCTGTTGATAAGTGGCAGAGCTTACAATCTGTCTCACCAACCTCTTAATGTCCCAATTATGCTCTTTAAAATCAACCGCTAGCCAATCAAGTAAGGCAAGATGGGACGGTAAATCACCTTGTAATCCAAAATCTCCAGAAGTTTTCACCAAACCTCTTCCAAAAAAGTTTTCCCACACTCTATTCACAAAAACTCTGGCCACCAAAGGATTATTATCATCAAACATCCAATCAGATAGGCCTTTCCTGTTTGGACTAAACTTCAGGGTATCATAAGGTAATACTGCTTCAGGGAGTCCAAAACCTACTGTTCTGTCAGGTTGGTCATATTGTCCTCTTCTCAAAATATGGGTCGGCCTTCTTTGTTCTAAATCTTTCATGACCATAACAGAGACAATGGTATCCTGAAGATTTATAAATTTGAGGAGTTCGTTAACCTCCTTTTTTGAGATTTTTATTAACGGGGGATCAGCTAATGAACCCAGCGAAATATCGCCAACGAGTCCTTTTTCATCGACCTGATTAAAAAAAGCGAACGTTTTAAAATATTCTTCTTGAGAAATGGGGTCGTATTTATGATCATGGCACTTAGCACATTCCATGGTTAATCCCAGAAAAGATTTTGAAAAGGTATTGGTTCTATCTGTAACATACTCCGTTCTATATTCCTCCTGGATGACGCCCCCTTCCTGCGTAATTTTATGATTTCTATTAAAGCCAGTGGCTAAAATAGCTTCTTTATTGTTAGGCGCTATAAAATCACCGGCAATTTGCCAGGAGACAAATTTTTTATAGGAATAATTCTTGTTGAAGGCATGAATGACCCAATCGCGCCAAGGCCACATCGTCCTTAAACCGTCATCCTGATATCCGTGACTATCTGCATACCTAGCCAAATCCATCCAGGAAATAGCCATTTTTTCGCCATAATGAGGAGAAGCTAAAAGCTTGTTAATTTCTTTTTTATAATTATCAATAGAAGGATCCTTAAAAAAATCTTCCTGATCCTTAACATTGGGTAACAGACCCGTCAAATCTAAGCTAATGCGCTTAAGTAAACGTTCTGGATCCGCTTGATCTGAAGGAGATAAACCCCTTTTTTCCATTTCAGCCAACACGAAATAATCAATTTCGTTTTTAGGCCAATTCTTTTTCTTTACCTCAGGAATTTCAGCTTTTTTCGGTGGCAGAAATGCCCAATGAGGCTTGTAAACGGCCCCCTGATCAATCCATTTACCTAATATTTCAATTTCATCAGCTGATAGAACTAAATTAGCTTTTGGAGGAGGCATTAGCAATTCTGGATCCTCACTAATAATTCTTAACCAAAGTCCGGATTTAGCCCTTTCCTTAGGTTTAATTCCATGCATCGAAGGATTTTCCTTCAATGAAGCATAGGCGCTATCCGCAAGATCAAGCCTTAGACCTCCTTGTCTGGCTTTTGCATCGGGACCATGACAGGCAAAACATTTATCTGAAAGAATAGGCCTAACATGTAAATTATAATCAACTAACTCCGTGCTGTCGGAAGTATTACCACTGGTAAAGTTATATAAAACAGTACCAATAACACATACTAATCCAACGCTTCCAATGAGTACCAATTTGTTCTTTAGCATCTTCATATTTATTCTACTGTAATATGCGTAAAATTTCAATAATTAAAAAATTCAATTCCTTTTTACAGAAAAAAATATTATACTTGCATATTATTCATAATACATAAATTATTAATAAACAATTATATGAATGATTTGCACTTGAAAATTATATCTTTAGCTAATAATTTTCAATCCTACAGTGCTTTTTCATCTGCACTGTTGTGGACGATACTTTCATTTGTAATTTACAACATAATATCGAAATTAAGACCCCGATATTTTACAAAAAGCAAGCGATTCTTACCTATTATTTTAGCTTTATTGTTATACTTTTCTTTGCTTTACAGTATTATCCATTGGATCAAATTTACCTTATATATACAAACAAATCCTATTGATCTAAACAACATATTTAAATTGGATTGGCTGGGTTTATTCGTTATTTCGTTGCATATTGGCATCATATCTTTAGGCTGGAAATTAGGATTGGGTGCGTTTGAAAAAATACTTAGATTTATACCTCGACAAAATGCGCGGGTGTTACTTTATTTTATCATTTCAACAGGCATCACACTTCCATTTTATCTTTCTTCATTAAAAATTTCTTTACCCCTTCTATTTCTTTTTTCATTTTCCCTACATCTCCTTTATGACCTATATATTGAGGGTAAATATTCGCAGGTAACCTGGACATTAACCTGGATTCTATTCTTCACTGCTTTTCACACCCAACTACTTTATAAGTTTACACTGGAAAGAGAATGGGCTGAAATGAAAAGAATATCAGAAAAATTAAGCACCCCTACAGATAAAATAATAGAGAGGGATTTAAATAAAATAGCTAATTCAGTTACTAAAAAAAATCAACTAAAGGAATTATTCATTGCCTGGGAAAAAGGATTAATATCAAATACTGAACGCCTGACGACATTAGAATCAATTTTTGACTTTTCGCCTTATTTATTGAGCTATTATCACCTTAATCATGCTCCCGAAGCCCAACTAAACCACTCCTTA
>Ga0129324_10000243_pt1 | contig 39395 bp, 41 predicted proteins | sample CPBDNA_7_FD_96879 | JGI IMG/M metagenome (GOLD analysis project Ga0129324, IMG submission 96879) | Freshwater to marine salinity gradient microbial communities from Chesapeake Bay, USA - CPBay_Spr_15_0.2_DNA | ecosystem: Environmental > Aquatic > Marine > Coastal | place: USA: Chesapeake Bay...
CTGTTAACAAATAACTCTCTTTTATAGGCTGTTTACAGTTTTTTGGGTAAATACAACTAGAACCTAGAAATATTAAATTTTTGACACCAGACAAGTAAGCACCATTTATAACATTAGATTGGATTGCAAGATTTTCATATAAATAATCTGCTTTATATTTATTATTTGAATATATTCCACCAACTTTTGCTGCTGCTAAAAAAATAAAAGCTGGTTTGTTTTTTTTTAAAAATTTAAGAACTTTAGATTGATTGATAAGATTTAATTTTTTTTTACTTGCTACTAAAATATTATTGTATCCTCTTCTTTTCAACTCTCTTACAATTGCACTTCCGACAAGACCATTATGTCCAGCTACATAAATTTTAGAATTTAAATTTATCACTTCAATAAACTACTTAACTCTTCACTCACCATTTCTTTCACAAGTTTGGTAATATCATATTTAGGTTTCCAATTTAATTCTTTTCTGGCTTTACTTGAGTCACCAAGTAAAGTGTCTACTTCTAGCGGTCTAAAATATTCTTTATCACACTCTATAAAACAATTTCCTTTTTCATCATAACATTTTTGATGAATTCCGTTACCTTTCCATTGGTATTTTATATTGAGCTCTTTAAATGATAAATTTATAAAATCCTTTACTGTATATTGTTTTCCTGTTGAAATTACATAATCATCAGGTATTTTTTTTTGTAACATTTTCCACATTGCTTCAACATAGTCTTTTGCATGACCCCAATCTCGTTTAGCATCCAAATTACCTAAAAATAATTTCTTTTGTTTTTTTAATTTTATTCTACATAGAGCCATGATTATTTTTTTTGTAACAAAAGTTTCACCTCTAACAGGACTTTCGTGATTAAACAAAATACCATTGCACGCAAAAATTTTATATGCTTCCCTGTAATTTACTGTTATCCAATATGCATAAACTTTTGCAACACCATAGGGGCTTCTTGGATAAAATGGAGTTTTTTCAGTTTGTGGTATTTGCACTACTTTACCAAACATTTCTGAAGTACCTGCTTGATAAAATTTTGTTTTTTTTTCAAAACCATGAAACTTAATTGCCTCTAATATCCTTAAAGCACCGATGCCATCTGCATTAGCAGTGTATTCAGGGACCTCGAATGAAACTGCGACATGTGATTGTGCAGCTAGATTGTAAATTTCATCAGGTTTAATATTTTTGATTATAGATGAAACAGAAATAGCATCTGTAATGTCACCATAATGTAATATAAATTTTCTATTTTTTTCATGAGGGTCTTGATAAAAGTGATCTAATCTACCAGTGTTAAATGAGGAAGACCTTCTTTTTACACCGTGAACTATATAGTTTTTTTTAAGAAGAAACTCAGATAAATAAGCTCCATCTTGGCCAGTTACACCAAATATTAAAGCAATTTTTTTTTTCATTATTTTTTAAAAACCACTCTAACTATTTTTAAACATTCATTTTTAAGTTTACAAAAATTATTCATTATTTTAATTTTATACATAATTTTTTTATTATTTAGAATAAAATTATCATGATTGAAACTGTTTATTGGTTTTATCATCATTATTTTAATATAATATAATTGGATAAAGTTAACCAAGATATAATTTAGTTAATATAAATTTTTTTCATGTAGAAACATTATATGTATCATATTACTTTTTCTGTAGTAACTTAAAGACTATTTCATTAAATTTTCTATTTAAAATAGACAGCTTTAATTACTTAAATTTAGTGCTCCTCATTGATATAAATATACTCAAATGTTTTTCTAAAAGGCATTTTAGATTTATAGATTTTTTTAAAATTATTTTTAATTAGAAGTTCATTGATATCGTTATATGTATAATTTTTCTTAATCATATTATCATAGTGATGTTCAAACATAATAATATCAACTAGTTTAATTTTATTTTCTAAACCTAATAATATTTCAAATTCATATCCTTCAGTATCTATTTTCATAAAATCAATTTTTTCTATATTATTTTTTTCAATATAATCTTTTAATCTGGAAATTTTTATTTCTAATTTTTGATAAGTTTTTTTATTACTTAAAAAATTAATCAACCTAAATTTTCTTTTATAATATTTAGATTCTTCATCTACTACTTTAATTGTAGATGAAGAACTTTCATTAAACTGTTTAAATTCGATAATCTTATCTTCTGCACCAAGGGCTATATTTTCCACAACTATCTCAGTATTGTTATATCCTTGTGCATTTTTCTCTATTTTATTTTTTAAATACTTAAAAGTTATTGGACTTGCTTCAAAAGAAATAATTTTTTTTATGTTGAAGTTTTTTGAAAATAATTCGATTGATTCTCCTTTGTGTGCACCAATATCTATAAGCAGTTTAAATTTATTATACTTATTTTTTTTTAAAAATTTAATCCATTTTGTTTGATAAAAAAAATCAAAAATACTAATAGCAAATATTATTATTCTTTGGATCATTTATTTGTAAAGATAATCTTACCCATAATTACCTTCATATTTGAATCGCAATTATTAACAATGACCGCACAATCATCATGTTTTTTTATTATTTTATCCATATATCCTTGGATTCTAAAATGATCTTCATTAATAAAATAAAAAGTTTTCTTGAATGGCTTATAATCATAGACTTGAACTTCTTTAACGATTCTATTTATATTTCTACCTATGAAAGTAGATATAGTAATGCAAATTAAGATTAGTATAATTTTTGTATACTTTTTTATACTAATATCAGAAGACGCTAACTTAACACTTATTGGTATAAAGAATAATAGAGGTAGTATATGATATCCACCATACCTTAGGGATGGGCGATTATAAAACCACTCTAATCCTAATATAAATATAATAAGATAGATTATATATGTGCCTACGTTTATTTTATTTAATCTGGTATTAAAAAAATTTTCCTTAAATAAAAGCAAAACAATACTTATCAAGAAAAATAATCCTAAGATAAAATCTGACATTTTATTAAAAAAATAAATGTTAATCCAGTTACTAAACCATTTAAAACCTTTTATATATTCTGCTGGGTCTTCAACTCTAAAATTTGGTGTGGCTCCTCCTTTTGACCATAATTCATACCAGGCGTTCATAAGCTGAACTTGTGCTGATGGTATACTCCAACTTAAATTATCAAAGCAAGTTAAGCTTATTGGGTAAATTATACAACCTGTATTGATGAATGTAGTAACCAAAACAAAAAATAGTGACAACAAAATTAATAAAAAATATTTATTATATAATAAAAAATGAGCAGTCTTAAAATAATTTTTTTTTTCTTTTAAAGTTAAAATAAACAAAGGTACAAAAAAAATTAAATACAACAAATAAACTGCTTTTAATGAAATGATTATTGCTCCCAACACATATATGTACAATAAATCTGAGCTCTTAAATTTTTTTATTTCATAAAGATTAAATATTTCAATAATAAGCAAAAATATTAATATCATTGCTGCTCTATCTGTTCCGTATTCAGAAAGTCTATAAAAAAAAATATTAATAAAAATAAAAGATAGTAAACTCAAATAATTTATTAAACTGATTTGTCTTTTTTTAATTTTATTAAAACTAAAAAAATGGTGAATCTTTTCTAAAAGAACAATATTTGTAAAACCTAAAATAAAAATAGAGGAAAAATTGAATAAGTAAAATTTTGCAAACGGTAGATAAAATAAAGAGTTTAAATAAAATATTGATGATGGAGTTCTAAAGCCATGATTAAATTGACCTACACCGAAGTGTAAACTTTGCTGAGTAAGATAATATGTATATGGAAAGTGATAATATGGAAAGTCATCATGATTTTTAAATTGAAATAAACCGCAAAATAATAGAAAAAAAACTACAAAAATAAAAAAGAATTGATTTTTATATTCAAAATTAAATTTTCTTACCGAGGAAATAAAAAGGAATATTCCTAATAAAATAATTAATACATTATGAATTTCCGTATGAGCAATAAAAAAATTGCTTAAATATGAATAGATTATCAAAAAAAAAATACCAAAGATACCAATATATCCAAAGTTTTCTAATCTTGTATCCAGTTTACATAGTCTTAAAAAAAAATATCCATACCCTATGATTGAAAATAAAATCAACACATAATAAAATACAAATATAAATAAATTATAAAACATCTGATATCTATATATTATAAAAAGATAATTAGATCATTTATCTATATTTTTTATTAAATTTTATAATTAACTTAATTATATAACTTAATTCTTCTTTTTTTAAGCCTGGATAAAGTGGCAATCTTACGAGACCATTATATACTTTTTCAGTATTCTTTAATTTATATTTAGATATTTTTTTTCCATAACTAGATAAATGAAGAGGATAATAATGAAAAAAACATTCTACATTTTTGGTCTTCATATATTTTATGAAAAGATCTCTAAATTTTTTACTTTGGAAAATAATTGGAAAAACATGGTATGCACTTTCTTTATAGATAATATCTTTATTTAGGGTATAAAATAAATTTGTATCTAAAGATTGCAATTTTTTATGGTAATAATTCCAAATATTTTCTCTTTTTTTTTGTATAGCCTTAGAATTATTTAGTTGTGAAAATAATAATGCTGAAGTTAATTCTGGCGCACGATATTCAGAGCCAACATCTTTCCATGAATAATATTTCTTTTTATTTTTGATAATAGATCGGTCTGTGCCTTTGTCTAAAATTAGTTTAGCTCTATTAAGAAATTTTTTATTATTTATGGAAAGTGCACCCCCCTGTCCAGCAACTAAATTTTTGGTTTCATGAAAACTAAAGGCACCAAAATCTCCAATTGTTCCTAAATATAAATTTTTATATTTTCCAGTAAATGCGTGTGCAGCGTCTTCTATAACAAATAAATTATATTTTTTTTTAATCCTCAAAATCTCACTCATATCACATGCTATACCACCATAATGGACTACGATTATTGCTTTAGTCTTTTTATTTATTTTTTTTTCTATCTCTTTTGGATCAATATTTAGATCATTTAATTTTATATCTACAAAAACAGGTTTTGCTCCTCTCATTATGATGCAGTTAGCCGTTGACGTAAAGGTATATGAGGGCATAATAACCTCATCATCTTTTTTTAAATCTATTAATATCGCTGCAACTTCAAGTGCACTTGAACAGCTATGTGTTAACTGAATTGAGTGTGAGCTTATTTTTTTTTTAATAAAAGTTTCACATTCTTTTTGATAAAAACCATCTGTAAAATTTTTTTTTTTTAAAACATTTAAGATGTTTTTCTTTGCTTCATAATTTATGAGAAGTTTATTAAAAATAATTTTTTTTTTCATATACATTTTTTTAAAAATTTATAGATTTTTATTATTATAAATGTAACTAAAAAATCATGGTTTAATTTGAAATATAATTTTTTTTTGCTAAGTAAATAGAGATATTCAAAAGAATCTAATCTTCTTTGAAACCAATTAAGTCCAAAATGTGGATAATTTTTTGATTCACCATGGCTACTATAATAAGTTAGTTTTTTTTTACAAAAGAGAAATGACTTATCTATAAAGAATGCATACGTGCCCAATCTAAAACCTAGCCAAACAGATTCAAATTTATTTTGTAATTTATAATTTTTTTTTATAAAATTTCTTATAAATTTTCTTCTGAACGAAATACAACTTTCTGGGGCCAAATATGGCCAAAAACTTAATGAACTGTTATTTTGATTGTTTTTCAAATTTGGTAAGTTTTGTAAAAAATTAACCTTTTTAAATTGTTTGAATTGATCAACTACAATGCTAATTTTTGATTTATCAAAATAATCATCGCTATCAAGTAAACAAATTATACTTCCTTTAGATTTTTTAATTAAAAAATAATATCCATTTTTTGCATCAAATGCAGCTACCTTTGTTTTTTTATTAATATTCTTATTTTCAAAAAATTTTATCTTATTATTTTTTTTAATTTTTCTAATCACTTTTACTGAGTTGTCAGTTGATCCATCATCAAAAACTAAAATTTCTATATTTTTATAGCTTTGTAAAATACAAGATTGAATAGCTCTTTTTACTAATTTTGAATTATTGTAATTTATAATTAAAATTGAAATTAAGTTTTGTTTTTTTTTCATTTATAAAGTGTTAAATAAGTCATTGTACTGCTTAAGAATTCTTTTTTCTTCAAATCTATAAATATTATTTTGTGCAACTCTTAATTTTTTTTTAAAAATTTTTTTATTATTCATAAATAGTGAAATTTTCTTCATCAAAGAGTATATATTTTTTTTTTTATAAAAAGTTCCACCTCTACCATTTAATAAAATCTCACTTGGTCCTGAATTGCAGTTAGAGGATATAACAGGTAAGTTCAACATTGTTGCTTCAACAATTGAATTTGGACAACCCTCATATAATGATGTCATAATATATAAATCTGAAATTATAAAAAAAGGAAATGGATTTTTTTTGGGTGGTAAAACAAAAACTTTATTTGAAAGTTTATTATTTTTAACAAATTTATTTATATTGTTTAACTCAGGGCCATAACCTATGAGAATTAGATCAATATTTTTGTATTTATTACTTAATCTACTAAAGGCTTCAAGCAAAGTTAATACATCTTTTCTTTTGGTAAATCTTGAAACTGACAATAATCTAGTCCTAGATGTGTCTTTTTTAATGACACTTGGCACATATGATTTGGATAATTTAATAATTTTACTTGAATTAGTTGGACTATAAATTGTCATAATTTTTTTGTTAACAAAAGCAGAAAGATCTTTTGAAAGCTTTTTAGCATTACCTATTATTAAAGACGCCTTACTATAATTAAGTCTCATAATTTTTTTTATAATATTCTTTTTTAAAAAATCTTTTATAGATTCATAATAATTCAGCTCATCAAGGTGATTTCTTTCAATCAATACTGATTTGAAATTTTGAAAATCTTTAAGAATAAAAGGTGTAAAAATATTTGAGTAATTTTGATTTGAAATATATATTTTTTTAACAAATCTTTTATTATTATATTTTAATAATATTTTTCTTACTTGAATAATGCTAAGTAGTGTTCTTGAGCTCTTAATTTTAATAATTTTGATATTTTTATTTAAATCTAAATTTTTATCCTTTTTTATGTACAAGTAGACAATTTCAAAAATTTTTTTATCCATTCCATTTAATAATTGACTTAATGAAATAGTTGCACCACCTAAATATGAATATGGATGAAAACAAATAATTAGTTTTTTTTTATACATTTTGCATATTCATAATAGTTTTTTATTTACATTTAAAAAAAAATTGAATTAATAAAATGTTTATTTCAATTTTTCAAAATATATACTTTTTAAATCTGTCATAATTTAATTAATTGATATAAATTTATTTAATATTGTTTTCCAAAAGAATCTAACTGCATAAATAAAATGTATAGATGATCTTTCACTTCCATAATAAGTTTTTATTGGAACTTCTTTAATTTTTTTATCTTTTTTACACAATACAATACGCATATCTATATCGAAGCAAAAATTATTATCTGCCTTTAAAAAAAACTTTTTATCTATCTTTTTTAAATTATAAGTCCAATACCCAGTATGACAGTCTGTAAAACTAGTACCATAAAGAAGATTGAAAAATTTACTTAAAATAATATTGCCTATAAATTTGTAAAGTGGCATTTTTCCCTTAATCGCATTAATTTTTTTTACCATTCTAGAACCAGAAACTGCAGCCACATTACTTTCTTTAATAATTACTTTTAACATTTCTTTAATATATTTAGGGTTATATTGGTTATCACCGTGAAGCATCACTGCGTAGTCAAAATTATTCTTAAATGCAAAATTTAAACATTTTTTAATATTTCCACCATATCCAAGATTTACTTTATTAATATTAGTCTTCAACTTAGCTTTATATTTCAACTTTAACTGATTGATATAGTTGATAGTATCATCATTTGAGCAATCATCGCTTATAAAGATTTCAAAATAATGATTTTTTAAGTAGTCAAATGGTATTTTATTTATTACATCTACTACTCTGTATGATGACTTATATGTAATAATAAAAATTAAAATTTTTTTTCTCATTTTTATTTATGATACGATTTAATAATTCTAAAAACAAGATGTTGTTGATATACATATCAAATTTTATTTATTTAATTTGTGGGGGAGATAGAATTGATAAAGTTTCAAAAACAATAACCATTATTATAAAATATATTTCTAAAAAAAATAAAAAAAATATTTCTATTTTAAATTTTGACTGTGCTTCTATAGAAATATCTAAATAACTAGAAACAAATATTGAGAATAAATAGTTTACAAAAACAAGATGATATATTTAATCAAATTCTTAAAAAATACCACTTTGTCTCCTTTTAAAATATGAAAAAAACTAACTATATTTATTTTTTTCCAATCTTACTAATTTTAAGTATTGGGTTAGGTTACTATTTTAAAGAAGATAGTCTAGGAGGTGCTCAGCATGATTATTTATTTCACAAAAAGTTTTTTTTTCTATTTTTAAATGATTTTAAACAAACATTTTCAAGTTATGGGTCTGAAGAATTGAGTGCAAGAAATTCACCTGTATTTTATATAATTTTTGCATTTCTTTTAAAAATTGGCTTTACAATAGAAAATCTACGATATGCTAGCCCACTAATTCTTATCGGATATTTTTATATCTTTCAAAAGTGTTTAAATCTTAAATATAAGAATATTAATGTTTCTTATCAGATTCTCTTTGCATCAGTAATACTTGTTTCTCCAACTATAAGATCTTTAATTATATGGCCTTACCCATTAATATGGGCTTTACTAATATTTTCATTTTCAATATTCTTTTTTTTAAAGTTTCAAAATAATAAGAAAGAGAAAAGTGCGTTTAAATATTCAGTTTATAATGTAATTTTTGTTGCGTTTAGTTCTTATATAACACCAAATTTTGCAGTATTTAGTCTTTATTTTTTGTTTTGTTATTTTCAATATTATGGGTTTTCTAAAAAAATATATTTCATAATATTGTTGAATATAATACTAGCTTTGCCAGCGTTATATTATTATTTTTTAAAAGATTTTTATATATTTTCTCATGATATTTATAAAGTTGATAGTTTTACTAAATACAATATTTTTAACAAAATAATTATCACATCTTCTTTAGTGCTATTTTATTTCTTACCATTTATAAAGTTAAATAAACTTAGTTTGAATTCAGTAGCTACATATTTGCTTTCACCAAAACTTAGACTACTTTTACTGATAAGTTTAATTTTCTATTTCTTCTTTAATTTTCCCAGTGGTGCTGGTGGTGGAATCTTCTATCATTTATCAAATAAAATATTAGGCAATTCACATATTCTTTACTTGGTCTTCATTTTATCATTAATAATTTTTGATTTACATGGATTTTTTACTAAAAAAAATATTGTTTTATTTTTTTGTTTAATAATCTTTAACCCTCAATTATCAATCTATCATAAATATTTTGACCCTTTAATTTATTTTCTAATTTTATTCCTTTTTGAAATAAAGAGTGTAGATAGCATAAAACTAAGTAAAAAACTTTATTTCAAAATTTTAATTTTTTATAGTTTTTTTTTAATATTAAATATCTATAAAAGATTAATTGTGTACTAAATATGACAAATTTAACCTTAATAATACCAGCAAAAAATGAGAAAGAGTCTCTACCTGTGGTTCTTGAAGAAATAAAAAAATTAGATTGTAAAATAAAAGTGATTTTAGAAAAAGATGATTTAGAAACAATAAATTCAATAAAGGGGTTCAAATGTGAAATAGTTTATCAAAAAGGTAGGGGTTATGGCGATGCCTTAATTCTTGGCATAAACTCTGTTGATACACAATTTTTTTGTATTTTTAATGCTGATGGTTCGTTTGATCCTAAGGAATTAGATGCAATGAAATCAGAATTGGTGGGTACAAAATCAAATTTTATTTTTGCATCTCGTTATGAAAAAAATTCTGGTAGTGATGATGATACGTTTGTCACTCTAATTGGTAATTATTTTTTTAGCTATTTATGTAAAATTTTATTTAATATCAAAATTAAAGATATACTTTATACTTTTGTTATGGGTGAAACTCAAGCTGCCAAAAAACTAAACTTAAAGCAAACTGATTTTACTTTCTGTATAGAGCTACCTATTAAGGCACATCTTAAAATGTTAAAGATAACTTCAAAAGGTTCATTTGAAAGATCTAGAATTGCAGGTCAAAAAAAAGTAAATGCATTTAAAGATGGCCTATATATACTTATCTACATTTTTAAATTATTTTTTAAATTTAAATAAAAATAACCATAACTATAAAAAAATAGAGAAAAACCACCACTGACTCAACTCTAATTAAATAAAATTTTTTAGTTTTTATGCAGCAACTTTCTATACAAAAATATATAAACAATTATATTAAATGTTATTATTAATATTTGCGTTTTGGTGTGGTTATAAAACTGAGTGGCAATTGTAATGCATATCAAGTTATAAATATTGATTATCGTACCTGTTGCTGTGTTCAAATAAATACTTTTGACATTAAAATTTTTTTTTAAATATAAAAAAATAATTTGATGCAAGTGGTTTGTATCTGGGTCGAGTGGTGACCTTGACAAATTTTTTTTTCTTAAGATTGAAAATAAATTTTCAAAAGCTGGATACCAAAGCAAACAAACGACAAAATATGGAGAAATATTATTATTGATTTGATAAGTATTTATTAAACATAAGGCAAATAATAAGCCTAAGACATATGACCCTCCATCACCCAAATAAAGTTTATTAAAAAAATTTAATATGAATAGCGCCATCAATACAGGTATTAAATTGTAAAAATTAATAATCTGGCTTATTTCAACGCTATTTAAATTGAGATAATAGAGACTTAAAGAAACAATTAAAAAATACCCAACAAGCGATGTATTTACTCCATCTATAAAATTACAACCATTAATTACAATTAAAATACAAAATATTGAAAAAAATATTCTAAATATATTATTTGTAAGTAATTGATCTAAAAAAATTATTTTGGTATCAGGAACTGTAATTGAAGAAAAATATACAACACCTAACACAATTAAGGTTTGAATAATAAATCTAAATTTTGGAGAATTAATTTTTTTTATGTCCGATAAAAAACCAACACAAAATATAAAAAAAATGTAAGTAAAATTTAATAAATTGAGATAATAATATGATGTAAAAATTAAGATCCAGCCACCAGAAAGTGGTATGTTTTTTGAGGAAATAAATTTTTGATGATTATCACCTTTAAAATTTAAAAATAACCTCTTTTTAAAAAGTATACGGTTTAAGATTAAAGATAAAAATATAACTGAAATAAACAAGATTATATTCATTTGTTTTTTAATTCTTTTAAAGCATAATTAAATGAAAGTAACAACAAACAGATAAAAGACTTTATTAAACTAAATTTCATATGTTTTTTATACACTAGATAACCGTCATAAAATTTTTGTATTTTTGATGCTGAAAGAGAGTTATCTAGCTTTCTCCATTTTGTTAGATTATTTTTTAGGGCAAAAATTATTTTATTATTTAATGTGATTTTAAGCCAAAGGACATAGTCCTCTTTAGTGCTGATATTAGCAAATTTTATTTTATTTGTGATTATTTCTTTTTTCATTATTACAGTTGATAGACCAATATCGCATGAATTTAATAGCAACTTATGGTTCATGTCCTTGGCTCTTCGACTTCCAATTATTTTATTGCTAGAATTAATAATAAGATAAGAAGTATGTGAGATGTCTACTAAATTTTTTTTCATAAAAAAAATTTGTTTTTTAAGCTTATTTCTTGTCCACAAATCATCAGAGTCTAAAAAAGCTATTAAACTACCTTTGCTCAATTTAATTCCCTTGTTTCGAGATCTCCCTGCTCCTAAATTTTTTTTGTTAATATAAAGTTTAATTCTTTTATCTTTTTTTATAAGATTTTTAAGGAGATTTAAATCTTCTTTATTTTGATCATCATAAATAATTATTAATTCAAAATTTTTATAAGTTTGTTGCAGTACTGAATTAATGGTTAATTCAATATATTTCTTTTTTTTATAATAGGGTGTAATAATACTAACTAACTCCATATATATGAGTTTATTATAGTTTTACTTTTAGTAAATAAAAATGAAAAAAAAATTAATTATATTTATGCCTTCTATAGAAGGAGGAGGTGTTGAAAAAAATTTTTTTATTATCTCAAACTATTTAGCAACTAAATTAGATAAAGTTTATTTAATTACAGCTGAAAATAATCTTTCAAAAAAAATTAAGAATATTAAGATAGTTTATCCTAGATCAAATTTTTGGAGGAGCAAGGCAAGATTTAGAAAATATATTATTTGTGTTTTTTTGCTAATTAAAATTTTACTTAAAAATCGAAATATTTTAGTATTTACATTCCAGGCTAATTTATATGCAATATTAGTATGCAAACTATTTAGAATAAAAGTTATCTCTAGATCTAACTCATCACCAAGTGGATGGTCAAAAAATTTTATAAAAAACTATATTTATAAAGTTGGGTTAAATTTAGCTGATACAATAATTGTAAATAGTATTGAATTTAAACAAGAGATGAAAAAAAAATTCTCTATAAATGCTACTCATATTTATAATCCACTCAATAAAAATGAGATAATGAAGTTGTCTAAAAAAAAGGTAAAAAATCTTTTTCCAAAAAAAACATTAAAGATAATTAGTGTGGGCAGATTAGTAGATCAAAAAAACCAACTTATAATTCTAAAGGCTATAAATATAATAAAAAATTTATACCCAATTAGAATAGTTTTAATAGGGCGTGGAATAGATTTATACAAAATAAAAGATTATATAAAATCAAAAAAACTTTCTAGAATAGTTAAAATTTTTTATACATCAAATCCATTTCCATATATCAAACAGGCTGATCTCTTCATTTTATCTTCTAAATATGAAGGTCTTCCAAATGTGCTGTTAGAGAGCATTGTTCTAAAAAAAATGATAATTTCAAGTGCTTGTCCTACTGGACCCAAAGAAATATTACTTGATGGAAAAGCTGGATTACTATTTAAAGTTGGAAATTATATAGAGCTCTCTCAAAAAATAATTTTTTATATCAAAAATAAAAAGAAATGTAAAAAAATATTAGATACATCAATTAACAATCTTAATAGATTTGATTATAAAATAAATTTAAAAAAATACCTGAGTGTCATTAAAAAATATCTAAAAAAAGTTTGATGAAAAGTAAAAAATCTTCACTTAAAATTTACTACATCTCTGAATTAAATATTCCAAATAAATCTGCATACTCGATTCATGTAATGAAAATGTGCGAGGCATTTACTAAGTTGGGTTTTGAAACAAATTTGTTTACAATTAAAAGTAAAAATTTATCTAAAATTTATAAAGAATATAATATAGATTATAAATTTAACATTATTTCTGTTTTTAATAATTTTAAAAAACTCAATTTTTTATCAAGAATTATATTTTCTATTAAAATATTATCAAAAAATTTAAATAGGAGATCCCTTTTTATATCAAGAAGTATCATTTTTGCACTAGTGGCATCAATATTAAATAAAAACATAATACTGGAACTGCACCATGAAATAACTGGTTTATCTAAATTATTTTATTTTTTACTAAAATATCTCGGATTAATTAAAAATTTAAAATTTATTTTTTTACATAATCGGCTAAAAAAATTCTATAAAATTTCATCTAAAAAAAGTATTGTTCTGGATGATGCTTCTAATATTGAGAATTTTAATCACATCATATCAAAAAAATTAAAAAATACATGTGTATATATAGGAAGTTTTTTTGAAGGAAAAGGCATTGAGCAAATTTTTAGATTAGCAAAGCAAAACCCTAAAATTTTTTTTCATATTTATGGAGAGAAGCAATATTTAAAACATAAAAATAAAAATAAAAATATTAAAATTTTTGATTATGTTAGTTATTCAAAAATACCAAAAGTTTTATCAAGATATAATGTTGCTTTAATGCCTTATCAAAAAAAAGTAAAAGGTAGAGCTTCCATTTGGTTGGAAAAATATATGTCACCATTAAAAATGTTCGATTATATGTCTGCTAAGTTGATTATCCTTGCTTCTGATTTAAGTGTGTACAAACATATTCTCAAGAATAATTTTAATTGTAAGCTAATAAAAGTAAATGATGATTTAAAATGGTCTGAAGCAATTTATTCAGTTTTAAAAAATAATAATAAAAATATATATTTAAGAAAAAATGCCTATGAAACTGCAAAGAAATACACGTGGGACAAGCGATGTCAAAAAATTATTTTTTTATCAAAAGCAAATATGAAATAATAGATTATTTTAAAACAAAAATATGGTGTTTTGGTAAATGAGAGATAAATTTTCCTCCATTCTTTGAAAAAGGATTTCTTACTTGACAATTTCATCTTTAAAATTTCAAGTATCTAAGTAATAAAAATTTTTTCATCTGTCAATTTTTTTGAATATTTTTCAACTTTTATCTTGGTTCCAGGAAGAAATTTTCCTACTTTATTTTTTATAGTATCTAAAAAATAATCAATAAATTCCTCTTTTAATTTACAAAAATTTAACACTGTTACAACTTTGGCAGATGCACCATACCCTATAATTCTATTAATATTTTTCTTAATTTGATGAAAAATTTGACGAAATTTTTTTTTACTTTATTTATATTTTTTTCAAATTTTAAACGAGAACTAAACTTATCTAATTTAAATTTTTTCTCATTTTGTATTTGAGGTTTGTAACTCTTATAAATTTTAAAAAATTTATTTTTTTCTTTGATGATATGATATCGAAGTGATCGTCCATGGACTTTTATATTTTCAATTTTAAAAATTTTTAAGCCTAAAGTTTTTATAACATTTCTAATATTGTTTATATGAGTTATCGTATTTGCAAAAAATATAAGATCAAATTTCATTTTTTTTTTAAGAAAATTTCTAACTAATTTTTGATCAAAGTATTCTGCATGAGCTTTAAAATTCTTTTTTTTAACCCTCCTGCAACATCTAAACAGGATTCAATGCAGGGTATTTTTGTTTTTAAAAAATTACATCCAAATGCACCATCATTACTGTCAATTTTTAAAATATTTTTTGGATTATATTGGTTTGTAATGATTTTTGATAATTTACTAAAATGTTTACTAATTGTAGAGGATTAAGAAGATCTATAAGGGTAAAATTTATTAAACGTAATTTTTTTATTAAACATTTATTAATTGAAATTTACTTTGTTTTTTAATCAAATTCTAGTTTTAAATTATAAAATTCATTTTCTCCTTTCAATTTAAAATCATTAGCAAGCGGTTGTCTTCCTAAATCAAGAAGTGTTTTTTCCATTTAATAAAACTAATAATTTTAAAGATTTTTCAATATAAATTTTAATTTTTAAATTTTTCTCTAAAGTAAATAAAAATTTTCCTAAGTAAATTTTGTAAAGTAAATTTTCTAGAATTTATATTTTTAGGTTCTTTTAATTTTGAATTATTTAATTTAGTTATTTTCGCTACACCTGTACCAATAAAAGAGAAATCTAAATGTATATTTTTATGATTTACATTTAATATTTCTAATAAAATTTCAAATGTTTCAAGGTTGTTAATTTCCAATGAAAAATTATTTTTTTCTCTATTTTTTAAATAGGGCATGTGTGAAACATCATCAATTACAAATACACCATCTTTTTTTAATTTATTAAAATAATAATATAAAATTTTTTTTACATGGTGTGCTGCATGAATTGTATCTAAGTAAATTATATCAAATTTTTTTGGTATATTTTTTTCTACATATTTATAATTATCATCTCGAGTACATAAAAATTTCCAATTATCTGATTTAAAATGATAACTATAATCATTTACGTCAATCGAATAAAGTTTACCATTTTTTTTTTTACATTGTTTCAAGAAAATAGAAGTTGATAAAGCTTTTGTACTAACTCCAAACTCTAAAATAGTAAAATCTTTTTTTAAATTTTTAAATTCATCATTAAAAATTTTCCAAAATTTTTGTTCATGTCTATTTATTTTTTTCATTTTAAGTTTTTACCCTAGATAAATTTTTTTAATATTCTATAATGATTTATATTTGTATAATTCAAGCTTTTGTTAAATGCATTTTTAATTTTTTTTTTTATAATTATGGTTTTATCTTTTTCAAATTTATTTATTTTAAAAATCAATGACTTTTTATTGTTTAGGTTAAATAAATAACCATTTTTATCCTTATCTATGAACTCTTTAGGTCCTGAAGGGCAATCTGAAACAATTAAGGGCACTAAGTTAAACGCTGCTTCTATCATTACAAATCCAGGATCCTCCCAAAGCGATGAGACTATTATTGCTTTAGCTTTATTCATATATTTGATAACATTTTTTTTATATCCTAGTAATTTTATATTTTTTGAAAAATTTTGTTTTATAGTTTTTTCGAGTTCGTATCTTAATTCACCCTCACCAAGTATAAATAACTTGGAATTTTTAAAATTTTTTGAAAAAGAATTTATAAGAAATTTAAAATTTTTCTGCTCAGAAAGTCTCCCTATCGCCAAATAATAACCTTTCTTTCTGATTTTAAATCTATTTATTAATTCTATTTTTTTCTTAAATTTAAATTGTTCGTTAATTATAGGATCTGGTAAAAAAAAAACTTTATTTGTAGGAAATATTTTCAATTTTATTAAATCATTTTTTGTTTCAACAGTAGGACAAAAAACCTTATGAATATTTTTTGATGCTAATTTCCAAAAAAATTTTCTTAATATTCCTAGTTTTGGTTTTCCTGATATTCTTAAATACAATTTAGTTTTTAATTTATTATTAATAAATAAAAGTAAAGGAATATAAGTTAATAAATGAATAATTAGGATATCTGGTTTTTTTGATGTTAAAGTTTTTTTTAAATTAAAATATAAATAAAAAAATGACAAAATATAAATTAACCTTGAATTAATAAACCCATTAGAGTTTATATTTATCTTTAATTTTTTCTGTAAAACTATTTCTTTAATTTTTTGTTTTAAAAATAACTTTTTATATAGATTCCATTCTCCAAAACAATTTATTATAGACACCTCATTTTGATAATTGGAAAATTTTTTAATACTTATTGCTGAATTTAAAACAGCTTTTACAGTTGCTATTTTGCCAATATAAGGTGACCAATAGAAAATTTTTATCATATTACTATTTATTTTTTATAAACTTTAAAAATTTATATACTATAAATAAAATTTTCAATTTTTTTAATTGTTCTATAATTAAAATCTTCACTTTCAAAATTTTTTTGCTGAGTAATTAAAAGATTATTTATTTGATCTGAGTTCTTTAATAAAAAAAAAATTTTTTCTTTCATATCTTGTATAGAAACAAAACAAGTTTTATCCAGTAAATTTTTAAATATCTCTTTACTATCCTTATTAATAGATTGAAATAATAGCCCTCCACTTTCAATAATTTTGCAACTTCTAGGGTAAATACATTCTTCACTATTTTTACTGCCAAAATCAACACATATGTTACCTCTATAAAGATTTTCTAAAAATTTATTAGAATAGTTATCTTCTAATGCATTTGGATAGTGCTTCTTCCAGTTAGACCCAACTAATATAAATTTGTCTTTAAGCGTACTGTTTAATACACGAACAAGTTCAATCCGCATTAGTGATTTTATATCAACATAAAAGCTATGACTCATTTTATTATTTATATCAACAATTTTTTTCCAAAATTCCACATTATCAATCAGAGAAAAGTCATTTAAAATCTGATCTTTATTTTCTGTCCAAATTTTTAAAGATTTTTTATTTTCAACTTTTTTATTTTCAGAAATATAAACAAATTTATATTCATTATTCATTTTACTTTGATAAATATTAGTTGGAAAAAAAGTAAGTAATTTAGTCTTATCTGAAAATAAAGAACTGGCTGAAACAAAATTATTTTTATATTTTTTATATTTATCTGGTACTTTATGAGTTGTTCCTCCCATCCATAAATTGATAGAGTTTACTTCTCTGTAAAGATAATCTTGGCCATCACATGAGATAAAAACTACTTTTTTAGATTTTAAAAAAAAATATAAAAATTTACCTACAAGATTAAGTATTGGTCCTGAAAGATTTAATACCCAAACATTTTTCACCCTTTTAACAAAAAGAAAGTTATTAAGGGTTTTTTGTCTAAATCTTCTCTTGAAAATAAATATTAAATATTTCATTAATAATTATTGTTTTTCAAAGGAAAATAAAGTTCTGCCTGATTTACTGACAATTTTTTCTGAAGTTATTTTTGTCTTTTTTGATAGAAAATTTTTAAAGTTTTCTAAATTATAATTTGGAAAAATATCACCTTTTAATTTTATCATTGACTGAATTGTAATATCATTTTTGGGCACAAATTCTATTATACCTTTTGGTGCTAGAGATGTTATCCAATTTATCACATCTTCTAATGGTATATTTTTTGCTATAGCCAAATGATGTTCAAAAGCTAGAGCTAATACAAAGTCAAAGTTTAATCTTTTCTTAAAACCTTTTCTTTCTTTTTGATACCATCCAATATCTGAACTTGGATTTGAAACATCAAAATATAAAGGTAGAAAATTTAAACTTTCTTTTTTTGAAATCAAATAAGCCTCATCAATTGCATTAAGGTCATAATCCAAGCCAACAACACTTTTACAACCTGATTGAATGGCTAATTTAGAATATTCTCCATTATTACAACCTAAATCTAAAACTCTATTAGATTTATTTTTATCAAAATAATTTGAAATAAATCCATACTTATTTTTTTTTTCTTCGTTGTTGTAGGTATTATCTCTTGAATATTCACCCCAAACACTAGCTTCTTTTTTTGGTTTTAAACTATCTATAAAATTAACTAAATTTGTCAAAATTGATAAATAATAACTTTTTTTTAACTTCTTATTTTTTGTTATTTTTAAATCTTCATTTTTTTTATATTTTTTCTCAAAATAATTTAAAAGAAATATGTTATAAAAAATATTCCATGAAAACATGTGTCTAATTTTAAGTAATTTTGATAATTCACCAGTATCAATTCCTTCTAAATTACCTTTAAACCAGTTGTTATAATTTATTCCTAATTTTGATTTTAATACAAGTGGATTTAAAAAACTTTCACAAAATTGTTTATGACCTGTCCAAAATTCACCCTCAGAATATTCTTTAATAGACATTAAATCGATAAATATTGGTGAATAATTATTAAATTGTACGTTGTAACTATACGCATCAATCAATGTTGCATTATTTTTAAGAAGATTTATGTGTAAATTAAGATGATGGATTGCTGCATCTTTTAATCTATAAAAACTCCACTCATATGGATAAGAAATATAATCTATTTTTTTATGCTTAAAAACCCTTACATTTTTATTATTTTCTAATTCTAATAATCTTAATTCTTCTTGATCTACTTCTTTTGTATCAATTAAATATTCAGCAATTGATTTGTTTTGTAGAATTTTTTTAATAAAATCAAATTTCTTAAATCCATTTGGATATACAATTCTATAAACAGAGTCATTTGAATAAGCTACTCTGGCATCAGGATCTCTAAATGATCCATCATCAAATGTCAGTTTTTTCATTATTATTATTTTTCTTAAATAACTTTAAGAAAAAATTTTTTACTTTTGTCCAGTAATATAAAAAACCAGCAGATAAGGCTGCTAAGAATCCAATTATAGCCTGTAGAATAAAACTCCCAGTGCCTGGATCTAAATAAGCATAAGCATTAGTAACAATCAAAAAAATTGCTATAATGTTGCACGATAAAATAATAAAAAAATTTTTCATTATGAGTTGTATATGTCAAAAGTAGAGAATTTCAACAAATATTTTCAAAAGATATTTTTAATAATATTTCTTTTATTGTTAAGCCTAATTCCATGGATAGAGTTTATTAATACAAATTTAAGTGAACTAGATTTTATATTTAATGATAATCTTATTGTTCTATTAATCTTATATTTTATTTTTGTATCTTTAATTTATTTAATATTAAATTTTTTAACTTATTTAAAAAATTATTCATTAATTTCATTTATTGCACTTTCAATATGGATTTTTTTTCAACATAGCTTTTTAAAAAGTAGTATTAATGCCTTTTCACAAAATATAAGCATATCTAATAAGTACTCATCTGAAATTGCATTAATTCTCATTATATCTCTCATTTATTTATCTTTTTTTCTTATTAAAGAAAAAAAAATTTATACAAATTTTTTTTTCTTTTTTTTAATTTTTAATTTTTTTTTTTCTACTATTCAATTTACAATAAAAAAAAATTCTCAAAAAGAAAATATCAGTTTTGAAAAATACATTAATGATAATTTAACTGATAATATAAAAAAACCAAATATTTATTTTTTTATTCTTGATGCTATGATGCCATTGAACGAATTTAAAGATTACTACAAAAAAGATTTTACTAATTTTGAAAATTTTTATAATCAAAAAGAATATATATACTTCAATGATACAATAAATTTCTATCCTGATACCGCAGATACTTTAACATCTCTATTTTTTTTAGATGAAATTTTCATTGAAGAAGGAAACTATGAGGATAATAATTTAAAGCCAAATATTTACAGAAAGTTTCCTGCTATTTTAAAACACAAATATAATCCTATATTAATTTCTGAACTAAATAAACTAGGGTATGAATTTAAGTGGATAGGTAATAGTTTTGCTGCTTGTTCAAAATACAATTATAGATATTGCCTTTCTGATAAAAAAGAGGAATACATTGATTTATATCTTCTTCAGTCATTTTTAGAAAAAACACCCTTGGTACAAATTTTTAATAAACTTACTGACTTAAGTATAATACAAAAATATTTAAGAATAAATCAACGTGGTGATGCAATAGGAAAGTTAAAAAAATTCCTGATCTCAAATAAAAATTATATTCAAACAAAATCAACTTTTTACTTCATCCATCATATGCATCCTCACTGGCCCTACAAACATGATGAACAATGTAACTATAAAAATTTTCCTGGAAATACAAACTTTGAAGGATACAAGAATTCTTATTTATGTGTGATTAAGAGTATCACAAATATAATAAAAATAATTGAACAGTCAGATGAAAATGCAATGGTAATTTTTCAATCGGATCATAGTTGGGAAATGTCAAAAATTTCAGAAACAAAATACGGAAATAGAAAAAAAATCTTTAATTTAGTTAAAAATAATATTCAGTGTAATAAAACTATGACAAAAGGACTTAATAACATTCAAATAACGAATTATTTGATTGGATGTTTAAAAAATAATTAATTTTTTTTATAAATATCTGTATTAAAAAAATCATTATTTTTGACTAATTCACTAAATGTTCCTTGCTGCTTAAGCTGACCTTTTTCTAGTAAAAAAATCGTATCACAATTTTTAATAGAATTAAGGCGGTGAGCAATAATTATAATTGTAATATCATGAGTAATGTTGTTAACTGCCTCCATTACAGCTTTTTCAGTAATGTTATCTAAAGCACTCGTTGCTTCATCTAAAATTAATATTTTTGGATTATGATATAGTGCTCTTGCGATTCCTATACGTTGGCGTTGACCACCTGAGAGTCTTACTCCGCGTTCTCCTATGGTTGTTTGATATTTTTGTGGCAATTCATCAATCACGAATTCGTGTAATTTTGCTATTTTAGCAGCACTTTCAACATTTTTTTGATTAATAAATTTTGAGTTTACGCCAAAAGCAATATTTGCAGCAATGGTATCGTCAGATAGAAAAATATTTTGTGGTACATAGCCTATATTTTGCTGCCAAGCTCTTCGATTATATTTACTGATCTCGTATCCATCAACCTCCAACTTACCTTGCTTTGGCTCAAGAAGACCAAGAATGATATCGGCAGTTGTAGTTTTTCCACATCCTGTGACTCCTACTAGAGCAACTTTACTACGAGCTGGTATATCAATGTATAAATTTTTTAGTGCTGACTCTGAAGCATTTGGGTATTGATAATAAATATTTTTTAAAGTGATGCTCTTATTAAATGGCAAAGGAGCCTGACCTTTTTGAGAATCAGAAGGTTTTAAACTTTTCAGATCGTTATACATTGCATCAATAGCAGGACTAACAAAACGTAAAGATGTTGCGGAAGTATAAATCTGTTGCATTGCAGGCATTAAACGATAACCTGCAAAAGCATAAAGAGCAATAATTGGCAGAGTATCAATTAAAGTTCCACTTTGAGAGATTAAATAAAGTACCAGTAACAACATTCCTCCAAAAACTAACGCCTCAAGGAAATAACGAGGTATATTACTTATAAGGCTAAACATTGCATTGTTCTTAGCTAAAATTTTAGCAGGACCAGAAAATCGTTCAGTGTAAACCTGCTCCAGACCACTTAATTTTACTTCTTTAGCGGCACCAAAAGCTTCATTCACAGTAGTAAAAAGCCATTGGTTAGCTTTCAAGCGACTTTCTCCCATACAAGAAATAAATCTTCGATTCAATCTATATATGGAAAAATATGCAGCTCCAATTGTAAGACCAGTTATAAGAGTAATAATAGGATCAGTTAATATTAATAAAATTAGTAATGCTGAGACTAAAACAATTTGACTAATCAGGTTCATCATGGGACCTAAGCCTTTTGAGATAACCAAACCAACTTCAGACAGAATAGTCTTGCCTAAATCAGCACTATTACGATTTAAAAACCAACTATAAGGTTGATATAAATAGCCTTCTACTAAACGTTTAGCGATACTGTATTGACAAATTGAAATGAATCGTGCTTGAATAAAAAGCGTCATTACTTTGAAAGCAAGAGATGCAACTAACAATATGAAGACTATGGCACCTAAAAAAAAGAGAAATTGCTGTGGTGTTTCAACTCCAAATAAACTTGATAAAGTATAGAACTTGTTCAGCAAAGAATTCGTTTCAATAACTTCAGGATTTGTCAGAACTGCCATAAATGGCATAATCGAAGCCACTCCAACCATATCTAGTAGTGCCATTACTAAGACCATTAAGAGTAATAAAAATGCTTGTCTCTGTTCTTTACGCGACAAAATATATAAAAGTTTTTTTATAAGCTGCATAAGGTATTTAAAAAATATACTTAATCATTTCTACTAAAATATTTAAAAACAAAATTCTTAAATCTTGATTTAATCAAATTAAACTGATTAAGAAATATTAAAAAAAATATTCTTTTTTTAAAATAGAGTGTACTTTTTTGAAATTTTACTAAGTTATATATCATTTTATTAGCCCCTGAAAAATTTCTACTTTCAATTTGATTTTTTATAAGTTGAATTTCTTCATTCATTGAAAATTCATTCAATTGAGATATTACAGGAATTGTTAAATCAAGAGGTCTCGTGATCTTATATTTTTTTGATATTAAATAATTATCAATCATCATAGCTATTTTTTCAAAATTTACTGATTTTAATTTAAAACTTTTTTTCAATATATATTTATATTTTTTGTCTATATACCCTTTATGATAAACAATGTGATATAAAAGAGCATAAATAAAATTTTCATTGTTTGGAACGTAATAACCCTTAAAATATTTTCTATTATTCAATATTTTTTTTTGCCAACTAATATCAAAGTATTCATCTCCTATAAATCTTACATCTAATTTTATAATTTTATCTTTAATCTTTATATAGTTTGAAACCTTAATACCATTGTTTTCAACAGGGTCTCCAGAGTTTGAAATTAAATTTAAATTTTTAGTTTTATATGAATGGCAGTCAGAAATTCTTTTAAATAAAAAATAATCATTTACTAAAATATCTATATCATCATTTTTTGTTATTTGATTTCTCAAAACAACATATCTTAATTTTTTATTGCTATTTAATTTTTTAAAAAATTTTTTTTTACTATCAAAAATATTTTGTGTTTTAAAAAAATACTGTGCTGGAAAATCATCTTTTGATTTTGAGAGAAAAATTGCATTTCTTTTTGACTCCTCAAAATTATCAGAAATATGAATAATACTTAATTTATTCTTTCTAATATTTTTTTTAAATATAAATATTTTGTGATCTACAATTCTATTTTCTTTACTAAAAATCATTTTATGTGATTTAAAAATTGGATTAACACTTTTTACTATGTAAACATAAATATTATTTTCTAGTTTATTGTTATTCTTATTGATTTTTTTATCATAAAATTGATCTATCCAAAATATTCTATCTCTAAAAATGTCTGTATGAAAATTTTTCTTTAATTTGATTTTATCTATTATAGATATATTTTTATTTTGTTTTATCTTTTTTTCAATTTGTTTTTGGTTTTTTTGATTCCACACAATGAGTACTCTTAGGTCATTTGAAAATACTAGATTTTTTTCTATAGATAAATTAATTCTATTTATTGAATATTGATCAAAAAAAATTCTTTTTTTAAAAAATACATCTTTTTTTAAATCAGAAATCTTAATAGATTGAGCAAAATCTATTAGAACAAGTTTTTTTTTTTTTAATAAAAGATTATCTGGCTTGATATCAGAATGAAGACAGTTATTTTTTTTTAAAATATATAATATTTTTTTTAATTGCTTTGACCAATTTTTTAGTTTGTTTTTTGATGAAATTTTTTCACCTTCATAACTCATTGATATTGTAAAATTTTTATAATCAATATGTAAAATTTTTGGAACAAAATTGTAATTTTTTAATTTATTTAGCCAATAAATTTCATTTAAAAAAAGATGTGAATTTTTAGATAAAAATTTTTTTTTTACTAAATTTTTTAAAATAAGAGTTGTCATTATATAATTTTAAATAAAAATTTATTTATGCAAAAAGTTTATATTCTAAATTTTAATTAATAAGTAATAATGTGTCTTTATTATGAATACAAATTTCAAATTTTTTAAGATCGTCTAATTAAAATTGTTTGATCAGAGACAAGTTTGCATTCTAGTTCTACATCTATTTTGAGAACATGCTTGAGCCTGGTAAAACGTTTTTGAATATCATCATTATCTAGAGCCGGAAATTTCCAATTTTCTTTTACAGGTCCAAATCTACCAGGACTTAATCTTTTTAGCACTCCACCGACTATATTTCTCAACTTTACTATTTTTAGAAACATTTGAAACTTTTTTATTTTTGAAGTTTGAGATAAACTATCACTTCCAAGGCTTTCCCATAATTTAATCATTTTCTCTGCTGCTAGTTCATTGTTATCAAAATAGACTTTTTTAGATACAATATCTGGAATCGTCTTGTCTAAATCTTTTTGATTTGATACTTTCCTTGAGTCAAAAAGATTATTCACTTTTAACAAAAGTTCGTCTAATTTCTCTACCCGATAACCTAGTTCGTTTGGCAATTTTCGAGCAAAACTCTGCTTGAAAGGAATGTAAGTCACAACTGGTTTTCCAGAAAATGTTGCCTCAAGAGCTGTTACACAACCATTGTGCATAACTGCAAAAGCGTTGTTAACCCAAGAAGTTATAGATCCTTCTCTTATTACATGTACATTAAGGACATTTTCCAAAGATATTTTCCAAGATTCAATATTTTCTGTTGGGTGAGGGCGTAAAACTATGTCATATCCATTATTTTTTTCAGCTAAATATTTTATTGCTTCTATAAAAGCAGCAGTCATAGAATAATTTTCAGAGTTAGTACCTAATTGCTTTTTAAGTAACTTTGAATCTCGTTGATAATATCCTGCTTCATGATGAAATCTAACAACTTCATGAAAAGATTTTATCCTATAAGCTTGCATGTTGGATGATACTAGTAGGTATGGTTTTTTGGGTGCAGCTGGAGGAACGCCCCAGTAATCAGAAAAAAATAATCTCCAAAGATCGGCACGTGGTGATCCCGTTTTGTGGATCTTTGATGAATATTTTGGATAATATTCTTTTAAGGTTTCGACATCATCTGTTCCCCAACAAAATACTGCTGAAGATAATCCTATCATTTTTTCTGAATATCTGTTTCTAGCAAACATATCATATCCATGATCAACTAAATAAGCTTCTTCATCAATGCTAGTAATCTTAAATCCATTATCTATTAGAGATTGATGTAAAGCAACTTTGTTATCATTTGGGGTCAAAGATTTGGCGTGAAATATTCCTGGATCAAGTACTCCACTTATCAGGCCTCTTTTAATTATATTTTGTTCCGATACTATGACTTGATGTCCTCTAGCAGCTGCTAATGTTGCTAAAAGAAGTTTGCTATCTAGCTCTCGTAATGCAAGTTCAACACTTAGGTAGATGTTCATACTAAAGACATATTATTGCTTAATAAAAAAAATTTTATATTCTTTTACCATTATTATTCAATATTGTAATATTAATTTTAAAGGTATAATGAGTATCAAAGATGTCAAATTATTTTGAAACTGAATTTGGTGATAAAATTGAAATGTTGCCAGAGGTTGAACAAAAGCTTTACCCCAACCTGTTGAAAGGTCCCAAATATTTTGAAGATCAGTTTGCTCAGTCCTTTCCAAATTTACTCAAAAATGAAAATGCCCCAAGAGTAAGAATAAAAAATGGCTATATAAATAATGATCTTTATTCTTTGGGGTGTGTTTTGGATCTTTTGAGTGAATTAAAACTTACTAAAGATAGGCAATTCAAAAAGTGTCTTGATATAGGAGGAAGAGAAGGTATCCATGCAGCAATATTTAGGGGACTATATGCAAAAGAAGTACATGTTGCTGATATTGGAGATGGTAAAGACCAATTTCTAACCTTTAAGCTTTTAAAAGCACTTTATAGGTATATTCCACATTATATCATAGATAACTTTATTCTTAACAAATATGGGTTAGATTTTTTATTTAAAAAAATTACAGGTAGAACACCTGCAAATATTCTTCCACGAAACAAAAACACAAAACATAAGAATTCCGTTTCAAAGGAGAATTTTTATCATTTCTTATTTAATAAAACCCCAAAGGTTGATCGATTTTTTGTAGGAGATTGGTTTGAAACAATTGATGAAATCTATGACATTATTATGTGCTTTCAAAATATGTGGTTATGGGATTACAAACAAAGCTTAAAAAAAATTTCGGAAAAATTAGAAGAGGGAGGTATTTTTTGTACTATGGCCCCTTACTGTTGGGCTGGACGGTCAGGCTTAGATGCTGGTTATGTGATAGGAGGAGAGTTTGGTTATTTCGAACAAAGACTTACTAAAAATGACATCCAACGTTATTATAATCAATATAAACCTGAGGTGGCTCACTTAGTTGATTGGGGGTACAATGCTATAGATCCCCACAGACCAACAATTCAAAATTATATCGATGAGGGTCTTAAACAAGGTTTGGTTATTGAAGGTGTGAAACGAATTTACGATAATTTACGTTATGATTTAGTTTCAAAAGGTAAAATTATTTACAAAAAAAGTACTCTCTACTCTAAAAAAACTGCTCCTAAAATTGATGCTGATGAAGTTCTAAAAAATATTCATCAATTCCGTAAAGATGTTCAATTAGAAGATTTACTAACCAGGGCAGCTGTGATGGTGTTTAGAAAAGTTTAAACTATTTCAGTTTATATTTTTACATATATATTGTGCAATCTTATCATTTACATTTTCTAAAATAGGAAAATTTTTTTCATATTCTATTTGTAATTCTTTAATTACATTATTTCTGTCATTTAAAATCCTTTTTACATGTTTTTGAAACCCTTCAAAAGATGATGTCCCTAACACAAGATTTAAATATCGTGGATTTAATACAGCTTCACCATTATCATCTCTTAAAGCACATTCGTTATCATAATCTTTAATACCTTTGAGGTCCAAAAGTTCTATTGTTGGCACACCAAAAACAATTAGGTCTATTGGAACTCCTGAATAAAAAGATACCGCAAACTCAGAATTTTTTCCTAAGACAAATGGATGTTTAGTTGATATTTCCCAACTTTTTTTAAACTCATTTGCGTCAAAAACATCCTCAAAATATTTATAGTATTTTTCTTTTGGGTGTAACTTGATAATTACTTTATACCCGAGCTGTTTTGCAATAATCTTGATCATTTCTAAAGATTTTTTTTTTCTTTTTAAGGGTAGAACGGTAGAGACAGGTCTGGAAATAACCAATATATATCTTTCATTATTTTTCTTAAAGTCTTCTTTTTCAATTAAAGTTTTCATCCATTGTTTTTCATGTCTTGGAATACCATAAACTTTAATCTGCTCACTATTTAACCCATAAACAATTTCATAAAATTCTCTTTCTTTTTCAGAAAGTGCAAATACTGTACTTTTTTGAGTTAAATAATTCTTGTTGGACACAACATCTTTTCCATTTAACAATTTAATTTTTATATGCGAAGTTGCACGAGGATTCACCCCATGAATTATAGAGAAATTATTACCACTAGATATAAGCGGGTTTAAATCTTCAACATAAGACTTATCAAATTGAGTAATATCAAAAAGAGTAGCATATTTAGTTTTTGAAATTTTATATATATCAAATAGATATTTTGAGTAAAAAATTGAAACAATAGCCTTGTACGAGCCTTTAAGTATTTGAACAAATTTTTTTAACCTTAATTTTTTCATTAAGCCTATTGGAAAATTAAATAAATTAAAATCTGAAGAAACATTTATTTTTTTTGCGTCAAAAAATGTATTTGAATAAAGCCATACACCACACTTAGATCTAAATACTATTTTACCAAAAATGGTATTTGCCATTTTAATCAATTCTGTATCAAGATTTATGCTTGAAATTATATTTGATTTTGGTGCTACAAATATAAATTGTGTATCAGGTAATTTTTTTTTTAGTGAAATTAAAACTGAAATCCAACTGTCTAATATTCCTAAACTTGGGGAACAAATAAAAAGTATGGTCTTTTTATCAGCATCTATGTTAACTTTCATTTCTATAGGATTATATTTCTCAGTGTGTTTTTTCAAATTAAAAATCTCCTTTTTTTTAAATGATTTACATACTATATAAGACTTTAATCCTTTTATTTAAAAAAATGAAAACTAATAATTAAAACAATGAAGCATAAAAAAAAATCTATTTGTTTTATACCTATTAAAAAACATAGCTCAAGAATTAAAAAAAAAAATTTTAAAAAAATAGGTGATCTCCCATTATATCAAATTTTATTAAATAAAATGTTAAAAATGAGAAATGATTTTGATGAAATAATTGTTGATACAGATTCTAAAGAAATAATCAATTTTTGTAAAAAAAAAAAGATAGATTTTTTGATAAGGCCCAAAAAGTTTACACATACTTTAATTACAGGAAACGATTTAATGAAAAGATGGTTAAAAATAAAACCTAGTTTTTATTATTATTTTCATATCCATGTAACCAGTCCATTTGTAAAAATCCAAACTATTAAAAAAGCTCTTAATATTTTAAAAAAAAACAATAATTCAGTATTCACAGTCAATGCTGAAAAAGAAAAATATTGGTATAAAGGAAAGCCAATAAACCATAACGATAAACTTTTAACGAGAAGCCAAGACTTAAGTCCAGTCTATAAAGACACAACATGTCTTTATGGGATAACAAAAAAAGAGTTCAAAAAGAATTTTTCTAGAATAGGCAAAAAACCAATTATGATAGAAACTGATAAGATAGAGTCATTAGATATAAATGAGATGGATGATTTAAAGTTTGCAAGACTCATTTATTCTCTTAATAAATCAGTAATAAATTAAATGCAAAAAATTAAGATCTTACTAATTAAAAATTTGATATAAGTGAAATAACAATGCGACCAATTCTACCAAAATTAAATTATTTTATTAAAATTAAAACTTTTTATGTTTTAAAATAAATTTTTATGTTACTTACCGATCATGAATAAAATAAAAAAAAAGAAAGCGCTATGTGATTTTGAAAACATAGAGTCTAAAATTTATGATGTTATTAATACTCCTGAATGGGATAAATTCATAAGATTATTTAAAAATGCTGAAAATATCTATATTGTTGGTAATGGTGGTAATTGGGCAGTTGCCACACATGCAGCTGTTGACCTCAGCAGACTTACAAATAAAAAAATTCATTCACTAGATAGCACGTGTTATATGTCATCAATTGCTAATGATGCGGGTTATGAAAATGTATTTAAAAAGTGGTTAGAAACTTATTCAATCAAAAAGTCAAAATCTTTACTAATATGTTTCTCAGCTACAGGAACTTCGAAAAACATAAAAAATGCTTTAAATTGGAGCTCAAAACAAAAGAACTTTGACAACACGCTTATAACTGCAAATTTAAGCGTTAAAAATAATAAACTAAGTAAATCTAATATAATAAATTTGGGACTTAAATATTTTCATTCATCTGAACTTTTAACATTCATGCTATTTTATGAAATTATCTATCAATTAGGATATAAATGTCCAAGCATATTAGGATATAAAAAAACCTAAATAAAATTTATATAAATTAATTTAATTAGCTATTTTTAAAGGTAAATAGCAATTACTATAATTTGATAATGAAAAAAATAAAACCAAAATATTTTATACTTGATGTGGATGGAGTTATCACAGATGGACAAATGACTTATGACAAGCATGGGAAAAAATATAAAGTCTTTGGTCAAGATGATCATGACAGTTTAAAAGTTATAAAAAAATATGTTAAAGTATATTTTGTTTCTGGAGACAAAATAGGTTTTAAAATTTCAAAAAAAAGAGTAGAGGACATGGGTTTTAAAATTAAATATTTACCAGTTGAAATTCGGGAAAAATGGCTCAATGAAAATTTTGGTTTAAAAAACTGCATCTATATGGGAGATGGTATTTTTGATCACTTAATTATGAAGAAAGCTTATTATTCAATTGCACCAATGGGTGCTTTAAATCATGTTTGTCAATCTGCTAATTACGTAACTAAAAACAAACCCGCTCAAAGAGCAGTTGCTGAAGCCGTAATACATTTGCTAAAAGCAATATATGGAATAAATTTTTTAAAGATTAAAAATTTTAGACTTTAGATATATTAATATAGATAATTGTATTAAAGCTAAAACTATATTATAAATTTACTATAAATTTTTTACTTGTAGCTAAAGATCAAAATTATTAAAAATCTTTAAAAATAAATATAGATCTTAAATGAAATACATTATTTTAACTGGACATAGAAAATCAGGCACGACTCTACTACATAGATTGTTTGATAATCATCCTGGGTTAAACATATATCCTGTCGATATCTCACTACTCTATGCATATTATCCTTGTTGGACCAACAAAAAGCTTTCAACTAAAAAACTTAAAGATCGGTTTTCTTTAGTTGTGCAAAAATCAACATCTGAGCTTACTGACCAAAAAATACTTAAAGATGGCAAGAAATTTGATCCAAATACATTTTTGAAGATACTTTGGAAAAACTATAATCCTGCAGACCTTGTTCAGCCAAATTTAATAATGGATGCTGTGTCTAATTCTTATTGTGAATATTTAGAGTTAGATAAATCACTACCTTTTGTTTTTAAAGAAACAAGCCAGGTAATAAATTTAAAAAGAATCTTGTCAAAAAACACAAATGTAAAAATGTTGCAAATTATTAGAGATCCTAGGGATAACTATGCTGCTATAAAAGATGGTGTTTCAAATTATTATAGAAATATGGGGGAAGATGAAATGGAGTCATTGGCTAGCGTATTAAACCGGACTAAACTTGACTTGGAACTAGCTTGGAGAGAAATACAGAACAAATCAAGTAACTTTTTTACCATTCATTTTGAACAATTAACAGCTAACCCTAAAAAAATATTAAAAAAAATTACAAAGGATCTTCAGATTGAATGGCATAAGAATTTAACCTCTCCTACTTTCCTTGGAGATAAATTTGATGGCAACAACCATACAGGGGATAAATTTAAAGGAATTTCATCAAATAATGTTGGAAGATGGAAAGAGAGAATAAGTAAAAATGAAGCATGTATTATTGAAGGTTGGCTGGCAGATACTATGACACATTGGGGATATCACTTACAATATAGTCACAATGAACACGTAGAAGCTTTATCAGAATTTTACGCATGGTATAATTGCAAATATTTTTTTAGTGATAGCTTTTCAGTATGAGTCAAAAAATAATTGGACAAGAAATTTATCAACTAGCTAAATCTCTATGGCTGTTGAACCGAAGTTTAACTGGTAATGGAGTAAGAGAAACGCTAAATATTATAAAACATCTATTGCCTGATCTAAAAATACACAATTCTTGTTTAATGACAATTCCTCTAAAATCATTGTTGATACAAACGATGTTATTAATTTTGAATTATCTAAATGCCCATAAGTTCCTAGCAAATTATCATTTCTAACAATTATTTTAAGCTAGATAATTAATAATAATTACTTTTAAATTTTAATTTTGCTATTTCAAAATCTTCAATTTCATCAATATCCTGCACAAATTTTCTTGGTATTTTTATAGCATTCATTTTTTTTGGATACAGTTGTTTATGTTTCAAAAAATTTTTTGAATTTAGCCAATAAAATTGAGCTGCATCATGATATAATTTTTCGAAAGTTTGTGATCTTAAATTTTTATTTTTAGACCAATAAAAATTCGTTTTATTTCCCTTTAATTGCATGGCTCTTTGTATTGGGAAATCATATTCTGTAATTCCAAGGCAGCAATCTGAATTAAATTTTTTTACCATTTCAAAACCTTTTTTTAAATATCTTAATTTTAAAATTGCTGCTGTTGGATATATACAACAAATATATTTGATATTAGATAACTCAATTTTTTTTGCAGCATGAATTAATACTTTAGATGTAATAGTACTATCAGTAGAAATATTCTTTGGTCTTAAAAATGGAACATCAGCTCCAAATGATTTAGCTATTTTGGCAATTTTTTGTGAGTCCGTAGACACAATAACTTTATCAAACAATTTTGACTTTAAGGCTAGTTTAATTGAATAAAATATTAAAGGTTTGCCAAAAAACAATTTAATATTCTTATTTTTTATTCTTTTGCTGCCTGCTCTTGCTGGAATAATTGCAATATTCATTTATCTAAAAATACTAATTTTTTTTAATCTTTTTTAAAATTGATTCAAAAATTATACAAAAAAATATTTTATTTAATTATTGAGTAATACAATAAATATATTATTTTTCAACAATCATGTGCACCTCTGAGCATATTTTTTTTTTATCTAAGAGGTTTTGGATGTCATTTACATTTTTATCAAAGTATTTACTTATAAAAGTATCTAAATAACTATTTTTATAATTAATATTTGAATTTATTTTAAGAGATCTATTTAAATCAAGTATATCTTGACCAAACCACCATTCAGCTTTTTTTTTTAATCTATATTTTTTCAAAATATAATCGATTGATTTTTCAGTATATAAATGAGTGTGAGCTCCACCAAGATGACGAGGATAAATATTTTTAAATGAGTTTTCTAAAATTACACTTAAACTAAACAATGGAACAGAAAAAAAAAGATATTTATATTTTGATTTTTTAAATAAATGAAAGAAAATATCTGGATTCTTTAGATGCTCTATAACACCTATGGCGACAATACATGTTCTGTTATTTTGTATTGTTGGTATATTAAGCTCATCTAATTTACTAAAATAAATCTTATTTTTTTTTAATTTTTTTTTTGCAAATTTTATCATTGTAGTATTTGGCTCCAATCCTACAGCAGAAATTTTTTGTTTTTCACAGGCTTTTAAAAAAGCACCATCTCCTGACCCAATTTCTATAACTTTAATTTTGCCTAATACTTTTTTTAGAAATTTTACTTTTGGAATATAAATTTCATCAACTCTTTTTTTGAAATTTTTAATATAATTCTTAGAATAATTTTTACCACTATCAGAAGAATATAAATGATTAAGAAATTTTTCTGACTCTTCATATCCTCCGTTTAAGTGATTACATTTCTTACATAAAAAATAATCTACTTTGAAAGATTTAAAAAAAAAAATCAATTTTTTTTGTTTACAATTTTTACAGAATATTCTTTTTTTAAGGCGAATATATTTTGCGTTAATCTTATTAATCTGTGATAAATGAAAATCATTTTTATTTAAAAAGTTTTTCTTAATGATTGCTAATTTAGACAAATCTTTTGAGAATAATTCTATCATTTATATAAATTTTTCTATAATTTTTTTTTTTACTAAAATATTTATAATCTCATTAAGTTTATTTTTTCTTATTTTTAAAAATTCAGATAAAACTCTAAGATCTTTATTCTTTTCTACGTATGTTACTACATTTAAAAGATCAGAATTAAATTTTTTTATTTTTCCAGGTGAAAAATTAGTTGATTTCATTAACTTATATTTTGTTAGAAAAGGTTCACAATTAATTTTTTTAACATAAATATCATTTTTTTGAATTTCATTTATAAGAGAAATAATTTTATTTAAACTTTTTTTTAAATTTTTTTCACTTATAAAATCCAAATTGTCCTCTGAAGTATGATATTGGCTATATTTTCCATACAATGTTCTTGAGATAGTTACAAAAGGTAAATTTAAATTTTGACATCCGAATTGTCTCTCATTACTGCCCCTGAGTAAATATGAATAATAATTTGTCTCTTTGTGATTAAAAATCCTTTTTACCAAATAATCTGCATAACTATTTTCATTAACTGATTTTACAATTGAAAATTTACCATTGTCACCAATACAAGTTAGATTAAAACCAGCAATTAAGTTTTTCTTTAAATGAATTAAATTTTTTTCAATGAAATAAATTGCACCTATTGTTTCGGGGATTAATAAAATTCTTACTGAATATTTTGATTTTTTTAAAGATTTGATTAAAGACATTAACAATAATATTCCAGATAATTCATTATTGGCCATAGATGGATGACATATATATGATACGATCAAGATTTCCTTCTTGCTTTTTCCTTTGAGAAAATATTCTCCGTAATTCATTCTCCCTTTAGTTAATTTTGAATCTATATGAATATCATATTTTCCTGTTTTTTTTAATTTTTTGAATTGATTATAACTAATACAAAAACCCCATTCTTTTTTGTAGTAAGAAGTTACATAAGGTATAGCATTAGGCTTTTTCTTTATGAAATATAAATGTTTTCTTAATTCATTATAAGATATCTTGCCTTTAAAAGGTTTTGAATACTGAAGAATATGTAAATTGTTATCCTTAAGATTAATTATTTTTTTTCCTTCATAGTTTACTGAGGCATTTTTTATTGACCACTCTAGAGGTATTTTCCAATCAAATGCTTTTTTTCCAGATTTAACACTTTTGATTTTAAATTTTTTATTAATTTTTTTTTTTATGAATAGCAGGGTTTTTAATGTTCCTATACCAGTTAAACTTCTATGATAAGGAAATATTTCTTTTGCCCAGTTCATCATATTTATTTTTTTTTCATGATATTTTAAAGTATTTAATTATTTTTTGAATTTTTTTATTTACTTTTTTAAGAGAACCAACTTTTGGATTGCTGTATCTTCTATTATTAATATTAATATTCAAATTTATTATTTTAAAATCATTTTGAATGCTAAGTGGAATCACATCTGAAAGAAATAGATCCGATTTTATTTTTTTTAATATCTTTTTTATAATATTTCTTTTGTATGCTTTAAAGCCGCTCACAGGATCATAAACGTTATATTTTTTTTTACTTAATTCTGACAATTTATTTTCAATTATTCTATTCTTTTTTTTTCTGTTACCTATTACTAAATCTATTTTTTTTGACTTTATACATTGATAAAATTTCGATATATCTTTTAAATTATGCTGCCCATCAGCATCCAAAGTTATTATAAAATTAATTTTTTTCATTTTTTTCAAGATATGATTGAAACCTTTAATTATAGATCTCTCATACCCTAAATTTTTTTTATTTCTTATATAATCTATTTCATATTTTAATCTTAGAGAACTTGTGTTGTCTGAGGAAAAATCATCTATAATTAATAAATTATATTTCTTTAATTTTAGAATAATTTTTTCTAAAGATTTACCATCATTTCTACAAGGAATTAAAATTACTAAATCACGCATTTAATAGTAAAAATATCATTTTTTTTTACATTTTTTTTTAATTTTTTTCCTAAAAATTTTTCTAGGAAAAATGGATTTATTGAATTTCTAGGACACGGCCTAAGTATTTCCAGCATTTTTCTAGTTATTTTTCTACCTTTAGATAGGTCTTGATTAAATCTAACCCCTCTCCTTTGAATTATTAAGGACTGTAACTCATTTTTTTCAATTTTTTTTTTTCCATTACCTAAAGATTGAATTAATTTTTCTGTCTCATCAACCATTTCCCTCCAAGTTATTGGGTTCATTGAAAATTTATGATCCGGTCCATTTCTAGTATTGTCATCTGTAAAATGTTTTTCAACCACTCTTGCACCAAGTGAAACTGCTCCCAAAACTGTTGTATGACCAAAAGTATGATCACTTAAACCTAATACAATTTTATCTTTAAATCTTTTTTTATAGTCATTAAGAACGTTAAGATTTATATATTCATAATTTTCATTTGAGGCGGTATAATTTGTATTACACTGCATCAGGACAAACTTTATTTTATATTTAAGTATTAATCTCACAGTATTTACAACATCCTTGATCGTAGATGCTCCTGTAGCTAAAATTAATGGTTTGTTTTTTTTTGAAATTTTTTTGACTATTTCTTTCCATGTAATATCTCCTGATCCAATTTTATATGCACTTATAAATTTATAAACATCATCAACATAATCTAAATCGTAAGGTGCTGTCATAAACTCTATCTTATTTTTTTTACATTCATTTAATAATTCTAAATTCCATTTTGGATTAATACTTGCATCCTCATAAATTTGAAAAACTGACTTTCTCCACTTTTTTTGATGACTTATTTTTCCAATCTTTTTAAAACCTGCATTACTTACAATTGTATCAGCTTTAAAATGTTGAAATTTTGCCGCATCAGCACCAGCTTTTGCTGCAAGTTTAATTAATTTTTTTGCTCTAGATAAACTACCATCATGATTGGCAGCTATATCAGCAATAAAAAAAACTTTTTTATCATTAAATAGTTTACTCATTCAAAGTTCTATAGTTTTTAGACTCTTTTAATATTTCATCGTTTAATTTTGGTAAGCTGATTTTAAAACTTTTTTCAAATTTTTTACAGTTCATTACCATATTTTTAGATCTTTTTGTTTTTAAAAAAGGGTTAACATTTATACTAACAAAGTCTTTATATTTTAAATGCAAAAATTTAGTAAAATTTTTTGCAAATTTTTCTTTAGATAAAGAATTTATTGAACCAAGATTATATATACCTTTTTTCAAAAAAAGTTTTTTATCATTTAATATCTTTTCAAAAATTTTATTTAAGCTTTCAAGTCTTAAAGGATTAAAAAATACATCATTAAATAGGTAAATCTTTTTTTTCTTTTTGAGATTTAGATATAACCAATTATCAATAGTTTTTTTTTTACTCTTTCCAAAAAAATTTGTTCTAAAAATTAGTGATTTATATTTTAAACAAATTTTCTCAGCCATTCTTTTTTGCCTACTATATTCATTATTGATTTTAATTTTATCAATCTCATAACTTGCTCTTCTTGTTTTTGAGTCATATAAATGATCAGTTGAAATATGAATAAAATAAAATTTAAACTCTTTTTGAAAATCTAAAAAATTTTGAACAATCTCAACATTGATTTCACTTGATTTCACTTTATTTTTTTCACAATAATCTATATCTGTAACGCCACAGCAATTAATAATAACCTTAGGATATAAAGTTTTTAAGAGAATTCTAACCTGATTTTTTTTTTTAAGATCAAATTTTCTTTTAGTTAAACCATTATGATAAACTTTAAATTTTTTTTTAAGAAAATAGTAAAGTGATTTTCCAAGTGTCCCTGATGAACCAATTATAAGTAAATTCATTTCAAGCAATATCTAATGCGCTTGTAGCACTATTTACAGCAGCCGCATGTGATGAATTACAGTAATTAGCTACAGATTTTTCAAATTTTGGAACTATCGGACCTTGTGTTAAAAAGTCTGATCGTAATACCTTCTCAACTACTAAAATATCAGCATCTGTGATTTCTTGTTGGCTATAAGGAATCATTGCTTATAATTTGCCTATATAGTTTTGATTCTCATCTATCCAAGTCTGTAAATTCTCTTTAGTCATCCATTCTGAATTAGTGTCACTTGCGTAAACAAAACCTTGTGGTACTTTATTGCCATCTTTAATACGATTTTTATCTTTGTCCCAATTAAAAATTTGCGGCAAAATTTTATAATAATCCGAATATTCATATGTTGAATAAGAGTCCTCTAGGCTTATCATTTGTTCATGTAATTTTTCTCCAGGACGAATACCTACAATCTTATGATCGGCGTTGGGCGCAATGACTTTAGCAATATCTACAACTTTCATAGATGGAATTTTTTTTACATAAATCTCACCTCCAATCATATCACTAAAAGCATGCCATACTAGTCCAACCCCTTGGTCTAGTGAAATCATATAACGCGTCATACGTGCATCTGTAATTGGTATTATGCCCTTCTCCTTAATTGACATAAAAAAAGGTATTACAGAACCACGTGAACCCATTACATTTCCATAACGTACTACGGCAAAACATGTTTTGTGACCACTCGCGTATGATGAGTTGCTAGCAACAAACAATTTATCAGATGCTAGCTTGCTTGCTCCGTATAAATTTATTGGACTGCTTGCTTTATCAGTGGAAAGAGCTACCACTTTTTTTACACCTTGATCAATACAAACATCTATTAGATTCATTGCTCCATTTACATTGGTCTTAATACACTCAAAGGGATCTTGCTCAGCAGAGGGAACTATCTTGGTCGCAGCTGCATGAACAACATAATCTACTCTGTTTAAAGCTCTATGAAGGCGATCTTTATCGCGAACATCGCCAATAAAAAACCTTGCCCTAGAATCATCTTTAAATAATTTTGCCATCTCCCACTGTTTCATTTCATCACGTGAAAAGATTACAAGACGTTTAGGATTGTATTTTTTAAGAGTAAGTGAAACAAAGCTATGACCAAAAGATCCTGTGCCACCGGTGATTAAAATAGAGGAATTTTTTAACATTAGTTTTGCCTCATGTAATTTTTTAGCTTATCTTTGTTAGATCAAACATTGTTTTAAATATCATTTTATCCATATTAAAATTTTTTTCAGTGCATAAATCAAGCCAATTGAGCTATTAGTACTGGTCAGCTACACGCATTACTGCGCTTCCACATCCAGCCTATCAACGTGGTGGTCTACCACGGCTCTATAGGAA
>Ga0129324_10000244_pt1 | contig 39341 bp, 41 predicted proteins | sample CPBDNA_7_FD_96879 | JGI IMG/M metagenome (GOLD analysis project Ga0129324, IMG submission 96879) | Freshwater to marine salinity gradient microbial communities from Chesapeake Bay, USA - CPBay_Spr_15_0.2_DNA | ecosystem: Environmental > Aquatic > Marine > Coastal | place: USA: Chesapeake Bay...
AGGGCCAGTTCTGGAGGGCCCTCACGAGGCCAAAGGTTCGTTTTAGGCGTAAGAATCCCTGCCGACTGAAGAGTCAGCATGAGTTTCTATGCTTCAATTCCTTTGAAAGCGTTGAAATTTAATTAATGTTGTGCGATATGTTCTTTTGAAAACTGAAAATCAGTGCTCATGTGATCGTATAGATCAATGCTTTGGAGAATCTTCCACCATCAAGTTTCAAGACCCACTATAACCTAACCTCCATTATAGGGGGGATCATGAGAATCTTTAGTTAATTTTTTTAGGAATTAGGCTTAATTTGTGAAATGGGTGAGAATTGGTTTATTAAGCCAAAAGGTACCAAACTCAACCTGGCACCTCGTGGTTCGTCAAAATTACAAGGCATCTTCCGAGGATATCAATAAGGCATAAATGCTCTAAATCAGGTAAAACTAAGTAATTATCACCATATACCTGAGTTCTACCTTATCCTTTTACTAAGTAATACTGTGCTGAGTTCGATAAGTTGTTGAGGTTGTGATGAGACTTACTTATATTTTATCCTTATGTATTTTTGTGAGTGTAAGCTCGTATCCTCTTGGCGTCACAAAAAGAGGCGACAAGCCCTCTCCTGCAAACTCCGCCGATTGTAATCAGACTTTTACAAGACGAATTTTTAAATCAGGGAATACTGATTATCGTCTAAACGATGTCCTCAGTAGCTTTGATCAATTAAGTGATGATTGCAGAAATAGTATCTTCGAGGATATCGCGTTTAGTAACTTTATCTCAATTGAGAGAGAAAGTCTTATGCACTCTCTTGAAGAGCAGGACCTCCTTAACCCTCAAGAAGTTCAACGTTTTTATCGTGAATTACTTAGAGAGGCTCCCCCTCAAGATCTTGTTGAAAGAATCAATCAAAGCAACGAGCAAGTCAGGTCAGCCTGTACTGGTGTTGATCATCGTTCAGAATTGCCCCCCGTTAGATCTCAATATGAAGTTGGCTGGTGCTATGCTTATGCTGCCGCTGATTTAGTAAGCCACCGTTTGGGAAGAGCTGTTTCGGCCGTTGATATCGCATTAGGATATAATTACCAAAACAATATGGGTGCCATAAGAAAAGGCATTGCAAGTGCGATTAACTTTAACCAACGGGGTATTCCTAGTTTGGATACCAATCGGCTTCTTGAAACAATTCGAGGCCTTAATGATCTGACGATTCTAGTAGATTGCGAAGAAGGTCAAACTTGTTTCAATGACGGAGGCTGGCCGGCAAGGGCCATAGAGTCTAGGCAAAACGCTGGTTTCTGCCTTGAAGAGGACCTTCCCTCAGATGGTTACGAGGGCACCACCTTAGGCGAGATCATTACCACCGCAGATGAACTCGATAATTGGGCCGGTCAATTCGACTCTGAGGATCCGATAGCATTTGCAAGAGACATTTGTGCTTCTGGCATTGGACTCATCATTACCCAAGGTTTCCCCAATGCCCTTTTAAGTGATATCTCGGATATCCTCCACAGTTACGTCACCACCAACTCCTATGCCTACTTGGCGGAGCAAAGCTGCCAAGGTAGCAGAGTACAGCTTGAAGCGAGTCCTATTCATCAAAGAAGAAGTGAGTTCGAAGGAAAATACGGTGCCCTCAATCAAGTTGATGAACTTCTCACGCGTGGTGATATCGTAGGTTTCTCTTACCCGACCACTCTTTTAGGAGTCCTTTCTGAAAATAGCGAACTCCATGCCTCAACACTCGTTGGACGCAGATGGAATCAGGAAACTAACAGCTGTCAGTACTTAATTAGAAACTCCTGGGGAATGAACTGTCACCCCGCTTATCGCAATGCTGGGCTAGAGTGTGACCAAGGAAATATCTGGGTAGAACGACGAGACCTCGCCGAAAACATGGGTACGATTCAATACTTTGAAAGTTCTCCCTAGAGAAGCCATTACCGAAAAAGAGTGCTTACTTAAGGATAAGACAAATAAACACCCCTTTATTAATAATAAACCCTTCACCTTCCCGGGCAGCCTTAATCTCCATTATGCGCCGTAATGGGAGTTTGATAAAGATTGATTAAGGTTTTAGAGGTGGTTAATCTGATAGAATGGAAGTTGACTAATAAAGCTGCAGCACTATTTGTGAGCAACCAAATATATTTTTCGATAACATGACTATTAATTTTGAAATCCACCTCCTTTCGCATTAAAATTTTATGATCTTATACAACTAAAGAGAAAAAGATATGCTCCAAGTTTCGATTGCAGATGTTTTAATTATGTTGCTAGGGACTGTTGTTTTAGGCTTTGGAATGAAAAATATAATACTAAAAACAAACCTTAAGAACATAAAGAAGAAGGTCACCTTGTTAGCTAAAAATAAAAAAGGAGGACCCGAAATACCTATATTTATTTACCTATTAATACTTATTTTTTTACCAGTACTACTATTTCTTAATTATTTTATTTTTAAAGATCCAAATAAAATAATTATTGACCCATCAGTGGGTTTCTTCCATTTATGGTCGCTAATTCCACTTTTGATTTTCGGAAGCCTAATACTTCTTCACATGCTCCTAGTTGAAATCTTAACCTATTACTGGTATTTCAAGGCGAAATAAGCAAAAAAGCTTCAAGTCTTAAAAAATATAATTTTGACAAAATCCAAATGGTGCCAGGTTGAGTTTGGTACCTGCTTTGAAGTAGTCTGTCTTAAGTAATACCAAACTCAACCTGGCACCCTTTGGATGAGGAGTCGCAGTGCTGACGAAGAAGATGGGGTGAAATTGAGAAAATGGCGCGGAGTGAGGGATTCGAACCCCCGACCAAGTGGTTCGAAGCCACCTACTCTATCCAGCTGAGCTAACCCCGCGCTGATTTGAAATAAAAATATCTTAATCAAGCCCTGCTTCATTGTCCATAAGAGCATTTAAGCAATGGCCTTTTTATTAACCCTAGATTCCATCCAAATAACGAGGAAGAAGCCTACGATACAAAGTGCGATGGCCAATAAAACAGTATTATCAAAACTTTCAGGCAGGATATTCGCCTCTCTCAGTATCCGTGTTTTTCCGCGAATCACTTTTGTTTCAAGCACTTCTTTCCAGGGCCAGACCTTCTTCATAGAGCCAATGAGTATGCCAGTGAGAAAGGCCATCGTTTGACCATGATAGTGCTTGAGAAACCAATTTAGGACACGGCTAAAGCCGGCCACACCGGTTAGGCTTCCAGCGACAAAGGTTAGTAGGATAGTAAAGTTACCATCAACGAACGGGCTTTTTACGGCTCCTGTGATGAACTCGTATTTTCCTAAAATTAAGAGAAGAAAAGATCCACTAAGACCGGGAAGAATCATGGCAGAAATTCCAATGACCCCACACAAGTATATAAACCAAGAGTCGGTAGGTGTGTCCACGGGAATAAGGCTCACCATAACCCAAGCAAATACTCCACCTACAAGAAGCGATAGAATATTGTCCCATTTTTTGGGATCTTCTAGTTGCTTAAAAATAACAATAATGGAGGCCGCGATAAGGCCAAAGAACATTGCCCAAGTAGGGATCGGGTGGTCAGTAATAAGGTAATGCATCAGACGGGCCAACATAAAGATCGCGGAGAGCATTCCAAGAACTAAGGGAATCAAAAACCTTATGTGAACAATACTAATGGCTGTTTTAATGTCACCTTTTAGTACAGCACCAATTGATTTTTTATTAACAGATCCAACGGCATCGAGAAGACCTTCATAGATACCCGTAATAAAGGCAATTGTGCCACCGGATACACCAGGAATTAGATCGGCAACTCCCATGCAAAAGGCCTTACCAAAGAGAACAGCGTAATCTCTTTTTTCCTGAGGACCTGGGGAGGCCAAAAAGGCTTCCTTTAAAGTCTTATATTCCATTTCTAGCAAGCCTTTTGTTATTTTTAAATCTCTCGCTTCTTCTTATTAATCCGCATATTAACCAGCTTCATTGGCAGCTTCTTTAGCTGCATCTTCGGCAGCAAAAGGAGTGATCGCGTAATCGACCTTATGCTTACACTTTGGACATTGAAGCTGCTTACCTTCTCTCTTTGTCTCTCTGTAAGTCATGATACTAGAACCACAGCCTGGACAGTCGTACTCATAAGGCTTTGACCACAGAGCGTTTTCGCAATTCGGGTAGTGACTACAGCCATAAAAGAATTTTCCATAGCGAGATTTTTTTTCAGCAAACTTACCGACCTTACATTCTGGACATGTAATTTGCAGAGTATAAGGAAGAGTCGTCTCACAATGAGGATAATCTTCACAACGTACAAAACGGCCATACTTACCAGTTTTGACTTCAAGCTTTTTATTACAGGTTGGACATGGGTCGTGAAACCAGTTCTTAGGAAGAATTGTAATTTCTCCCTCAAGATTCTTTTTAAAATCATGAGTAGAGTTACAGTCTGGATAGTTACTACATGCTAGGAACTGACCATTTCGTCCCCACTTAATCGTATATTCTCCATCCTCACACTTCTTACAATTAATACCTGTAGGAATAGACTGCTTTTTGAGGTTTTTCATTTCCTCTTTAGCTTTTAGTAACGTTACTTCAAATCCAGTCCAAAATTCTTTGAGAACTTTTCTCCAACTAATTTCACCTTCTTCAATTTTATCGAGGAGCTCTTCAACTTGAGCCGTGAAATCAACATTCATCACATCTGGAAAGGACTCAATCAACATTTTACAAACAACTGAACCTAGTTCAGTTGGAAGGAATCTGTTTTCAATTTTTTCGACATAACCTCTATCTTGAATATTAGAAATAATCGAGGCGTAAGTAGAAGGACGACCAATCCCCTTTTCCTCTAGGTCTTTCACAAGAGAAGCTTCATTATAGCGTGGGGGGGGTGAGGTCCAATGCTCTGTTTCGATAGCATCTTTTAATGCTTTTAACTTTTCGTCTTCTTTTATTTCTGGCAAGAGTCCTGACTTGATATCATTCTCTTCATTATCCTCATCATCGCCGCCTTTTTTGGAGCGCTTCTCTGCCATCGCTTCCAGATAAACGGTTCTAAAACCAGGAAACTTAATGATTGAACCATTGGCCTTAAAGAAATGACCTTGATTTTCAAAAGTTACACTTGTTTGGTCGATAACAGCTTGGCTCATTTGAGAGCTGATAAATTTATTCCAAATAAGTTCATAAAGCTTTTGCTGTTCAGGCTCTAGATCACCACGAACTTCATCTGGTGTGTACAAGAGGTTTGTTGGTCTGATGGCCTCGTGGGCATCTTGAACTTTACTGGAACCTTTCTTTTTATAAGTATTAGGTTCACTTGGAAGATAATCTGGACCGTACTTATCCTTAATAAACTCTCTTAGAGAATCGAGGGCCTCCGGTGCCGTTCTGACAGAGTCAGTTCTCATATAAGTAATGAGACCTTCCATGCCGTAGTCTCGCAACTGGATACCTTCATAGAGCCTTTGGGCCACCATCATGGTTCTCTTTGCTGTAAATCCTAATTTGTTGGCAGCTTCCTGCTGAAGTTTTGAAGTGGTAAAGGGAGGCGTAGGATTTTGCTTTCTCTCGCGCTTCTTAACATCAAGAACTTGATAAGGTTTGCCTTTAACATCGCTAACGATTTTTTTGACGACATCTTCTTCTGATAGCTCAGTCTTTTTATTGGCCTGCTCTCCATAGTATTTAAATTCAAATTTAGTATCTTGTTTTTCCATGATACCAGCGATGGAAAACCACTTTTCAGGTACGAAGGCCTTAACCTCATCTTCCCGCTCTACGATAATTCTAAGAGCAACAGACTGAACCCTACCCGCAGAAATACCTCTTTGTACTTTGTCCCAAAGAATAGGAGAAATTTTATAACCAACAAGACGGTCTAGTACACGACGAGTCTTTTGAGAGTCGTACATGTATTTATTTAACTTCGCAGGATTTGCAATCGCCTCCTGAACTGCTGACTTTGTAACGGCGTTGAAAACCACCCGATGAATCTTCGAAGGCTTACCAATTTCCTCCGCAAGGTGATGCGCAATAGCTTCTCCTTCGCGGTCCATATCGGGAGCGAGATAGATTTGATCTGCACCTTTAGCTAGTTGCTGAATTCTCTCAATCTTATCTTTTTTTCCAGTGATCGGAACGAGATCAATATCAAAGTTACTTTTGACATCGACTCCCAGTTTGGATTTGGGCAGATCCTTTATGTGACCGTTTGAGGCAACAACCTGATAACCTTTTCCAAGGTACTTTTTAATGGTCTTTGCCTTAGAGGGTGATTCCACAACCACGAGATGATAAGGTCCCTTAGGGATCTTGGTAACCTTGGCTTTTTTTCCAGAAGATTCTTCTGCAGCAGCCTCGGCTTTTGTAACTTTTTTACTAGTTTTTTTCTTGGCAACTTTTTTAGCGGTTTTCTTTTTGGCCACTTTCTTTTTGGCTGCTTTCTTGGCAGTTTTTTTCTTAGCTGTTTTCTTGGCAGTTTTTTTAGCTACCTTCTTACTAGCTTTTTTCTCGCCGTCCGAGTTTTCACTCGGAGTATTGGCCGTTTCTTCCGTCACTTTTTTACACCTTCATTAAGAGGCCTGTTCGTAGAACATTGGCCTCGGGTTTACATACGATAAAAGGATGGACACAACAAAATGAATGTCTACAGTTCGTCAGTATTCAACAACTCGTCGATTTCTTCAAGGTCAAATTCAGTTAAACCATAAGGATTTTCTTTGGCATTCAAATCTTCATCTAAAAATTTGAGTCCAACTTCACCTTCAATTTCGTTCAAAGACTCGAAAGCATTGGGGTCGAGACCCTTATTACGCTTCTCGATATTATTGAGATCTTGGGTTTCAAGAAATTTATCTTCATCAACCTTGGCCTCATTGAGTGCCTGCTCAGACTCCAAGATTTCATTTTCAAGGCGCTCTAGCTCTTGTAGGTCGCGCTCGTGGTCCTTAATAATGGACTTTTCTCTTTCTTGACGCTCTAGCTCTTCAAGTTCATCTTCTGTAAGTTGCACCTTGTCAGCCTTCTCGAGCAGATCTTGACTTACGTCGTCTAAACTCAGCTCGATATCAAGCTCGTCTAACGCTTTGCCTTCGAGGTCTTGAACTCCCTGAAGGACGGCCCTATTTCTATTCATTGCATCAAGTGCAGCTTGTTGTTCTGTTTTGGTGAGAGCAATTGTGCCATAGCCAATGGCCTCTTTCGAGTTGGTGATCAGCGCCGTAGCAAAATTATCAGTCAAACTTATGACCGTCACTTCACCAATTTTATAAGTAGGATCAGGAGTTAGTCTTTTCTCTGTGCCTTTATCCATAAAAGAATACAGCTCAAAAACCGTACCCATCTCCACACCATCAGCTCTCCCTCGATCAAGATACGTGACGTCTCCAAATGAGAGTCCACCGCCACTAGCGTGATAGGCCCCAATAACAGCAGCTTCAATATTTCTTTTGTTAAAGGTCTTTATGATTTTACCAATTTTCGGAGTGTAGACAGTTATCCTGTCCCCTCGTTGTACGAGCCCAGAAACTTCAGTAATTTCACACTGCCAACGTTGATTAATTTTTTTGACCGTTTTTAACTGAGCACCGATTGTATATTTATAACCTGCCCTATCAGAAACAGTGTGAGAGACCTGTCCTCCTGGAACATAGACCGAATAAAGGTCCCCTGGCTTCACCTTAACTGATTTATCAAAGTCGACATAAATCTTATCAAACTTATTAAGAAAGATATTTTCATCTCCCTTACCAATAATCTCGCCTAAGTCTTGAACAATATTTGATGTAACAAAGGTGTTAAGAAAAAAGCCTTCTTTCACATCAAAAACAATTCGCGAATTCTTATCAAAACCAGACTCATCATATTGCTCACCAGGCTCCTGAATAACAATATCGGGCACAGGTGGTTCATACGTATTGTAATCCGTTTTTAAATTCTCTGATGCTATCGACTTTAAATCATCAAAAGTTTCTTCGGAGGCAAACTGAAAGAAGACACCCTTTTCAATAAGATTTTTCCTCTCTTCAATCCAATCGGGCTTCACTCCATCACCAAAGTCTCTAAAGTTAATAAAGTCTTTATTGGCCCCAAGCTTCTTGCGCATTTCAATACTTGTACCATCACCGAAATCACCAAGGTTTACCTCAGGCATTCTTTCCGTGTCACCTGTAGAAAAGACAAGGGTCATACCAGGTTCAATTTCATGTGGGTTAGTAATTTGTGGGTTAAGTGACCATACTTTAGAATAATAAAAACCTGATCCAAAAAGCTTTTGCGAAATCTTCCACAACCAATCACCCTTTTGAATGACGTACTTATCTAATTGAGAAGCTGCCGAAATTTCATCCCATTCTTTCAGCGGAATTTTACCTTCTACGAACTTAGAAAGCTCAAGAAGCTCTTTCTCCTCAGCGCCTACATCAAAGATTACGGCCTCATTGGGTTTTAGGTTACTGCGCTCACCCTGTGCGGCTTCAGCAACTGATTCAGGTGTATTAACAGTACGCCCTTCTGAATCAATTAAAATCTCAACTTCCTCTTCGTCAGAAAAAGCTTTTGGCCTTTCAATTGCCTTCTCTTCTTTTTTCGTCGAAATCTTATCTTCTTTAAAAATGATTTCACCAATATCTTCTTTTAGAGAGTCAAGGTCGTCGACTTCTTCAAGGTCAGATATATTGAAATCCTTTGTTCCTTTTTTATTATCCTCTTCAATCAGTACATTCACATCAGCAGGGTCTAAAAGATCAAGAGAATCCACGTCTTGCCCGTAACCATTATTGGCCACAAGCAAAAGTAAAATTAAAAGAATTCTCTTGTTCTTTGTGTTCATCTGGCTTTTAAGCTCCTTCCTCAAAGAAATCATGAAGAATGGAATAATACTTCTCCTGCTTACCTGCGAGTTTTAGTTTATCGCTGCAAACAATCAGTCGTCCTAGTGTCTTTATAACGAGTCCTGAAAATGCATAATTCCCTAGGATTTCTTCAAAAACTTGAAGGGCCAGGTCATATTCTCCCTGATTAAAAAGGATCTCTCCCATTAAATATTTTGCACGAACCACAACTTGTCTTACAGGAGACTTTTCAAGTTCTTTAATCAAATTGATCGAAGCATCGTATTTATTTTGAGCGACTAGTTTTTCCGCTTTTCTGACTTTAGAAATATGATCTTCAATAAGAGCACTATCAATATCGCCTGTACTCATAGGTGTAATAGGAAGCCCTGAACGAGGGCCCTTTGAATTTTTTGTCTGTTGAAAAACATCTACAGTTTCTGCCAGTTCTCCAGCATTTTTAACTTTACTCAGTTGATCAACAACACCAGAAGGATCATTCCCTTCCATTTGATTCATCATTTTATTAGCATCATTCCCTTCAACATTATCCATACGACGCTCTTTTAAAAGCGACTCATACTTTTTTGTCAAAGCTTCAAACTGACTTTTAGGAACCGTGGCAACGCCGGCCTTATCCTCTTTCCCGTCGCCACCAAAGAGACTCCGCCTGGATGTTACCCAAGAGCAAGAAGTCATAGAAAGAAGACTTAAAAAGATAATTCCGTTTTTTGTGGTAAAAAAAGATGCAAAAAACTTCCTGTCGATGACGTGAGTACTTTTCACAATATGTCCTCCATGACATAGTAGCGAACAACGGTAGAAGACCCAAATAGTCAGCTATCAAATCAACACAGCTCCGCTTATGTTAATTGTAAGTTATTGCTGAATGAAGTCAATCACTTAACTATATGAAAAAAAAGACAGATCTAAACTTGCCATCAAAAGAAAAACAAGAGCTGAGACATCTCATCGTCAGGGCCCCTAAAGATCAGGCGTTCTTTCTTTACTTTCAACTGGAGGCCAATGAAGGTCTCGCCTTTTACAGCACCCGAGATCAAAGCCTTAGAGAAGCTTTCAGAGACATTGAAATATTCTCCCCCATTTGTCTGACTAAAGAGCTAGACCATTTTATGGGGTATATCCAAAGTGAAGTTCCATTATTATTTTTAGTAGATGAGACTATTAATGACAGTTTGGTAGAAGTTGAAAGCTTTAGTAAATTAGGCAAGAAATCATTGGATAACGTCTAAATCCCAAGGAATCCTATGAGAGACAAGGAAAAAGAGCAGGAAATTTTCAATAATGTCAGCACTGTTTATGGACCAGTTAAGAGCTGGCGTTTTGGCATGTCTCTAGGAATTGATCCCATATACCTAACAAGTACTTGTTCTTTTAATTGTTTTTATTGTCAGCTAGGTCAAATCCAAGAGATCACCGATCTAATAAAGGTCTACGTTCCCACAGAAAAAGTCTTAGAAGACTTTAAGAAAATCAAAGATTCCGGAAAAGCCATTGATGTCATCACCTACTCTGGGAGTGGGGAGCCAACCTTGGCCGCCAATATTGGTGAAATGATTTCCGGGATAAGAAAAATAAGCCCCAATATTCCTCAATATATTTTAACAAACGCAACAGAACTGTTTCGTCCTGAAGTCAGGGAAAGACTAATGGAGCTGGATTGCATAACCGTCAAGCTCGATGCTGCTGATGAGGAAACCTTTCAGAGAATCAATCGACCTGCCCCAGGAGTGACCCTAGAGAGAGTCATCACAGGCATTAAAGCGTTAAAAAAGGAATATAAAGGCAAACTTGAAATTCAAAGTATGTTTATGCCTTTAAATAAGAAAAACCTGGATGACTACGCCCAGATTCTTAAAGAGATTCGTCCAGATATGGTTCAACTGAATACTCCTAAGAGACCCTACCCTAGTGAGTGGCACAGAGAAAATAGAGGTAATCACCATAAAATTTTTGACTACAAAGTTACTGATCTAAAAACCCTCACTGAAGGCGAGGCAATGGATCTTGAAGCACTCCTGAAAGAAAAAACAGGTCTCTCCTTTTTATCTATTTATCGTTAACAGTAACTTTTAGATCAAAATCAGCATACACAGGAAAGTGATCTGAATACCCAGGTTTACTTTTTTTCTTGTGATCAAACCCCTTAGGTATTCCGGTAATTCGCGAGCCCCAAAAAGGTCCCTTTTTCGTATACTCCGTAACTGTTTGAGTAAACGCTGGCCTATACACCTCAAACTTTTTTAACAAAAGATTGGAAGAATAAAAGATTCTATCTAAAAGATTCCAGCTCATTGCTGGTTTATAAAAATAACTCCCCCCTTCTTTAGAACCTACTGAGCTGTCTTTAAGATCTTCTTTGATACCATCAAAAGGATGGGGAAATTCATTATCTAGGGTATTAAAATCTCCTAAGGAGACAATCATAGTTTGTGGTTTTTTCTTTAAGATCTCTTTCATTCTTTTTTTGAGGAGATTTGCAGCTTCTAACCTTTTTGGTGTTTTTGATCTTTGAGAAGGCCAGTGATTCACAAAAACGACAAAAGGTTTTTTATCCTTTGTCTCCAAATGCACTTCAAGTAAATTTCTTGTTTTAAATGAAAGACTCCATTCTTTGTGATCAACAAATTTAAATAGATCTTTATCAAAAAGAAGGGCCGTATTAATGCCCCTTTTGTCACTGCCTGTTGTGATTACATATCCTTTTAAAGGCAAGTTTTTGGCAAATGCTTTGACCAAAGTTTCATTTTCAATTTCAATTAGGCTTAGTAGATGAAGTTTCTTTGGAAAGGAAGATAGAACTTTCAGGTGTTGCTTTAATTTCAGATCCACTTTCTCCTGGGTCCAGTCTAGTTTCTCACAATATTTTCGATAGTAACTCTTTCTTATTTTTTTACATTCTTTCTTATAAGGACTTTTCAGAGGCAGGTAAGTGCTGTCATCTGCTTTTTCTGATTTAGCGGCATCAAAAAAGTTTTCGACATTGTAGGACATAACTCCAAGGCCCCAAACCATCGGAGAAAAAATCCACACTAATAAAATTAAGATCTTACCCATAAAAAAACCCTCCATTAGGAGGGTTCTATTATAAGAGTCTTTGAACTGTCACCCTAAAGGTTCTCTTTTATCCAATTTAAAACATCATCATGGTGAGATTTCGTTTTGACCTTATCCATAACATGCTTAAGCTTGCCATCTTTACCAATAATAAAAGTCTGTCTCAATATTCCATCATACTCTTTACCCATAAACTTCTTAGGTCCCCAAGAGCCATACTTATCGGCAATCTTGTGTTCAGGGTCACTTAAGAGATCAAAGTTAAGACCTTCTTTTTCAATAAATTTAACCAAGCGCTCAGGGGCATCGGGACTAACACCTAAGACGACTGTTTTTGAGCTTGAGAACTTCTTCTTAGTATCTCTAATCGCGCAAGCTTGCACAGTACAACCTGGAGTCATTGCCTTTGGATAGAAATAAAGAACTACATTTTTTTCACCCTTAAAATCTTTCAGTGAAACTTTTTCACCTTTTTGATTAACAAGAGTGAAGGCCGGAGCCATACTACCTACTTTTGGTAATGCCATTTTCTTTCTCCTTTAATTACCAGCTATTTCTTAATTCTCTTAAAGTTAAAAATACATCCTTTCGACTTTGAGGATTTCCAGGCAGATTCTTTTTGATCTCTGGTGAATCCAAGCGAAAGAAACAATTGATCTCTTTTTCTTCTTTTAATGTTGTAGTGACAGGTGCTTTTACCCAATCAATGCTCTTATATTTCTCTAGCCACTCTTTTGCATGAGTATTTTCAGGCTCATTTTTCAAAGTAAAACCTAGGTTATTTCCTAGATACTCATGACCGGGATAAACTACAATGTCATCGGCGAGAGTGAGAAATTTATTTTCAATGGTTTCAAACAATACCTCCGGGTCTCCTCCATTATGACAATTACCAACTCCAGCATTAAATAAGGTATCTCCTGTAAATACAGCTTGTGGTTTACCACGATGGACTAACAACAGACACAAGTGAGCAAAGGTATGCCCTGGCGTATCAAGAGCTTCAAGATAGGTCTCATCATCAACCTGAATCTTTTCTCCTTCACTTAAAAAGACATTTGCCTCTTTAATTTTCCCCTCACCATTAGGATGGGCATAAACGACACAGCTGGTCTTTTTGACGATTTCTTCATTACCTCTGGTGTGATCCCAATGCTCATGGGTATTGATAACCCCCTTGATGAGACCACCAAGGTCACGGGCCTTATCCATACTTTCAGCACCGTCCCAAGGATCAATAATAAAGAGATGGCCCTGAGCCCCTTCAACGATATAACTGAAATTACGCAATTGAGAACCTGTATAGTATTGATGTACTCTCATCTCACCTCTTTAAATTAAGTTCAAACAAGGCTATTCTTTGTTTTCAATGTTTTCAACTGTTGTATAGGTAAGGTTAAAGATAATGAATATTGACGCACAAGCTATATCAAAATTGTTTCTCCTCTTCTTGTTTTCAAAGTCCGTTATTGAGTCTTGGCTTGAAGCTAAGAATAAAGGCCATATTATTGCTAACCGCAACGAAGTTCCCGAAAAGTTTAAAGAGGCCATTACTCTTGAAGAGCATCAAAAAGCAGCTGATTATTCTGTTACCAAAATAAAGGCAGGAAAAATATTTCATTTTATTGACCTCCTCCTTCTTCTCGGTTGGACCCTTGGTGGCGGCTTGAGCTTGCTCCAAAACTATGTGGCCGGTTTCTCCCTTTCTCCTATTTGGGAAGGCGTTACTTACCTTGCTCTCTTTGGTTTTATTTCCACTCTTATCTCCTTACCACAAACCCTCTATACAACTTTTGTCATCGAGGAAAAATTTGGTTTTAACAAGATGACTCCGGCACTTTTTGTAAAAGATATGTTTAAAGGATTAGTCTTAGGTGCGGCCCTTGGACTTCCACTTTTTGCAGGACTACTTTGGGTCATGCAGTCACTAGGTGAAAACTGGTGGGTCTATGGTTGGGCACTTCTAACTGCTTTTCAGTTCATTTTACTTTGGGGCTACCCACGCTTTATAGCGCCACTTTTTAATAAATTTAGCCCTATGGATGAAGGCCCCCATAAAGAGCGAGTCCTTGATCTTCTTAAACGTACTGGCTTTACTAGTAATGGTCTCTTTGTCATGGATGCTTCAATTAGAAGTGCCCATGGAAATGCCTACTTTACTGGTTTTGGTAAAAACAAAAGAATTGTTTTCTTCGATACCCTTTTAAAGACTTTAGAACCTGGCGAAGTTGAAGCAGTCTTGGCCCATGAATTAGGGCATTTTAAAAGAAAGCACATCGTTAAGCAGCTCGTTCGCTCTGTAATTATGAGCTTTGTGGCCTTCTTTATTTTGGGTCAACTTATTCAATCGATGACTTTCTTTCTAGGTCATGGTGTGGCCTCAAATGATCTCCACTTAGCTCTTCTTCTTTTTGCCATGGTTAGTGGTGTTTATACATTTTGGGTGACACCTGTAACTGCATGGATCAGTCGTAAATATGAGTTTGAAGCAGATTCTTTTGCTGCAGAATTTGCAGAGCCCAAAGAGCTTATTTCAGCGCTTGTTAAACTTTACAAAGACAACGCCAGCACTCTAACTCCTGACCCTACATTTTCGGCCTATTACCATTCTCATCCGCCAGCACTTATCAGGGTGCAGCATTTAGAGGGGCTTTCTAAGCAATAAAGTCAGGGTAATAATGGCACCCTGCATTTTTAAATTGATGTAAGAAGCAAGTTTTTCTTACAATTTATAGTTAAGTAACTGGATTCTCGATCGTCTAAGAAATGTAGGATCTAGGGCCTCTTGTCACTTTTAGATTAGGGGAATAAAAATAAGGTATATATAGTTTCAATACCTAATAGGTAGATGGAGTCTCGCATGAAAATTTTTAAAGCTCTTATCTTGGTTGTTTTACTCTCTGGTGTGGGAGCTCAATCATTTGCGAGTGATTCTTCAGAAACAGTTAAAGAAGACTCAGGTTGGATTTTTGGTGATGTTATCATTAAGAGACCACCTCCAGGAGACGATGGCCCAGGCAGTGGCGGTCGCTAATCATTTAAACAAACATTTTAAATAATATTAAGCCCCTCTCTTAAGAGGGGCTTTTTTTTTGAAAAAATTTACGGGGAATTATTAATTTCTTCTAGTGCCTGTTTAGCACGCGGGACCTTTACGATTTCTCAGATCCTTAGATATCCTTAAATCACACACAAAAACATAGGGAGCCTTTAGTGAATTCAAAAAATTATATTCAAGATGCTATTCGTACTGAGTCCACTGATTTTCAAAGTATGGATCAACGTTTAGGTGATAATGGTACCAAAAGACTTCTTCATGCTGGGATTGGTCTAGCTACGGAGGCGGGAGAATTTCTTGATGCTCTTAAGAAGCATATCTTCTATGGAAAAGAGCTAGATCGCGTCAACCTCAAAGAAGAGATGGGTGATCTCTTTTGGTATATGGCCATTGCCTGCGACGAACTCGGAGTGGAGTTTGAGCCTTTAATGGAGCGTAATATTGAGAAGCTTAAGGCCCGTTATGGGGAAAAGTTCACTGAGAATAAAGCTGAGAATCGTGATCTAGATAGTGAAAGGCTAATCCTAGAACAATAAGCGACTATCTAAATTTTTGATGGCCCCTTTACTTTTTTACCATTGTGAATTGGAAGAGAACGAAAGGGGTTATGATTGGGTATCGCGATTTAATTTAAGATGCTTTTTTCTTCACTGGTCTTTGCTGAGACTGTTGCGGTTTCGCCTGAGCACTTGCTGCTTCATCTTCATCTTTCCCAATTGTCGCATGTTCTTTTAAGAGTTTTTTAATCATCATCAATTCATTTTTTAGCGCTGGGGCTTTTTGATTCATTTGCATTAGTATCTTATTTACTTTGTGCTCTAAAAGTTTTGTATCGGCATGATGTTTAGCAATCGTTTCAGTTAACTGTTCTGTAACTTCAATCTTTACTCTGGCCTCTATCTCAATGGTCAGTACTTGATTAGTGGCCATGACCTTTTTCAACTCATCGCCAAGTCGGTACTCAGGACCAATATAAACTTGTTGCGCGGGTGCTACTTGTTGAACAGGCGCCACTCGCTGAGGTTGTGCTTGCTGTTGCTGAGGTTGTGCTTGCTGCTGCTGAGGTTGCGCTTGCTGCTGCACTGGCGCCTTTGACTTCTCTCTTGCCGCACGTCTGGCCTGCCTAGCTTCATCTAGGGACGCACCTCCGTCTGAGTCATCACTAGACTCCGCGCCGAATTGTAAATCGACATCTTCAACGACTTCGTTCTTCTTCCGCTCGGCTTCTTCCCGTGCTTGGATTTCCTCGTCGTCTTCAAACTCAATGTCGAGTTTATTAACCCCCATTGGGCCCCTTATTAAAAAACATTAATAACTGAGATTAAGGCAGTGTTGGCCTAATCCCACACTCGCTTATCGGGAAAAATAGACGAAAGTTTAAGGACTTAGCCGAGTAAATCATATTGAAAGATAAGCTAAGTTACTGAATTTTCGATTATTCGATGACCTTCTAAAGCTAAAAGTTGTCCTTTTAGGTCCAAACCAGGTGCGAAACCGACCAAACGCCCCGACTTTCCGATAACCCGATGGCAAGGAATCAACATGGGTAAGGGATTCTTATTTGCAGCTCCACCAACGGCGCGAACAGCTTTTGGGTTTCTTATTCCGATTGCAACATCCAAGTAACTCCTAAGTTCTCCGAAAGGTATTGAAGCTAGATAGTCCCAAACTTGTTTTTGAAAATTAGTTCCCTCAACTTTATAAGGAAGATCGAATTGAGTTAAATCACCTGCAAGGAAAGCTAAGATCTGCTTCTTGGCCTCGACGAGTAGAACATCTGAACTCGTTACCTCTTCAAAGTTGCTTCCTAGAAACTCTATTTTAATTAGGTTATTCTCTTTGGAGTAAACCTTTATCCCGCCAGCTCTTGAGGAAAAAGTAGAATGAATCATATCGCTATCTTTGACTGTGCCATTAAAAGACCTTCTTTAATGTGTTTCAATAGATTGGTTCAAGGACTTAGTCTGCCTCTTACTTACCATAGACCTCCACTCAATGGGTTGTCATCTGCTGAGCAGGATAGCGAAGCGATGGCCTATATCATTTTTGGTAGTGCCAGTAATGTTGAAGACCGCCTAGACTGGCATAAAGAACTTGCCGAGTTTTGCTTTTCAAAATTAAAGGCGGGTAAACCTGTTCTCGGTCTTTGCTTCGGTCATCAATTGATGGCCGATTTCTTTGGGATGGAAGTCGCTAAAAATCCAAATGGAGAAAGCTTTTATGGCAGTCGACTTATCAATTTTGAAAAAAACTTTGGTTCATTAAATACTGGTAGTCAGTCCCAAGTATTTGTTGCCCACTCATATCAAGTTGTTGGTCCATTAAAAGAACTAAAGGTCCTGGCCTCAAGTCCAGATTGTCCATACGATGGGCTTTTTCATCCGGAACTGCCCTATTGGGGCCTTCAAGGTCACCCTGAGGCATCAGTAGATTTTTATCAACATGAGATTTTAGAAAACTGTAATCCATTAAAAGATCTAGTTCTTCAAAACTCACTTTCTCAGGGACTTGAAATTATTCGACAATTTTCTTTGGTGGCACAAAAGTAAGGGCATACTCTTGAAAGATTTTCTCAATCTCTGGAGTAAAAGCACCAAGCTTATGACAATCAATATCAAGCTCAGCAATCAACTCTCCGCTATCATTCTTTAATGGAATAATCAGTTCACTATTTGTTTTTAAGGAGCAAGCAATATGATCAGCATTCTCGTGGACGTTGGCGACATTCACGACCCTCTCTTCCCTTAAGGCAAGACCACATAATCCTCGCTCCAAGGGGATCACCATATGTTCGGTAGCTTCCCCGAGGTAGGGGCCGAGATATAAATCAGTAGTTTTCTTTCCGAGGAAATAATTGGCCTTATAATAAATGCCAATCCAATCAGTAACACTGGGGACGAGATTCTTGGCCCCTAAGACCCAAGTTAAAAGTTCTGTAACGTAATCCCAAGAACCCCCCTCATTTTCAAAATAAATAAGGGGCGCGAGGAGTTCGGCCATTTCAGCCGCCTCTTCTTTACTCGCATCACAATTAAGAATACCTACTTCTAACTCATTAAAGAAAATCGGTGTTTCATATAAAGGACCACTGCCCTTTTGAATAAGAACCTTTTCATGTGATTCTAATAGGATTGTCTTAAACTTAAACCTAGAGAAAATACTGAGAAGGCTCATGCTCGTCATAGATAATCCATGAAGCAGTCTTTTATATGTTCAAAATAGGGTAAACGATACTTTTCAATTTCATTATGGATTTCATGATAGGCACCTTCAAAAACTTTTAATTGAAAGCCTTTTTCAATATTTTCAAAATACTCAATTAACTGTTGAGGGTTCACAATTTTATCTTCACTTCCCACTGAAACGTAGGCCGGGCATTTTATGTTGATAGGTTTGCAAAAAGTTTCTCCCGAACACTTAACCATTTCAAGCAAAAGTTTAGTGTGAAGGGTTAAATGATTTTTACTATCGTTTTTGTAATCCTCTCTTATCCGTGGATCGTGGCTAAGATTTCCTAAATCAACAAGTCCACCTAATCGAACACTTACGGGATTCTTCGCTAAAAAGGAAAATACAGACTTTGGAGACCAAGTAATTAAAGGACCGGCCGGCCCTCCAAAACCTACGGGTGGAGCATTCAAGTAAACTTTTTCAGGATAAAAATCAGATTTCACCTGTCCTTGCATAAAGCTTGAGGTGATGAGCGCCCCCATACTGTGGCCAAACAAACAGTATCTCTCCATACGATAACGTGATTTAAGATAAGCAACTATTTGGTCTAGGTCTTGGATATAGTCTTGAAAATCGTAAACAAAACCATCCTCCCCCATAGAAAGGCCATGACCTCTCAGATCATAGAAAAGTATATTATAGGCCGAGGAAAACAGTTCCTTAATATAGGAATGTCGACCAAGATGTTCACCAATTCCATGAGTGACAATTAACCAGCGTGGCTGACCTTTTTCATAAATCTCAGCATGTAGCTCTACCTCATCACGCATTTTGATAAAGTGCTGTTCACCTTGCATAAACCTTCCTTTACGCTCTGCTAACATCTAGACAGAATACTTCATCATGGTACACTTTTCAGAATGTATTGTCCCAAATGTTTAAATCAAACGCTATTTATTAAGCCTAAAGGTGTGGTGGATATCTATATCAATGGAAAGAAGCGAGACAATGGTCGCTTCCTTTATAATATGGATCCTGCTTATGAAGAAGAGGTTCTTTCTGACTTCACGAACAAGTGTGAAGAGTTTTTTAAATGGTATGGAGATTTTAAAAACAAAGAAACTATTGAATACATAGAACTTCTTACGGTAGATATAAAATGTGAAAATAACTGCCGTTTCTCACCGATGGAAAGATTTTCGGCCGTTGATACCATTATTACGAGTGAAGTGATTCTTGATGTACTCACGACATTTGGTAAGAAGTATAATCTTGAAGTCGAACTAAAGGTTTAAGAGTTTTGGTTAATCCCATTGAAATGACTTCGAAAGAAAAGAAGTATTATGCTCAAAAAGTAACCATTTTTGGCTCTATTGCTGATGCCATCCTAGGCTTTTTAAAAATTTTCATCGGCTCTATATTTCATTCTCATGCTCTTATCGTTGATGGTATCCACAGTTTTACAGATGTTCTGTCGGATATTTTTGTTGTCTTTATTACAAGAGTTTCTCATGAAGGTCCTGATCACAAGCACCCCTATGGTCATGAAAAGTTTGAAACTATAGGATCTGCTGCCTTAGGCTCTCTTTTAATTGCCACGGGTGGTGCACTCATTTATGAAACAATTCGCGAACTCATTGGGGGAGAAGTTCAACCCACTCCCGGCTGGCCGACCTATTTTGCAGCGGGGCTCTCCCTTGTCGTAAAGGAAGGCCTTTATCATTACACTCATCGGGCCGGAGTAAAACTCAATAGCAAACTCATTATGGCGAATGCTTGGCATTCCCGCTCAGATGCCTTTTCTTCTCTCGTCGTACTTATTGGACTTTTGTTTTCAGGGTTTGGTTATACTTGGGTTGATTCTTTAGCTGCCCTTGTTGTTTCTTTTATAATCGCAAAAATAGGCTGGCGCTTTGTAAAAGAATCTCTAGTAGAACTTGCTGAAACAAGTGTGGAAAAAGAACTTGAGGGCCAGATACAAGCCTGCATTTTGGAAGTCGAGGGTGTCGACAGCTCTCATGCACTAAGAACGCGACGAATGGGACACAAAGTTCTCGTGGACGTTAATATTGAAGTAAACTCTCACCTTACAGCTTCAGAAGGACACGAAATCACCTCTTGGGTTATTAAAAATTTAAAAGATAACGTTAAAGAAGTAGAGGATGTTACTGTTCACCTTGATGTTGAGGATGACAGGGCGGAGAATGAAAGTGATCCTTACGCCCATACTTATGAAGAAGTTCTTCCCTTAAGAAAAGAAGTATTAAAAGAGCTCGGAAATGTTTGGGATTTTTGCCCTCTTTTGAATGATGCTCGCCACATCAGATTGCACTATATAAAAAGAAAAATTATCCCTGAGATAATCCTTCCCTATCATTTAGCGAGCGAACCCGCTTACAAGGATATTAAAGCATTTCAAAGAAGCCTTGATCAAAAGGCCGAGAATATATCCTGGTATGGAAAGACAACGCTCTTATTTGGTGAGCTCGGTTACTAATTAAACTCTAAGTCCCACCACATTTGTATTTCAACGCAAGGGCTATTGTCTTTGCTTCCACAAAGGTTTCCACCAGGATGATTCCTTCCCATGCTGCCGCCAGAGGGCATATTAATCATTTCATTATTCGTCATCGTTCCACCATTGGCCGGACTAGGAGTGATCAGACTGCTGAAGTTTTGATCATAACTAAAGGCATGACAAGCACTACAACGATTATCAAGAAGAGGTTTAACAGTACCGTTATAATAATTGAAGCCTTCAATCGTTGATGTATAAGCGGTAAATGTATAAGGAGACCCTTGAAGCTGAGTTTCAATACCACCGTCATCTGCATAAACATAAAGAGTATGTGAAACACCCTCTCGATACAAGATCGGGATATAAAAAGTAAAAGCGTGCGCACCTGCGATACCACCGTTAAAACCTGATAAATTTGCCTGAATCGCAGCATTGTTTAATAAAATTCCGGCTCCACTTGGTCCATCAAGATAGAAGTTCACTCCAAGAGTCTTGGTTGGAACTGTCGTATCTCCAGCGTAGCCAGTTGCTTTACCTGTTGAAGAAACAACTGAGATCATTCCCGTCACTCCATTAACATTTACAGGTGGAGGTGTCGGAGCTGGTGTCGGTACAGGAGCAGTCGGGGGGGTAGGGTTCACAGGAGCTTGCTCTTGCGAGTACCAATCAACGACAACTTGGCACACAGTATCTGTCGTTCCACCTGGACAGCGGTTACCGCCAGCATGACCGAGAATATTTTGCATTTTTCTAATGAGCTCACTATCTGTTGCGCTTGATCCATTAAGGAGTTTTACTCGCATGTCATTGTAGTTAAAAATTGAAAGTGGTCCCGGCAAAGGAGGGTTAGTTGAGGGATCAGCATGACAAACCATACAAGCATTTTGAAAGTTTGGAAGAACTGTTTGGTTAAAGAAGTCGAGCCCAGGATTTCCCATTGGAGAGGTTGGTGTAGGTAAAGGTGTAGGTGTTACCGGAGTTGGAAAATATGGCACATCAGCTGTCGTCGTTTCAACAGAGGAGGTCGCGCGAGAATTCTTATTAGTCGCCGACTTCGGTGGCTCAATCACACAATGAGTGAAAGCACCTAAGGTCATCGCTAAAAAGATCAAAACGAAAATGATTTTAAAGGGATCATTACCCCCATTATTGTCCGTACTCATATCCTACTCCTCACTATCTTTTCGGAGTAAATTGATCAGAACTTTACGTCAATTTCGATGTAGTTTTAAGTAGTTACGTTATTATGAATGCTCTTTTAAGAACTTATGAATTTGAACGAGGGCGCTATTTCTTATGGAATTCTTCTCTTGAAGAATCTCATGCTTAGACTCTTTAAGCATGATTAGACGGCAGCTATTTACCTCATGAGCAAATTTATCCTGAGCTTTATTAGAAACTAGACCATCATTCTCAGCTTGCATAAGAAGAAGAGGACAATCGAGTTGCTTTCTTTGCTTCCAAATATAGCGTCCCATAGTCATCGCCTCATTAAGCCAGCCATAGGTTGGCGCGCCCAGTGCAATTTGAGGATGTCGTCCCTCTATCTCCTTAAAAAAGGAGAATCGTTCTTCACAACTCGTGTTGAGATTAATTGAAAAAGCTTCCTTTTGATCTTTCCCCGCTCTTCGGTTGACGGCATTTGTTTTCATCCAAGACTTCGTAATAGTCTGCAATGTTAAACGCGCCAAAGGCTCAGGTATCTTTTTGGTAAGTACTTTAATCATTGGTGAAGAAAGAATCATGCCTTGGCAAAGATCAGGAGCACCTAGAATTGCCGTTAAACCAATCGCTGCCCCCATTGAGTGACCAAGCACAATTGTTTTGCGATAATTTTTCTTTTCTTGAAAGTACTTTACGGTATCGACAAAATCATTGGCATAATCACCATAGCTTTCAACATGCCCAAGATTTCCAACACCAAAGTATCGTTCACTAAACCCTTGTCCTCTGTGATCAAGAACTAAAATATCTAAACCACTTCCCTTAAGTTCAAAGCAAAGCTCTGCGTACTTGAGGCTCGACTCTGCCCTACCTGGAGAAATTATCAATAAAGATTTATTACGATCCTCAGTAAAAAAGCGTGAGTGAACTGAGCCTATTCCACTTCGATAAAAAAAGTGGCTATGCCCGTGTTCCCAATAATACTGATGGCCCAACTCCAAAGTTTCTTTTAGACCTTTGACTTCTCTTAACACTGAATTATCAGAGCTTGCTGAATCTGAGGAAATATCAAAAGTCATTTGGCGGCTATCTAATGGCATAACACTATTGTAATCGGCCACGGGTCAGTGAAAAGGAGGGAGAAAAATTAGCCTCTTTTTCCTTATTCTAGTAGAAAAGCTTGTTTGCGCCGCACAAACGATTGTCAGACGGCCTCCAAACTTCTTAAAATATTAAAAGACTAAAATACTCTGCCATGGGGGCATCATGAAAACACTCATAATAGGAATAATCAGCTTCTTTTCTTTTTGGATAAGTGCAGGAAACATAGATCGCGGCGATTACCCTAAAGAGTGGTGGGTTGAAATCCCTAGAGAGCAAGGTCGAGGCTGGGAGATCCTTCCACAAGAAGCAAAAGCTGGTGAGGTTATTCTTTCAAAGAAAACAGTCATGGGAGTTTTCAGTAACTTTGCAAAAGCCCCCTTTATTCTTGATGGAGTTCAATACGCTTCAATCGAAGGTCTTTGGCAAGGCCTAAAATATCCGGACCCTAACCTTAAGGGCGACACTCGTTTCTCAGTTAAAACATGGCCTCACACTAGGGCCGAAGTTTTTGCTATGGATAGCTGGGATGCTAAGAGTGCTGGCAATGCTGCGAATGTTATCATGAGAGATAATCAAATCGAGTATGTAACTTATTTTGATACATTATTTGATTATGTAGATGGTGCTGATGGATCAGCTTTTCACTTAGAGCTTATCACCAATGCTATCAGGGAAAAGGTCCTTCAAAATTCTGCGATTAAGGACCTACTTATTCAAACAAAGGGTCTTATTTTAAAACCTGATCACTTTATGAGTAACCGTTACCCAGCGTCTTTTTATTATCATAAAATTCTTATGAAGATTCGCGATGAAGAACTTTAATTCCCTCATTCTCTTTCTATTACTAGGTCTTCTTTTCAGTTGTTCTCAACTGGTCCATGTAGACCCATTGGGTATTCAAGAAAACTCAGCAACGGCCTTAAAGTCCCCTTATGTCATCATGATCTCACTTGATGGCTTTCGTCACGACTACCTCAAAAATTATGACGTACCTTTTATGAATAGTGCGGCAAAGAAAGGGATTCAGGCAAAGAGACTTATTCCTGTCTTTCCCAGTAAAACATTTCCCAATCATTATTCTCTTATTACCGGACTTTATGCTGAAAACCATGGCCTAGTGGCAAACCGTTTCTTTGATCCAAGTTTGAATGAATCTTATCAGCTCGGTGTAGCAAAAAACACTCGCCAAGGAAAATGGTATGGCGGCAGCCCATTGTGGCTAAGCGTAAGAGATCAAGGCATGCTTAGTGCTAGTTTTTTTTGGGTAGGAAGTGACGCCAATATTAACGGCCATTATCCTAACTACTACGTTCCTTATGATGGAAAAGTTGCTAATAGCAAGAGAGTTCAGCAAGTTATTGATTGGCTCAAGCTTCCAGAGAGCAAACGTCCACACTTTCTTACTCTCTATTTTTCAGATGTAGACAGTGCTGGTCATCGCTATGGCCCTGACTCTCCAGAAGTAGCAAAGGCAATTGCTGAAGTTGATCAGCAAATATCTACACTTTTTGAAAATACCAGTAAATTGAACCTACCGGTTAACTTTGTCATCGTATCTGATCACGGAATGAAGGCCATTGAGAATTCTAAGAAGGTTTATTTAAGTGAGTACATTGACCCAACGAAAGCGCAGTTTAAAGAAAGGGGCCCTTTGACTCTCATTTATTTAAATAAAATAGCAGATCTAAAGGGTTACAAAGCGGCCCTCAAGAAAGTCCCCTTTACTAAGGTTTACGAGCGAAGTGAATTGCCAAAGAAGTTTCACTTCTCAAGTAATGCACGTGCTGGAGACTTGATTCTCCTTGGTGAACCTGGCGCCTATATTTATCCTAAGAAAATCAGACCAAGTCAGGAGAAACCCAAAGAAGATAAATACTCTGGCGGGACTCACGGTTACGACCCTTACGAATCAAAGGAAATGAGTGGAATCTTCCTATCCTTTGGTCCTCAAGTCGCTATCAAAGGTGTCATCGAACCCTTTGAAAACGTTCATGTATATCCCTATGTAATGGGACTCCTAGGACTACCGGTCAAAAATAAAATTGATGGAGATTCGAAAGTCCTGATGAAATACATCAAAAGATAATATCACCAGTAGAACTTGCCGTAGCCCATCAATGGAGCAAGGTAGTAAGCAACAACCAATAAAAAAGAATATAGAATCATGTCACTAATGAATTCAGCAAGAAGTGGCCTGACTCTATTTTCTAGCATCTCTAATAGCTTCTTTTTAAAGAAGAAGCTAATGACACAAATAAAACAGAATATAAGAAAACCGATGACAACTTTTGAAATTTCTCCGAAATGGCCAGGTTTAGCGGCTTTGTCATTTATCTTTTTTTTTATAGATACTTCTGAAGAGGGTATATCTTCAAAAGACTTTTCAATTAGCTTTTCAGGAAGCTCTAGTTTTCCAGGCAGAATTTTTCTTTTGTTAGTGTAAAACCGGCTAAAAGCAGGTCTCGCATCAGTCGGGTTGGCCTCAATAATCACTTCGATATCTACTTTGTCACCAACAACCCAGCCTCCTTGATCCAAGGCCTTATTCCACGTCATATTAAAATCTTTTCTATAAAGTAAGGTTGATGCTTTGAGGAACAAGCTTTTCTTCTTTTTATCTACTGGGTCCTGATACTCCCCTTTCCAATCAAGGTTGAAACTATAGGGTTTTTCAATACCTCGTACAGCTAGAGTGCCTTTGATTTTTGTAGGGACATCATCCTGGTAAATAACTTCTTTTCCAACAAATGTGATTAGGGGATATTTCGAAATATGAAAGAAGTCTTTTCGTCTTAAGTGATTATCCCTTTTTGGGTCTCGTGTATTAACAGAATTTACTAATATTTCAAACTCAACCTGGGAAAGTTTTTGTCCATCCCACTCAAAAGCTCCTTTGAAATGGTCAAAACTTCCTTTAACAAGAGACACTTTCATGTAGTCTAATTCAAAGTTAACAAAGCTATGCTGATCATTCACTACATAAGCTTTGGCAAGACCAACTTCACAATTAATTAGCGTGAGAAATATTAACCAAAATTTCAAACTACTTCTCCCCCATTTTAACAATGTGTCTGAACTCAGCAGCAGTAACAGGAGTAATGCTTAAACGAGTTCCTTTTTGAAGGATGGCCATGTTCCCTAATTTCACCTCATTTTTTAATACTTGGAGGGGAATATAAGTAGAGAAGACAGATTGGAACTTAACATCGACCATCATCCAACGAGGTTTTTCCTTGGTGGCCTTTTCATCATAGTATTTGCTGCTCTTTTTAAATTGAAGGGGATCAGGGTATGGACGACTTGCAACTGTCATGGTCCCGGCCACTCCTGGTGGCCGTGTGCTTGAATGATAGAAAAGAACCTCATCACCGACAGACATCTCATCGCGCATAAAGTTACGAGCTTGATAGTTACGAATACCTGTCCAAGCTTCAACCTTAACTCTTTTCAAATCTAGAATACTAAATTCATCTGGCTCAGATTTCATTAACCAATATTTTTTAGTCATAGATAAAACTTTTTACTTAATCTTTTAACCACTGACCAAGTCGTTTTTTCATGAAATTAGGCAAAGCAAATGCAGCTTGATGAACCTCTTCATTGTAGTAGTCAAATACCATGCCACTCTCTTTAACTTTTTCTATAGAGAAATCCTTAAGAGGATGAAACTTCTTCGAACCGAAGGTAAAAGACCAAAGGCCTCCAGGGTATGTCATGTTACTAAAGTTATAAATCGAAACCTTCGGGAAGGTGTCATGAAGAATCTCTACCAATTTGTTTTGCATTTTTTCTTGATAAAAAGGACTCTCCCCTTGGCTCACTACAATTCCGTCTTCAGATAAGGCCTTATAAATATTTTCATAAAACTCCAGTCCAAAAAGCGGCTGAGCAGGACCGATGGGATCTGTTGAGTCGACTAAGATCACATCGTACTTATCACCATTTTTAACAGCATCCTCTACGAACTTAACTCCATCGCCAATAATCAGGTTAACTCTTGGATCATTCAGCATAGAAGATGTTTGAGGAATAAACTCTTTACAGGCATTAACAACCATTTCATCAATCTCAACCATGGTGCACTTCTCTACACTTGGATGACGAATAACTTCTCTAGCGGTACCACCATCACCACCACCAATAACTAAAACATTTTTAGGATTAGGATGAACAAAGAGCGGAACATGAGTGATCATATCGTGGTAAGAAAACTCATCCCTCTCTGTAACCATGATCAGGCCATCATTGAGTAACATTTTCCCATGTGCTCTTGTCTCAACAACATCAACTGTCTGAAACTCACTTTTGCCAGAGAATAGGGTTTTGTCGACACGAATTCTTAAGCCTAAGAAATCCTCTAATTTTTCTTCAATCCAAAGTTCAGAATTCATATAATTTCCTAAATTAATTCTTTATAACGGTATACCTTTTCAGGCGCATCTGTTTTTTTATTATAATAGCGAAAGTGAACATCATAACCAATATCAAGTTTGTCTTGAACATGAATTGTCTTCATGTAGTTATTCCCAAAATCAAACTCCGTTGAGCAGTTAAAGGTCATTACATCAAAAGAGAATGGTCTAAGTATTTCCAGTATCTGATGTAAAAGAACCTGACTCTTTTCACAAATTTTAAGATTTGTCTCAAAGCTGATATAGGGACTGGTTTCTTGAGGAGTGACGTGTACAGTAAAGTAATCCTCTCCGCGAATTCCATTTAAGGAATAACCATAAGGTTTAAAAACAAAATCATCTAATTCAAACCCTGGTAAGAGCTCTTCAAATTGAAAGAGTTTGCGAATTTCTTCTTTTGTTAAATCTTCTCTCGTTAAAAAACTAATAACCTCGGGGGCCATATCATACATTAGTAACTCACAAGTCCTATCCTCTTGAATGGGCTTGAAAGCTTTTGTTGTATGAAAGAGTTGTGTATGATGAGAGTGCATCTTCCCTAAACGAAGGGCCTCCCCTTCTATTTGACCAGCAAGAAACTGAGCGTCTTGTATGAAGTCACTTGTCTGTAAATGAGATCGGTATTCATTCTTTCTCTGAAAAAATAAACAATCAACACTATCCTTACCCAATGAATCGATAAAGAACTCTGCTGATTTGATAAGCTTAGTCTGACCACAGGTAAGCATCAAAATACGATCATCCCAAACGAATAGGCTTGATTCACTTAAGAGAAAGGCGATTTGTTTATCGTTGCGAATACTTGAAAGAATTGTAGCTTCACAATTTTCCACAAGCTCTTTCCAAAAAGCCTCTGGCTTTTCATATAAGGGCTGATGCTCTTTACTCACAATGATTTCTAATTTTTTTTCTGCACCTTCAAAAAACACGGGCAATCCTCTCTCGGTTTGAGAACGATAAGAGCTCTTTTGAAGCTTTGCTTTAATAATGACCTAATGTAGTTAAAAAGCTCTGTAATTTCATGACTTTTTGCAACATAATGCTGTTTTTACAGGGTTCCCCTCCCTGATATAAGCTCTTAAATAAATTTCAAATAGTGGAGGTAGGACAATATGAAAATCATGGGTCACCGTGGAGCACGAAACGAGGCACCAGAGAATACATTAGAAGGTTTTGAATTGGCCCGCGAGCTAAACCTCTCCTCTGTTGAGCTAGATATTCACCTAAGCTTAGACGGAAAGCTCATGGTTATTCATGATGAGACAGTAGATAGAACCTGTTCTGGTAAAGGTAAAGTTTCAGAGATGACATCAAAGGAACTTAGACTTCTCGATGCAGGAGAAGGAACAACTATCCCCTACTTAGAAGAAGTTTGTGACCTTTTACTTCCAGCACAAATGGAAATTCAAATTGAAATTAAAGATGGTAAGACTCTCTCCCCATTGAATGCCTACTTAAGAGAATTATCCCAAGAACAGAGGCAGCTACTTACTGTCATTAGTTTTAACCATCTTTGGTTAAAAGAGTTTAGAGAGTCAAACCCATCGTTAAAGACAGCAACACTCCTTTATGGACGTCCATTAAATACACCAGAAATTGCACGTGCTGCCGAGGCCAACGGAGTCAGTTTCAATATTGCTTTTATTGATGAAGAGCTTCGTGAGCAAACAAGAAGAGAAGGCCTAACCCTTACTGGATGGAATGCTAATAACGAAGAAGACTTTAAAAAGATGGAGGCCCTAGAACTAGACTATCTTGGAACGGATACTCCAACTCAGGCTAAAGAGTGGGCAAGTAGGCCCTAAGAGGCACTAGTCCGTTGCAAGAATATGTCTTAGACGAGAATATACTTCTTACTTTCTTTAGCTTTAAACTGTGAAACCTTTTACCTTTAATCGTTCCAGAGACAATACGTTTCTCTTTACCAGCAGATCCAAAACCGTCTTTTTCGAACTCAAAGATATCAGGGCTAGATAGACTTTCTAATTTATAAAAAGGAATAAAGTCATAAGCTTGAGGGCCAGATGCCTTGATAATAGAAACTTTTAATTGGTCATCTTTATATAAGGAGACTTTAACTGCACAGTCGCCTTTTCCCAAATATTCTCCTATCAACTCCTCAGGATCAAGTCCCGCATAAGTTGCAGCTGAAAATAAAATCACTAGGGAAATGAATAGTTCTCTAAAATACATAATTCCTCCGAAAGACAACCTTATGGCCTACTTTTTGAGGAAGAACCTACTCATTGTAAAATTTCTAGGTCTTAAATTACTCAGTCATAAACACATTTCAGGAGCTTAGAAAGGTTACTACCTGTGGAGTTTTGGAGAGGCCCAAAATGATTATATGCCCATCCTGCATAAAAATGAGGGGTCACGCATCTGCTAGATGAGTTCTTAAAGGAACCACCAGGACGATTATCTGGATGTGTATTCCGACTCTTACTAGAGTTAACTTGAACGGAGAAAGTTTGGAGAAGTTTATGAACCCCACAATAAGCGTTAAAGTGCTGTAACGATGAACCAACCACACGGATCATATCTGAGCGGTTCCCCCTAGGAAGGGAGCAAGATGGGTAATCACGGTTCCACTGCTTAAAGCATGGGTTTATATTTCCACTATAATTTGGAGTAAATTGAAAGAGACCAATATTAAGTCGACTTGCCTCGCTTTGAGCAGGGTCATCATAAAACTTTACTCCAGCAGGCTTTCGATAACCACTTGGAGCATATTTAGACGCTGTTCTTTGCGAAGAGCTTGTCTCTGAAGTACTTAGACTCTCTTTGTACGCCAAACAGCCAAAGAATTTCCCCCATAAGTTTTGAAGCTCTTCCCTACTTTGATCACTTCCATCAAGGTATTCCCTACGAAGACGATTGTGATCATCAGCAAACTTTTGGGCCATAGCAATTGTTGTGGAACCGGGAACCTTTTTAATCGTTTGCCCTAAGGAGCTTTTTGTAACTCGACAAAGAGGGTGACTAATTAAGCTTACGGGATAGTAACTTGAATCACTTGAACTCATTCCATAAAGGGAAGCTATTCCTTGCAGCTGTACTTTTTGCGCCGATGATAACTCGGTTACAAAGAAAGCAATGGCATCTGCGAAGCGATTGCTCGTACTGAGATCTTCATGACAAGTATCCCCTCGAGAAAAAAGTTCTTGAGTCCTTTGAACTGAGAGCTTGTCACTGTTGTTAATTCGATCAACAAAATCTGCAATATTATCAGCGATTGCTATCCAACTCTTTAGTGGCTCACTAGGGTCCGTGGGTGCCTGACTTGGTGGTGGCTCCACGGGTGCAGGATCTTCGCCCACTGTAGGGGGTTCGTTTACGGTAGGAGGAGAATCATCAGGTTCTCCATCTTCACCATCAGGTTGCCCGTCCTGGCCCGTGTCACTAACATCACACTTTTGGTCAGGATTATCAGAATTTTCAGAGGAGCAATCCTCAGGGTTACAACCCGCAATAAAAGGAAGTAGTCCAACAAAGGTCATTAGAATTAGTAGTTTTCTCATGCCTAATGTATCGTCAATAGCTTGATAGCCTTTACTAATAGGCTTTCCAGCGTTTAACCAAGGCGACTTTTGCCTAGTGCCAAGCGCCTAGTAATCTTTTCTTAAGCACTCTAGGATGGGGTAATTTGTGCAAAGACCAAAACCTAAGGAATTACTATGGATTTAACTTCATTGAAGGAGACTCTTAAAAAGTCTCAGTATTACAGTGAGTTAAGAAGTCAGACCAACCGCGCCCATGTCTTGGCCCTTCTTAACGGAGACCTAGTTCAAAACCAAGAAAGTATGGATTCGGGACTTTCTTGTCGAACTTTCCACAATGGTGGCTGGGGTTTTGCTAGTTCTTCTTTGGCCGCCACTCAAACGGCCTCAGATCTATTGGCCAAGGCCGAGAGTAATGCTCTTTTTATGGCGAAGGCCTCAAAAGAAGCTGGAGTTACTAACCTTCCTGGTGGCATTCATTCCTATCAAAGACCTTATAAAGGAAAAGGAAGACTTGCGACTAAAGAACAAGTCGACTTTCTTCAAGAACTAAATAAAATAATTAATGATAAGTATCCAGACTTAAAGTCAGTTCAATTATCTATCGCCTCTCATGAACTCGAAAAGACGATGGCCAACTCTCTTGGCTCTGAGACTTATCATGTTCTTCCAAGAACTTCTTTTTACATTCAATTTTCTTATGAATTAGATGGTGAAGTTTCATCCCTTATGGATTTTTATGGTGACTTCGGTAGGACTGCTGACATTATCACAAGGCCAGAAGATTTCTTAGAACGTCTTGAAACCCAATATAAACAAGTTCGTGACAAGGCCCATGGAGTTCACGCTCAAGGTGGAGTGAAAGACGTTATTATCTCTCCCGAGGTAACTGGCGTCCTTGCCCACGAGGCGATAGGCCACCCAGCGGAAGCAGACCTCGTCAAAGCAGGATCTGTTGCAGGTAATTATATTGGTAAAAAAGTCGCGAGTGATCTCGTCACCATGGTGGACTACGCTCATTCCTATGAAGGAAAAGAACTCCCCGTACCAGTCTATATTGATGATGAAGGTGTAGAAGCAGTTGATGCTCCTCTTATTGAAAATGGGATCTTTAAAGGTTTTATGAATAATAGAGAACTAGCCGAACACTATGGTCACACGCCAACAGGGAATGCTCGTGCCTATGATTATTCTGATGAGCCTCTTATCAGAATGAGAAATACCATCATTCATCCAGGTAAGAGTAAAATTGAAGACATGATTGGTGCCATTGATGATGGTTACTACTTTATCCAAAGATCAAATGGTCAGGCTGATCTAACATCAGAATTTATGTTTGGTGTGACAATGGGTTATGAAATTAAGAACGGAAAACTTGGTAAGGCCATTAAAGACACGACTATTTCTGGAGTTGCCTTCGAAATGCTTAAAACAGTCGATATGGTTAGTGACGAGTTTCATGTAGGAACAACTGGTTTTTGTGGAAAAAAACAGCGCATGATTGTTTCTCATGGCGGTCCATCTTTAAAATGTCGTGTCCACGTAGGAGGTAGATAATGAATCTTATAGAAATTTCCCAACAAGGACTAAAAGAGCTCTCTGAAAATGGGGCTCAATCAGCGAGTGTAATTTCAGGTCACACAAGTTTTGATGAACTCGTTTATGAAAATGATAAGTTTACTTTACTTCGATCAGTTGATGAATATAGCACCAGCTTAACGGCACTTATTGAAGATAAGAAAGGTGGATATTCCATCAATCAGCTCTCCCCTAGCGAACTTAAAGTTGCCGGTAAAAAGACGCTTGAAATAGCCAATGCAGGAAAACCAGATCCAGCCTATGCTATAAGTGAAGGTCCAAAGAAAATGGAATTTGCCCATGGCCCAGAAGTCGCGGACAAAGAGGCCATGCTTAATATGATCCAAAAATTTGTTGCTGATTCAGCAAAAGCATTTCCTCTGATTGGGTTACGTTCTGTGACTGCAAAATTTACTCAAGGGAAAACACATTTTCTAAATTCAAATGGCGTCGAGGCGAATGCAAGAAAGGGATATTATACTTTTAGCGTTCTCTTCAATGCACAAGATGGAGAGAAGTCCTCTTCCATGAATTATGATGGACTTAATTTTCTTGATTTTGATATCGACCTCTTAAGTGATGAGCGCTTTGGTAGAACTTTTAAAGACACCATCGCCCACCTAGATGCAGAGAAGTTAGGAAAAAGCGTAACAGGTAAAGCAATTTTTATGCCTTCTTGTTGGCAGGGGTTTATTTCCTATGCTCTCGGCCACTTAGGTACAGGTAGCCTTGTTTCAAAGACTAGTCGTCTACAAGGTCGAATCGGTGAAAAAGTCGCAAGCCCTCTAATGCACTTAGAATCTCGTCCTCAGGATCCAATGTTTGCGAACCCCAACTTTCTCACAGGAGATGGGATTGAGACGGAAAATCAAACTATTTTTGATCATGGTGTTTTAAAAACTTACCTCCTTGATCTTTACGGTAAGAATAAGCTCAATGAAGGGAAAGTCTCAAATTTTGCGACCCGCCTTTATATGCCAAAAGGAGAATCAACCTTGGATGAAATGATCTCCGGTATTGATGAAGGTATACTCATCGGTCGTTTTTCAGGTGGATATCCTAATACTAATGGCGATTTCTCTGGGATTGCTAAAAATAGCTTTCTTATTAAAAATGGTAAGATAGACAAAGCACTTAGTGAAACGATGATCTCAGGTAATTTATTTGAGGTTATGGAAAAAATATATGCCACCAGTAAAGAAGTTTATGAAAATGGAACCTGCCATATTCCCTATGTGGCCTCTGACAATATTTCGATAAGCTAAGATCTTTAAACAAGAAAAAAAATAAAAAGAAATGGGGAGGCTTAGAGCCTCCCTTTTTTTATTAAGATGTGAGTTCCTTTATCTTCTCTATCCGAAGAAAAGGCATTGAGGGAAACTTCTCTCGCATCTTTTTTTCAATTAAGAGGCCATGGCTTTTTCGAAATTTCATCGTTAGCCAAAATAGTTGAAGATTTACCCGCTCCTTACAATGAGCAGGTCGCAAAGGGGCGCTTTTTGGTAATAAGAACCTCTTTAGTTGGCGTAGAAAACACAGCCAGGGTGATGGGTCCAAGAAGATCACCATATCCGCTCGAGACCAACGGATATCAAAGGTCATTCCAAAGTTACCCTCCATAATCCATTCATCTTTCTTAACAAGATCTAAGCAAATACGGACAAAAGCTTCATGACTTAGAGGCTTCCAATCATTTTGCCAGTAATACTGATCCAAACTAATGATGGGTTTCTTTAATTTATTAGATAAATGACACGCTAGAGTTGATTTTCCGGCACCAGGAGCACCTAAGATGAGAATTCTTTTAGAGTTCTTTAAAACTTTAGATGCGGATGCCAAATCCAAAGGTGGTTTGATACTCACGGTCACTCCCTTTAGGTTTTCCCGTGAAAATAACAGTGACTCCACCATTAGCAAAGAGGTTACCGGCCAAATTTACTGAAAAGCCACTTCCTGCATAAGGAGATATGTTTATTGCCGGTGTTCTAGTGGTTGTTACTCCATTTTGTGTTGTTGTGTATTCAGATCGCCTTGCCTGCCCACCTGCTCTTAAATACCAGTTTAGGATCGAGAAATTAAAGTTTGAGCGCACACCAACCTTTGCCGCATATGACTCTTCTTCCTCTGTTAGGTTCTGATCAAAGATAAACTCACTGTCGCTTGATCTTGTGGCCTCGGCTTCTAGGGAAAGACCAGGAGGTCCAAATAATGCCCTAGCACCAACAATAGTTCTCGTTTTCGTTTTTACTTCCGGAGATAGTTTCTGTACTCGCTCAAGCCCAACGATTGGCTGGATCATCAGCCCGCCTCCCTTACTTAGGGTGGTTATTGAGAAGGAAAGCAGAGTTATAAAGATTAGTTTTTTCATAAGACTATTTTCGCAAATCTTAATGCCAGATAAAAGGAGGCTACAATTGCCCTACTGGAGGATCAATCGGTTCAGAAATGTAGATTTTTGAGCTGCAATATGTCTTAAGTGCCTTAATAAACACAGTTTTCAGGGTTCTTCTTTTGAATTCACATGATATTGAGAAAATAGCCCATAAATTGTTAAACATTCAAGTATGGCGCTCAAGGGGATTAAAACATAAGGAAGAGCAATTTCAATTAAGCCAATTGATAGCGCTGGTGCCTCCTTAGCAATACTTAGGCTTAATATATAGAAGAAGAAAACCACAAGACTTAACGCTGAACCAAGTATTACGCGCCGTTGGCGCCTTTCAATCATATTAATGGAAAAGTAACGAGGTAAATACCAGCGAACAATAGGAAGTGTTATTAATTTCGCCAGGGCCCTCACAGCGACCAGTAGGCAGTACCAAGGAACAAAGTCCCCTTTTACCATAAAGAAAATAACGATTATTAACTCAAAACTTTGATCACAGGCCCTATCAAGATCACGACCAAACTCGCTACGCGTATTCAGTTTTTTTGCGACCCATCCATCTAATATGTCCGTAAAAACCGCTATTACAATTCCAATCAAAACATTGAGATAGTCTCCCTTTAAGTAAAGGGTTCCCAAAATAATCGCAATAATAGGTCTTAGAATTGATATCCCGTGTGCCAATGTCATCTCTCCATCATACCACTTGCATAAAAAAAGGCCCTCATAAGAGGACCTTTTTTTTCGGACAACGAAATAGGACAACACGGACGGAATCACAAATCTTAACGCTTTTCAGTAATTTTCACTTTCACAGCAACTTTCACTTTAACCTCAACTCTAGCTTCAACTTTCACTTCAACATTTTCAACTTCAACTCTAGTTTCACTTTCACTTCATCAGCTTCTGCTCTAGCTCCAACTCAAATCTGCGTCTCGCTCTGTTGAATTCATTATCTCAAACTTTGGTGATAATCCCTAGCAAAGGACCCTAAAAATGCAAATTTCAAGCTAACCTTTTGAAAACTCGATTTTTACTCATTTAAAACTAGCTTAGAAACTGCCCAGAGTTGTTGTCACTGGGTCGTAGGTACTTGTTAATTCATTTTGAGACCAGCAAATGATTATTCAAATACTCAAAGTAATCATAATTAAATTTATTAAAACTAAATAAAAATAGGGATTTAGGCTTCTTTGATTAGGAGGAGACTCAACTCATTTCAAGACATTAGCGCCAATTTAGGTCATCCACGATATTCTCTATATTATCCATGGCCTCTTCAAGATCTGGAGGATCACTCACTCTTCCCTTCAACCCTGGATAGTTCTCTGGGTGTTTGAGGACATCTTCAAAAACTGTTTCAATATTTTTTATCCGCCATTTTCTTTTTAGATTTGGAAACCTTTCTCTCAAAGCATTGGCCCATTTAAATTCGGAAAAAGGCTCATTAACTTTTTCTAAAATTTCTGCCTTGATTAAGATGTAGGCCATTCCTCTAAAGAAATCTTTTTTCATTGAAAGGAAATCACTGGGAAGCTCTCGCCAATCAATCTTTTGCCCTTTGAAGTTCAAATAAATTCGATCACTCTCTTCCAAGAAAAGACGATATTCTGGCCAGCCCTTTCCTTTAAAGGAAGCTGATCGTTGATAAGTTAGCTTGAGTGATTTCCCGGGAAATCTATCTTCTAAAGTCTCCCTACTTTTTACCAGTCCTAGGAATAAGTGATGGCGGTCATGAATAACCCATAGCCCATCCGGACTCTCTACATAAGGAATCGGCCTTGCGTCTAGGTACTCTTGGATCTCCGAAAAGGACCAGTCTTTAAAACGGCTCCTTAGTAAATCGACTCTAGGACGTCCGTAGCTTTTTTGACCAGGCCTTGTCCTTTTAATGGCACGGCTAAGTGATAGCTTAGATTGAAGCTGATCTAATACATGCCTTCCCTCAGAAAAACATGCCCCCTGAGCACTAGCAGGAAACCTTTCACTAAGTGAATGATGCGAGCATCCAACTAGCAGAAAAAGAATGAATGGCAATAATCTTACAGTTAACATGACGCAATTCTTATCGGTAAAATGTCAGAAAAGTTGGTGCTTATATTAGTAAATAAAATATATCGCACAAGGTTAAAAATCTCCCAGAAAGCCTGTGGTGCCATTTTGCACCGACAAAAATGGATTCAGCCTGACACCAATTATCCGACCTTTACACTCAACTTTCTCACAATAACTTACATTTGATATGATTTTTCGCGTTATTTTTACCATCGCTGAGATTTCTAACAGCTTTAGGGGTATTTAGAAGACTCATAAGTTGGAGAATTTTGAATGAAATATCTATTACTGATCACCATTCTATATACACCATTTGTTTGGGCACAATCTGCGGCGCAGTTGCAGGCCCAGCTTGGTAAAAAACAGAAACGTATGTGGGGCGCGACATTAGTAAGCACGACCTCCACCACAGTCCTAGAAGCCGATGATTATCGTGCAAACACAAACTCAACACTTACTGGGATCTTTCGCTACAGATTTTCAGGATTCAATACAAGAATTTTAGTTTCTGGAAACAAAGACCTAACAGGTGCGCGTGAAGATCGCTTTACCACCGCCTTTTTTGAAATATCAAAAGTAGTCAAGCCTCTTAGTGGCGACAATATAACGACTATCTTTCAAGGAAGAGTAACTCCTCCAGTAAACGACGAGAGACGTTTTAATGAAAGTCATCGTGGTGCTTATTCTGGTGGGCTTCTTTTTATCATCACACCCCCAAATCCAAAGTTTCAAATTATTGGTATAACCCGAGCAACTAAGAATGTTCATGAGTTTGAAATCAATAGAAATTTTGGTCAAAACACCTCGGCTTCCATAATGAATTATTGGGGTGCTTCTTACTTTCCTAGTTCAAAGTGGGAATTAAACGTGAATATGACCAATATCCAAGGTTGGAACTATCAAGGTGACGCTGGAGAGAACTCCACATTCCTAGGCCAAAGTATTGGCTATAACTATAGTAGAAACCTTATCCTCACTTTCGGCCATGAGCTCGGTGGTAGAACTTATGGATATGACCAAGACAATTTAGACCTCGCGCTTTTTGATGAAGACAAGTCGAGTGTTTTTGCAAGTTTATCCATGAACTTTTAAAAAAATATTAAGTTTAGAGAGAGATAGAAAAAATGAAGAAGGCGAATAGAAGAAGGGACATTATGAAAAACACACACTCTTTTAAAATTTTAATCACCCTAACTGCCCTACTGGCGCTAGGTTGTGCTAAAGAAAAGCCGTTCGATGAACAGTACAAAGAGGTTGAGCTCCTAAATAAGAGTAATTTTGTTACGGAGGAAACGGTTCAGCTCGAAGATGGCAGCTCGGTCACCAGACCTGTTGAATATCTTTATGTTCCAATGACTCTTGGCACTCCTATGAATGTCACTCAGGCTGACCCCTTCTACCAAGGTCAAGAAAAGCTAGTGCGCCTGTCATGGTCTGAAGAAGGTCTTGAGGTTAGAGAAATTGAAAAAGATAGTCGCTTTTCAGATAACGACCTCAATGAATACCCTGTTCTAACAATTCCTGGTGATTACAAGTCTTACCGTTGTCGTGAAGATGCTTATGAAGAGTGTACAAATGTTGAAGAAGAAAACACTGATCTAGAGTGGTATCAGAAGTCTTCTTTCCTTCCTAAACTTGAAAATATTAAAGAGAGAGAAATCAACGAACTAGATATCTTTACTCTAAACAATGGTTCATGCCTTACTGAAGGTGACACAAAAGTTGTTGATTATGAAATCAGCCCAGGTGTTATCAATATTGAAGTAGAAAAGAGTTATAAAGTTAATAGTGGCAACTGGTCATGTTTCCTTTCTAGCTTTTTTAAAGATCAACTTAACACTAATGGCTTTAGTGTCCGTCAATACTACTCACTTGTACGTCTTGATAAAATTATAACTCCTGGTTACAAGGCGCTTGCCTACCCAGAGACTGACCATGATGAGTTTGGTTTCTTTACAAGAGAAGAGAGAAACTTAACAGATGATTTTGATCGTCAACGTCGTGATAAGACAATCTTTATGGAGCGCTGGAAAGCTGGTACTCCAGATGACAAAGAAACTGAAGTTTCTGAATACTCACCACGTTTTGTTAAGTACCACTTAACTCCAGAGTACTCTAAGCCAAAGAACTCATACATCCTTGAGGCCACAAAAGAAGCTGTCAACACCATGAACAGTGAGATGCGAGCGTCCAATGTTCCTGTGCAACTTGAACTTATTGAGCAACCTGATCCTGCAAAGGCCGTAAGCCCAGGTGACCTTCGTTATACATCACTTGTTCTTATTGAAGATCCACTTGCTAACGGTCTTCTTGGTTATGGACCTGCTGTATCAAACCCTTATACAGGTGAGATTGTTAAGGCCCATACAAATATGTATCTAGGTGTTTTAAAATCAATGACTCGTTGGGTTTACCAAGCAGCTGTTGATATTACGGAAGAGAGATATATTGAGGCAAATGCTGGTTCACAAGTTGACGTGACTACAGTAAGTGTTTCACCAGAGGCCCTTTCAA
>Ga0129324_10000245_pt1 | contig 39279 bp, 18 predicted proteins | sample CPBDNA_7_FD_96879 | JGI IMG/M metagenome (GOLD analysis project Ga0129324, IMG submission 96879) | Freshwater to marine salinity gradient microbial communities from Chesapeake Bay, USA - CPBay_Spr_15_0.2_DNA | ecosystem: Environmental > Aquatic > Marine > Coastal | place: USA: Chesapeake Bay...
GAAACTTTCAGATCAAGCAGTCGGAGCCGTTATGATGGCTCTTCAAAAGAGCCTTTTGGAGCAATCAGACATTGTTCCAGTTATTAAAGGGTTCGAGTTTGTTCCAGCAGCAGACAAAGAAGGGGACGAAGCACAACTCTTTGTAAAAAACCCTCCTCTTGTTAAACTTGGAAACGAAGATACAGTACAAGAGGGTGAATAATGCCCAGTTATGTGTATGAATGCTCGAAATGTAGCGACGTTACAGAAGTTTTTCACTCTATGAGCGAAGACAGAACTGACTGTGAGGCTTGTGGAGAGCAGAATACACTAAACAAAATACCAGAAGTGCCGATTTACTTAAAATCAAACACTGCTGGTAAGGTTGTTAAGCAACACATTGAAGACGCCAAACAACAAGTTCGTGAAGACAAAGAACAAATGAAAAAGGATTACACAGGTTGACTTTACTTATTTTCTTTTTAATAGTTTCCGTCGCTTTAAACGGACTTTTGCTTTGGTACATTAGAAAAATGCTATCCAAACTACTTTATGTTTCAGATAGCATCGGATCTTTATTGGTAACGGCAAAGAACTTTTCTAATCACTTAGACGGGTTACACGCTATGGAAATGTATTATGGAGATGAAACTCTTGGGTCTTTGATTAAGCACTCAAAGCAAGTTATAGAAGACATAAAAGAGTTTGAAGATATCTATGAGCTAACCAATGAAGGGCTATTAGAAGATGAAGAACAAGAATAATGGCGAAACCAAAAAAGAAAAATCTATACTTTACCCAAGAGCACGAAGATGCAATCGTCAACTATGCTAATACTACTGATATCAAAATAAGAACAGAACTTTATGTAGAGTTTATCGAGCCAGCCTTCAATGAAATGGTCGATAAGATTATCTATACTTACAAGTTTACAAACCTTCCAAATATCGACGTTCTCAAAGACGAATGCAAAATCTGGCTTACAACAATCTTGGATAAGTATGATCCAGAGAAAGGATCCAAAGCCTTTTCTTACTTCTCAGTCATTACAAAGAACTGGTTTATTCACAAGGTAAAGAAAACAACCTTGGAGAATAAAAGAGAAGTTCAACTAGATCAAATCCCAAAAAACGTAGAGATTAGACAGTTCACTGTTGTAAACGAATATGAATCAAAAAGATTAGAAAAAGAATTCTGGATGAACTTTTGGGAAGAAGTAAACTCTTGGGAAACAACCAATATGAAGCCCAACGAAGAGAAAGTCTATGAAGCAATCAGGCTAATCTTTTCCAATCCAGATCGTATAGATATTTACAACAAAAAAGCAATCTATTTTTACATCAGAGAAATCACAGGTCTCAATACAAAACAAGTCGTTAACAACTTAAATAAAATGAGAGTAAAATACAAAGTATTTAAAAGAAGATGGGATCGTGGCGATTTATAATACTTTTTTTGTCTTCAACTATTTATTTTTGCTATGAAAGACTTGGAAACATATATTGACGAAGCAATCAAAAACATAAGAAGCGACAGGGCTATTACCACAACTCTGCTAATGGAGTTGATGGAATATATGAAGAAAGACGACGAACGCAAAGAAAAGGTCGGTGTTGTCGCTGCTAAATATGTAGAAACTTTACAGAGATCAAACGAACAACTTGTTAAAGTCAGTGCTCTTATTCAAAAGAAAACTGAAGGACAAGAGGGTCTAACCGATGAAGATAAGAGTGAATTATTTGATCTTATAAAGGAAACTAGCAATGGCTAAACCCGGAGATTCAAATTGGGCTATATTGAATGTTGGCGCAGGGGTTTTAAATCCAATTGGAAGCCCTCTTACTGGAAAAGTTTATAATCCTAATGATGCCGGTTTTTTTGCTATGGCAAGACAAACCACAATTGAAAACTTTTCTCCAAAAGGTCTTGATGGTCAAGGTCCTATGATTGGCATAGTTCTAAGAGTAGATGGCAAAATGAATATTGAAGGACCAGATAATCCAACATCTTGGCCTAATAGATATGCTCAATTAGTTGATCAAAGAAGTGGTATAGCCCTACACCAAATAAAAATAAGAGTACCAGAACTACACGCACACTTACCAGTGCCAAAAGATTTACCAGATAAAGAAACTAAAAGTGCAGATCACAGTATCATAAATTTGTACCCTACATTCATTGGGCAGTTTGATACGATTGATGATGGTAGAGAACCAAATCCGGGTTCTTTAGTGTGGGTAGATTTTCAAAATAGAGAAACCTTACAAGGACCAATTTATCTTGGAGCGGTTGAGGCTAATAAAACATATATGCCAAATGTACAAGATACATCTGCTACAAATTGGGATGCTATATGTAATAGCCCGGAAGTGTTAGGAACTGCCACGGGTGGAGGAACCGGCGGTACCGGAGGAACTGGCGGTACCGGAGGTGGAGGACCTGCTCTTAACGCCGCTGGTATACCAATTGTTGCTGGTGGTGGTCCTCTTGGTACAGGTGGTCCTCTTGGTGGTATACCTACCACTCCAACAGAGCTTCTAAAAGCGGCAACAAAACTTTTAAATAGCAAAGCTATTAAAATATATTGTGATAATTTAAGAAAACAAATGATCGAGGAAGTCAAAAGTATTAATGACATGGGGCTTGATATACCATTTCCTTCAGGATATAACACATGCACTGAAAGTGAAGCTAGAGCATTAATAATGGAACATTTTTCTCCCGGAGGAGCAAAGTTCAATAGCAAAGATGGCATGTTGGCTGGCACGGGAAATGGGGGGCTACAAGAAGACTTCTGGAATACAAATTCTACAAGGGTGGAGAGGGGACAAAATGCTATCAAAGTTTTTGATATGTTTGTAAGAAACGGATACACTCCTCAAGCGGCATTAGCAGTTTTGTCTCATGTTGTCGATGAGTCTGTTTATGATTCTAGGGTTGCCGGAGGGCTTCCAAACAAATCAAAACCAAAAGAAGATAATGGTTATTGGCCGGATAAAGGATTTTATCAAATTAATATTAAAGGTTCCACAGGGCAGAGTCGTAACCTAACAGAAGCAGACTGCATTGATCAAGTCACAGGAAAAAATTATTTTGATCAAATTGGTGGTGGTAAAACAGCAGCAATTGCTCCGGAGAAATATGCCAATACTGAAAATCCAGAAAGACCAAGAAAATTAATTAAAGATGTCAAAAATAGCAGGGGAGCAATAACAGAAAAGCAGTGGGAAGATGGCAATTATTTTGATGCAGGAGATATAGAAGTTTCCACCATGTTTATGATTGCAAGACTAAGAAATGCTGAAGGAAAAACTGAACCCGGTAAATTAGGTCCCGGACGAATGGGGGGATTAAGCAGACTAATGAAAAATCCTCAAGCCACAGGAGCACAAATCTATGCTCTTATGAGAAACTCAACTTTTGCTGCCGGGACAGGTCGAGGAAAAGAACAAAAGTCCACAAGAAAAAGAATGCAACACGCTGCAAAAAAAATGGGTAAATGTTACACAGGGGAAGGGTATGTAACAAACTTCCAAGGATACCAGACGTAGATAAATTAGTATACGAATATAAGGAGTGATTATGTCGGCATCAGATAATTTTATATCAATAGACAATAAAGAACTAGAAATATTAGATGAACAAACAAGGGTAATGTTGGAAACAATCCCAGAAGATATTTATATAAAACAGAAAGGCTATGGTCATCGTAGAAAAATAGAAAAAGTTCCAGTTTATAATCAGCAAAAAAATGAAAAAGTTCTTCAAGGTCCGGGTTCTAATTCGTGGATTGTCTTTGGAAAAGACAAACCAGCATCTGCCGCATCTGGATATGGCTCCGTTGGAGCAACACAAGCTTCTGCAATTGATATTTGTGTTGGCAGAGTTGGAGACTGGAAAACAATAACTCAAACAAAAATGGTAAAAGGTGTTGAAAAAAAGACAACCAAGAGAGAGTTAGTGGCGGAGAATGACTTTGTTAGAGATGCCGCCAGAATATATATATCAGAAAGAACGGACATTGATGATTATTTTGGAATTCAAGCAGGAAAAGCCGGAGGATTAAATGGTTTATCTGGAATAGTTGTAAAAGCAGATAATGTTAGGCTTGTAGCTAGAGAAGGCATAAAATTGGTAACTAGAACAGATGAAAAAAACTCTAAAGGTGCAAATACGGATGTTATCATGGGTGTCGATATAATTGCTGGAAATGATGCTAGCGGATTACAACCTATGGTAAAAGGTGAAAATTTAAGAGATTTACTTAGGTATATGGTTGAAGATATAAGAAACATTACCTCTATGTTACATTCTATAACACTAGCACAAGCATCGCTTGAAACTATGTTAACAGCACATTCCCACCCATCCACGGGTGGGGTAGCTTTTCCGTCTATAGAGTTGGGTGTATATTGTAGCGTTAGTCAAATAAGAAGGTTGGTTTTTGATGTCCCAGCACAAATTAAAAAGACTTTTGAAAATGTTCTCGAAGAGATAGAATATTTAAAGCCTTATGGTACTAAGTATATAAATAGTATGTCAAATCATGTAAACTAGGATTGTTATGTCAGATACAGAGTTTTATTTTAAGCGAAATCCCCCTAATAAACCAGTAACCGTTAGGTCAACGGTTGTTATTAGATTGCCTCTATTTAATGAGAGTCCGTTTGGACCTGATAATAACAATTATCCATCATTTCAATCGTTGATGCATAATGGTACGCCTGAATCTTTTGCAACGCTTCTGACTGACGGTGCTTTGAATAAGGCAATTAAGAATGCCTTGTTGTATAATTATTTTGGATATCCAGTAACCAACATCAAATACGAAAAAAGCCAAAAAGATTATAAAGAAGGATCTTTACAATTTTCTAGCCAAAACAATAATCATCTTAAATTTACTCAATTTGAAGTTAAAGACGGTCAATATGGTAAGTGGATAGACACTCTCCAAACCGTCCAAGGCATACTTTATCGTGGATATGTATCAACAAAAGGGTTTTATCAATATGGCTTGCTGAAACCATTACCAGATTTTAAAGATACAGAACTTGATCTTTATAATTATTTTGATCAAAGTGGTGATCAACAAACTTTTTCTTTCAAAGAAATACAAGAAAATTCTGGATTAGAAGTTGATTTTATAAAAGACATATATATGTGTTTGCATGGTTCCAGTGATGGGGTGAACACCCCTCAATCTGTTGGCGGTTTTAATTCCTTTGTTGAGCCAATCGGTGTCTCTCCAAGAGGCTCTTTGTTTTACGCTGGAACAGGAGATCCAACTGGACCAGACGTTGAAAAAATTGCAAAGTTTGGGTTGTATGAGAAAAGTTCTGGTGGAAAAAGCTTTGTAGAATACGAAGCTGGAGGAGAAATATCCGATTTTATAAATGATTTTGATTATTTATCAGCCATGGCTTCATGGAATAGCCCTTACAATCCTTCTGATAAAACATATGCTAGAGCATGGCTACCAACTGGACCAATCGAAGGGTACTTAACATACATTACTTTGCAGCCTTCAAACCCACTTATAAATTACAATCCAAATGAAGGATTTATAGATCTTGCTGCCGGTGTTGATGATGGAGAGGTTATTGGTGATGAATCAATTGGGCTGTACGAGGCATCACAAATATCAGTTTCGGACTTTGCACAGGGCTTAGACTTAACTTGGAAAGCACCATATAATCAGCTAGATTCCCTCGCTTTTTTACTGGGAGAATATCAAAAAACGGATTGGTTTGTTGCATTTCCCGGATACGGTAATAATGGTGCTTCACTTGAAAATAATTATTCAGTAGAGTTTGGAAAATATAATATTGCATCGATGTATAAATTATCTCCACAAATAGAAGATTTGTTAAAAGTTGACAACTTAGACATCAATCCTCTTGGTGGATTGCAATATTATCTAGATGATCCCGCTAGAACATTAAACGCAATATATCCCAGAATATTCAAATATGTTAATGATATTGTACCAACTGCCCCATTACCATCTGTATTGCAGGAAGGATCAGTAAAAAATGTTAATATAATTGACCCCAGTAAAATCGGTGGACAACAAATAAAATTCTCAGATATTTTACCAAAATTTAGAATAAGCGCAGATGATTATTCAAAAAAGTTATACTATAATATACCAGAAAAAACATCTATAGGCTACACTCATGTTATCGGCGATTATAAGATATCTGGTCAAGAACTGATAGAAACTATAGGCGAAGATAATAGCATTGACCCAGCAGTTTTGGAGGCTAAAAATAAATTTGTTATTGTTACAAAGACAAAAGAGCAGAGAGATTTTTTATTAGCTTCAAAAGATGAGTTTGGTAAAGCAGATATAACATATTCTAGTGATCCTAATTTTTTATTTAGATCACTACCCTCTCCTTTAAGTGAAGATTTTAGGAAATCACTTATTCAAATAATGGATTCCGGAGCCAACGGTTCCGGTTACCCAGAGGGAGAATTAGACGAGTTACAAAAAGTATATAAATTTTCTGATTATTTATGTGCGGCACTTTATTTTAGACTACCGCCTCATTACTCAAACGCAAATAAAGACGAAGGAGTTGGTTCACAACTTATTAAACATCAGCCAGCTACATTAAAGCAAAGGGCAAAAGTTCACCCCAACATTTGGAATGCTGAACCTAAGCTTAGATTTCTAGAAGGAGTGCAGGCTGATATAGAAGGCATATATGGCGGTCCTATAGAGGCTGGACAAATGCCATACATTATGTTTTTAGGATCCTATATAAATTCAACATTTGAGAATACAAATATCACCAATACCGCAGAAACTTTTGAATATACTACTGGTAATGGGTGGAATGAAAGCACTGTTAATGTACCTTATATAGAAATAGAAACTAATACAGCATCTAATTTTGCTTTTCCTGTTTGGAATTATGATTATAAAGCTTTATACGAGGTAGGCTGGAAAGACCTGTCTGACTATGATGAATCCAAAAATCCAGAATTGTCTCAAGTATTCGCATCAAATCCATCAGTGAAATACATAAAAGACAAAGGGATCCCTGATTGGGTTAGGGGTTTAAGAATATATCCCACACTTGATAATGATACAGTCCTCACAAGACCAGATAAAAATTCTATTACAGGCACCAGCGATGCTGACTATATTTTAACAGATGAAGATATTGATGAGGCTGTAAATGGTGCCACTTCAACAGGCGATTCAATTGTAACAGGATATAAAAACGCAAACACATCATTAGCTAACATAGCGGAAGTTAGTATTGTCAAAAAAATGATGCCAGCAGTGACTTTGGTTATGGAGCCAAATATTGATGCGGTTTCTCCCGGAAATACTCCATTTAGTATAGAAACATTTGATTCCGAAATTGAAAACTTGTCCTCTAATAATAAAGCGTATGTTGACATTCGCTATGCTGTAGAAATAGATATTGATGAAAAAGACTTGATTTTGGATATGGTTGGTCAAGGTGTATTTGCTTTAGCGGGAGAAGTAGGAGATTATGAAAAGCTTGGCTTTGATATTGAAAAATTGCTTTTTAAATCTAATGGAAATGTAACATCCCCTAGTTTAATAGACGCTTATGGAGCTTCTGGATTTACCTTTGAGGGTGTTTATGGATATGATTTTGGTTCATTTGAAGATTATCTTGGAATAGATGCTGAGTTTTGCCCGACTTTTCCACCCAGTGAAGCAGAACAAAAGGCAATTCAAGTTTTAGAAAATAGCACTGATGAATATGCCTGCACAAGTTATATTTGTTTGGAGGGAGAAAATGTGGTCTCTGTTCAATTAAAACAGGGTCCCGGAAAAGACGCAGAAAATTTAGGATACTTAAAAAACAACACAGTTGTAAAAGTGTTGAAAGAGTGGGTAAATGGAAAGGGAGAATTTAATAAAATATTAATAGTTGATGAAACTAGTACTTTGAATGGTCAAGAAGGATACATACATCCAAAATATTTGAGACCAATATATCCAACATTAAGTGTGGATAAGAAAATATTTTTTAATCAAATTTTCGATAATACAGACCCAACTAAAAAGTTAACTCTTGCAAATACAAATGTTGTTGCTATGGGAGTATTTGCAGAAACACTAATACCTGACTGGTGGAATGATACCAAGATGCTAGAGGGTCAACCATATGAATACAGGCAAGAGGGAGAATATTGGTGTACTGTTGAATTAGATTATGACTGTATTGTAGACGAGGCAGATCTTAAGACAAAAATCTATGAAGCAAAAATAAAAGGAGTGAAACAGTTATTAGGGTTCTATGGAAAACAATACACTGAAGAAGACGTAGAAAAGTTAATTAATACTTATTTGGCTGTTAGGGTTGATTATAATTTAGAAGGCACAGAAATGGAGAATGGCTTTCACATTAGTGATAGACCCGGAGACCCATTAATGTTTTTGGTCAAGGCAGGTGGAATCTACATTAACGCTTTCCCAGATAGGCAAGATTCTTTACAGGAATACAAAAAGAATTCTAATAAAATAATATCATTAAATACTAAATGGTACCAAACACACTTGCAACAATCAATATATGCTTTAAATAGCTTATATTATGTAATTCTATCATCTGACTATAGAGTACCTACTTTTAATTTCAAAAAGGAAGCAGATAGAATTTCCTATATTGTTCCTTACTTAAAGAGAATTCTTCTTGCAAATGGATATGAAACGGATTCACAGGAAGAAAACATAATAAATATTGGCTTTGACAGCCAGTATAGAGTAACTTTTTTCTCATACAAAGAAAAAGATAAAGAAGAAAAACTGCTTCGCATAGGATTTGATTATTTTTCATCTCAAGCACCATTTGTTTTTAAAAACACTATGGCTTTGCTTTATAGACATAGGCAAATAAAAGATCCAACTTTGAGAACAAGTTGGAAGAAATTGTTTAATCAATGGCTACCAGACCCAAAACCAAAGATTGTTCCAAAATCAGAAGGTGGCGGAGGATACCCATCAGATTCCAGATGTAGTCCAAGTTTAAATTGGAACCCACCACCGCTCAGTCAAATATGGGAACAAGTCGCTGCTCGACTAGATGAAATTTTAGATCTAGATCCAAGATATGATCTAGGGTCTTTTAGGTTTAATTTGTTAGAGTATTTCCCACCATGCCCTAAGCCCCCTGCCGGTCGTGGCTTGACAGTGATGAGGTTACTATCAGAAATCGAAGGGGAAACTAAAGTTTTTGATAATTTAGATATATTAAATAGCGTCCAAGCTGAAGTTGATAGAATAGGACAATATGTCGGAGATTTTATGTCCTCTCAGCAAGCAATGGATGAAATAAGGTCTAAAATATTTACTTTAGATGATTTGTATACATTTTTATTAAATTATATCTCACCAGAACTTTTGTACAGCAAAATATGTAAATGTTTCCTTGATTTACTTGACATTGATTCTATTGGGGTCCCAAATCTCGAAATTAATGCAACAGGTGGTTCTGGCGGATTAAATCTAAAACCCTCTAATATAGGTAAAGATCCAAAAGAATTGTATGATGTACAAGGACCAGAAGCAGAAGCTAATCTCTTTGAAGAAAGAGAACAAATTCAAGCTGAAGACTTGTTTTGCTCTTTTTGTTTCAGAGTACCCAGTGTTTTTCTTAGATTACCATCAACAGATATCTTGAGTGTTTTAATAGATGCATTTAAAAAATTGTTAGAATTTGCTCTAGCACAAATTTTGCTGCAACTAATAGCCTCCTTGCTGGACATTCTTCTTACTTGCCCTGATTTGGAATGCGCCCCCGGAGCAAGTAAGGTCAGGGATTATGGGTCACAAGACATAGGAAATCTTTTTGATAATAATACGCCAGATAATCTACCAGATTTTTTAACAAATTGTGGTTTGCTGATAGACGGTACAAATATCACAGAAGAAGATGCAACAAATATGCTCAAAGAAGTTTCTGATAAATTAACAACGTCAGAAGTTTTAGGCTTAATAAGTGGAACACCTACTTCAAAATCTTTAAAAGTTGTTAAAAGAGTTGTGTCAAATTATCCAAACATTAATGACATTTTTACAGACATCGGAGTTATAGAAAACTTTTTTGCATGCGCTGGAGATAAATTAGAACCAACTGTTTTTGATGATTTGGAAAACGACAATCTTGAAAATGTTGCAGACCCACAAATATGTTTTGATTTTAATGAGTTGTCTAGGAACAATATCTTGGATAAATGTGGTAGTTTACCAAACCAACTAATAAACATTATTAAAGACAGAAATTTAAATCACGACATTCAAAAATATAAAGAAATCGCAAAATTTATTAGAGATAATGACAATCTATCATCGCAAATGCCATCTTTGTTTGAAGACGGAAAAGGAACACAAGGGCTACTTTCTTCGTTAAGTACCCCAACAGTTGATAAAATAATTGAAGAAACTATTGATACAATCTCTATCCCAATTGCAACCGAACTAACAAAGGAAAGTGTAAATTTAACCAGACCAGAAGGACAGGTGCTTGTCAAACAAAATGCAAGATTAAATATACTTTACGAGAAAGGAATATCGGATTTTATTGCAACTGCACCATTTAGAGAAAATGGTGCAGACAATTTTACAGGCTTATATGAAAAGTTAGAAGAGCCAATTGTTAACCCTGATACTAAAAAAGAGGAATATCAAAAGCAGCTACAAAACATTAAAGATATAATGTCAAATATATACAACCATATATATTTTGACCCAAATAATTTTAGAGTGAGTATATCTGTTGGCGAACAATCAGAACCCTCGTCAACAGCCATGATAAAGTTTAATCCACCAGCAGAAGACCAAACTACTGGGGAACCAGTATACACAAACAACTACCAAGTCTATGTTTATAATAATGTACCATTTTATTCAACTCCGATAGAGCTTAGTATAAACGGCGGAGCAAATACAATACCAGAAGAAATTAATAATTATATTCAAAATTTTGAGCTAAAAAATACAGACATCCCAGAGCAAGCACAGGTGTTTGGAAATATAATTACTAATGGCATTAAAAAAATTATAGAAGAAGCAAACTTAGAAGAATCGGAAGTGAGTGAGCAATTAGAAAACTTAAAATCAATATTTGAAACAGATTTATATATTAACTCTTTGGGTTCAATTATCGGAGGGATTACCGATGTTGTTTCAACTGGAAATATAATGAGCGAATATACGCTTGATCGCCAAAATGAAGCGTTATCTTCTCCGGTTTTTGCAGGACTGGTCCTAGCAACAGCATACGCTTTTGCTGCTAGTCCACTTGGGCAGGCTGTTTTTGGTCCCCTTGGCGTGGCAGCAATTGCTACTATGTCAAATGAAGATATCTTTGAGAAAATGTACCCAAATTATACAAAAAAACAACTTCAGCATCTAAAATTAGCTCCAAAGGTTGTAAAAGAAAATAATGGCACTGCAAAAGTTCATGGTCTTATAGATTTTGATAAAGTAAAGGCTGCTGCAAAAGAATATTATAATTTTGCAAAACAAACAGATGAAAATTCGGAGGCATTAAACATGGGGCAACTTGCCATACTTAATGGGCTAATATCCGCAGTTTGTCAACTTTTTGCTGGAGAAATATATTCTAAAAGCGTTTTTACATTAGCTCATTATCCAAAAGAGTTGTTTGCAGAAGAATTAAACGGAAGTCTGATATCAAAATATGCTACACAATTAATGGTAAGATATTTTAATAATACTGTTGTGGAAGCAGGTGTTATAAACGAAGATTTAGACTGGGAAGAGTGGAATCAGTTTTCCGCTGCATGGCAAACTGTTATTTCTAGGTTAATATCTGAAAAATCAGAATTTACAAATTTTAATACAAATGGTGCTCTTCCCGGTCTTCCGGGAGAAAGCACATCAAAGGGAGATAATGTTGTTGGGGCTGGCGGGGTTGATGGAAAAATATATGATGTTGTAACTGGAAAAGAGGAAGTAATTAATTCTTGGATTAAAGCAACAGAATATTATGTAAAACAAAATGCGTATGACCCACTAAAGTTTGTTAAAAGTAGATTAAAAAATATAAAATATTACAATGAGTTAGCCGCAGATCCAGAGACAAATCCGTTTGATACAATAGCATACCCAAAGGTTTTAGAAGTTCACGATGGAATAACTAGTGATTTTTCTTTTACAGATGAAAGCAATTTAGATGAATTAACTGGGGAAGAAATTCAAGAAATATACGATATTTTACCAACAATTCAGCCAGATCAAATTAAAAACTATTTCAACACTAAAAGCGACAGTTCACTCTTTTCAGCAGGTGTTACAGTCACTGACCCCCTCGCTCCCATAAAAAGTCATTTTGCAAATGGAAAGTTTTTCTATCAATATTATTTTAGAATAGAAGACTGGGAATCAGAAGAGGAAGCAGCAGAAAATGATGGTATATATGTAGAAAATTTAGTTCTTAGAAAACCTAAAGGTAGTGCTGAAAGTGACTATAATCTGATGGGAGTTGTTAATAGGGACGGCTTATTAAAAATAATTAATAATATGTACCCAGCCGGAGAAAACTATGGCTTGACTGATTGGCAAACAAAAGAGCCTATAAATCGATTTTTTAAGTCTATCAAATATGGTATAAGATTTTGCTATGGATCAATTCAATCAGTTAATACAGAAATTGCTGGTCAAACAAATAAAACAAAAGAATTGAACAATAGTATTAATACTATTTTTAACACTATGCACCAAAATCAAAAATTGAAAGAGTTTTGTAAAAAAGAAAAGGTGTTTAAAATTACAGAATTAGATGTTAATTTGACAGAATACACAGAAGAAGATATTCCATACTTATTACAACAAAAAAGAATAAGTCACATTATACCGATTAATTCACAAGAAACAGCTAATATCAAAGATTTTGATGAATTTAGTTTTTCCCCTGCTGCTTTTTTTGAGGAAGATGGTGCTGGCGAAGCTTTAATTATAGATTGGTCGCAAAACAGAAAACAATTAACTACTATTCTTTTTTCAAAAATTAATGGCACAGAAGAAAATTCACAAAATTTGGAATTTAAAACTATGTTCTTCTATTGTCTTCCGGTGCCACTACTTATTAGCTTGTTCTTAACGTTTAATGCTTCAATTGTATCAACTGATAGAAATGTTGAACAAGCGTTTTCCAGCACAAAGGAAGTAATAAAAGATATTTTTATGTCTATTTATAACACTAGGGGTCGTGAATATTGGAAACAAACGCCAAAATCAATTGCCAAAAAAGGTGGACCAATTGGCATGGCCGTATCATCAATTCCTGATAAAAATGATTTATAATACGACACTAAAAGGAGGTACTAAAAATGGCTAGTCTTTCACCAGCACTGCCTTTAACTCTGGATAAAAAAGACGGATATAAGATGAATAAAAACATCAAAGATGTTATCAAGCAAAATTTTAAAATGTTAGTTCTAACTTCTCCCGGAGAAAGAATAATGCTTCCAAATTTTGGTGTTGGTTTAAGAAGGTTCTTGTTTGAGCCAATGACAACAATTCAATTTGGAAAAATAGAATCTAGAATTCAAAACCAAATAGAACAATATATGCCTTTTTTAAGCTTAATTGAGGTAAAATTTCTAACTCAAGAGCAGGACCCATCTGTATTGTTAAATGAGGTATCTGTTTCTGTTAGATATGCAATTCCATCTATTAATACAATAGATGAAATAAACTTAAGATTATATAATAAAGAATTTTAGTTTAGATTGGTCAGCTAAAATAAGTTTTTAACTATTTATTACATATATTTCTGTTAAATTAAGAGAACTGAAAAATGCCGATAAAAAAAAATAAAAAGATAATTCCAATTGATTACACTAGTAGAGATTTTGACTCGATCAAAACAGAACTTTTAAATTATACAAAAAGATATTATCCTGATTCGTTTCAAGATTTTAGTGAAGCATCTTTTGGGTCTTTAATGTTAGATACCGTAGCTTATGTTGGGGACGTTTTATCTTATTACCTTGACTATCAAGTCAACGAGTCTTTTTTAGACACAGCAACAGAATATCAAAATGTAGTCAAATTATCTAGACAATTAGGTTATAAATACAAAGGTGTTCCCATCTCAACTGGAATTGTGTCTTTTTATATTACTGTTCCTTCAAATTCCGATGGAATATCTCCAAATTTAGATTACGCCCCCATACTAGAAAGGGGAACAAAAGTAGCTACACAGGGTGGTGTAGTATTTACATTAAACGAGGATGTAGATTTTTCTGGAGATGAAGCAGAGTACATTGTTGCAAGTGTAGATTCTGTAACTGGTGTGCCCAATAGATATGCTGTAAAAGCATATGGACAAGTTATTTCTGGAGAAATTGCAGTACAAACCATACAGGTTGGAAACTATGAAAGGTTTCCAAGATTTAGATTAAACGGCAATAATATAGTTAATGTCATCTCTGTTTTTGACTCTCAAGGTAATCAATATTATGAAGTAGAAAATTTATCTCAAGATGTTATTTTTAAAAAAATAAAAAACCCAAGTCTGTCAGATAAAAATCAAGCTCCATTTTTAATGAAGCCAGTATCTGTACCAAGAAGATTTATAACAGAATCAACTGGTCAAGATTATTTTATACAATTTGGTCATGGATCTGTAACTAACATACAGTCTGGAAAAATCGTAGAGCCTAGCAAAGTAGTGTTAAACGTACATGCTAGGGATTATGTTACTGATGCAACCTTCGACCCTAGTAATCTTGTCGAATCTGATAAGCTTGGAATAGCTCCGTCTAACACAGCTTTAACTGTTTTATACAGAATTAATGGGTCAGAAAATGTTAATGCAAGTGCTAGGAGCATAACTGAAGTCGTCGATACTTCCTTTGCTTTTGCAAACCTTTCCACACTTCAGACAAGTGAAGTTCAAAAAGTGATTGCTTCTTTAAATGTACAAAATGAATCGCCAATTAATGGAGACAGTTCTGTTGACACAGTTAGAGATTTAAAAAATAGAGCGTATGGTATGTTTTCTTCACAGGGCAGAGCGGTTACAGAGCAAGACTATATATCCTTATCATATGCCATGCCGCCTGAATTTGGATCAGTTAAAAGAGCCGCAATTGTTCAGGATAAAAATTCTTTTAAAAGAAATTTAAATTTATATGTTGTTGCAGAAAACGTAGCAGGAAATTTAAGCTCGCTAAACCAAAGTGTTAAGCAAAATTTAAAAACATGGCTAACAAACTATAAAATGGTTAATGATACAATTGATATTTTAGATGCGACAATTGTTAATATTGGAATTGAGTATAGTATTGTTACAGATGAGGAAGTTAATTCTTACAAAATATTAAACGATGCAAACGTTGCTATTTATGAAGCTGTGGGTGCTACAAAATTATATATTGGCGAATCTTTAAGATACAGCGATATTTTTAGAGCGTTGAAAAATGTTGATGGAGTGCTTGATGTTGTAGAGGTTAACTTTGTTACAAAATACGGAGATAGCTATGCAACCTCTGCTTTTAATATTGAACAAAATACTACCCCCGATGGAAGAGCCTTATTAGCTCCGGAAAATGTAATTTTTGAAATAAGATTTCCAAATCAAGACATAATAGGGACAGTTAAATAATGGCTATTAAAAGATATACAGCAACTTCAGACAATACAATCACCAATGCTTTTCAAATGGATTTGCGAACAAGGGGAACTGGATCAAATATGGGTTCGGCGGATACTCTTGAGGCATTCTATATTTATGGTCAGGTTAGTTCTTCTGCTGGGACAACTGCTGAAAAATCAAGAATTCTTATCCAATTTAATACAGACAAGATCAATACAGATAGATCGAACGGATTAATTCCAGCTAGTGGAAATGTTGCTTGGTATCTTAATTTATATAATGCTCCCCACAGTTTTACATTACCAAAAGACTTTACTATGTCGATTTTACCAATTTCTTCTTCATGGCAAGAAGGGTATGGATTAGACATGGAGAATTATACGGATCAAACTTATGAAGGAACTGGATCAAACTGGATTAGAAGAGGAGCCAGTGGAGACGGATATGTTGCTTGGACTGCTGAAGGTGGAGATTTCCTAGAAGTTAGACAAGTAATTACGGCTAGTGAGTTCCCTTCTTATACAGCCACGTTTGTTGATGGTACAGAAGATTTATCTGTAGACGTATCTGAAGTAGTTGAGAAATGGCTTGAAGGAGCAACAACTAATTATGGATTTGGCGTATATATGTCAGCAAGTTATGAAACTGGCTCACATTCCTACTATACTAAAAAGTTCTTCGCAAGATCAAGTGAATATTTTTTCCTTAGACCAAACTTGGAAGCAAGGTGGGACAGCACGACAAAAGATAGTGCAGCAAACTTTGTAAAAAGTAGTTCATTAGCTACGGCAGAAGACAACCTTAATACTCTGTATCTATACAATTATGTAAGAGGTCAATTACAAAACATTCCAGCCAATGCTTCTCATGCTGATCCAGCAGTTGATATGAAAGTTAGTTTATATTCTAATTCTGCTGGAAATGTATACGACAAGCTTCCTCTACCTGCTGGTGGTGACGTTGCTGCTACTGACGATACTGAAGCTGTAGGAGGAATTGTTTCCACAGGGATATATACAGCTTCTTTTGCAATGAGTCATTCTTTAGATTCTGTGTATGCTGTTTGGCACTATGATGATTTGATCACATATCACACAAGTTCAGAAATAGTAGTTAACACTATTAATGCTTCCAACTATAATCCAGATCCAGATTATGTTACAACTATAGATAATTTAAAAGCTGTATATTCTAGAGAAGAACAAGCTAGATTTAGACTATTTGTTAGATCTAAAAATTGGAATCCGAATAATTATACAGTAATGCAAACAGAGCTTCCAAGTGAAGTTGTAGAAGACGCATATTTTAGCTTGTATAGAATTGTGGATGATTACGTTGTAATTCCTTTCGGCACCGGCTCTGCAATACAACCCCAAGCAACTGGGTCGGCAGGGTCATATACGAGATTATCTTATGATATTTCTGGCAATTATTTTGATTTAGATATGAGTTTGTTACAAGCAGGATATCAATATGGTTTAAAGTTTGCTTATTATCAAAATGGATCTTATAGAGAACAAAAAGAAGTTTTTAAATTTAAGGTAGAATAATAATGGCAAATGTACCACCAATAATAATACCACCACCACAAGTAAAGTCAAAAATTCAGCAGGATTTGGTAAAGCAGATAGCTGCTTATAATGCTGATATTTCTGCAAAATCTCAAATAATTTCAAACACTAGTGTAGATAAAGTTGGAAGAAAGATAGAATCTGCCGGATACCTTCAGGAATTTTTTGAAGATCAGAAAAGGTTTTTGCCAGATACTGACTTTTCTGATCCATCTAATTTCGCTTATTTTGGGTCTGCCGAAGAATATTATTTAAATGCAGCAGAGAATATATATCGTTTTTACCCATATGATGGATCTTTAAAAGAAAAATATGAATGGCATAATAATGCTTCTTTTTTGGATAATTATATATTTGAATATGAATATCCTCGAACAAATGGAAATATTTTAATTGGAGAGACATGGGGATCTGTTGCGGCAACAAAAACTGTAACAGACGATTCTTACAGTATTTCAGACGCACCGCAGTATATTTTTACAAAAGGTGGTCCAAATGCTCCATCAATACCTTCTTTTGCGACATCTTCCTACACTAAAATATTAGACTACAAAGAAAAAGAACAAAAAGCAAATATTTTTGATACAGAAATAGAGCAAATACAAAACTTTTCAGTAAATGGCAATGATGGTAATACTGTTGAATTTTGGTTTAAGTTTCCAACAAATCCTTTGGCAGATCAACAATCAAAGCATTTTTGCTATTTTGATTTATGGAATGGGCAAACAATTGATTCTGTAGTACCCGGATCTGAGTATGGTCGCTTAATGATTGAGACTAAGCTTGATGCATCATCAGAGTTTCAAGAGACATGTTTATTTAACGTAACTTATAAATCTGGATCTTCTGGTGTCCTCGGTGCTAAAATTGGGGCTTTAACCTCCAATGTGCTAAGTTCTGTAAGCACAGATTATAACATTCAGCTGACAGACTGGAACCACTTTGCGTTTTCTATGGAAAACAATTTAACGGGTTCTGATCACTTATTAATTAACCTTTACATAAATGGTTATTTGGTTGAATCAACACATACGGGATCTCAAATCGGTGAAGTAAAAGAAGGTCCTTTCAATTCAGCAATTGGAGCTTATAGAACTGGTCCAAATGCAGCAGCGGTTGCTGCTGGTGTTACTGAAGGATACGGATCCATTTCTGGGTCATTTGATGAATTTAGGTTTTGGAAAAAAACAAGAGATTCTTCTCAAATTGCATTTAATTGGTTCAAGCAAATACAAGGCGGCACAAACACGGATTATGGAACACATGATTCCAAATATTCTGGATCTGCTAACCCTGTAGATCTTGGAGTATATTACAAATTCAACGAGGGAATAACACTGTCTTCCTCTATAGACAGAATTGCATTAGATTATTCTGGTCGTGTTTCTAATGGTTTTATTAAAAATTATTCAACTAACATGAGATCGACATCCTCTGCTATTGTTTTGGCAAATGCAGCACAATCAGAATTTAAAGATCCAATCGTATATAATTTTCATCCGTCTGTTGTTTCATATCTTGAAAATGTTCAATATAAAGGAATGGAATATGACTTAAGAAATTCGATGTATCTTTACAATACTCTACCAGATTGGATAATAGCTGATGATGAAGATAAAAGTACATTTAATGCTAAAAAACTACTCCAAATAATGGCTAGCTATTTTGATGATCTTTTTCTACAAATAAAATCAGTCCAATCCCTTAAGGAACCAAAATATCTTAGTGGTTCATTGTCTGGGAGTTATTTGAAGCCTTTGCCTTTTGCGAAAAGGTTGTTAACGAATTCAGGATTTCCTGCGCCGGAGATTTTTACAGATGGCACCGTATTTGAGCTTTTAGCTGATAGAAATGATGAATTTGAATTTAAAAGAAAACTAGCAGATGTAAAAAACCAAATTTATACAAATGTTTATAACAATTTGATAAACATTAATAAAGCAAAGGGAACAGAGAAATCAATTAGAAATATACTTCATTGCTTTGGGGTCAGTGATGATGTATACAGCATAAACTTTTATGCAAACAATGCTAAAATAGATTTAGCCCAATCTCCTCTACCTAGAACAATAAGAAAAAGCTATGCAGATTTTAGTGATGCTAGTAGATTTGCTGCTACAGTTTTTCAAATGACAGCATCTTCAAACTCGAATAGCGTGTCTTTTATCACAGGGAGTAATGGCTATGAGTATGCAACGATAACTGAGGAATTACCATTTACAATAGAAACAGAGGTTATCTTTCCTAAAAAGCCAGCATATTCAGACCCAGCGTTTAAAGACAAGGAATATATTAATTTATCCGCATCTTTGTTTGGAATGCATACCGTTGCTTTTTATGAAAATTCTTCAGATGCTGCAAAAGATACATCGTGGAATGACTTGGACAAGGCAAACTTTCAGGTTTATGCAGTTAGAGAAAAGAGAGGATCCCTAAGTTCTCAATATGATGATGTACATTTCATCCTTACATCGTCTCAGGCTTTCCCTTCAATTGAGGGAGTTATACCTGTTCTTACTAGTCCAATTTTTAGGGATACATATTTCAATGAAAAATGGAATTTTGCAGTAAAAATAAAACCGTCTAGATATCCAAATGTAGGAGTATTAAGTGGTTCAGAGCTTTCAGATTATAAAGTAGAATTTATAGGATACAATGCTGTTGGGGACACGATACAAAACAGCTTTCATTTAACTGGAACTATCGATAGAAACGATGGTCTTGATATTGCTAGGTCTAGTAAAAGGGTGTATGTTGGAGCACATAGGGAGAACTTTACAGGATCTTTACTAACCCCAACAGATGTGAAAATATCTTCATGTAGGTTTTGGCAGTGTGATTTAACAACAGAAGAAATACAATCTCACGCAATAGATCCAACAAATTATGGCGTTTTTACACCAGAAAGATCAACATTTATGTTGCTTGGTAAAGATGATTATACTGGTTTTAGTGCAGATGATTTTCCTGTTGAAATACCAAGAATAAAAACGCTTTTGATGAATTGGGACTTCGATACTATCACAGGATCAAACAAGGCTAATAGGGAAGGGGAATCGGTTGGAGAATTTATTGTAGAAGACTTTTCTTCTGGATCGAACACATCGATTTATACTGGATTTTTTAATGATTTATTGACAAAGCAACACACAGGTAGGGGCTATTATTTTCCAAATATAGACAATTACACCGGCTCAATATCCAGAGAATATGTTTATGGAATGAAGCAACAAGTTCCAGAGAATTTTAACAATGCTGCAACTGTACAAATATTAGAAAGAGACGATGAATATTTTACCAGAAGAACAAGACCAATAACATTTTCTTTTGCAATAGAAAAAAGTATGTATCAAGCAGTGTCTGAAGAAATGCTTAATTTTGTAGCAGCTTCCAAAGAGGCATCGGGTCTGGAAAATGCAATCGGCGATCCTGTAAATAGATATAGGGAAAGATACAAAGACTTAGAATTCTTAAGGCATATATTCTTTGAAAAAGTTTCCAATACTCCAGATATAGATAAATATTTGGAATTTTATAAATGGCTTGATGAATCAATAACGGAAATGGTGAGACACATTGTGCCTGTTTCTTCTAATTTTAGAAATGTAAGCAACGTTGTAGAAAGTCATGTTTTGGAAAGGAATAAATATAGAAATAAGTTTCCAATTATTACTGATGTAGCTAAAGGAAATCCACACACTGAAGAGGTTACAGAGATTGTATATGATGTTGATTCGCATCAAACACAGGAAGAGACTTTTAGGACTGTATCACTTGATGGTCATGGAAGAAGCAAAATTGATATAATTGGAGATATAAGAGTTACAAATCGAACTCCACCTACGTCTGAAATCGCAGATAGTAGACCAAGTTATATTCCCGCATATAGCCCAAACACTCCAACAGCAGACTATATTAGAACGCCAGCAGTGGATCTTGGTTCCGCAACGCCCGAGGTAGATCAAAGTGAGAACCCGGATTATCACGCTGATATAGCTGATCTGACTCAGCCAGAATATTCAAGTGGTGACACAACCATTGATTTACAGAGAGCTATAATACAAGCCGTTGTCAATAAAGATATAAGTGGAACAGGGAAGCATTCAACGGAAGCTGCCGGTGAAGGCTGGGTCATCGGTGGTGGATCTGGTGTGGCATCCGGACAAGTATCCAGTCAATTTAATCAAGATCAAAGTAGGTCTAGACCAAAACATGGTAAAAACAAGCGTGGATTTTTACTGAATTATTTTGAACCGGGATCTGGAAAAACAATGGTTTTTAACACTGGAGATCTAGTACCGGCTAGAACAATAAACTGGGATCGACTAAATCCATCCAGAACATATAAGCCAGAATACAGAGTTGTTTTATCTGGAGATTCGGACGGCCGTGGATATCCCGGCAGACTTGTTTCGCCATATGCATTTTTCAGCGGAACGTTCCCAACTAGTCAAGTAACTGGATATCAAATAGATTCTCAACATCATAGAGATTATTATTTAGAAACAAAAGACGTTTCTTTGCAAGGACCATTTACTGCACAGAATGTCGGAGGATATGCGTATAGGCATGGTGGGTTAAGGGTAGACGTTAATGCTCCGGGGATGGGTTATAATTTTAAGCCAGAAGCATGGTATGCATACAGATCTATTCTTCCATCTGGAGAAATTCAGTTTACTTTATATAACCCATTTGACTTACCGGGAACCGGAAATGGCTATCCAAGAGCACCTTATTTGAGAGATGAAGTTGCAAAAAGACCGTTTAATATTAAGAATATTAAATCAACAATAGATAGTTATTTACCACAAAGAACAGAATTACCACCAGTTAATGATCTTGGTAATTCAAAGCCATATGTTGGTAATTATGAAAAAGATTATCAAATAATGTCTTTTAGGCAAAGAGACATTAATAATAGATATTTAATAAGAAGTGGTTCTGTTTCAACTGCTTCAGTTGGTTCTACTGGCATACCATCAATATCTGGAGCATATGATTGGGAAGTCCCAAACATGGGCAAGTCAGAACACATAATTGTTAGTAAATTTTCCGCTCCCGGAGGTCCAGAAACCGCTGGCAAAGCTTTTAATGACTATACATCTGACACATATAGTCCCTATAATGCTATACCGTTTAGAAATTTATCTGTAAAACAGCCCCTTTATACTCTTTTGACATCTCATGCATTATTCGGGGGATATAGTAGTGATTATGGCGCACCATCTGCATCATACCATAAAGTTCAAAGAAATGGCAAAAAATATGTAAAACACTCAGACATTTTTGAAACAGTAGTAACTGCCGCAGTATACGATAATTATTGGCTACAACACATGATCCCGCAAAGCGATTTACAATATGCTTGGATTACAGCATCTGCAACAAATGTTATTTATGGCTATGAGCAGCCAGATTATGAAAATGCCAGCTATGCATCAACTGATATTCAATTCGTTAGCGAGAGCCAACACGCATCGGTGTTGAGTTCATTCGGTGGCTTTTTCGGCGGAGATGTTGTCCAAGTGTTTGGAGTGTCTCCGGGCAACCTGTACTCGCAAGAGGGTAGAATTACAACAGATTTTGTTGGGCTAAACTACAATGTTTTAACAAGTATTACTGAATCCTCAAACACGATTGGAGCCTCTCTTAATACGACTCTTATAGATGATGGGTTTGTCGAAGATGGTCCCGGCTATGGACCATCTTTTCTGGCACAAGGTGCAATTGGATACCCTGCTTTCTTAAATGCAATCAACTTAAATAGAAACGGAGCCGGTGGCTTCTCATCTTGGAAACAAATAAGACAAGCAGATAATCCTATTGTAAAAGACATGAGAAAATACAATAGGTTATCAATACTAACTCAAAGTATTGATAGCGAGACTGGCAATCCTAAACTACAGCATTTAGTAAAAAATGGCTTCAAAAATTTCTACGAGCCGTCTGTATATTTTAAATATAAGCCATTAGAACACACCCTTAATTTAAAAGCAGGCACTCAGATTTTATTAAAAAATAGCTATTCTAATAATTTAGTCACATTTTCAGATAAAAAAATTAATGAACTATTAGATTACTATGGGAACGATCCAAAGGATCAAATATATTCAAAACTTAAAAAAGTTTATGTTGATGGAGAAATAGCAAAAGAATTTAGTGCTATAGATAATTTGGATAATTTAACTTACAGAGAAGTTGTTTATCCTCGTGAAAGAAACACAGGCTTTGCTAAGGTAAGGGGTAGAGAAAATTATACTGTATCTAGTGGATCTGCTGAATTTAATGTAAGAATGGGAGACTCTAGGGCTTTCTGGAAAAATAATATCAACGACAGACTAAGAAGTGATGCAGAAGCAAGAAATGCTCAGGGATTGATTATTGCAAGTGGGTCTTCTTATTTTGGCTTGACAGATATGAGTATTTGGCCGCTTGACGCAGAAGAGCCGTTTTATGACTTATACGCTGTATCTTCATCCGACAACGCCGACGGAGGATATGATCCTTACTTTTGGTGTCCAATTTCTCCGTCTGCTTCTTCTGGTCAGCCTCTCGGCGGTCTAGATCCCGCATCTTCTACCAGAATTGCAAACCTAAACAAGAATGGAGAATTATCTTATGCTGGCTGGATTTATGGTCTTTTAGGTATTAATATTCAAAGCAAGGTAAGAAATGAGAATGCCCCAACGGGATCGGGTCCATTGCCAAACTTTTTAGGAAATGGAACTGCCGATGATGGCTTGAACTATGTTCCAACTGCTTCTTTCCAATTTGAATATCCAAACATGATGATGTCTGGGGCACAAATAACAAGAGGCACAGCAATGCCAACTGCTTCTCTTCACTTGATTGCGCCATACAGAACAGATGTTCTCAGTGGCAAAACCCCTTGGTTTAATTCATACGAAGATTATTCAGAGGACATTAGAAGAATTGCAAAAGATTATACAGTTATACCTGAATTTAGAATTACAGATCACATTGATCATTATTTAAATGAAGGATTTTTTGCAGATAATAACAAGTTTTTAGATCTTATCGGTGCCTCTTTGGAAAATACTGCAAGTGCCACCTCTGAAACCGGAGAATTTCAAAGAGAATTCTTTAAAATTTATTCACATTCAGATTTTATGAAGCATTTCTCTGTGATTCAGGAGGACCATAAGAAAAATGATACGGCATATGCATCAAAGATTAGATTAGAGGCAAATGCTGTAAAGAAACTCTTGCCGTATCAAGGATTTTATCCTGCCCTAAGATCTGTACAACTTGGGCAATTATTTTCTGCTTCTTATGGACCATATATAACAGGATCAAATGTTAGAGATGGAGCACAGGAAAGACTGGCGGCTCTTTATCAGCCTTTCTTTGCTCCGGGTATTTTCTTTAACACTATCAAATCTGGTATTGCTGTGTCATACCCAGTACATACGGCATCAGCACCAGATGTATATACTGGCGCAGGGTCTCCTGCTGCAAATGCATCAACGACAGGATCCTTGTATGTCTCTAATCAGTACAAAGATGTTCCAAATTACATGTTCCCGTTTGAATCAATTTTAGATCCAGATCAGTTTTTGCCTGTGGCTTCTTCTAGAAACCCTTTAACTTCTAGTGTTTTCTTTGTGTATCCTAACTTTACAGGATCAGCTAGATCAGACGATTTAGACGGATTTTATGCAGCACAAACAGTCGATTTCCCTTACGATACAACTGTTGGAACTAATAGAAATCAGCCTGATATCTTTTTTCAATGGAAAGGACAAAGCAATCCAAAATATAGTTTAGCAACAAGCAATTTCTTTGCAGAAGCAGTCGATTTCTTTTTGGAAAGAGGAACTCTAACAAGTTTTATTTCCAAAGCAGAAAAAGATTTTAAGTCTATGACATCTGGATCAACTTACTACATGGATGTGTTGCTTTACAAAACAGATAATTTTGTCTCCTATGAGGGACCACCATCAGGAACATTTGAGTATCGTGGCGGCTTAGTAAGTTCAGCCTCATTTGCGACCGACTCTTGGCATGGTCGTGTTAATAATGGTTCTTTAGCGCCCGGATCCCTCCCATATGGAGATGGGCTAGTGAACACCTCAATTAGCGCAAGAGGTATGCATTATGGACCATCTTACAAGGCTAGTCAATATATTTGGGGATCTAGTGGTACTGGCTCTGTGCCATATGCTGCTTTTAGGGCACAAGATCCAACTTATGCCCCACATACTCCGCCTTATTTTTATGGCACTTCAAGAGCAAGAATTGCTTTCAAGCCCCACAATGTTAGAGACATGCAGGCAGGAGAAGCAGCCAAGTTTACTTTAGAAGAAATCTTGTCAAATGCTAAAGTAGAAACAGTATATGAAAATGACAATGAATTGGCAAAGACATTACAAGATGATTCATATAGAAACAATAATCCTGCCGGTCAAGCGCAGATGCAACTTAGCTCTTCTGTAAATCTTTTTGGTCAAATTACGCTAAAAGAAGTTGAATACGGGACGGAAAGAAACCCAGACGGAACATATAAAGCAACAAGAGCGACAACACCAGTTGTTCAGGGCACAAATGACGCTTGGATTATTGAAACTAAGTTTGAATGCCCTTCAATTAATATGGCTGATATGGATACTGCTTCTCTTGGCGCAGGAATTGGCGACGGCAAAGAAAAATATTATACAAGAGGTATCTGGAAAGGCTATGGATTACCTCCTACAGGCTCAGAAGGCTTGTTCTTGCAATTGAAAGAAAGTTATCCACAAATAATCAATAGCATTAGTGGTCGCATAGATATCTCTGCTGAATTAACTGGATCTCTCATTGATATTTGTGGTTTTAAAGCTTCCAAAGAAAGAATTGGAAAGATTAGAGCAAAAAAAACCATTTCAGAAGCTATTGTAGCTGTACCAATCGATGAAAAAGGAAATTTCTTCTCAATCGACCCATTGATGTTCCAAAAGCAGAAATCAAATTATGAAACCAACAACAAAGCTCTTATGGCTGGTGATTTTGGTGTAGCTACTGATATTGGAGAGACATCGATCACTGATATGATCACTAAGATGAAGAAGTTTTCACTTCCACCTCAAATGGATTTCTTGAACAATCCAAATATTGATCCATTTGTTATGTATATGTTTGAATTCACACACTCTCTTAGTAAGCAAGACCTTGCTGACATTTGGCAAAACTTAATGCCTGAAATTTCTAGAACAGCAGAAAGACAATCTGTTGCTATTGAACATCAAGTCGGTGTTAATTATGAATTTTTTGGTCAATATGGCAAAGGAAAGCTCCCAGACAATATTAGATGGATGGTATTCAAAGTAAAGCAAAAAGCAAGAAATAACTTCTTTAATGTAACACAGCAATCAGAGGTGGCAAAAGGCTTTACATTCTCTGCTCTAAAGGAACTGCAAGGCATTTCATCAAACCCAGAAGCAGAATTGCCATACAGCTATAACTGGCCGTATGATTTCTTCTCGCTTGTTGAATTAGCGCAGGTAGAAAGTGAAATTACTTTTGAGCCACCAAAAGAATAGAATTTTAATAACGAAGGCTATTTATAGGTATTATGGAATTTTTTGATAGAAAAGAAGAAGTACTAGATATTGAATTGACCCAGTATGGAAAGTATCAGCTTTCTATTGGACAATTTAAGCCAACATACTACGCTTTTTTTGATGATGATGTCATATATGACACGCAATACCAAGGTGATCCTCCAAAGGATGATGATACTGGCATAGCCGGTCCAACTGAAAATCAAAAAGATTCAGAAGACAGAATTAAAGAAACACCTAGAATTAAGGTTCAGCACAACTTTAAGACTGTTGAGAAAACATCTTCTCAAATAGCCGATGATATCTTCTATGAGCTAAAATATTTTACACCTACGGCACAAGAAGCGTTTTTGTATGGAGTGGAGCCGGGAACAAAGATCCTGATTACTGAAAGTCCATTTTTATACAAATTCCCGTACCCAAAAAATCTAAAAGATGAGATGTTTGGTTATGCATTGCCCCTCGGTACATCAAAATACAATTCTGTTTATGCTCCTGCATTTCAAGCTAATTTTATAAAAGGCAAAGTAATCCCAAAGCAATCTATCTATTATGATAGTGGCTCTTTTGGTATCAAAAGAATACCACAAGTAGAAATGGAAGTAATTTACCAGACGAGCATAGAGCAAAAAAAAGAAAATGCAGCAGATGCTATTCCAATTCAAGACCTAACAACTTATATTGACAATAATCCAACTGTGACAGTGGGAATTAATGGACCCCCCGGAAATCCAGTTTTAAGCAAAGTTTATGAAAATGGAACTTTTGTAAAAATTGTTGAAGATTATATACTTTTGGATCTTCAAGAATTAAATAGCATTGTCGCAAAAGACGGATTTGAATTAGAAGTTTTTGAAATTGAAAATCCAGATACTGCAAACGAAAACTTAAAAAGATTAAAATTTACAAATTTTGAAAAACAAAATTATGCCAGTCCTTTAGTGGATTTAGAATTTGTTGGTCAAAATTCTGTTGTTTCAAATCCAAATCAAGTAGAATATTACTTTTTACCAAGACTTGATCAAGAAATAGAACAAATACTTGTTACACAGGGCTACAATCAAAATCTTGGTCAATCAACCTTAGAGCCTTGTGAAGATGATATAGATGCTTAATTATAGTTTAAAAGATATTGATTCTAAATTATTTAATGTTTTTATAACCTCTATAGAACTTTCTGAGGGTCATGAAAACGATAAAGGGACTGACCCTCACGGACTTTTCTATGGATTCAAGGATCAGGCTAGTAGCTTAACATCAAAAAGATCTAAGCCAATGAATGTTGATATCTATATGTGTATCAAGCATCAAAATCCTCTGTTTTTGGCACAAAACAAAGAAATTTCTAAAATGAAAATCGCTGTCGTGCAAGTGACAAGTTTGGATACAAAAAGTAAGATTGATCAAAAACCATTTTCATATTTGCCGGTATCTAGGCATGATAAATTACAACCCAGCATGCAAGTGAAATTTTATTCTTTATTAGATTTACTTCCAAAAAGTTTAACTTATGATAGGGTTGGAGGTTCTTTTGGACAAAGAAATCCCTTTGCTCTTTCCGATTATAGAAAAATACCATTTTTTAACGAAACAAATGTTGATGGTGCAAAGGTTTATAATATTCCAATAAAATCAAATTTTACTATAAGATCAGACCAAGGAGGGCAGAGTGTAAATAATCTTTGTTATTACGCTTATGTATTTATAGATCATGAAAGCTTATCAGAGAACAATTCTTTTTCATTTTTTGCAAAAAATAGAAGGAAGTTAACTGATGTAAGATCTTATTTTGGTCCAATAACGGCAGAAAATGTTATTGAAAATAATTTAACAGTCAAAAAAAGCTATGTGTTTAAAACGCAGTCTGGTAAGATTTGGGCTGGCGATGCACACCAGATGGACAATGGATCATGGATGTCTGGTGCTACTCACAACAACTCCAGCGAGCCATTAAACAGGATTACAATAAATAATTCAAAAATAAAAGATAATAGAATTTTTGAAAAATTATCTAGGGTAAAATTTCTCTCCGGGTATCAAAACTCATTTATATCTCCTCTTCAAAAAATTAAAAGTGAAAAAGTTAAAGACGGCATGCAGAATGCGTTTGTTAAAAAACCCCAAAGTATATCAGAAATTTACCTTTCTAGAGACAAAAGCGGAAATTGTAGATTCTTTTTTTCTATAGATATTGAGAAAATATTAAAACAAAATAGCAATTATCCTCAAATTATTGAAAATATTAAACAAACAGACTTAAAACAATATCACTCTTTACTAAGGAGGACAAAAATACAAGAATTAGTCATAACTAGAAAAAGAGTTTTATCCAAAGAAAACGCAACAACTTCGGTCAGCTACTTAAAATATCCTGTAACAGAAGAGGAGCAGATAGTTGTAAAATCTAAAGATTCTAATACAAGAAATAAATTAGAAGACAATATATTCTCAACAAATACAGAGTTTGGTGGAGTTGGAAACGTTTCTCCAACAAAAATTGGGTCTATATTAGAAATTCAACCACTTTCTCCTACAAGGAATATTGGGATTAGGCATTTTACTGGAACAGATTATGGCGTTTCTAGACAAAAGGATGTAATGTATGAATATTCCATAAAGGTTAGTATCACAGATCCCTTGACTAGTCATATACAAAACATAATTGATCAAATAGATAATATGATTGATTCAAACAGCACTTCTTTGAACTTCAATATGTATTATAAGGATGCAACTAGCGAAAATGGAAACTTTGATAGTTATTTAAATCGATTTGATGAAAGCTTTATAACTTCTTTTAATAGAAAATATGTAATAAGTGATAACAATTACATATTTTCAAGTATTAGAGATTTCGTACAAATGATTTATTCTGTTTCAAATTACACAAACACAGGAAATGTACCTATGGTGGATGCGGTTAATTATTTAATTACCATCTCTAGTCCAAACACGGGAAGCCCAGAGGGGATTTTAAAGGTAATCCAACTAATGAAACGTGTTAAGAATTCTCTTCTTACTGTTCTAAATTCATCCAAAAGTTATACAAAATCTAGAGAAAGCAATACTGAAGCTACAAGCAAAAATTCTAATTTAGGTCAAGGAAGAAGATCAAGAGTTTTTGTAGTTGAAAAGTCTTTTAATAATCTATATGAAACAATGTCTTTGCAAGATACTGGGTTTGATTATTTGTTTATGAAAAGCGATTCTAATTCTCAAAACAGTGAGGGGTTAACTTTAGTTTCAAAAAATACAATGACAAAAAGATTTGACTTAGAAGTGGAAAAATATTTTAACACATCTAAGCCAATTATTGAGATAAAAAATTCAAGAGGCGATGTTTTAAATCGTGGAGACAATATTGAGTTTAGTAAATATTCTTTTTTATCTCCTTCTAATATATTTTTGAAGACTAACGATAGAGAAACGACATTTGAAGCTTTGTCTAGTGCATATGTTTCTTCAAACAGAAAAGAAATGAACGAGTTAGTTTCAGATATTATTATATATAATAAAACAAAAAATCTAAACTACTCAAAATCCAGCAATTTAAATGATAAAGATGAAACCACATCTTCTATGTTGCAGGACATTTTGCAGGGACAGGGAGTGACTATTGAAATTCCAAATGAAACCAGAAAACAAAAAGAAAGAAAAGTTAAAATATTTAATAATCAATCTTTGAGTGAAAGAATAGATAAGGAAGAAAATTTATTTGTCGAAAATCAACAAATAGAAGCTCAAAAAGCAATATCTTCTAAAGATCTATTAAACTCTATATTACAAATTACAGAGACAGATTTTTTACAAGAAAATAATTCTATAAAAAATTATCTATTTAATGATGACGACTCTGCAACGAAGTTGAAAAAACAATTATCAAATTCAATTTTAAGAAATAGAGTATTAAATACAAATAGGTCTCCAAATAACAGATCCTTTAATTATGCACCGATTCACACTAAGGCTTTAATTTTGTCTGTAAATAATTCATCAGAAGTTAAACAAAACAAAGCTTTTAATGAAATAAAATCTCAGGGTCAAGACTATTTTAGAAATCCAGAAAATTATGGTTTTTTGTGGCTCAATTATAGGAGCATTAAAATGATTGAAGTCTTGATAGGATTTGATGATTCAAAAACAGATTCTAGAATAAATTGTCCAATTTGGACTAGGCTAGATAAAATACATCTAGAATCAACAAAAAATAATACCTTAATATGTAGATTGGTCGATTATGAAGATGATCATAGTGGAATAAAGAAAAACAAATCTTTAGAATTACCAGTTTTTAATGAAATATTTGCTATAAATTTAGCAGAGAATAAAAATTCATCTAGAGCAATCACAACAACTTTTGTAGATTTTAATAATCGTGAATTTGAAAGTGTATATAAAGAAAATAAGTTTTCTGATGATGCAAAAGAGGTTTTGGATTATATAAATAATCGTATACAAAATCTGGATACAAATGCGGGGTTAATTAATCTTTTGCGAACCGATTTTTTAAAAACAAACATGGTTAATCACAAAAATGGAAAAACAACAAACTATCAGTCGAGAGCGGAGATTAAAATAAAATATTCAAAAAACCAATATCAACTAAATAAAAACATGGATTTAAATAAAATTAAAGACATGATAAAATCAAGAGGACTGCAATCATATTTGCCAAAGGGCGTTATGAATAGCTCCTCAAATTCTGGTGTTACGAGAGGAAGAACTGGTGGAACGAGGGGCACAAGTGGTACCAGCGGTGGCGGATCTACCTATTAGGATTAATAAATGGCAAAGTTAAACGACTATAATCAAAATAAAATGGGTACGTCAAACGGAACTATGTTCTTTGAAAGACCTTATATATTAAAGGATAAAATCGGAGACAACTTTCCATCAAGCCAAGAAGAACAAATAGCGATTGCTGATAATATAGATACTTTAAATTATGCCGATCTTTTCTCGTATCAACATAATGTACTACTTCCAGAGGGAATAATTTATCATGTTGATGGATCTTATTATGAATATTCTCTCTCTGAGGGTATGTATGCTCCAAGCCCCGTTAAACAATCGCTCGGAGGAATATATGGCTATGTTAATAAGAAAAACCCCGCAATATTAAGAGGGTTTACAGGACCTTCTGCCGCTGGCACAGAAGGTGGAGAAATACCACAAAGTGTCCTCCCGGCCCAAAGCGGTCAAATATACAGCATTCGTAAAGATCCAGTTCCTCTCGCTCCGAGATATCAAATTCAAGGATTGACGGATATTCAGTTCACAAACGATTATTCCCTATCCTCTCTAAGCCAATACAACGATGATATATTCAATAATTATTATAGACAATATATGCTTTTGTATGGAAACATCGGCATATTTGGAGAGACAGTTACTGCTGACACATGGGACCTAACTGATCCTTTCAAGACTGGCTTCCATCAATTACAATTAGCATTTTTATCTTTGTTTTATACAATAAACCAAAAAAAGAATCAGTGGACTTATTATTATCCAGTCTCTACTTTGAACCAGAATGTATTTACAAATGTAAAAAATATACAATTTCCTGCTTCTCAAAATCCCTTATCATGGGACAGGACAATAGATGATAATAATTTTAATTTTATCAGAACCCTAATAAAAGAAGACCCGGATCAGTATGCAAGACACCTATATGCCATCGCTTATCAGCTATTGCAAGGCGGTCAAAGCGATGTTTTAAATTCAGATGTAATAAATTATGATACTCTTCCGCCCGGAATTTCAGGCAAATTATTCAGAGATTTTAATTACTCTTTGAACATACCAGTGTCTGAAGAATCAGTGGCTCTCTTGGAGAATACATCTGCTGGAAATGTAAATGTGGGGCAAGAAACTCTAATAGCAGATATAAAGCCTGTTTATAATTTTACCATAGCAAATTATGAAAAAGCGATATCATTAGTTCCTGAAATAAGGATGCCAAACATATATGAAGTTGCTAAAAATGGAATACAGTCTGTTTTTCAAGGCTTAAAAATTGATGACCCAAACGATGCAGCGATAAACAGTGGCAATTACAAGTCTATTCCTATTTTTGAAAAAATAGCAGAGCAATTTTTAAACTGCGACGAAGATGAAGCTTCAGTTTATTCAAATCCTGAATATATCAAACAATTAAATATTGTGTTTGAACACTCCCAACTTTCAGAAAACAGTCAAATTGAAGATCTTAAAGACAGCTTCCCTTTTTATAATTTGATAGAATTTGAAGTTGGCACCAATATGGGAGTTGTGGGTAATGAACTGCTCAATACACTATATGATAATCAAATAATTCAAGAATATGTTAGAACACACCTTTCTTCGTATTATGGGCTTGGTGCTCCACTTTTAATAGCAGGCAAGACAGGAGAGATTTTAACCGAAACAGTGTTTGCGGTGGCTTTAGAAGCTGCTAAATTTGCAGATTTGGGGATTTTTGAAAACACAGAAGACATTACAGTAGAAGCAATAACTAAGAACTTTTCAAATAATATAGTTAATGATACTTTTTTGAGAGTAGGTAACGCAGCCATCAAAAGTCCGAGAATATATAATTTTAATAATTGGTTAGAAGTATATAAAGAAAGCCCAAACGAAGTCATAAGGCAAGACATATATTCAGCTTATACTTCTTTTTATGGAGACATTAACGAAGGATATACTTCTGGGTGGCCTCAACAAAATGCCTCACAAGTTCACTATACTGCAATAAAAGAAGTGTACCCTGAAATGGTAACTCTTCTTAGAAGGACATTCGATCAAATATTGAATGGTGGCAAGGCAGCAAAAATACCCCTCTTCTATACCATAGAGAAAAAAGATTTAGACGACAATGTTATACAATACATAATAGTGCCAGCCCCGGACAGGATTGCATCGTCACAAAAATCAAAAGTAAGATATATCGATACTCAAGTAAAATACGGAAAGCCCTATACATATTCAATTAAAGCACAGTGTCTCGTGATTGGAACAGATTATAAATTTAGATTTGTAAATGACAAAGAAACACTGGATGTAGTCGAGCAAGCTGGATATGGATCAGTTAAAAAAGAAGATATTATTTTTTCAACGCTCACAACCTTTAATGGTGCCCAATTGGTCAATTTGGGTGACCCTTTCAACTTGTCATCAAATTATGTGTTCTCTCAGGGGAACCTAGAAACAAGTGGGCAAACAACGCTATCCGAGCAACAAATCCAATTTTATGGAGGAGCGACAGGCGGCACAAACGTTGTGCAAGGGGGACTTTTGTCTACATTTACGGCAGAAGATTACGAAGCTTTGGGTCTCTCGGCACCCGAAGAGGGTCTCGATTTGATTCCGGAATTAGCAGCGGAATTGAGTGAAGATGGAACACAGAAAGTAGTAATCAAAAACTTTTATGCTTACACCGAGTCTTCTTTATTGAAAACACCTCCTTTTTTGGGTCCAAAAACTGAATATGAAACAACCGAAACTGGGGAAAAAATATGGTATATTTTTGATGAAGCCCACGGGACGGTGTACATTAATCCAGAGACGGGCATGCCCTCTGACCAATTGGACTTCGGTAACAGCGTAAAGTTACAAACTAATAGCGAGGGGCAACAGTATTTTCAATTCAATGGCAAAACTTATTTTGTCACAGTTTCTGGCAATAAGGCAAAGCTGATTACTTCAGTTGATGCTGAACCCACCGCCACTGTTATTGAAGAATCAGCAAATAAATTAATTGCCGTAGGGATCAACATGTTCCAAAAGTGCAAAACATTTGAAACTCCATATTTTGAAGAAAAAGGAGTAACAATATTAGACAATCCTCCGATTTCTCCAATTGTAAATTTTTATCCTTATGGGAACACAAGAAGCAAATTGTTATTAACTTTTGAAAATCAAACAGGTATGTACGATGCGACCCCTATTAGCATCTTGCCAGAAGACGAGCAGATCTTCAAAAACATAAGATTAGCGCAAAAAAAACACAAAAAAGATCAGCAAGGAAATTACATAACACCATATATCACATTTAAATCTGATGATTTTGCTTCTGAATATCAAGTATTTAGAATTGAAGGAACTAAACCATCGTCATATGCTGACTTTAGTAATGCTTTATATAATATTGTTGATGTAAGGGAAAGAACCGCTTTCGTAGAAACTCTTGCTAACAACACAAAGTATTACTATATATTTAGAACTGTTGATCTGCACCAAAATCTTTCTAATCCGTCTGCATTGTATGAAGTTGAAATGGTCGAAAATTCTGGTGTCACTTATCCAATTATTAGTGTTGTTGAGTTTGCGACACCACCAAAAGATTTAAACTCTAGGTTTTTTGATAGATATTTAAAGATTGAACCAGCTTTAGGACAAAAGGTGATCAATGAACAACAATCCGGAATATCCTCCACTGGTGCTGGAATTGAAAACTCAACACCTGTTTTGGGGATTAGAGACGAAACTATATGGAATCAAAAAAAGTTTAAATTTAGAATAAAATCAGTTAATACTGGTAAAGCAATTGATTTGAATATAAGGTTTAAAACAAATCACAAGCAGCCTGAGCCAATAGATTCTTGTGAGTGATTTTAAAATAACATACTATTTATAACAAATTGCTAATTATGTAGGGCACATAAGTGCCAAAAGGAGATTAAAATGGGGTTTTTAGATAATAGTGGAGATATTATTTTAGATGCAGTTTTAACAGATGCTGGCAGAGCAAGACTTGCCGCTGGAGATGGATCATTTAAAATTGTAAAATATGCATTTGCTGATGACGAAATTGACTATACAAAATGGGATGGCGACAACCAAAAAGGTACGCCATATTACGATATAGAGATTTTAAAAACACCCATATTAGAAGCCTTTACAAACAATACTTCACTGATGAAAAGCAAATTAATTTCCATTTCTAGAACAAATTTATTATTTTTACCTGTTCTTAAAATAAACGAAACAGATGGCGAAGCTTTAAACGGACAAGCAAATCAGGCAGCAAATTCTTTTTCAGTTCTTGTTGATGAAACAACTGACGATGTATTTGAAGCTCTATCTTCTGACAATACAACAGGTGTTTTTTATGCTACAAAAAATACTGCTAAATATATACAAATTGATCAAGGGCTAGATACAACAGAGATAAGCAAAAATCAAGCATTAGCACCTGCTTTAGTAGAAACACATTTTATTATTGAAATGGATAATCGCCTTGGAACTTTATCTAGTCCGGGAAATGTAGTACAATCATTTTCGTTTTTAGATGACGACAACATCGCAGCTTATAACATTGCAAATGTTAATGATACTCAGGGATTTTTCGCCGCAATTAATGGAAATACAGTAGGGTCTCCAATTGCAGGTCCAAGAGGTACAGCCTTTAGATTTAAAATCAAACCAAGCTTAGAGTTGCAGACCAGCACGTTCTTGTTCACAAAATTGGGAACTTCTGGAAATACTTGGAATGGTGCTTCTGGAACTTATTCTTACATTGACTCTATTGTTAAGGTTACTGGGGCTACTACTGGATATTCTATCAATATACCAATCAGATATGTAAAACAAGACTAACAAGGATTATAAAAATGGCTACCACTTTTAAAAGTTTTTTAAACAATGATGTAACATCGACTAGGACGCTGTTGCACGAATCGATCCCAATTACCGGATCAATTGTTTCCGGTACTTACAACGAGGGAAACACAACTACTGAAACAAATATAAAGAATTTCTCTCACGGACTTTTTCAGTCAGTTTATGATTATCCATATTTGAGTTCTTCTGCTAATCACATCTTTGATCTGACTGTTGGATATTCTAATGATTCAGGGCTTTCGGGGTCGTCAAATGAGCAAAATGCAGATAAAATTAATATATATAATCAAATGGCTCAAATTCTTATGGGTCATGATGCAACTGGTGCTATTAGGCAATTTGATGAGGATGGAGATTTAAGTTCTGGTGGAACTAAATTAAAAGAGGTTTTCTTTGTTAACTTTGCAAGACTCTTGAATAAAGATGAAATTAAGAAAGGTAGCTTTTCTATAGAATTTGGCATCACCGGATCTGTAGGGACTCCGGCAGCATCAGCGTCTTTTGACGGACGAAATTTTATTAGTAGAGTTAAAGCCTCGGATTTAAGTGGGTCAACTTCTTATCTTGTAAATTCCCCAGCAGGAGATTATGGAGTGCTTTATGCTACATCCTCAACTACAGATGGGTCCACTTATTTGACTAATGATCGAGTTCCTGTTGGACTCGTTTTTTATCAGGCTGGGATTGCTGTTATTTCTGGGTCCATATTTAACGACTCAGATGCTGGCGGTGTTTTATCAACTGCTACAAGTGTCGGAACTTCAGTTCTAGGAAACCCATTGAACAAGCTAGCAGGTCAAACTGGCTTTCAATTTGTCTCTGGATCATCTATTTCAGGGTCTTGTGACGCTATTAGAAATAGGATCTATAACATTTCCTTTAACAACACCACAGAATTAAATTCAACAATTTATTATTGTAGAGCAGCACACAATGAATTTAATTATAGCTCAAACCCATCATACCTAAACCAAAGTAAAATAAGGGTTAAAGATACATCTTTGGATCAGCCACTTTCTTATATTACAACAGTTGGTCTATATTCTGCAAACAATGAGCTTTTGGCTGTTGCTAAAGTTTCTGAACCAATCAAGAAGACTCCAGACACTGAATTAACTTTAAGAGTCAGATTGGACTACTAGGAGTTTAAAATATTGTGTCTTATTTTTCTTTTGGTCAAGATGATTTAATTCATAATACTCTGGTTTCTTATCCGAGATCAGAGTTTTACATTTACCAAAAAAGATCAGGACAAATATTTTATAATAATGAGACACGCCTCTCTGGAGCATTTACTAGCTCTGTTGGTAATGTTCCCAATGGGTACATAAGCCTCTTTGAATATAACGTTGATAGAACAGATCAGGAAACTTCTATTCCCGGAGGTACAGGATTTATAAAACCCTACATTGTAAAAAGCGGGGATTTTGTAGGAATTAAATCTGTAATAGATCAAGATTGGGTTAGCCAATATGAGAATGGAGACGTTGTTTACGGGCATTATCCTTTAACTGCAAGTATTACAAAAAGGTTTATGCAAGCTCAAGATGCACACCATGCCATCACAGCTTCCTCCCTGCAAAATACGCTGAATTATTATTCTTATTTAAGCCCACATTATCAATATAAAAGCACAGGAAAGTGGAATAAAAACCAACAAGACATAAATTTAATTGACATACCATCTATATTTTATGGAAGCTCTATTAAAAAAGGAACAGTTGAGCTAAACTTTTTTATTTCAGGGTCATTATTTGCCCAACTGAAAGATGTCAACAAAAACGGAGAACTAATACAGGTATCTGGGGCAGCCAACGACTTGGGGGCAGACTATGGATCCGGAGCAGTTGCGGGGGTTGTATTATATAATGAAGGATTTATAGTGCTAACTGGAAGTTGGGATTTGAGCAACGTACATAAGGAACCATATCTGCCCGGATCTTCGACAAATTTTTCTCCAAAATGGAGATTGTTTGGTACTGGTATTGATGTTAGAGCCGACGCTAACAACGATATCCCTTCTTCAAGTTTTGGAATAAAATTCTCCGGATCGAATGAAACTCAGGTTTTAACAATGTTTGCTCATGCCCCACGGGGTTTGTTAAATCATTCAAATAATCCAACTTACATACAATACTCGCAGAGTCTTGATCCATTAACTGGATCCCAATTTTATTCTGAACAGAGCAAACTAGCAATTAAAAATATTGTTAGTGGTAATTTTGGTGATGTACCAGAAGATTTCCAAAAGCAGACTTACATTTCAAAAATTAAAATCTACGATGATGAGATGAACTGCATTGGAATTGCAAAAGTTGCAACACCTGTCAAGAAAGTTGCAAATAGAGATCTCACCTTCAAACTAAAACTTGACATCTAATATTTTATCTGCTATAATAACTAAATGATTTTAGGATTAGATATTTCTACTAGTATTATTGGACTAACTATTATAGACAATGGTTCTATAATAAAAACAGACGCAATAGATCTAAGAAATAAAAATAAATACAAAGACATTTTCGCTAAATACAACCAAGTTCAAGGCGAACTAATGGACATTCAGCGAGAATACAACATAACCCACATTTTTATTGAGCAATCCCTTCAAATGTTTCGCTCAGGCTTCTCATCAGCCAAGACACTCTCAACCCTTTCTTCGTTCAACGGCGTTGTATCTTACCTTTGTTATAGAGAACTCAGCCTAAAGCCAGAACACATAGCAGCAACTTCTGCTCGTAAGGCTTGCGGCATTTCTATCCCAAAGGGTCAAAAGGCAAAAGAAGTAGTTATCCAGTTTTTGCTTGACAACGAACCCAACTTTGTTGTAGAATACACCAAAACAGGCAAGATTAAGCCTCAATACTACGACATTGCCGACAGTATTGTAATAGCAAAAGCAGGATGGGAACTTGTCCAACAACGAGAAAACAGCGGTTCTTAAAGAAA
>Ga0129324_10000246_pt1 | contig 39184 bp, 33 predicted proteins | sample CPBDNA_7_FD_96879 | JGI IMG/M metagenome (GOLD analysis project Ga0129324, IMG submission 96879) | Freshwater to marine salinity gradient microbial communities from Chesapeake Bay, USA - CPBay_Spr_15_0.2_DNA | ecosystem: Environmental > Aquatic > Marine > Coastal | place: USA: Chesapeake Bay...
GCTAAGGTGATGAAAAGTAGCCTGCAAGAAAGTCGCTCAAGACTTCTGGCCTTTACAGAGGATAATCTACGCTCTTCCATGAGCTTATTTAAAGACGCGAATATGGAAGTAAAGGTGAAGTCGTTGGTTGGCAAACATGTCGCTTTAATGGATGACTTAAAGGCACTAGGTAGTATTAAAATAAATGATGGCAAAAAGGTTAAATCTTTTAGAGAGCGATTAACGGCTCTTTTAAAATCTTACAAAGAAGTATGGGGTGATCTGAACTTTTATCTGAAAAACGTGGAGAGTATTACTTGGCTGTATCCTGCACTTGTATTGCCTCTTGAATTTAGGGAAGACTCCGAAGTTATCGAGAGTAATGGAGTTGAATCAAAGAAAATAAAGGGAATGATGAAGTCCCTTAAAGATATTTCTACAGGATTTGAACCAAGGTGGTATGTGCGTGGATTTGTTCTCAGTATGGTTAAAAACGAAGAGGATATAATAAATGGGATTGAACTTGTAAAACACTTTTTTAATGATCAAGTTATACCTGTTGTTCCATTATTTGAAACAAAGCAAGCACTAGTGGAGAGTAAAGAAATTTTAACAAAACTTTATAAAAGGGTGCCTGAGTTAAAGAACAGGCATAAGAAAAAATGGTTTGGGCGCTTCGAAGTAATGTTGGGCTACTCTGACTCGGCCAAAGAAAACGGTACATTAACAAGTCGTTTTTTGATTTCAAAAACACTAATAGATTTAGATAAGTTTTTTAAAAAGCATCAGCTGACTCCCGTTTTCTTTCATGGGAATGGAGGAAGTGTTGAAAGAGGTGGTGGCTCTATAAAAGAGCAAATTAATTGGTGGCCAAAATCAGCCGTCAATATTTTTAAATCAACCATTCAGGGTGAGATGGTCGGAAGAAACTTTGGTTCTCCTGAAGTAATGAGAAGTCAGGTTGCAAAAATCTATCATGAATTCCACCAAAGAGATCACCGCCATGTTGAGCCAGATTCTGATTCATTTAAAAAGTTGGTACAATTTACGAATAAAGCTTATCAAGACTTTGTTACCGCAGATAGTTTTCCTGCATTTGTATCGCAATCAACTCCCTATAGTTATCTAGACAAATTAAAGATAGGTTCTAGGCCAAGCAGTCGTTCAAGCGGGCAGAAGCAATTCAAAATCAGGGCAATTCCCTGGGTACTTTGTTGGACTCAAACAAGAGTGTTATTTCCCACTTGGTGGGGGATTGGTAGTGCATGGGAGAGTTTAAAAGTAGAGGATAAATACGAAATTATGCAATTTTATAAAGGTTCCTCTTTCTTTTCGAGTTTTATGAAAATTTTAGGGTTTACCCTTAAGAAAGTAGAGCTTGGAGTTTTTAGACTTTATCTGGAAGAAAATCTGTCAAAGCAGGAAGCGAAATCCTATTATGAAAACTTTTATCAAGAATTACAAAAAGCAGAAAGGTTTTTTCATGAAATCACTCGCGAAGAAAGCTACTTATGGTTTAGACCATGGCTAGGTGAGAGTATTGATCTTAGGGCACCTATGATTCATCCACTCAATTTAATACAACTCATTTCTTTAGAAAGAAAAAACTCTAAACTTCTAAGGGAAACTGTGACGGGTATAGCATCAGGTATGATGACGACGGGGTAGGGCGTTCGTCGTTGCGTAAAATACATTTGAGGAGATGACTCTATGCTCTGTTGGCCTCATGGCCGTTCCTTTTATCAAACTAGAAATTTTTAAACTAATTTCTCGCCCAAATCCAATATATTGATGCAGGCTTTCAGCATGAATTATAGCAGCAACTAAATAAAATAATCCTAAAAGGAACCGATGTGAGCGATTTTTATTTCTTAGTTTTAATATTTTCCTGCTTAGTATTTTCAGCTTTTTTTTCGGGAAGTGAAACTGCGCTTCTTAAGTTGAATACCCGAAATCTAGCAAAAAAGCTTAAAGAAAACCCATCGATTTCTCTTCATGCGGCCACAGAGCTTAGTGGGTCGACCTCTAGTCTCCTTGTTACTATTTTACTTGGAAATAATGTGGTTAATATTTTCGGTGCAGCGGCTGCGAGTAGTTTAGCTGTTTCTCATTTTGGAGAAGAAAAGGGCCTAGTGGTTGCCACCTCAGGAATGACAATTTTAGTTTTAATATTCTCAGAAATTCTTCCTAAAACAATTGCAGCAAATAATAGTTTTATGGTTACAAAGATTGTAGCGCTGCCATTATACGCCCTCCATAAATTACTCACTCCTATTCATTGGGTATTTGAAAAATCCATAAATACTTTAATCAAGAAGTTTCAAGCGAATGAAGATGGTGAAGATGGGCCTGCTAGTTATGAGGATCTTATGATGCTCGCTAGAGAAGTCAAACCCCATTCAAAAAAACGAGGAGTTACACCAATAAGAGTAATCGGCGCTACGGTAAAATCCTCAGAAATTGTTTTAGAAGAGATCATGGTAAATAGAGCTGGGATTAAGTCTTGTTCTGTAGACACTCATGTTGATGAGGCCCTGGGTATTTTGTTGAATGATAGATACACTAGGTTGCCAGTATTTGATCAAAGTATCGATGATGTTATTGGAATCGTACATTTAAAGGATCTCGTTATTAACCAAAACAGTAGCGACAAAGATCTAAAGAATCTTATCAGACCAATAATTTCTTTTTCTGAACGAACTAAATTATTTACTGCTCTGGCGATTATGCAAGCAAAGAGCTCTCATATGGCCGTGGTTAAGGATGAGTTTGGGGTAACACAAGGCTTGGTCACTCTTGAAGATATACTCGAAGAGCTGGTTGGGGAGATAAGAGATGAGTTTGATGATGAAGAGTTGAACGAAATCGTCAACGTCGGTGATGATGAATTCATTGTTAATTCCGCTCTTCTCGTTTCAGATGTTATAAAGAGAACAGGAATAAGAATTGTTGCGGAAAAAAGGGACACATTAGGTGGTTTGATTTTCAACAAACTTGATGGAAATGTACAAGTTGGATCAAAGTTAGTAGAAGATGATTATGAGATAGAAGTAACTAAGATAGTTAACAATATGATTAAGAAAGTTAAAATTAAAAAAAGCTAAATTTTAATAACCTAAAAGATATTAAGTTATAAAGTCATAAATTTTAAAACAATAGATAAGTAAGGACAGAGAATTATGAAATTAGCGATCTTATCAAAAGAGCCAAATAACTACAGTACCAAGCGCTTAGTAGAGGCGTGTAAAAAACGAGGTCACTCAGTTAAGGTCTTAAACACTCTAAAATTCGCAATTGATTTGGAAGAAGAAAATCCTGACCTTTATTTTAAGCAAAAAAGATTAACTCATTATGATGCTGTTCTACCGCGAATCGGTGCCTCTCTTACTTATTTTGGGACGGCGATTGTGCGCCAATTTCAACAAATGGACATATATAGTGCTAACTCTGCCGATGGAATTTTAAATTCTAGAGACAAGCTAAGAAGTTTTCAAATCTTAAGTAAGCATAAAATAGGAATACCAGCGACTACTTTTGTGAAGGATAAGGCCGATGTATTGCCTGCCATTGAAAGAGTGGGTGGTGCCCCCGTTGTTATTAAGCTTTTAGAGGGAACTCAAGGGATAGGGGTTTTACTTGCACACACGATTGAAATGGCCACTTCTATAATTGAACTACTTCAAAGTCAGAAACAAAACGTACTTATCCAGAAGTTTGTTGCTGAAAGTAAGGGGAAAGACGTGAGAGCGATAGTTGTTGGGGACCGTGTGGTCGCGGCAATGAGGCGCGTAGCTCAAGGGCAGGAATTTAGAAGTAATGTTCACAGAGGTGGACTTACAGAAGCCGTGGAACTTGATGAGGAATACAAGGAAACCGCTATCCGAGCTACCAAACTAATGGGGCTTGGCATTGCTGGTGTTGATATGCTTGAAGGGAAAGATGGTCCACAGATTATGGAAATTAATTCATCACCTGGTCTAGAAGGTATTGAAGGATGTACGGGACTTGATATCGCTGGTGCTTTTATCGAATATATTGCAGCTCAAGTAGATTTTCCTGAAATTGATCTAAGGCAAAAGCTATCTGTTAGTAAGGGGTATGGAGTAACAGAAATTTATATTCCTGAATGCTCTGAATATGTTGGTAAAACTATTACTGACTCCGGTCTAAATGAAAAAGACATAAATGTACTGACACTCCACCGAGATGGAAAAGTAATACCAAATCCAAAGCCTAGTAGAGAATTACATTCAGATGATAGGCTGTTGTGTTTTGGTAAACTAGAATCAATGAAAGATTTGATTCCTGAAAAAACACGAAAGAGAAGAAGTCCAAAAATGAAAAAACTAGATATAAAGGATATTCCGACAAGCTAGTCGAGTATGTCATGGACTTATTTTAACAAAAACAACTTCTCATAATAATATAATTATATGGATATAGTCGGAAACCTCAATCCGGCATATTCATTTATTTCTACCTATGCCATTATTTTTTTTTAGTTATATTGACCATCTTCATGGCCCTTTTAAATAAAAACAGCAATTTAAGCAGTAGTTTCTCACTTACTGATCTTTATCAATGATTTTATTATTCATAAGCATGCAAAGCCCATGACTAAGAATGTTAAAAGGTATCTTGAATATCGCAATCTTTCTCAAAGGCATAAGTCAGTGTTTCAATATAAAGAAGGCTCAATCATTGAATCTATGAGTCTTGAAAACCCAATACGTGATGAAATTTTTAGCCCTGAGCGCTTGGAGAAGTATGCTAGGTTTTTGGCCTCAGAATTATCAGTGACGAGTGAAAAAAAGAAAGGAGTCTCTCTTCTCCCAAGGGTTAAAGAAAATAGTCAGTCTTTAAAGGGAGCTTATCGTAAGTTAACAGAATGGGCTAAGGAAGGGATTGATCTTTCACCAGCAGGTGAATGGATTATTGATAACTTTCATACTATTGAAGATCAGATCCGTGAGATTAAAGAAGACCTTCCAGTAAAGTATTATTTGGAACTACCAAAAACTAAAGATGGAAACTTAGCTGGTTTTCCCCGTGTATATGCCATCGCTTTAACTTTGGTTGCCCATTTAGATAGTCATATAGAAATTGGAACAGTCAAAAGATTTGTTCATTCCTATCAAAGTGTTTCTCCTCTTCTTATTGGTGAGCTTTGGGCGATACCAATTGCCCTAAGAATCGCTTTGATCGAAAACTTAAGGCGAGTCGCTGATGAGATTGTTATTTGTCAGGAGATGAAGAGAAAAGTCGATATATTAACCGAAACACTATTGGATAATGAAGATAGTTCGATGGCCAATGTTAAAATGCTAACCGATGAATTATCCCAAATTCTAGGGAAATCTCATATATGTGACTGCTCCACTATATCCCAATTATCACAAATACAGCATAGCCGTAGTCTTGAGGTGGGTTCAGATAAACAATATATTAATGAATATTTAGCTGAAAAAAATATAAATATAGAAGAAATTGTTAAAAACGAGCACCAATTGCAAATTATTGCACAGGTAACTGTTAGCAATATTATCACAAGTATGAGGCTCTTATCTCATTCTGATTGGCAAGAGTTTTTCGAAAGCTTATCACTTGTTGAATCTATATTGGCCCAAGATCCCTTGCGTTCTTATAAGAGTATGACTTTTTCGAGTCGTGATCAATATCGTAATGCCATAGAGAGAATTCACAAGAAAACAGGCTTTGGAGAAATTAAAATCGCCCAAGAGGCGATACGTATGGCCCAAAAAGCTAGCAGGGAAAGAGACAAGGATAAGAGAAAGCACCATGTTGGTTATTATCTAGTAAGAAAGGGGGTTAGGGGATTAGAAAAGAAAATACAGTATTCTCCATCTATAAAAGAGTCTTTAAAAAGGCTAATTTTAGATTATCCAACCTGCTTTTATCTCAGTTTCTTGGTAATATTAACTGTTTCTCTATTGATACCTTTGGTTCTCTATATAAATTTAAATAATCCCAATTATTTTAAATGGTCTATTCTCGTTGTACTTGTAGCTTTTTTACCTGCCAGTGACAGTGGACTTAATATCCTAAATCTCTTTGTCACTCATTTTGTTGGACCTTTTATATTACCTAAGATTAATTTAGAAAATGGTATTCCCACTAATGCTCGTACTTTTGTGATTGTTCCAACAATCATTACTTCTATAGATATGGTTCCTCATCTCTTGGAAGATTTAGAAATTCGTTTTTTGGCCAATCAGGACGAAAATCTCTATTTTGCTTTATTAAGTGATTTTAAAGATGCTGAGTTTGAAGAGATATCCTCTGATAATAAGATGATAAAGACTTTAAAAATGGGTGTTGAAAACCTAAATGTAAAATATAGAAAAGAAAAAGATCGATTTTACCTTTTTCATCGAAAACGTCTTTGGAATCCTAGTGAAAAAAAGTACATGGGCTGGGAAAGAAAACGCGGCAAAATTCACGAGTTTAATCGTTATCTAAGAGGTGATAAACACACAAGTTTTTATGTATTTCCTGAACATACCACCTTCTTCTCAGAGGTGAAGTATGTGATTACCCTTGATACTGATACAAAATTGCCACGAAATGCTGCCCAAAAGCTTGTCGGCACTATCCTTCATCCACTTAATTCACCTCAGTTTGATAAAAAGGCAGGAGTCGTTACCAAAGGTTACAGTGTTCTTCAACCTCGTATCAGCATTACTCCCGAGAGCTCTGAACGATCAATCTTTTCAAAAATTTATTCCGGTCACACAGGGATTGACCCTTATACAACTGCGGTTTCTGATACTTATCAGGACTTATTTGGAGAAGGTATTTATACGGGGAAGGGTCTTTATGTGGTTGATGCCTTTGAATCCTCTCTTAAAAAAAGAGTTTCAGAAAATACTCTCTTAAGTCACGACCTATTTGAGGGGGTTTTTTCGCGTACTGCACTTGTCTCTGATATTGAGCTCCTAGATGACTACCCGTCACATTATGAGCCATTTTCTAAAAGAAACTACCGATGGGTACGGGGCGATTGGCAAATATTTCAATGGATTTTTTCATATGTACCTAATGATAAAAATCAGTTGGTGAAAAGTCCTCTGTCCCTCATATCAAGATGGAAAATTCTAGATAACTTAAGAAGAAGTTTGGTTACACCTGCAACTTTTATCTGGCTAATCTTAGGATGGACTGTGTTGCCAGGGAGTGCGTTGCTATGGACATTTTTGACATTAACCGTCTTAACATTACCTCTGTACGTCCATACAGCAAACAACCTCCTTAAGTATCCTCGAAACCTTACTTTGGTGGAGCACTTATTGGGAACCTGTGAAGACCTAAAGTTAAGTGCTTATCAGCTCGCTATATCAATTGTAGTGCTTCCTTATCAAACTTATCTGAATATAGATGCGATCTTACGAACTCTTTACAGAGTTTTTATTTCCAAAGCTAATTTGCTTGAATGGGTAACTGCGGCTCAAGTTGAATCAAGCATAAAGAATGGATTGTCATTTGTTAGTCGAACCTTCAGGTATACAACGGTTTTTTCTCTTGTTGTTTTCTTTCTCATTTTGTTTTTTAAACCAGCTTCTGTGTATGTTTCACTTATCTTTATTGGAACCTGGTTTTTCTCTCCCTTCATCTTAGATAAAATTAGTAAAGATCGAACAAGAGAAACTTATGATATACCGTCGGTAGATGTTGAATTATTAAGGAATATAACTTGTAAAACATGGAATTTTTTTGAGACTTTTGTTACTGAGGAAGATAACTGGCTCCCCCCAGATAATTTTCAGCAAGTACCAAAAGACTTAGTTGCTCACAGGACTTCCCCTACCAATATTGGGCTTTATCTCCTTTCGACTTGCAGTGCTTTTAGATTTGGTTATATCGGCCCCCAAGAGTTAATAACTCGCTTGCGACATACATTAAATACGATGTTAAAAATGCCTAGTCATTTAGGGCATTTTTATAATTGGTACAACACCACTGACCTGTCGCAATTGGGCCCAGAATATATCTCTACTGTTGATAGTGGTAACCTTGCTGGACACCTACTGGCCGTCAAACAAATCTGTCTTGATGTGAAAAGTACGCCATTGTTGTATTCATCTCTCCTGTTAGGAATCGAAGATATTATTAAAATTTTAAAACAAGATGTTGAGGATTTTACGCGTTCTGTTCTTATCTCACCCCAAAAGGATTTGGACTCAATTAAATTTCAAATCAACGAAATGCTTAAATATGTGCGTGAAATGAAGGTTGAACAATTTGAAGGTAATCCTTATTTCTTAGATGGTTTAGAGAGCAGGGTCAATTTTGTTAATAGTCAATTTATTAAAATATCCCATTATATTGGGGGAAATGAGTTTAATTCAATTACAAATTGGGTATCGAAACTTAAAGATAAAATTAATCGAATTAAATACGAAATTTCCAGTACTTCAAGTGAAGACCAATTGATTTCCTTTCATAATGATTGTGAGGATGTTGCTCAGGCATGCCATGACTTTGTTATAAATATGGATTTCTCATTTCTCTATAATAGAAAAAGAAAATTGTTTACTATTGGTTTTAACGTAAGAGATGGGAAAATAGATGATAGTTATTATGACCTTCTCGCTTCTGAAGCACGCCTTACTAGTTTTATAAGCATAGCAAAGGGGGATGTTCCAGAAAATCATTGGTTTCACCTAGGAAGGCAAATGACTTCGTTGTTTCGACAACGGGTTCTCATATCTTGGTCTGCTTCAATGTTTGAATACCTAATGCCTTTATTAGTTATGAAAGATTACTTGGGTACTCTTCTAAATGAAACCCATGTAGCGGTTGTTAAACAACAAATGGCGTATGCTGGCATTCAGAATCGTCCATGGGGAATTTCCGAGTCAGCATTTAATGCTAGAGACCTAAATAGCAATTATCAATATGGACCATTTGGAGTACCAGGTCTTGGATTAAAAAGGGGTTTAAGTAATGACTTTGTTGTATCACCATACTCCACGGTCTTGGCATCTCTTGTTCTTCCCAAAGAATCAATAGCAAATTTAAGGAGGCTAATTGCCAATAATCTACTTACTGATTTTGGCTTTTTTGAAGCTGTAGACTACACTGAAGGAAGATTAGCACCGAAGGAAAGCTATACTATTATTGAAAGTTTTATGGCGCATCATCAGGGTATGATTTTAGTAGCGATTGATAATTTGCTTCATGAAAATATGGTCGCTATCGCATTTCATAATGACCCCATCGTAAAGTCCTCTGAACTTTTGCTACAAGAGCGTGTTCCCCAAAGAATATCCATTCTAAACCCTAGAGAGGAAGAGGTTTTGCATAAAACAGGCGGGAGGGCACGATCGTTACCCACTTTACATCACATTGAGCATGTCCACACGGAAGAGCCCCAAATTAGGATTTTATCAAATGGTAGCTATACGGTCATGCTTACAGCTGCTGGGTCTGGGTTTTCTAAATGCGACGATTTATCTGTTTTTAGATGGGAGGAAGATAGAACGGTTGATCGGGATGGGCAATACTTCTTTATTTTTGATACTATCGAAGGATCGTTGTATCCATTGACATTTCAGCCCATGTCTCGAAAACCGCAGGACTATAAGACAATCTTCTCCGAACATAAAGTAGAGTTCTTTTGTCGAAAAAAAAATATTAACACTCATACGGAAGTTATTGTTTCAGCAGAGGATAATGTTGAGCTTAGAAGAATAACAATTACAAATGTGACTGATAAAGATCTATCTTTGGACCTAACAAGTTATTCTGAGCCTGTTCTATCTACACCTGAATCTGATTTAGCGCACCCTGCTTTTAATAAGCTATTTATCCAAACAGAATATATTAATGAAAAGTCAGCTCTCCTTGCCAATAGAAGGAAGCGTTCAGATGATGAGGATGACCTTTATGGTATTCATCAAATAGTCTATGATCATAAAAAGTGTAAAAATATTCAATATGAAACAGACAGAGAGAAATTTCTTGGAAGGAGGAATAACCTATCCAAGGCGAATGGCCTAAAAGGGGGGAGCACTCTCTCAAATACAGTGGGTGGTGTATTGGACCCCATCTTATCATTTAAAACGAATGTTTCATTAGCACCGTATGGAAGCACTCAGGTAATATTTGTTTCAGGGCTCGCTAAATCACGTGATGAAGCCTTAAGGCTTATTGATCAATATCATGATCGCCACACTTTTATGAGAGAAGACCAAATGTCTTGGACTCAAAGTCAAATTAGACTTAAGCATCTGAATATTGAACTTGATGAGGTTAATACTTTTCAAAAATTGGCTGGCTCATTAATTTATTCAGATTCGAAGTTAAGACCTCCAAGTAGTCGAGTAGAAAAAAATATAAAATCTCAAAAGGACTTATGGAACTATGGCATTAGTGGTGATATTCCAATCCTTCTAATTTTCATAAAAAACAAACATGAGATTTCCTTTATTACGGATATTTTACAATTTCACGAGTATTTAAGGGCAAAAAATATTCCATTCGACCTTGTTATTTTTAGTGAGGAATCAAGTTCTTACAGATTGGATATTCACGAAGAGTTACTTCATCAGGTTAATACTTCTGGTGGGCAAGGGTTATTATTTAAAAAGGGCGGGATATTTCTTTTTAGAAAAGACATTACAACTGATGAAGACTTTACTTTTTTGAAGTCTGTGGCGAGGGTCTATTTTAATACTCAAGAGGGAAGCCTAAAAAAACAAGTGAATCAACTATTAAAAGTGACAAAGTGTCCTGCTTTAAAGGTATTAGGTAAAAGACAGTCACCAAGTAGGAAAGAGCATCCCGTAAAAAGACCTGAACTAGAGTTCTTTAATAGTTTTGGTGGTTTTAAAGATGGTGGGAAAGAATATCAGATTTATCTAAAGGGAAATCAAGTCACTCCTGCGCCTTGGATTAATGTTATCGCCAACTCCAGGGGGTTTGGTTTTCTTGTTTCGGAAACGGGAAGCAGCCATACATGGTCTGAAAATAGTAGAGAAAATCGTATTACTCCGTGGAATAATGATCCAGTCCTCGACCACTCTGGTGAAATTATTTATCTTTATGATCAAGAGAGTGGAGAGACTTGGTCCCCTGCTCCTGGGTACGCACGGGATATGTCACCTTATCTTGTCCGTCATGGGCAAGGGTATACCGTCTTCGAGCATAATTACGCAGAAGTTGCTCACAAACTAACTATGTATGTCTCTTTAGAGGAAGACTTAAAGTTTGTTCGTTTAAAACTTAAGAATTTAAGTAATACCAAAAGGCATATCTCAGTTTACTACTACCTAGAATGGGTAATAGGCTTTCATCGATCTCAAACAGCTCACCATATAGTTACTGAAAAGGGTTTTGATCAGAATGTCTTTCATGCTCAAAATCATTTTCAGGAAGATTTTGGGTCAAAGACTACATTTGCTTGTTCTAGCAAGAACGTTTCTTCTTTTACGTGTGACCGTAGGTCCTTTTTAGGAAGCCATGGTCAGTATGATCGACCTTTGGGAATTAATAATGATCAATTAGATGGAAAAATGGGCGCCGGTCTGGATCCATGTTTAACAATGAAAGTAGACTGCAAGCTTGAAGCTCAACAAGAAGAGGAGATAATTTTTCTTTTAGGCCAAGTACCAGATTGTAAGCTAATTAAAGAAATTGTTGAGTTAAATATAGATGTTAAAAAAGCGGACCAGGTACTTAAAGAGGCTAAAAATTTTTGGGAGGAAACTCTCGGATCGCTTCAGGTAAAAACTCCATTTCCTCAATTCGACATTCTTATTAATCACTGGATGCTTTATCAAACAATATCAAGTCGTATTTGGGCCAGAACCGCTTTTTACCAATCAGGTGGCGCCTATGGCTTTAGAGATCAACTGCAGGATGTGACAGCTCTTGCTCACTCGAATCCAATGATAGCACGAGATCATATATTAAAAGCAGCAGCTCACCAGTTTGAAGAAGGTGATGTGCTTCATTGGTGGCATCCACCTATTGAAAAGGGTGTAAGGACAAGGTTTTCAGACGATCTTTTATGGCTTCCCTTTGTTGTTGACCATTATGTTTTAACCACTGGTGACGAATCAATATTAGATGAGGTCATACCTTTTATAAAGGGTCCTCTTCTCCCTGAAGGTCAAGATGATCTATATATTAAAGCAGAGAAGAGCGATGGTAGTGGTAGCCTTTTTGAACATTGCCTTCGAGCAATTGATCGCAGCCTAAAACTTGGCGCCCATCAACTGCCTTTTATGGGCTCGGGGGATTGGAATGATGGAATGAGTAGTGTAGGTAACAAAGGAAAAGGTGAAAGTGTTTGGTTGGCATGGTTTCTTGGTGCTAACCTTCGATCATTCATTGAAATTTGTGAAAAACGGGGAGATTCGAAAAGGGCCAATGATTATGCATTACATCTTGAAAAATTAAAGGACTCCGTTGAAACTACTGGTTGGGATGGGCAGTGGTATCGTCGTGCTTATTTTGATGACGGTACTCCTTTGGGTTCTGCTAGCAATGATGAGTGCAAAATAGATTCTATTGCTCAGTCATGGAGCTCAATTTCGAACCTTGGTAATATTGAACACAGGAAATTGGCCCTAGACTCAGCAAAAAAATACTTAATTAATAAGAAAGATTCAATCGTACATTTATTTATTCCACCCTTTGATAAGACAGATTTAAATCCAGGCTATATTAAAGGCTACGTACCAGGAATACGGGAGAATGGAGGTCAATATACCCATGCTGCAATTTGGTTGGCGATGGGCCTTGCACAGGAGGGGGATGAGGATACAGCTTTTGATATTATGAATACTTTGAATCCCATCCAACATTCTTGTACTGAAGAAAATGCACAAGTTTACAAAATTGAACCTTACGTTATACCTGCTGATATTTACTCTGCACCTTTGCATATGGGAAAAGGTGGCTGGAGTTGGTATACAGGCTCCTCTAGTTGGTATTACAGAGCATTTATAGAATCAATTCTAGGTCTTCGTCGCGAAGGAGAACACCTATTCTTTAAATCCTCTCTGCCAAGTACTTTACCTAATTTTGAATTAAGGATTCGTTTTGGTTCAAGTTTATATGTAATAGAAGTGAAGCAGTCGTTAAATCCGAATGCTATCTATAAGGATCAAGAGTTCTTGGGAAATGAGTTAACACTAAAATTAGTAGATGATAGTAAAGACCATTTGGTGATTGTTAACTTATATATAGCGGAAAAGGGTGAAGAAGACCTTTAATGTTTCTTAAAGGTTCTTATTAGACCCCTTATTCGTTTTTTATTTTCTATTAGTGGAAATGTAGAAAGCATTAAGCCGTTCTAGGCTTAGCTTGAAAGAGCGTTTGTTTAATTCTTTATATATATTTTTACTAGTTGAGAAATTCTTTTTTTTTATATCATTAAGTAGAAAGTTCTCTTGAGGCATCTTTAGATTATTTGTTTCTTGGGGCACTTCTTCACCTTTGTTATTCGTTCAAATCGTATCATCTCATAGGGATTCAATATTCGGGATGATTCTCGTCAGGTTAAATGTTGATAGCTTATCCACTTTCAGTGGAGTTTGAATTAATGATGAATATCAAAAACTAAAGTGGTCTAAATCCTAAGATGTTTAAAGGATGTTTTATATAAAGGTTTCAATACGATTTTTGTTTTACAACAGAATCGTGATGGAGATCTTATCATTAAGTTGATAGATAAGGATGATTTTCAATATTAATAACGAGATATTTAAAAGTTTCTTTCTTTGTTACGAGAAGCAAGGGACCAGTAAGGAGAGGTTATGTATAAAAATAAAAAACAAGACAACCCACTAATTAGTTTATTACCTGAAAGGGAAGTGAGGGTGGTTAGAAAGAAGAGGTGCCCTGCCTGTCGTAAGTTTTTTAAAGTCCAATCAAAAGAGGATCAGTTATGCGAAAGATGTAATAAAAGTAATACTTTCTTATTGCTTAAAAAAGACCCTGAAATAGTACGTTTGGGAAGCTTTAAGTAACTCTTGTTAAAGAATGTCTTTGCCTAATAACTAAGAAAAGGATTTATTTACACGATGATTAAAAAACTTCTGTCTTTCAAAAGAGAAACAGCTCGTAAAGGAAGTCTTTTATTTGGTGTAGAAAGAAATAATTAAATAGCGTTCGAAAAAAACTTTTAAAGGAGATTGTAATGTCACTAAGCAAAATTATTAAAACAAAGGCCATAACTATTCCCGTCACAGGTACAGTTAAGGAAGCAGCGAAGCTTATGTATAAGAATCATATTGGGACTGTCGTTGTCGTTGATAAGTCAAAGAAATCAAAGCCCATTCCCATCGGTATTGTCACAGACCGAGATATAGCCATTGCTTATGGGAAAGTTCCAGAACTCGCGTCAGACTACTCTATAAAGAAGGTCATGACTTCAAGTGTTGTGATGTGTTCACCAGAAGATGGGATTTATCAAACTATTGTGAAAATGCGCCAAAATGGTGTGAGACGCATGCCTGTAATAGATAGTAACGATGAATTGGTCGGTTTAATTGCCTCGGATGATATTCTTATGTTGCTTGGTGAGGAGTTGAGTGACTTGTCCCAGATATTTTCAAGTGAAAAAATGAAAGAAAGTAAAACGATTAAGCCTCAAAAAAGAGGGACTCAATTAAAAGCAAGCTCTCGAGCTAATCTTTAATACTAGGAGAAATGGAAATGGAAATGGAAATGGAAAAGTGTGAAGTTTGTAAGAATGAATCTGGGAACTTTTTTAAAATAATGAAAAGTGATAAAATTCATGTCTTTGATTCTTTTGAATGTGCAATCCACGCTGTGGCACCTCGCTGTCATCATTGTCAATGTAGGATAATCGGGCATGGTGTCGAGGGAGATAATACCATTTACTGTTGTCTTCATTGTGTTAGGCAGGCAGAGAAAGTTAACTTTAGAGATCAGGAACTACCACTACTCTTTGCATAACATTAATCTTAATTAATGATTTTAAGCTTTTTGTATGAAGATTTTGTCTTTAGTTTTATTTTAATTTGTACAGTAATAACAAGATAAGCAAGTTTTATATTTAAATAGGAGAGTTTTATGAGCATAGTACCTTTTAAAACAGAAATGTTTCCTTTGAACGTACGCCCACTAGATCCTGATATGATGAGTCTTCAAAATGAGATGGAGTATCTACTAAGTACATTCTTTAGACCAAATTCTTTCAACATGCCAATTGTAAACAAAATGGAATTTAATCCAATGTTGGATGTCAAAGAAGATAAGGATAAGTACATCGTTGAAGCTGAGCTTCCTGGGATGAAGGAGAATGATATCAATTTAGATTTACACGATAATATTCTTACTTTAAAGGGAGAACGAAAGCCAGAGGGGAATGATCTTAAGGACAGTAATATCTATACTGAACGCCGATTTGGTACCTTTCGAAGGGATATACCTTTCTTTGAGAAAGTAGACCCAGATAAAGTTAAGGCAAACTTTAAAAATGGGATTCTGCAGATAGAACTTATGAAAAAGGAAGTAGATGGTAAGGACCATCGAAAAATTAAAATAAAACATTAGTTTTGTAATCTAATATTAAATGATTTTCGTTAATCATTGTTCCGTGGGAGTTATTGATTGATAGGCCTATTATAATTTATTAACTTAAATGCTGTTAGTGCCGAGGCTTTTCTTTAATAACTCTCTTAATAACTCTAAGTTAAAATACGGAGTATTGATTACGGAATCACGAGGAGAGGGAATGGTTCCTCTCCTCGTGATCAAAACTTGAGCTGTCTTTTTTTGGTGTCCCGGAATTAAGAGATGAAAGTTTTAACATGAGTTTCCAAATGTAAATTATAAAAAAAATACTAGCAAGGAGAATCCTATGAATAGACTCGTAATCTGTACCGACCTTTATCAAAACTCAGATAGGAATGTATTGGCCGGTTATTTGCTTGCGAAGAAAATGGATTTAAGACCTATGCTATATCATATTGATACGATTTCGCCCCGAATAGATAAAGTTTTTCACCCAATTGCCATAAAGACTGAATATAAGCTTGATCCAGTTTGGGGTGGCGACATAGAAGTCATCGTTTCACAGAGAATTAACTCTCAGCTGAAGAGATTAAATTTAGAAAAAGAAGACTTTGATTTTGAAAATTTTGAAGGAACTATTAATGAAGGAATTGCACACCTAAATTCTCATCCTGAGATTGAATTTCTTTCAATAGGATCTACTAATCACGGTAATATTCATAGGCTGTTTTTAAATACATTCGCAGAGAAAGCTCTATCTCATCTAAGTAAAGATGTTCTTGTTATTAAAAAAGAGATGAAGGAGATACGGAGCATCACTTATTTATTACCTTATGCTCCTGTTAACTTTGATGATTTAAGTGTTGTGGCACATATCGCTAGAGCTTCTAATGCGAAGGTATTCTTGGATTGTGTTGTCCCTATTGAATTTGTAGGATTAAACCTTGAAGCATTTAAAGATGATCCACCACCAAAGGAAATTTTAAAAACTGAAACCACAGTATATAGTTCAAATGCAGAAGAGCAGCTTGCTAGGGCAACAAAAGAGCTTAAGGCGCAAGGGGTAGAGAGTACTTATTCCTTAAAAATGATTTTAAATAAATTGCCGGGTAATTATTTAGAGGAAATGGTAAAAAAAGAAAGTTCAGATCTAGTAATTATGAAACCTCACCACTATCTTTTTGAACATCTAACCGTTAGCAGTACGACCCTAGATATAATGCGAAATTTAAGTTGTAACCTTTATTTAATAAGCAAGAAAAGAGTCTCTTGAGATATGCCTTATGTGTTAGGGGTAAAGAAGTGCCACACCCTCACGATCTTTTACTGACAGTTCACTTGTTCCCGTACCACCACAGCTAGCATAGTGCATGATTGATTCGCTATCGTAATCCGTTACAGGGGTAAAGTTATCATCTTCAGAACAGTTTTGATGATAAGGGTTTTCTTTGCGAATGTGCTCATGCCTAAGGCCAAGCACATGGCCAAGTTCATGGCGTGCTAGCCGAAGAAGCCTTTCATAGCTTCCTTCAACATAGCTTTTTTTAAAGGTAATGGTATTTCTCTCATCATAGGGAAAGAACGCCCGCCCAGCATAAGGATAGCGTCGGCTTGTATTTATAGAAATACTAAATAGGGTCGTAGGTCCTTTGCGGTTGTCACAACTTTGATCTGCTTCAGGTACATACTGGAAGGTAACATTTGCTGTATCCATCCAATCTTTCGTGGCCATTTCTAAGGCACTTATAATCACAGGTTTTAGTTCTTTAAAACGATTGCTAATGCAATATGTGAGCTTGTGGCGATCCTCGCTGGTCCAAATACGCCTGCTACCTTCTTCATCAGTCATAACGGTAAGCTTATTATTTATCGTGGTTATTGTAGCTGGGGGCCTGTCTGTTGGGCAATTGATGGCCAAGACTGGTGTCACAATTATAGATAATAGTAACATTTGAAGTATTCTCTTCATTTTATTCCTCCATGAATAAATACAATGATAAAGGCCTTGCTATAAGCTTTAAAGGAGTCCTGTGTCAGAAGTAACGTGTTCTAATTATTTGGGTTTATTACCACTTCACAATGACCTTATTTGAGAGCTTTTAAACACTATAAAAAATCCCTATGTGGTTGTTACCTCAAATATTGCCTGATATCTCTTGTTGATCTTGGAGGAGAAAATGATGAAATTAATTTTAGTATTAATAACGCTCGCTAGTCTTTCAGTAAATGCAGAGACATACGTATGTGACGTGATCGAAACAAATCAAACGATTACTTTTGGTTTAGTTGAGTCATTACCTACTCAACCAGACAGGGATTCAACGGGAAGATTTAAGCTGTCTCTACAGACAACAGAGCTTCCATTTCCAGATTATGTTGAAGAGGGAATCGCTAATGAAGCAGATGTTTGGTTTACCTATGATAGTCTAAACTCGGATATCTCTTTTGGGATGTATCTTGATGATAATGAACCTGTGAAATTTAAATTCAAGGGAATTCAATTAAGTTTTAATAACTGCCGTTGGTACGAGTTTAATCAATAAATTCATAATTTGAACAAGTTGATGACGTCCAATAACTTGGCCTATGATTACGTCGTCAACTTCTCTTTTATCATCATATTTAACGCTTCTTCATTAAACCTCTTGAGATTAGGTAAAACTAAGAACCTGTCTGAATGAGGAACTCCGAACCATTTTGCCAATGGCCAAAAAAATTGGTCAGTTGATAAGTCTGGTATAAACCTTCCTTGCCCAAAATCGTCATTTCCATCTACGATAGGGTATGGTACACGTCCATGAATTTTTCCACCCTTTACTGCGCCTCCCATTATAAAATGATGACTTGCCCATCCATGATCGGAGCCATCTCCATTACTTGTTAGGGTTCTACCAAACTCAGAAGCTGTGAAGGTTGTTACTTGGTTTTCTAGGTTTAGTTCCTCCAAAGCGAGATTAAAGGAAACCATCCCATCATTGAGAAGTTTTAATAGAGCAGGGTGTTTAATTCTTAAATTATCATGCGAGTCAAAACCAGTCAGTTGGACCATAAAAACCTGTCGTTTATTCCCTAACTCCTTATGAGCACTTATTTGTTTTGCCACCATTTTTAAAGCGTCAGCAAGTTTATTTTCCTTTGGGAAGTTGGTTTTCAATGGAGGCCTTGACTTTAGGGCGGTATCAAGTTTATCCGCATAATCAAGGCCACGAGTTGTTACTTTTACATATTCATTCTCAAGGTGATTTTCTTTACTCTTGGACATCATGATTCTTAATTCATCCAAATAATCTTCGCCAAAAAGGTAGTCTGATCCCCACAATAATTTAGGATTTCCATCCACACCGACGCTAAAGCTCTTAGCTTCAGCTCCACTTAAGAATAACCCCTCTCCATTTACTGAGATACAGGTCAAGGGTTTAAGTGTGTTGTTATTCAAAAATAAATCACCGGCCCTCCCTGCCCAACCCGTTTGGGGAGATCCAGATACGGACGACAACCAGTAGTTTTTTTGATCATTATGGGAAAAAAGCCTCGGCGGTAACTTTATTGTACCGTTCATTAATTTTTTTTTGGATGTAGGCTCTAAAAGTGTCCCAGTGTTAGCGATAATTCCTAGTCGACCTTTTTTAAATAAGGATTGAATTCCCTCTAATTGGGAGGCAAGAACGACTTCTCTGCCATCATCTAGTGAGATTGGTGGGAGGATTAATTGTGATTGAGGGATTGCGAGTTTTTGCCTATTTCTTTGATACGATTTATAATTATCATTATCATAAGGAATCAGAGTGTTATGTTGATCATTTCCACCATCTAAAAAGATACAAACGAGGGCCTTATAGTCTTTGGGCATTTCTGCAATAGAAGATTCATTTATTAAAGATAATTGGAAGGCCAAAGGTACAGCCGCACCAGTCGCGCTAAGCAAAGCGGCTCGTTTTAAGAATTCTCTACGTGAATGGCTCTTACTCATAAGAACGCCTTATTTTAGTACTATATACTCAGGATTGGTAATTACCATTAAAAGTGCTCCTATAACTCGGTTCTTTTTATAACTTTCTCTGGCAGAGCTATCATTACTATCTATTGGTAATTTGTTAATACTCTCAACAATAGATTCTTTCGTTGCCTTGCTGAGTTGCCCACAGGAAAATAAGGTATCAAATCTCTCTACTAAGCTCGATGGGTTCACTGCCATACTTTTCTCTTCTTCTAAGAAAAGTGAAAGGCCTGGTGTTTCTTCATCTACTAGGTTGTGTTGCCTTAATTTCCCTTTTTCAACAAGGGAATATTTACGTTTTGTTATTCGTTGGGGTTCATTTAACAATTTGTACCAATAGTTTGCTTGAGAAATTGTCGATGTTTCTGTGACTATTTGCATCTCAGGTGTGACTAGTTTCTTCTTTGATATTTCAGAACCAGGTGGAGCGTAATTAGGTCTAAAGAAATTAAAAACATTCTTCGCACTCTGTGGTGATTGTCCTATTCCCCAAGTTGAATCTGTGGTGTCTCCAATACGCCAATTGTTATCAGGACTTCTATAGTCAAGAGTTCGAATCAACTGGGCTAAGCGAATCATTGGTTCTCGATGCTTTCCTGCAAAGGAATCATTTTTGGAAGGCATCTGACGTGCTTCTTTATCAAGTAATATGGCCTTAATGACATTTTTTAATTCACCACGTTTTTCACCATTAACTCCATTAAATGCATTGGCAACTCTCGTAATATATTCGGGACTTGGGTTACTACAGACAAAACGCGTATTAACTGTTTGCCAATGAATGGACCTACATTAGGGTGATTGAATAGTATTTTAAGAGCTAATTTAAGTGATTCTAAACCTTGGGTTCCAGCTGGAATGGTAATACCTAGGAAACTTTTCTCTAATAAAGAATGATTTTCTTCTACCAGGTACATAGGTTTATTTGATTGCTCAGTTGTGTAGGTTGCTGTCCATCCAGTAAAGACCCTGGCCAAGTTTCTCACGGTTTCGTTATTATAAGTATCGATTGGCTCGCCATTAGCATTCAATTTACGAGAACCGTCTAAATTTAATTCATATAGACCAATCGTAAATAACTGCATCACTTAGCGAGCAAAATTTTCATCAGGTCGTCTACCCTGAGCATTTCCTTTCAAATTACCTAGTATTCCCAGCATATCTCCTAGAGGGACACTTAGGGTGACATCAAATAGTAAGTCGTAAAAGTTACCAAAAGCATGCTTTTGGAGAAGGTCCATGAAATGTGCCATAAATAGAGGCTTAGTCTTCACAGAAATACAATTCTCAGAATTTACGACAAATATTTCTGAGAGCGCTAATGTCACACGTTGCTGGAGGACATCATCTCCAGTAAGTATGCTTTGCCACATAATATTCGAAATAGAGTCAGTGTGTATGTAAGAAGGATAATCTTTTAAGCGTAATTGACTAGCAAATTTGTGTCGATATGGTTTGGGAGCACTACTAAATTGATTATTAATCCATTCTTCATAACCTAATTTTTTTAGGTTATTTATATAATCTTCGCGACCCCCAAAACCTGCTTGAGATAAAAATCGAGATGCTTGTCTATCAGATATATGTTTATTAAGTGAGTTTCCTGAAATTTGAGTACCCTCTTCAATTATTCTAATATCAATCTATTAAACGAAACTTTTAAAGTCTCTTTCTATTTGCTCTTTCAGTGTAGTTAAGTATTTTCATAAATCAAAATCACACTTTGATTTTAAGATTATTTTTTAGAATTAACTCGGCGAAATCACTAGAATAACAGAGTAATATTATTGGGCACCAGTAGAGGAAATTCCATCCCCACATCCACTGGTTAACAAGATGGAAGAATATTAGGAGGAGTCCCCACCAAACTCTATTTTTTCTAAAGAAGAATGCGCAGACTGCACTGCTCTCTACAATAATGACACTCCATTGTGAGAATATAGCAAAACGAGTGGAGTTAATAATTAAGTCATTCAAATAATTATCTTGGCCCCACATATGAACCCACAATTGTAGCGATATTCCATTAGACCAGCCGAGACCACTTTCTAAAAATTTTGAAAATCCTGCCCAAGAATGATTTATACCGATGACAAAAACTAGGAGATCAATGCACCATCTAGGTCCTGATATATCTAATTTAATTCCATTTGGAATAGAAATTGAATTCTTAAGCTCTTGTGAATAAAATTGGTAATAAATAGAGAAAATTAAAAAAAGCATTGGGACTAGGTGAATTGAGTGTCTTTCTGCGCCAGGTGAGTTTTCAAAAATCATACTTGTAAATAATAAGTAAGAGAGGCTCGTTAACCAACCAGTAAATGGTGTTAACAAATTGAGTGACCATAGTCCTCCTGCAACTAGGAAGACAATACGAGAGTAATCAAAAATGATTGGGTTTGAGAGGGCTTCTCTAAAAAAATGACCTATTAGTGTTGCTGGAACGCCAATCTCACCTACGGTTGGAAGTTTTTCATAAAATATAATTGAACAAGTCGATAGGTAACATACGATCAAACAGAGGTGCAAGTAGAAGAGATTTGTGTTTTTAAAAAAATAGTGCTTGAGAGTATTATTCATTTTCACTGCTTTGAATAAGTATAGACTCTGTACTTATTAATTTAACTTTCTCATCTTTAACACCATAAACTTTTTGTATTATTGTTATTGGGATCATCTCAGGTGTAGCATATTTAAGAATATGTTCTTTTAACTCGTTTTGATTAAGTTTTTGATCAAACTTATCTAGTGTAAATGGCTTGATCCGAGCATAAGGTTCTCTTGGACTCATGCCATAATAATTTCGCTGCAATTTTATATCTCTTAAACTTATCGGGCGTCTTTTGCTGTCAAAGGCCTCATATTCCACATAAGAAAGTGTTTTTCCGGTAAAGAGTTGAAAAGAAGAGTAGGGAAATAGCTCTGATTTTAATAGGGGAATAAGAATATGAGAAAGTAGTACGAAACTAATAATTAGTGCTTCAACAGGAAAGAGTTTACTTGAAGTATCTTGACTATCTTCCATTATCATAAATATTTAGCCTATTTTTTTTCAAAATTGTAACTCATTCTAAAATAAATCTCACTCTATTTTGATCCATTTCTATACACCTTCTGTCATTAAACGGTACTTTCACATTAATTTTAGTCCAACAACTTATGACTATTTAGGGTAAGTATACGGAATTTGAATTATAAAAGAGCTTTAGTTCATCTTATATGCATTGATCCAGACAAAGAAGACCCTTATAATTACAGTCATGCTTAGTTCACAGAAAATAGTGCCAACGGCTACTTTGGAGAAACCTGTAGGCCAATCCTTGCAGTGGTTTCGCTCGAATACTTGGGATAGCTTTTGGCTTCAGTGTGTTTACTGGATATTGCCACTTGCGACAATGATTTACTTTTCAATAGGGGGAGATACTCTTTTATTTATCGTTGCGAGTATTTTTGTACTTGTTAGGTTGGCCCATGGTTATTTCTCTACTTATATGTGTGTGGCCCATCCTGCTTATAGGGAAGTGGCCAAGAAAAATATTTGGCGCTTTTATGGTATACCTGCCCTCATCACTCTATTTTTTGTCATCTATTTTTTGTTGCCACAAACAATTTTTCCTCATGACACCTATTCTCGTTTAGAGATCTATTACTTTTTTGCCTTCCCTTATATATATGTTCACTATGCCGGACAGCATATTGGGATCCTGTCGGTCTATCGAGCCAGGGCAAAGCAAGAATTGTCCCCTTTTCATAAGAAATTCGATAAAATCTACTGTCATGTTGTAACGAGTTTTACTCTGACCGCACTAAACTTAAATAACTTCTATGATCACAAGTTAGGCGATTTTACTTATGGGCAATTATTTCTTACGCGTTTTATAAATTGGAATGCGATTGCATGGGTAATAGTCGTCTCGATGACTGTTTTATATATCTACCTCGAACTTAAAACTAGTAGGAGGTCCTATCAAAAAATATTTTATGCGATTTCAATTTCCTTATTGTCTTTAGTCCTTACCCTTGATGATTTTCTGTTCGCATGGATACTTGTTCACATGCAACACTACTTCTCTCATTTTGGGTTATGTGGTCATATCCTTAACAAAATTGACAGCAGTAATAATAAAAAACAAAATAGTTCGCCTTTACTTAAGCATTATGGAATCCTTGTCTTTATATCTGTCTTCCTTGCCGTTATCCACTATCACTACCAAATTGTTGGTTCCGTAAGTGGTCGCTATGATAGAATATTTAAAGACATTATTCCTCTTGCAGATGCCAATAGTACTATAAGGCTGTTGATCTTAGGCCTTTTCGTGGGGCTTGGTATTTGCCACTATTACTATGATCGGTTGGCATTTAAAATTTCTGATCCTGAAATAGGTGCTGTCTTAAAAAAGTATCTATAAAAATCTTTCTTCGTCTAAAGCACTTTATTTGAATTCAATGAAGTATCCCAAATCTATAAAATTAGATAAGATAAGATTGTGAATGATTTAATACGAAATTTTCAAGAAAAATTAATCCAACCTGTTTCAAATCGTTGGACTCTTGTCACTATATTTTCCATCTATACACTTGGTCTTTATCGTCTGCTTTTTAAATTAAACATCAAAGAAGCAGGGGGGTGGGAAGCTCCAGCAACATTTTATGGTGAACTTTATTCTTGGGGTCTATTTTCAAAAGAATTCTTCCACTCTTCAGAAGTTATTAAGTATTATAGTGCACTCTTTATTATAGCGATTCTCTGTTGGTTAATTTTATACAAATGGAGAAGTCTATTTTCTTTTATAATTTTACTATTCTATATCCTTGCCTGTAGTCATCATTTAGAAAATATATCAAGGGCGTCTTCTCATACTGGGAATGTTTTAGGCTTATCTATGCTACTTATATGGCTTGGACATCTATGGGGTTTTAAAGATATTAATGAAAGGAGTCTTGTTAACTTCTCCTTAAGAAGCACAACCCCTTTCGTTGTGCCTTACACGATTAGATGCTTTCTTTTTATTGTTTACACTGTTTCTGGTTTTTATAAGATTACTCAATCGGGTCTAAGCTGGGTAAGCTCTGAAAATATACAGGTTTATCTTCACTACTTTGCCCTCTCTAAAACCGGACTGGTTTCACTTGCTCTTGAATCAGCCAATTTTTCTTTGGTGCTTGGAGTGAGTATTTTATCTTTGGAGTGTTTTGCGTTTTTAGGAATCTTTCATAAGTGGTTGGCCTATGCACTTGGGGTTTCTTTTATTATGTTTCACCTTAGTGTTACTTATCTCTTTGGTTGGACCTTCTATTCTCACGTTGTCCTATTAGTATTAACCGCTACTCCGCTTGCTGGTTATTTGATGAAGAGTCAGAAAGACAGAAATCTTCAGACAAGCTAGTTCCGAAAGCTCCTAGGAGTCCTTGCTGATACCTTTCAATGACAAAGCATAAATTCTCTTCACTTCCTAATTGTCTCATTTTAAGTTTTATAAAATCTAAGTCATAACTTTTACCAAAAGAGATAAGAGTCTTTTTATAGGAGCGCCCAATAGGGAGGTCCAAAGGTATGCCAAAGTATTGCGAGTTAATATTTCTTTCTTTCAAGAAGATTTCAGCCTTTTGATCTAGGCCTTTCACAAGCATATATGAATCCCACTTCTCAGAAAGCATAGGGTAAACGCTTATGGGGAATTTCTCCGTAACAAACCAAGGAGTAAAGGCAATCACCAATAAGATTACAAAGGAGGAGAGGATAAGTTTGTTCGAGTCTTCTTTCATACTTTTGATATTTTACACCAACAAAATGCTATTCGGTGAGTTTCATTTTATTGGTCAATTTGTCCCAAGGTAAGAAGACTAGGTACACTGGCGCCAAAAACCAGAAGAAGTTGATCTTCATTGTTATATAGATAAGGGTTAGAAATATTAGAGAACCCCATACATAAAACTTTTGAGTCTTTTCCCAGAATAGGCACACAGGAAAGGTGATTTCAAAGAATACTGTACACCAAGTCAAAATTTTACAAAGCCAAAAATTATTAGCAATCCATAATCCAGGAGTAGCATCAAAAAGTAAGTAATATTGAAGAAACCTATACCTTGTCGTTTCTCCATCCAGCCACTGCCAACCACCATTATGTATTTTGCCTAGACCTGCTCCGTAAAAGAACATGGCCAGGTAGAGAATGATGAGCTTGCGGACGGGGAGATTTCCTTTATTAAAAGAAAAGTAACAAAGAGTGATCGTTAAAATTGTCAGGTAGGCGACATGTTGGTCGTGCCAATTGAGGATATTCATATTTGGCGCTTGAACGAGCCAATACGAAACCAAATGAATGGGAAGTAGCACCTTAGGCTTAAACCAAAAGAGAAGCCCTGAAAAAAAGTAAATATAGAAACCAACTAGAGAATATTTCGAATATAGATTAGCTAAAGTTATTGAATCAAAATTAATATAACCTGTTTGATGAAGTTGTTGGAAATAGGGAAAGAACATAAAATGGAGGACCATGTATATGGGCATAAAAACCAAAAAGAACATCTGAACTTCTTTCTTTGTTAATGAACTAAACATTAATTTCTCTCATAAATGCGTTTTTTATCGAAGAGCTTACCATTCTCCTGAATATATAAATGGAATTCATCTACCGCGTAAATATTCTTACTTTCAAAATAATTAATTAATTTCTGAGGCTCTGCTTGGTATTGATGAATTTGATACGATATTTCTCTCGTTCTTTCGTAGAGGATGCCTTCTTCTTGATAATGACGATCTGTCTTCTTTAGTTTTACTCGATAAAACTTTTGACCATGGATATTCAAATAGGTTTCAAAGACCCCATGATCCGAAAAGGGAAAGAATTTAAGATGATTCATTGTGAAGATTGTCTGCATGATAATGGCCACCAAGCAAAATAAGGACCATCGATGTTTTTGTAGTATAGATCTCACCCAATCATTTTATCGTTAATTACATTGGGCAACAATAAAATTAAATTTAGAAATCACTTATCTCGTCTACTAGTTCTGGGTTTTCAATGAAAACATTGGTGTTGTGTTGAAAATCAAGGATGCGTTTATGGCGCTTGAGCTCAGTGCTGTCGACTGGGTCTTCTTGGTGCCACCTCTTTAAGACTTTTTCTTGAGATTGATCAATCCTATAATTGTAGCGGATGGAGAAGTAGAACATGGCCCTCGCAATATCACCTTTGTGATGATCAGGTGGTTCAAAGCAGGTAACTCCTGAGGAGTCTTTTCCCATCTTGCTGCCGTCTCCCGCCCACTTTGCCGTATTAACTTTGCAGAAGGGGAAGTTTGATCGAGTTGAATTGATGCTACTTGTAGTTGGAAAGAGGTGGTGAAGGTCGCTCTTAGCTGTTCCACGTGCGCCGAGAGACTGAGGCCATGTATGCTCAACATTCATAATCTTATGACTGGGAACTTTTGATACTCTCAGGCATTTATTATTTGAATAAACACAGCAAACTTGACCCTGATCATTGTCTAGTTTTTGAAAAATTGTTTTTCTTGCGCGGTCGTACCCCAGGGAGTCATGGTTTTTGGAAACGATTTCTCGAAGTTCAGATTTTAGGTTTTTAAGGTTGAGGCGGGTGAGTTGGTTAACTTGATGTGGAGTTAACAGTGCTTTGGCCTGATGGGTAAAACAGAGCGCTAGAATCAAAACCATAACTGCGTTTTTAAAGATCATCATGAGCTAGCTCCGCATTAAAAAAGGGTGGTTTTTTATATCGGCCAGTAATTCATTTGAAAACTTTTTCACAATAGAATTTGTTTTCTAGGGTTTTTTTCTTTCAAAGTAGCAATCAAATTGAGGGGCCAGAGCTTTTACAAGTTCACCATTTAAAAGCGTGTAAAAGACGCTGCCCTTGTCTGTTTTAAGGGACATATCTGATTCGTCATAGATTATTTCAAATTCCTTAATATACTTTCTAATTGTGTCATCGCTGGGGTTGATTTCGTCTGCTTTAGGAATCTTTTGGTATTTGGCAAAGCCATCAGAGTCTTCTTTATAAAAGACGAGTTTTTCAAATGATTTTTCTGCACTGTCCTCAAGAAAAACTCTTAGTCTGTATACTTCCTCACCTTTTTTAAAGTGAATATTTCTGGCCATTCTAGAGGTGTTAGAGGGATTAACGGTAAATATGTGTTTCTTGAGTTTTGGGCAGTGCTCTTTAAGTTTTAATATCAAGAGCGCAGAGTCTAGATCATTTATATTTCTCGTCTCATTGGCCACGGCAGAATTTGTTTTGTACTGCATTGCCTTAACTTCTTCTTGGGCCACTAATTTAATTTGGGTTGGGTCAGGCCTTTTCCACAGAAAAAAGAAGCAAAGAGTTATAAGAAGAACTATGACACATAGTGGGAAAATCATTTTTTTATTCAAAAGTTTTCCTTACGTCTATCTTATATTTTTATGACGCAAATCATGTTTCGTTGACAGACAAGCAAGGCCTGTCATACCACGTCTTTAGTAATCCACAATAGCTTCATTCAAGAGAGAGTCATGAAAATAGCTGCCCAATTTATTTTCCCATCTTTTTTAGTTCTATTCTTTTTCATTATGGCCCCGACCCAAGCGAAAGTTTGGCAGGCGACTAATTCTTGGTCTCTCGACTGGGAAAAGAAATATTCCAAGTGGGTGACTACTAACAAGGTGAAAAAGACAATATTCACTGACCGTAATAGTCCTTACTACGGAATTAAAGCAGATTGTGCTGATGCCAGTTATGCTCTAAGGGCGATCTTTAGTTTGGAGAATTCTCTACCCTTTAAGGTGAAAAATCCATCAGGAGCTCGCTCTGGATATGGAACACTTAATAACGATACTAATAAATTTGATTCAGCTGGTTCTTCGAAGAGAAGGCTTGTTGCCCTCGTCAATTACCTTGGTGATGCGGTGGGGACAGAGCATTTAAATTATCACGATACATTACCCGTAAGCATAAAGAGCATCGCTCCTGGTATGCTCTTTACTTATAAAATTAAAGGTCGTTTTGGAAAAAGTATTCGTCACTCTTATAATATCAAAGAGGTTACTCCTACTGGGGACTTCGATGTTATCTATGCAACTCAGGCCATCGCAAAAGAAGGTTTGCCTCTTAATCTAAAACAGGGTTTTGCATTTTCAAATGCACCACAGACTGTTTGGGGTTTTAAAAGATTTAAGTGGCCAGAACTTTTAAATGAGTCTGTAAGTTCATACCCACAAGAATTCGGTTACTCCCAAGAACAATTTAGCTTATCTCAAAATTTAGGTGCTCGAGGATTCTTTAGATACGTAAAGAAGGTTTTAAAAGTAACAGATCAAACACCTGAGCAACTATTGGAATCAAAGTTAAAAACACTTTGTCGTGCGGCCAATGATCGGATTGAGTATGTTAATCAAGGGGTAGCCTTCCATCGTCAGTCTCGAAGAAAGTGCATGAATTATGCTGACTATGATGCCTACTCAACACCTTCTCGCGATAAGTCTCTTCTGAATGATTTCGAAAACCTCTTTTATGAGATGAAAGATATTGAGCAAATGGGCCTTGTTGGTGAAGTTGATTATAGTTATTGGGATCTTCTCGTTAATATTCGTTCTGGTATGCGCCAAGGTGGAGATCGAACTTTGGACCGTGAACTTTCAAACGTCTGTTCAATTAACTATCGCCAAGGAGTGTCTATTCACCTTGGTGAGCTTTTTAGAAGAATAAATGCCGGTCTTTTAAGCTCTCACCCTAATGATGAAATGGAACAACGGTGGGGCGAAACTTCACGAGGCAAAACCCGTTGTAAGGCTTGGTACTAACAGCCAGATCCCCGAGGGGGCTCAACTTGGGCCCTGCACTTTGGACTACCTTGGGGACACTTTAGTCTCAGGTGATAATGAGTTTTGTGAACTGTATTTTCGATGCGAAGACGTCTTAAAACTTCAGCGTGAGAATTTATTTCATTAAGTCCTTTCGCTACAATGCATATTTCACGTTTAATAGCACCATCAACTAAAATTCTACTAACATCATGATTTTCTACAAGATACTTAAACGCCTCCCAATTCCTACGAGAGTGAAAGTTATTATTAAGCCTACCTGAACGAACAAAGTATTCTGACCATTCTGTGTTTGTTGGAGACTGTGGTGTTTCATTGATGCGATAATATACGATGTCTGCATCTAGGCCATTTTGGTGGCTTTTGTGACGACTGATTTTACCACCATTTTTGGCAGACATATCCCCGACTTGCACGGGTTCAATGGAAGGGTAGAGGTTAAGCATATATTCAGAAAGCCCCTCAAGGGCGCGACCGAGTTCGTGAGTTCCATAGATTTGTCCGCGGTTTCTAAAAAGCTTAACTAGAGATTGTGAGGTTCTAAAGTCATCTATGCTGACACTATTATTAAGGCTTCCAGAGCTATAATAGCCAATGGACTCACTGGCGTGAGTATTGCCAATAAATAGAATGCTGAAGACGCAAGTAAGAGTAATAAAATAGAGTACTTTCATACAATGACCTCTCTTTTTTTAAAACAAACTTATTCTTAAATTATAGAGGTTTTAATACTCATTTCTAGAAGGCATATGTTTACTAGTGAGCATCTAAATGGCTTTCCTGAGCGTTTTGGTCTCTATTCAAATGAAGAGAATCATGTATATTAGGGAAGTATTCGAAATTAAGTTTTACTGAGGATTATCAATGGATTCCTATAATCTTGATGGCAAGGACTTTATACCTCTATGCGACCTACTGAAAGTTTTAGGTCTCTGCCAAACAGGGGGTCAAGCGAAGCTTGTAATTTCTGAGGGAGAGGTAACTGTTGATGGTGAGCAGGAACTTAGAAAACGTTGTAAGATTCGTGCCAATCAAGTCGTTGAGTTTGCTGGTCAAAAAATAAAAATTCTAGAATAGTCATAAAGAAATGAAGAACAAAAAGGTACGAAAAGAATTTACAGAGAATATGCTAACACCAGATGATAGTGGTGGGCATATCAATTGGTTTCCTGGTCACATGAATAAGGCCGTTAAAGAGATCAAAAAACGTCTAAAAATGGTTGATATTGTTTTAGAGCTACGAGACGCTCGCTCACCTTTAGTGACAGGTAACTCTCTTGTGACTGAGGCGATCGGTGAGAAGAGCCGGATGATTATCATTAATAAGAGTCATTTAGCTGATCCTGCAATTCTCTCACAATGGGATGTTTGGTTTAAAAAACAAGAAACTCCTTTTCAATTCATTCATGATTTTGATCAAAGCACACTTCAAAATATTATTTCAGAAGCGAAGAGAATTATACAAAATAGAAGGCTTGAATCGAATCCAGATATTGATGAAAAGAAAGTCATACGTATGATGATTTTAGGATTACCAAATACTGGTAAATCGACGCTGATTAACAAATTAGCGAAGAGAAAGGCGACCAAAGTTGCTGATAAACCCGGGCAAACAAGAACCCAGCTTTGGGTCAAAGTAGCTCTTGGAATAGAAATATTGGATACACCAGGAGTGATGCCTCCAAAAATTATTAAGTATGAACATGGTCAATGGCTAAGTGCTCTTCATGCAATTCCTGATAATATTGTTACACCAGAGATTCCTGCCAGTTATATCATTGAGACCCTTCTTAAAAAGGAGTCTGCCTTCCTCAAAGAGTTATATCAGTTCAAGGATCTTAAGGTTGATACTTTGGGTGCCATCAATCATATCGCCGAGATTAGAGGCTGCTTATCTGCAAAAGGTCAGTACGATTATGAAAGAGTTTATAAAATTATATTAGGTGACTTTCGCAGCGGGAAGTTAGGTCTAATGAGTTTTGGAGTTCCACCGGTATTATAATGATGAATGAAACCCCTCGTCCCAATAACCTTTTGAAACTTAAAAATTTTCCAATGCCTTATGGTAAGTACAAAGGCCTTAAGCTCATTGACCTTCCAGAGCCCTATGTTGTGTGGCTCTATGAGAATAATCTCCCAACTGGAGAGCTGGGAGCTTTATTATCTGAATTGTATGAGATTAAGGTTAATGGTCTAGAGTCTCTTATTAGAGACTTATAGCTTTATTAGAAGTTTCCGGTGAGATTCTCGACTTCAATAGTAATTCTCTCGTCATCATTTCCCAAATAAGTAAGACCTTCTTCAATTGTACAACTTAGGCGCATGCCTCTTTCAACAAATCTATCAATAGGTCCATTTTCCAATATTTTGACGAAATAAACGAAAACCTTATCTTTTGGAATTTTGTTCTCTATTTTTTTAAACCAATCTAGAGAAGTATTAGGGTGGGTTGTGAAAATAGAAACTCTCTTAGATTTTCCAGCAGCTTGCTTAATACGTTTCTCATCTGGTTGACCTAACTCTATCCAGTGAACAATTTCACCGGTCATATCTTTTTGCCAAATTTCTGGTTCATCTTTAGTGCTTAAACCCTTTGTAAACTCTAGATCTTCATGGGCACAGTGACAAAAGGCCACAAGCCTATTCATTAGGCGCGCTTCACTTTCAGAAGGGTGCTTGGCCATGGTGAGATTAAAGTCTTGATAGGAATGTGTATTGAGATTTGAAATATTCAAAACAACTTTGTAAATGGATGCACCAATCGCCATCTTTAAAACCTATTTGTTGAGTTTAGTAAGTATATTATTAAGTGAATTGGCAAATGCCGCTTTATCTTTAGTTCCAAATGGTGCCGGACCACCTGTGTTGACTCCACCGTCTCGTAACTCTTGCATGAAGTTTCTCATGGAGAGTCTCTCACTTATATTTTCCTCGGTATAAAGCTCACCCCTAGGGTTAATGGCAATGGCCTCTTTTTCAATAATAAGTGAGGCCAGGGGAATGTCTGCTGTAATAACGAGGTCTCCATTTTCAACGCGATCAACTATATAGCTATCAGCAACATCGGCTCCTTGATCGACTTGTATCGAGCTTATGAGCCCTCCATGAGGAAAGCTCATGTAACTATTGGCAACCATGACGACTTCAATCTTTAACTTGAAGCTAGCTTTAAAAACTACTTCTTTTATGACTTTTGGGCAAGCATCGGCGTCAATCCAGATTTTCAAAAAATATCCTTAGTTTCATTATCAACAGGCTCCTATTATACCAATGACTGACCTCATAAGTTGAGGATAATCTGCCTCACTGTTGGCCTTTGTTTTACACATGGACCTGATAATTTCAAAAAGAGTTGTCTTTTATTACCTGTGTTATTATATCAATGATTAAGGTGATTTTTGAGGAAAGTTAATTGAATAAATCCGGACGCCCTATTTCCACTATTATCCTGAGTCTTCTATGCTGTCTGATAACTTTGGGAGTAGGGGTTTTTGATTCATCTCTTTATAGTTTTGATGGCAGCCCATTGATCTGGCTGAGCTTTATGCCTGAGTCTCCACTGAGAGCATACGGACTCTCTTTAATATTCTCGCCCTTTTTACACTTAAACATGCAGCACTTATTAACTAATCTATTCTTTTTTATCCCTATTAGTATGATGATTGAGAAAAAAAAAGGGAGCTTCCACGTAACCTCTCTATTTTTCGCCCATCACTTTCTTGTCTTGATTTTCCTCACCCTCGGGCATTTCTATTTTAATTTTGAGGGGGCAGGCTTTTTAGGTATAAGCCATATTTTAATGGGGCTCATTACCTATTGGAGTGTTAGGAATAGACACTACTGGCCGTTGTTGGTTCCGGCGCTCTTTTTATCGGTAGGCGCGTTCCAAGGTCAGGCGGCCTTAACTCTCTTGGCCCACACTTTTGGAGTGATCGCAGGACTTGCTTTATTTATTGGCAGACGTCTTCGGTGAAGTCTTTGCTTTTAAGGCCCTAATATTGCCACTATAATCCGATACTAACCAAAGACCATCTTTAATCGTTACATCAGCATAAGTGTCTTTCCATTCACCCTCATCATCTTTGGGGTTCCAATGGAAAATGACCTTTCCATTATTAGCGTTTAGAACAAAGAGGCCTTTATTAATTGAGGGATAGACCACACTATTTGTTCTTTCATCAAAAGCGGCACCAGCGAATGAGGTGCCTTCAATTTTAGAGTTAAAGCACCACATATTCCTTCTTGCTGAAATATCAAAACGACAAACTTTTCCTTTCATAGATGTATATAGAATGGAGCCGTCTAAGGCCTTGGGCGTTGAGACTAATGGCTCAGTCGTATGAATGCCTGCCGTGTGTTCACCGGTTAATTTATTAAGGCATACAATATGTCCTCTCTTACTTGGGAAATAGATTTCCCCTGTTATGTAACAGACATCTTCTTTGACTATAACAGGTCTCATCCAGCTAGATGCCGGAAGTTCTATCTTCCATTTTTCTTCCCCCGTCTTAAAGTCTATGGCCGCGGCATAGGTTTTATTTTTAGAATCATCGCCTTTTTCGCGACCTGTTCCAAGGTAAACCAATCCATTACTATCAGCGACGACAGCAGCATCCATATGCCCTGAGTTATAATGCCATTTTGGTTTCATCGTAACAGGGTCAACGGCATGGAGTCCGTCGCTTCCAGAGACTACGAAGAGAGTATTTTCTGAGGCGTAGGTTGCAATAATGGCCTGTCCTTCTGTGTGCCCTAAGGTTTGATAATGTCCTTCGAGTTTTCCGGACTTTAAATTGAAACGATAGACCCTAGCATGGTGGGTGTCATGGGTTCCTTCTCCTACGTAGAGGTAGTTATTCCAAATGGTTATTCTAGGCGATACCATCGTTCCGGTATAAAAAGTTCTTAGAAGTTCGCCAGTTTGTATATCTAGCTCACTTATTACTCCTAGCTTATTGCCACTGAATACTCTTCCATTACTGACAATCGCCGAACGAAAGGCACCCGCACCCGTCTCAATCTTCCATTTTTGTTCGACATCAGAAATCAATGAAACAGACTCAGACCGAGTGTAAAAATGGGATTGATTTGTTTCTACATTTGTATACTTGTGGCCACTTACTTTGGTGCGAGAGTTCATTTCTCTTTCAATAGTTGAGAGGAGCTTGGGGTAGTTCTTCCACCATTTTATTCCATGAAATCCACCTAGGATTAAAATGTTAAGGACAAAAGCCGTCACAAGAATTTTCGGTTTTAATAAAAGCTCTAAAAGTTTTCTTGGACCTTCAAGTTTTAATTGGATGCCAAAAAGTCCTGCAATAAAACTTGCTACGACAGATATCGCGACACTAACGATTGTCAGCGGAATCATGACTGTTGGAATAATCATGGGAACTAGTTGATCAGGCGTTGTCATTTTTAACACTCCCATGGTTGCCATCAATTAGTATGAGGTCATTATTTTTTAAAATAGTTGTCGCTCTAGGAAGCTTAACAGCGGGAAGTCCCATTTCTCTGGCGACAATAGCACAGTGACTTAAGACTCCTCCTCGCTCAACAATGACTCCTCGTGACCTTGTCAATAAAGACGTCCAGCCAGGGTCAGTTGCTGGGGCTACCAAAATTGCATCCTCAGGCCATGTTGAAAAATCTACTTCTGATGGGTCATTAACAATGCGAACATGACCTTTAACAATACCTTGGCTTAACGGGACTCCGCGAACATTACCAAGTTCAGTATCCTTATTATCGAGGTGTTCAGTTAAATCTTTTTTAAGAAGAACGTCTGGTAAATAAACTGATTTGTAAGCATTCAGTTCTTCCTTTCTCTCTTTAATGATGGATAGAGCGACTTTTAATTCTAATTGCCCTTCTATTAAAGAAGTTATCTCCTCTATCGTAAGTTGAAAAATATCATTACCAACATTCAATCTACGACCAAGCTCGAGTGCCGTGTAACGAATGTGAGCATAGGGTCTTAATATTTCCATTTTCCATTGTTCGCGTAACTCGAGTAAGTCCTTAAGAAGACGCCACTCTTCCTTAACAATAGACTCTTTAAAAGATTTAAAGGAATTGATCTCTGCCTCAATATCAACTTTGCTGTGTAAAACTTCAATATTTTGGCCACCACTGCCAAATGCATTTTCAGATAATTCTTGCCAACGAGGATGAGAGAGTTCGAGCTCACCGGGGCCTCGATGACCAAAGCGAGAAAAAAAGAATTCTCTTTTATTTGGATTCAGCTGGGCCTTAGCAAAGTAGCGATTCATTTCATAGGTGGCAGTCTTTAGTCCTGCACCCATCCAGCGTTGAAGAGTATCCTCAACTTTATCTTTTCCAACAATGCCTCCAAGAATTGTTCTCAGACTTTGATGAGTGGCTTCAATTAGGACAACTAGAACGAGTGGCCACTTTAATCTAATCTTCGAAAAGTTATCCACTTCTTTCTTAAAAACGGCGAGTACTTCTGACGTCTGCCATTCTCTATAAAGCGTACCATCTTGGGGATGTTGCATTTTATCTTTGTATTCAATAAGCTCTTTTCTTGATTTCTCAATCCATGTTCTTCTATTGGCCGACATATTCCAGCCTACCTGAACCATTTTCCATAGGCTTTTTGGTGTATTGAGAATTCCTGTCGTGGAAACTTTTCGCCAATCAAACTTTAAGTGAGGTCTAGGCAATGGATCTATTCGATAGGGGATAGGGCCAAAATAGAGAGGAACCATTTTTGTCATATTGACATAGGCCCGGCCAAATAACTGGTCCAAGATGGATTCATGGGGAGAGTATTCTCGATCACTAAATCCTAAATAACCAAGTTCATGAAGCGAGTTATCAAACGCACCTCCGGGAGCAAAGGCCCTCTTCCAAACTTCATAGGTTAGTCGACTTGGTTGACCGGTCCATTCTGCAAAAGTTTGACCATCCCACCACGTATCTTCACCTGCAGAGGTCTCAATTCTTTTGCGCTCTTTATTAAGAAGTTTTTTTTGGAGAGTTTCACTTCTTGCTGAAGTTATCGGGCGTGCTTGTAAAAGAAATAATTCGTTGGATTTTCCTATCGCCCATTCCATGTCTATTTTTTGGTCCAAAGCCTTTTCAACTCTTTCACCAAGCCTAAAGACTTCTTTAAGAGTCTCATTGTCTATCGGGCCATGATGCTTTTGCTCATCTAATTCAGTTTTTGAGGCCTGGAACGGATCGACTTGGCCTGAGACCAATGCTTCTCCTAAGCCCTCAATATATTCGAGAACGGCGCCCTTCTCGGTGTGGGTTGGATTTACACTAAAATAAACGCCTGCATATTGGGCATCCACCATAACTTGGAGGAGCACATTCATTGGAATTTCAGCCTTTTCACCTATGAAGTATTGGCGGTAACTTTGGGAGGCCTCTCTATCTACTGATGCAAAACAAGCATGTATAGATTCTTTTAAGGAATCAAAGTTATCAATATTAAGAAAGGTTTGGTTCTGGCCAGCAAAGCTCATCTCCTCTGAGTCTTCTCCGTAGGCGGAGGAGCGCACAGCAAGAGGCAACATGTTTTGCGCTTGCCACCATGATTCTATCTTGTCCCAATCTTCTGCTTGAGTGGGAAGATGGGAGAGGATCAGCCCAGCTGGAACCGGTAGTCCATTTTGGCTCATTATTGCCAGTATATACGCCTTAGATCCTACTTGCTTTGCATCAAGCGGAAGCTGGTTGAAGTCTACAATCATGATTTATCCTTTATTTGAATGGAGGATAGCAAAAATACTTACTAAAAAGACTGATTTAACTCAGCTTTTAAAATTTATACTATGCTGATGCTTAGGGGTAAGGAACGCCAGAGATCAAGGTTTTATTAAAATTTTAATCTTTAGTAATACAAAATAAAAATGCAGTAGCGAGGACTCTATGTACTTCGAGTTTTTCGGATATTTTTAGATAGGCTGAACGTTGACCTTTAAAAAAGTGTTGTATAAGTCACAAACGGTAGGTAACCTGCATCATTTATGTTTTATATTCTATATAATGAAGAGATTTATCATCTGCTTTAAGCAGTAAATATTTGATCTTAATAAATATAAATGCTTTTTGTTTGCGGGTGTCCCTATGATCTTTGATATCAAAAAATTTGAAAATATAAATGTGAAAACAGAAGTGCTCTCTGGTCTAACTGTTGCCTTGGCCCTTGTTCCTGAAGCGGTGGCTTTTGCCCTGATTGCCAATGTTGCGCCTCTTGTTGGGTTATATGCGGCCTTTATTGTTTGTTTAATTACTTCTGTGTTTGGTGGCAGACCTGGAATGATCTCTGGTGCTACTGGCGCTCTTGCAGTCGTGATGGTGGCCTTAGTTAATAAGCATGGGGTTGATTACTTATTTGCTACGGTTGTATTGATGGGAATTATTCAAGTTGCCGTCGGACTACTAAAGCTTGGAAAGTTTATCCGCTTAGTTCCTCAACCAGTAATTTATGGCTTTGTTAATGGTCTCGCGATTGTCATTGGCTCGGCCCAGTTTGCTCAATTTAAAACGACTACGCCTGATGGAGGAGTTGAGTGGCTCTCATCGACGCCGTTGGGGATTATGCTTTCACTCGTTGTTTTAACAATGGTTATTATTAAATTTCTTCCACGCCTTACAAAGGCCATCCCTTCATCTTTGGCCGCGCTTTTGGTGGTCTCGGGAATTGTGATTTTCTTCAAGTTGGACACAAGAACTGTAGGAGACTTGGCCTCCATTAAGGGTGGTCTACCGGACTTTAGTATTCCTAATGTTCCCTTTAATTTTGAAACTCTAAAGATCATATTTCCTTACTCTCTTATTCTCGCCGGAATTGGCCTTATCGAGTCATTACTCACTCTAACTCTTGTCGATGAAATCACGGAGACAAGAGGAAAGGGCAATAAAGAATGTGTCGCCCAAGGCGTTGCCAATATCACAACGGGATTCTTTGGCGGTATGGGTGGATGTGCGATGATTGGTCAATCAATTATCAATGTAAGCTCTGGGGGCCGATCGAGACTATCTGGGATTGTCGCTGCTCTTTCTCTTTTATCCTTTATTCTTTTTGGCTCTGAATATATTGAAAGAGTTCCAATGGGAGCACTGGTTGGTCTAATGTTTATGGTTTCTATTGGAACATTCGAATGGGGTAGCTTTCGAATTATGAATAAGATCCCAAAAAGTGATGCCATTATTATTGTCGCGGTGACTGTTCTAACAGTTGTCTTCGATTTGGCCATTGCTGTTGCGATCGGAGTTGTTATTGCTGCTCTTGTTTTTGCTTGGGACAATGCTTTAAGGATTAGAGCACGTAAATATGTTGATGATTTGGGTGTGAAGCATTATGAGATCTTTGGACCACTCTTCTTTGGCTCTATTGCTACTTTTCAAGAAAAGTTTGAGCCCAGTGAAGATCCACTAGAAGTCATTGTAGATTTTAAAGAATCCCGAGTTGTCGATCATAGTGCCATAGAGGCCTTAAATCAGTTGACCGAGAGATACTCGAAGGTTGGTAAGAAAATTCGTCTAAAACACCTTAGTCATGACTGCATTAAGCTCTTAGGCAAGGCCGGAACGATGGTTGAAGTTAATATGTATGAAGATCCTGAATATACCGTAGTTGCTGGTGAGTAGGGATAAGTACTGGCTTTTAGTCATGTCCCTTAATTAAGAGTCTGATTGATTCTTTGGTCCAAAAAAATATTGTAAAGCGTAAGCGTTTCTTAAGGTTGTTTAAATCCTTATCGACTTTTGAAAGCTTTCTAAGGTGACGGCGACTAATCTTTCCTTTTCTAGAGCCAAGTCCTGGAACTTTTGTAGAGAGCCGTTTGACGGTTTTTTTTTGGGCCCAATAGTCCAAATCAATATTCATTGGTCTAAGACCC